>ERZ835880.2718-NODE-2718-length-11336-cov-4.415566_pt1 | contig 11336 bp, 8 predicted proteins | sample MGYA00519944_ERZ835880 | MGnify/ENA primary metagenome ERZ835880 (study PRJEB31850, sample SAMEA3708787) | human gut metagenome | biome: human gut; feature: human-associated habitat; material: faeces | place: China | collected 2014 ... | reverse complement strand
CGTTTGAATCTTGCACAGTCTTTCAACCCGATGGGGTCGCTTCTCGGAATGTATGTAGCCATGCAGTTCATTCAAGCGAAATTGCATCCGATGTGTACCGAAGACCGCGCATTGCTTAACGACAGCGAATTTCAGGCGATCAAAGAGAGTGACCTTAGTGTCCTGATCGCTCCTTATCTCATCATCGGACTAGTCATCGTTGCCATGCTGCTATTGATACGATTCGTCAAAATGCCTAAAAACGGAGATCAGAATCACAAAATAGACTTCTTCCCTACACTCAAACGCATTTTCAAGGAAACACGTTATCGTGAAGGTGTGATAGCCCAGTTCTTTTATGTGGGAGCACAAATCATGTGCTGGACGTTCATCATTCAGTATGGAACACGACTGTTTATGTCACAAGGCATGGACGAAAAAAGTGCAGAAGTGTTATCACAACAATATAATATCGTGGCAATGGTTATTTTTTGTATCAGCCGCTTTATCTGTACCTTTATTCTGCGCTATCTTAATGCAGGCAAATTATTGATGATCCTCGCTATCTTCGGAGGTGTTTTCACATTAGGAGCCATCTTCCTACAAAACATCTACGGCATATATTGTCTGGTAGCAATATCGGCTTGTATGTCATTAATGTTCCCTACCATATACGGCATTGCCCTGAAAGGCATGGGAGATGATGCGAAGTTCGGAGCTGCCGGTCTCATTATGGCTATCTTGGGAGGCTCTATTCTTCCACCGCTACAGGCAAGTATCATTGATATGGAACAGATAGCCTGGCTACCGGCTGTCAATGTTTCATTTATTCTTCCTTTCATCTGTTTTCTTGTAATTATCGGTTATGGTTACCGTACAGTGAAAAGAAACTGGTAGGATACATATCTAAAAATAGTTTCAAAAGTGACGCCATCTGCCAAGGATAGCGTCACTTTTTTATTTTTCCTCCTGCTCCAAATCATATCAATGCTCTCCAATCAATAAAGCAGATGTTCAGGTGATGGAAAAACGTTATATCTCTTTTACCCTTTTGTTACGCCACAACAGAACATTACTAACTAATCATAATTATCACCTACCGTTCATCCCCATAATCATACCAAACGGAAACAAACTGTCATCCAATATTCATATCATCATCCACTTGTTACAACTTATCATTATTTTTACTTCGCAGGAATAAATCGTACTTCCTTTCTATCTTTATATGAGAAAATCCAAAGTGGTACTTATCGGGATATGTATCGATAGTACCGAATATGCAATACGTTCCCCCCCCTCATCAGTATTACCACACGGTAAATAAAAACATTCAATAAACAAAAATAGATCTATTTATCATTGTTGCCAGGAGGAAATCCACCATTTCTCAAAGAATGATTCAAATTGTTAGGATTCAAACTCCTCATATAAATTTTACTTTCAACTATCACCTCTCAAAATATAAATCCATAAATATTTATATTTTGAGTTTATGAATACATAACTGTGAGATTATAGTTACAGTGAATTTACTCTTTTATCTCAAACGTAGGAAATAGGTGTATCCCATCTAAGTGGCACCATTAAAACAAATTAAAATGAAATACTCAATAACAACATCACCTCTCGTTCCCGTTGTCATAACTATACTTCTTATTTATCAATTATACCTTGTCCCACTGCTTATTGCAGGCGGAATTTCAATTTATTGGATTTGGTCTTTCATATTTATACAAAAAGAAAAGAATTTATTAAAAGAAGGGATTCAATATTTAATGGACTCCTTCGGGAATATTCGTACCCCGATCACATCGATTCATACTCCATTAAAAACAATATACAATGATCATTGTCCCGAAAATGCCAAAACGGAGTTATTACTGGCAATCCGAAAGATCGATTGTCTCAACGAACATTTAACCGGACTGATGAATTTGAAACAGTTATTCACCCATTCCGGAAGTGTGGATATTGCAGAATATGAACTCGGAAAGTTTATCAGGAATAAAGTCGACTCTTTAAGAGAACATGCCATCAACAATCAAATAAAACTGGAAATAAAGACAGAATTCAAGTATGCCAGTACTTGGTTCGACCAAAGTAAGGTATCTCCAATCATTGATAAATTCATAAGAAACGCCATAGACCACGCCGGACAAAAGCAAACAATTATCTTGGCTATTTCTATAAACCCTCAACACTGGCAAATTAGAATAACCGGTTACAAAAGCAGGAGATTGACCCAATGTTACACATACAAAAAGCTTCAATTACTCAAACGGGGAGAAGAACTTGAATATAGTTTCGATAAAAGTATATTTTATAAGAAACTGTTAAGACTGTGCAACGGCAAGATTCTCATCAATCACTCCCAACAGAGTGTTTTACTAAGATTTCCATTAAAATATACACATAAAAATATGTCCGAATATACTCCCATACAGTTCACAGTCAATCAGGAAGAAAAAAAGATTGACTCTCTGTTCTGTAAAGAGACTCATAAAAGAAAGTCAGCCAAGCCTACAGTACTCCTTGCTGACAGTAATGCAGACTTCAGGTCTTATCTGGAAACACGCTTATCCGAACACTTCATTGTAAAAAGCTTCGACAACGGTCTGGAGGCCCTGAAATACATCAGAGAAGAATACCCGGACATCGTGATTTGTGACATGATGTTGCATGGGATGTATGGAAACGAACTCTCTTCAAGACTAAAAACGTCCGGAGAGACCTCTATTATACCTATTATCCTTTACGGTTCATATCTGGACGGCAAACAACAAAACACCAGAGAGGCCTCGCTGGCCGATGTCTTTTTACATACTCCTTTTCATGTAGAAGATTTAAAAATAGAAATAAACGTTCTAATCAAAAATAGTCGTTTCCTTAGAAAATCATTCCTACAAAAAATATTCGGGGAACAATTCTTAAAGATAAAAGAGAACGAAAACCTGAATGAAGATAATTACGTATTCATCGATCGTGTGAAAGACTATATTCTAAAAAATATAGATCAGGAAAACCTGACTATTGATGAAGTCGCGTCCGAACTATATATGAGTAGAACTACTTTCTTCAATAAATGGAAATCGCTGACAGGAGAAGCACCTAAATTTTTTATATACCGAATCCGAATGGAAAAAGCCCGTGAACTGTTAGAAAGCGGAAAATACTCTGTAAATGTGGTTCCGGAAATGATAGGATTAAAGAATCTAAAAAACTTCCGACATAAATACAAAGAATATTTCGGAATAACACCAAGCGAATCTATTATAAAAAAACAATAGTATACGAAGTCTGCTATCTGTTGCAAAGGTCCTGATGAATGGGACCTCTGCAACAGCATTCCTGCAAAAAAAAACATTTTGTTTTTATTTCCATACGCAGTATTTCACAAATACCGGCATTTACTCTATGTACGTACACCTTAATTTTGAAAATTAATAATCTAATTTTAAACAGTATGAAAATTTTAACTGAAATAAAAAAAACTCGTTGTTTTAATCGCTTTGTTCTCCTTGTAGTATTGCCAGGCCTGATAAGCACTTTCACTGCATGCAGCAATGATGACGATTCAGATATTCCCGTATATTCACTTAAAGATGTGGAAGGTAATTATTCCGGTAATATGCTGACAGAAACTGCTCCATCCGTCAATCCACAAAACTATTCCTTCAAAGAAGAACAGCCGCAAGGAGCCACAGTTACCGCTGAAGTAAAAGACAATCAAATTATGATTAAAAAACTTCCGGTTGACGATTTGATCAGAAGTATCGTCGGTGAAGAAGCTGCCGAAGTTATCATTGAGAATCTGGACGATATCAATTACAACATTCCTTATACTGCAGCCTTTAATGATGATAGCAAAGGCTCCATTCTACTTCAATTAAAACCTGAACCTTTGGAAATAAAATATACGCCCCCGACTCAAGTAAAAGCGGATGGAGAAGAAGATCCTCAAATTACTGTAAAAGTAACCATAGAAGCAGAAGAACAGGGTCAATATACATATAAAGATAAAAAACTTACCTTTGTGATCAAAGCAACCCAGGTGGAAGTAGAAGGAGTGCCGTTGAAAGACTTCCCGATTACCACATTCAGTTTCGACATGGTCAAGAAGTAACCGATCGGACAAGCTTTCCCAAAGTATTTTCATTATGATGGGAATTGTCTCAAAAAAGAGTATGCCTGCCACAGTACGCATACTCTTTTTTTATACCTTTGTGAAATAACCAACGATATGAAAAATGACTATAACTGAAAACATCCGGAAAGAATTACAGGCGCTAGTAGATTCCCAATATCAGGAATTTCACTCTTCCCTCCTCCCGGGAGCTAACAACATTCTCGGCGTACGCATCCCCCAACTGCGAACAATGGCCAAAGAAATTATAAAGAAAGAAGACTGGCGTACATTTGTCGAATCAACCGAGACTAACTATTATGAAGAAACAATGCTTCAGGGAATGATTATCGGACTGGCAAAAATGGAACTTGAAGAACAAATGAAATACGTAACGATGTTCATTCCCCGTATAGATAATTGGGCTGTATGCGACATATTCTGCAGTGAACTGAAAACTTCTGTGAAAAAAGGAAAAGAAAACGTATGGCAATTTATCCAACCCTATCTGAAATCCTCTAAAGAATTTGAAATACGTTTCGGAATTGTGATGCTTTTCCATTATGTAGATGACGCGCATATCGATTCGTTACTGAAATATGCCGACTCATTCAATCATGATGCATATTATGCACGCATGGCTATGGCATGGATGATATCATTGTGTTTTATCAAATTTCCCCAAAAGACAATGGAGTATCTGAAACATAGCACACTGGATAACTGGACTTACAACAAGGCACTGCAAAAAACAATTGAGTCATTCCGGGTAGATAAGGACACCAAGGACATTCTCCGAGAAATGAAAAGACGATAAATACCAAGCACGGCGAACATCCTGCCATCAGCATTCTGTTCACCGTGCTTCTTATTTCTTACCGTAGATACCGCTTTTATTTTCCACCTAATTTATTTTTTGTTTGCAATCCGGAGAAACACTAATTCCTCCTGACCTTTTTCCTTCTGCTTCTACGTCTTTGTTGTTTCTGACGATTATAACGCTGCCACTTCTTATAAATCATCCAACCACTCATCAATGCAACAACGACGAAAATAAGAATAGTGATACCCACTCCCAAATTATCTCCTTTAATACGCGACCAAATATCAAGAACTTCTTTTGTCTTATCGCCAAAATCACGAATCATGGCACATCGTTCCACCACCTTACGATCCGGATATTGTATTTTATCAATCTGCACGCTGTCTGCACCCGGTCCGAAAAAGTAACTTAAATCGGAATAATAATGAAGAGTGGTGTCTATCTTCTCTTCCAGTATTTCGGGAGTAGCTATGGAACTTACATATCCGCAGAAATCCATATTCCGCAAGGCTATATCCGGACGACACATAAAGTTGATAAAATAACTAGCCGCTTCCGGATTTCTGGCATATTTCGGGATCACCCAACCGTCATACCAGATATTACTTCCTTCTTCGGGAACTTCATAATCCAAATCCACTCCTACCGCATTGGCCTCTTCAATCGCCCAGATTGCATCACCGCTCCAAGTCATATTCAGCCAAGCTTTATTTTTCGTCATCATTTCCTTGCCAAAGTCCGCTTCCCAGCCAGCAATGTTCGGTTTCAAGGCTTTTAAGTATTTTTCAGCCAATTCCATCGCACGTGGAGAATAGTCGTTCATCAACTCTTCCACTGTTACCGTTCCCTCCTTCAGTTCCTTTGCATGCGCATAAATCACGGCTGTTCCATAAGCATCACGATAACTATCCTTCATCAGGATCTTTCCGGCATACTTTTTATTCCAAAGGCAATCCCAGGACAGGGCTACCGAATCGGGCACATAAGCCCGGTTATACAGAATACCTGCCGTCCCCCACATATAACATACAGCATAGCGGCTGGCTTTTTCACCCGGCTGACTCAATTTATTAATCTGCTTACGAATAAATGGAGCCACATTATTCATGTAATTGGGAGAATGTGCGAAATTCGTGTCGATAGGTAGCAACAAATGCTTCTTCAGCATACGCTCGATGATGTATTCCGAAGGACAAACAACATCAAAATCTTCATGCCCCTTTTCAATTTTCGTCAACATGATTTCGTTGATATCGAATGTCTGGTAAACGATACGGATATTCTCACCGGTCTGTTCTTTATAATATGCCTGGAAATCCTCAAGCACACCTTCGCCGATGTAATCCGCCCAGTTGTAGATTTTAAGAACCCGCTCACGAGGTTCACCGGAATTATAACACCCGGTCAAAGCCAATAAGAGCAGGATAGCAGGAATTATTCTTTTCATATTATTTACGTAGTAGCACATTTGATAGTCTATTAATCTTTTTTCTTCGTTTTTCCTGCCCGGTAATTGATTACAACCAATAACGCCAGTACCACGACAAAAATGATAGCCGAAAGCGGGCGAAGTTCCGGGGTCAAACCTCCCTTGCGGGCATCGGCGTAGATATAAGTAGAAAGCGTTTCCAAACCTTGATTACCGATAGTGAATACAGTTACGGCAAAATCATCAATGGATAGTGTCAGTGCAAGCATAAAGCCGCTAATCATTCCCGGACGAATCTCCGGAATTATGACTTTCCACAAGGCCTGCATAGGAGTAGCTCCCAAGTCGAGGGCAGCTTCATAAATATTCGGATTCATCTGCTTCAAACGGGGCAATACACTCAAAACAACGTACGGGGTACAAAAAGTAATATGAGCAAGCACTACGGTTGTGTAGCCTTGTGTGATCCCCAGAGATACAAACAAAAGGAACAAGGATATACCAGTGATAATATCACCATTCAGAATAGGAATGCTGTTCACAAATCCGATCGCTTTGCGTGAACGGGCTTTCAGATTGAATATACCGATAGCAGCGATGCTTCCTAATAACGTAGATGCTGTTGCAGCCAGTAGAGCGATAGTGATCGTATTAATCAATGCATTCATCAAAGAATGATGAGCACCGGTAGTGAATAACGAAGAATAAAGTTTGGTAGAAAATCCCGTCCAGTTACCCAACACCTTCGCTTCGGTAAATGAAAAGATCATAATGATCAGGATCGGAGAATAAAGCAGGATAAGAAGCAGCCACAGATAGGCCTTCGCCATTATTTTCGTCATCATATCACACCTCCCCCTTCGTTCGAAGCACTGTCCTCTTCATTCGTAAAGAGGATGGTAACACCAATCAGCAACAGCATAATAAGAGAAAGCGCCGCTCCATAATTCCACATACCGTTATAGATATTTTCTTGCACGGTCGTACCGAACAGTTTGATGTTATTCATCGTCAGTAATTCGGCAATGGCAAACGTGGAAACCGTCGGCATGAAAACCATGACGATCCCGCTCATCACGCCGGGCATCGAAAGAGGCAGAATCGTTTTCATAAAGACCTGAAACGGATTGGCTCCCAAGTCCTGGGCCGCCTCGATCAGGCTGCGGTCCATCTTTTGCAACGTATTATAAATCGGATAGATCATGAACGGGAGAAAGTTATACACCATACCGAAAACCAACGCCCCCTCTCCCAACGGCAGGTTTAGGAAATCGAACAATGCTACCGTAGCCAGCGTACGGATCAGGATATTCACCCACATCGGCAGGATGAATAGCACGACCATCGTCCGGGAAGTGTTAAAACGCTCCTGGCTCAGGATATAAGCTGCCGGATAGCCAAGGATGAGACAGGCAAGTGTGGTGATAATAGCAATCCCGATCGAATAGACGAACGTATTCATCGCTTCGGGGTGTACCATGAACTTACGGAAATTAGCAAAAGTGAACGCTCCGTCGGCATCTGTAAACGCATATAATACGATCAACAACAAGGGCATTACGACAAAGACAGCCAAAAACAGGGCATAAGGAATCGTCCAGTTCTTACGCCGCATAAAAAAAGCTGAAATCTTACTTATCACTTCCTTCCTTTTTAGTTGATTGAACAATCCGTATATTTTCGGGAGCGATCGTGATTCCGACCCGGTCGCCATCGTCCCAAACATCATTCGTATCGACAAAGATATCTTCGTCCCAGTCGGTAAACACCGTCAGATGATAATGGTTGCCTTTGTAGAGGATAAATTTCACTTCACCGGTCAGACGGCCGTCTTCCTCGTTGTCTTCCAGAATGACGCGGTCAAAATCTACTTCGACCTGCACGGGTGCTTCCGAGTCAATGCCGGATACCTCTCGGCATTCGAACGTACAGCCTAAAAATTCCACATGCGTGGCATCCACCATCTTTCCTTCGAACGTATTGCAGATACGTTCCTTTTTCATCACATGGATATCAAATGGTTTGACCAGCAAACCGACTTCCTGCCCGGCATCGAAACAATGGTAGTCCTGTACCATGAACTCATAGCCTTCCGGCGTCTGCACCATCATCTCGTAGTGAACGCCCTTGAAAATGGAAGAGGTAACCGTCCCGGTCAGCATGGCGGCTTCAGACGGCTCGAAAATATAAATGTCTTCCGGGCGGAGCACGACATCTACCGGGGTCCGTTCGCCGAAACCTTCGTCTACGCATTCGAACTCATGCCCGGCAAAGGATACCAACTTATCTTTGATCATCAGTCCGTTCAGAATATTGCTTTCGCCGATAAAGTCGGCGACAAAGGAGTTGATCGGTTCGTTATAAATGTCAATAGGCGTCCCGATCTGCTGGATCTTCCCTTCGCTCATCACGACGATCGTATCGCTCAGGGTGAGTGCTTCTTCCTGATCGTGAGTAACATAGATAAAGGTGATTCCGAGAGACTTATGCATTTCCTTCAACTCCATCTGCATATCCTTGCGCATCTTGAGGTCAAGAGCCGCCAGCGGTTCGTCCAGCAGGAGCACTTCCGGTTCGTTCACGATAGCTCTGGCAATCGCGACACGTTGTTGCTGTCCGCCGGAAAGGGAATCCACATCACGGTACTCATAATCGGTCATTCCTACCATCTTGAGGGCCTGCTTCACCTTTTTCTCGATCACGACAGCCGGAAGTTTTTTCAGCTTCAAGCCGAAAGCGATGTTATTGAAGACATTCAGATGAGGGAAAAGAGCGTATTTCTGAAATACAGTATTAACTGGACGTTTATGAGGGGGTGTTTGCGTAATTTCTTTCCCCGCAATGGTTATTATACCCTCAGAAGCTGTCTGGAATCCGGCAATCAGACGCAACAATGTCGTCTTCCCGCAACCGGACGGCCCCAGAATGGTTACAAACTCGCCCTTACGGACAGACAAATTCACATCATTCAATACGGCCTTGTCTCCAAAGAATTTAGACACATGCTCCACACCAATGATGCAGTCAGATTTTTGCATAGACAGATTCCCCTTTACCAATACTGATTAAACATATTTCCGCTTCTTCACGTAAAAAGCGGCACAAAGGTAACAATTAATTGATAATTGAGAGTTGAAAATTGAAAATTACGGTAGAGTCTTGCTCTTAGGCAACACCAGGTTCAAAAAGACTCCCAGTAAAGCCGAAAGCCCGATACCGGCCATCGTGAAACCGCCAAATTCAATGGCAGCACCACCAATCCCGAAAGTCAGGATCAATGAGACGATGATCAGGTTGCGAGTGTCGCCCAGATTGGTCCGATTCTGGATCAAGCTGTTGATGCCGACAGCGGCAATCGTTCCGAACAGCAGCAACATGATGCCCCCCAACACGGCGGCGGGAATCGATTTAAGCAACGCGCTGACCTTCCCAAACACAGAAAAGATGATACCGCTTACGGCAGCAATACGGATAACGGCCGGGTCTGTAATCTTTGTCAGCGAAATAGCTCCTGTCACCTCCGAATAGGTCGTGACGGGAGGACCGCCGATCAATCCGGCGACGATACATGCCAGGCCGTCTCCCAACATCGTGCGGTGAAGTCCCGGATCTTTTACGAAATCCTTGCCCGTCACCTCGTTGATTGCGTACACATCGCCTATATGTTCGATCACCGGAGCAATCGTCACCGGAATCATAAAAATAACCGCTTCCCACGACAATGAAGGCTTTACAAATTGCGGAAATGCAAACCAAGGAGCTTCTATCACAGGCTTGAAGTCGATCAAGCCGAACAGACTCGCAGTCAGATACCCGACGATGATTCCACAGAAGATAGGGATCAATCTCAACATTCCCCGACCCAACATAGAGGCGAGAATAGCGGAAAGCAGGGCTACCAGCGCCAACGGCCAGTTCTCTTTTGCCATATTCACACCTGAGCCTGCCAGCGAGAGGCCGATCAGAATAATAACCGGCCCGATCACCACCGGCGGAAAAAGCCGCTTAATAAAACCGATTCCTCTCCACCGGACCAACAAGCTCATCAACCCATAGACGGTCCCCACAGCCACCAGGCCGGACATCGTACCGGGCAACCCATACAATTCCGTCGCCTTTATGATAGGCGCCACAAAAGCGAAACTGCTTCCCAGAAAAATAGGAACTTTCCCTTTCGTCACCAAATGAAAGATCAACGTGCCGATACCAGCAGTAAAAAGGGCGGTAGAAGGATCAAGGCCAACCAGCAGAGGAACGAGAACAGTCGCACCAAACGCCACAAAAAGGAACTGAACGCCAACAACCGTTTTCTGAATGGGGTTCAGGGGTTTCATATTATCCATTCGTTCTTTATTTACTTTTTGCAAATATAATATAATCCAGACATCCAGCAATTCAATTCACTCACCTATTTTTTATAATAAGCAGCCGTTCATAATCCACCCCTTACTTTTAACTTAGTGCAACCCGGATAAAAAGTCCCGCCGTAAATTAAAACACGGCGGGCCGTCTCTACGTTTTTTTCCAGTTTACAATCAAAAAACGACCTACCCCTACTTGGGACTCTTCAATTCCAGGAATGCAGTCGGCAGGCCTTCCGATTTAACAGCAACCACGCTATTACCCTCGTTCCGTTTGATACGGATCAGGGCACGACCATTATACGCCTGTACTTTACGACTACCGGTCGAAGTTCCTAAATTGCAGATCAGGCTGCCATCTCCGGCAATCTCAAACGTAATCTGCTTTTTGGAGCTGAGACAACGGATGCCGTTTTTATCGATCAGTTGTACCTGTACCAAAGCCGTATCTCCCTCTTCGGAAAGCAAGCTCACTTGGCAAGCGGCTTCTTTATCCCATTTAGCAGTCTGGTATTCCTGACGAATGACATCAGAAACCTCCTTCTTCTCCTTTTTCTTTACACCGACAGCCCGTATTTCGTTCATGCCTTCCTGATAAACACAATTCCAGCGCAACCC
>ERZ835880.2716-NODE-2716-length-11339-cov-10.719780_pt1 | contig 11339 bp, 10 predicted proteins | sample MGYA00519944_ERZ835880 | MGnify/ENA primary metagenome ERZ835880 (study PRJEB31850, sample SAMEA3708787) | human gut metagenome | biome: human gut; feature: human-associated habitat; material: faeces | place: China | collected 2014 ... | reverse complement strand
AGGACACCCAGGGACGGTACAGGCGGACCTTGACGATACCGACCTTCTCGCCCTTAGCGTTCAGGTAATCGATGACCTCGTCAGCAACGTCGCAGACAGAGCCCATAGCGATCATGACGCGATCGGCATCGGGTGCGCCGTAGTAGTTGAACAGGTCGTAGTTGGTGCCCAGCTTCTCGTTGATCTTGGCCATGTACTTCTCGACGACTGCGGGCAGTGCGTCGTAGACAGAGTTGCAGGCCTCACGATGCTGGAAGAACACGTCGCCGTTCTCGTGGGAACCGCGCATCTTGGGGTGCTCGGGGTTCAGAGCCTTTGCACGGAACTCCTCGACAGCCTCCATGTTGCACATTTCCTTCAGGTCGGCGTAGTCCCACTTCTCGATCTTCTGGTACTCGTGAGAAGTACGGAAGCCGTCGAAGAAGTTCAGGAAGGGAACCTTGCCCTCGATCGCTGCCAGATGGGCAACAGGGGACAGGTCCATGACTTCCTGCACGCTGCTCTCGACCAGCATTGCGAAGCCGGTCTGGCGGCATGCCATAACGTCGCTGTGATCACCGAAGATGTTCAGGGACTGGGTAGCAACGGTACGTGCAGAAACATCGAACACGCAGGGCAGCTGCTCAGCAGCGATCTTGTACATGTTGGGGATCATCAGCAGCAGGCCCTGAGAAGCGGTGAAGGTGGTGGTAACAGCACCTGCACCCAGAGAGCCGTGCACAGCGCCTGCAGCGCCTGCCTCAGACTCCATCTCGACGACCTTGACCTGGTTGCCGAAGATGTTCTTCTGGCCCTGAGCGGACCACTGGTCCACAGAGTCAGCCATCGGAGAAGAGGGGGTAATGGGGTAGATGGCAGCCACGTCCGTGTAGGCATATGCTACATGAGCGGCAGCGGTATTGCCATCCATGGTTTGCTTTGCTCTAGGCATTTTTCTTCCTCCATTCAGAATTTGGTACCTTCTGCGCGGGGCAAACGTCTTTTTACCGGAGCCGGAGAACTCCCTTAAAAACGTATTGCTCAACTGATAAGCGCCGCACTTCGCCGGAGCCGGAGAACTCCACAAAAGCACACGCTCATCAAGGGCAATAGCCCTGCCCGGGGCCGGAGAACCCCATGAAGGCACTATTGCTCATCTAATATAATAGCAAATTCCGCCGTTAAAGGCAACGCAAACCGACTGTAAAAACACAACAAAAATTCCAGAAATTTTTTGGTGCTTTTTTACAGATGTGTCCTTTGCTGCATCCATGGCGGTGTTATGCTCCAAAATCCAGTATCCATGAGGCTTTTTCTTACAAAATTCTAAATTTATAATTGACATTTGTACAGATTCTGCCGTAAACTTTATCTATAGTATCATGCGCTGCACAGCGCAGGGAAGGACAGGCACAAAACGATGGATGCTGCACATTTTGAAAAGACGCTCTCGAGCGAAGTTCTCTTTGAGGGCCGGGTGGTCACGCTGACCAAAGACGTGGCTCTGCTGGAAAACGGCGAGACTTCTATCCGGGAGGTGGTCCACCACCACGGCGGGGCCTGCATCGTACCGTATTTTGAGGACGGCACCCTCTGCATGGTGCGCCAGTTCCGCTACGCCATGCAGCAGGAGCTGTGGGAGCTGCCCGCCGGCAAGCTGGAAAAGGGCGAAGACCCCTTTGAAGCCGCCAAGCGGGAGCTGGGCGAAGAGTGCGGCCTGACCGCCGACCACTACACCCCGCTGGGCGAGTTCTACCCCACGGTGGGCTATGACACCGAGATCATCTATATGTGGGTGGCCACCGGCCTGCACACCACCCAGATGCATCTGGACGACGACGAGTTCCTGACGCCCGACCGCATCCCACTGGCAAAAGCCTACGAGATGGTCATGAGCGGCGAGATCAAGGACGGCAAGACCATCGCGGGCGTGCTCAAGCTCAAGGCGCTGGTGGACGAGGGCAGGCTGTGATACTCTACGAAGATACAGCCCTCGTGGTTCTGGACAAGCCCGCCGGGCTTTCCAGCGAGGACGGCGTACCCGCCGCCCTTCGGAAGCTCTGGGACAGACCCGACGCCTATGTGGGCGTCATCCACCGGCTGGACACCGGCGTGTCGGGTCTGATGGTCTACGCGAAGACCCCGCAGGCAGCCGCCGCCCTCAGCCGTCAGGTGACGCAGAGCCAGCAGTTTTATGCCGAACAGGATGGCCGGGCCGAGCCTGACGCCGGTACGCCGGACGCGCCGCCTTTCGTGAAACAATACCGCGCCCTCATCGCAGGCGGGCCGGACGAGAAACTGCCCGCCGAAGGCGTCCTGCGGGACTACTTATTCAAGGACAGCCGGAAAGGCCGTGTTTTTCCGGTGAGCCGTCCGCGCAAGGGCGTGAAAGAGGCTGTGCTGGAATACCGCATTTCTGCCTCCGCCCCAGACGGCAGCGCCAGCCTTGCGGACATCACCCTCCACACCGGGCGCACCCACCAGATACGGGTGCAGTTCGCGTCCCGCCGCCACCCGCTCTGGGGCGATGGCAAATACGGCAGCCGCATCAAGGGAGACATTGCGCTTCAGAGCGCACGGCTCCGCTTCATCCATCCCGACACCGGAAAGGTAATGGACTTCCGCCTCCCGGTCCCCGGGACATGGCCCGCTTGGGGCATCAGACAGGAAAACGACAATGGAACAACAGTATAAAACAGATTCTGAAATATACGCCGTCCTCGAGCGGGAGATCATCGATCTGACCCTCCGGCCCGGCTGTTCGCTGAGCGAAAACCCGCTCTGCACCCGGTTCGGCGCGCCCCGCTCCCTCATCCGGGTGGTGCTGCAGCGGTTACAGGAGAACGGGCTGGTGAAGATCGTGCCGTACAAAGGCACTACTGTCACCCGGCTGAACCGGGACATCGTGGACGAGCTGATCTATGAGCGCATCGCGGTAGAGGCCCGGGTCCTGCGGGACTTTGCGCCCCACTGCACACCGGAGCATCGCGCCCTCATCCGCCAGCGTGCCGCCGCCTACGACGAGCTGGCCAAGGCCGAAACGCTGGACTTCAACCGTCTCTACGAGGCTGACACCCGGCTCCACGAGACGTGGTTCTCCGCCATGGACAAGATGTATCTCTGGCGCACCCTGCAGAATGCCCACGCCGACTACAGCCGCTTCCGGATGCTGGACACTCTGACCACCGGCGGGCTGGCAGAGGTGGTGGCCGACCATCACAATCTCATCGACGCCATCGAGCGGTGCGACCTGGCGGCCTTTGAGCCGCTGGTGGAGCGCCACCTTTACGGCGGCATCCGCCGTCTGGGCAGTAAGCTCACCGAGGAGTACGCCGATTATTTTGAATGATGTTCCATGGGGAACAAAAAAGCGCCTCTGCACAAATGTGCAGGGGCGCTGCTGTTTTTCTCAGCCCATCATGCCGGAGATGAAAATCTCCAGACCGATGCCGATGAGGATGACGCCGCCGAGGACGGAGGCTTTGCCGGAGAGCTTGGTGCCGAACTTTTTGCCGATGGCAAGGCCGGCTTCACAGATGAAGAAGGTGACGATCGCCACGATGAGGGAGCAGACCAGAGCCATGAACCAGCCGTACTCCGAGATGGTGAAGCCCACCGACAGCGCGTCGATGCTGGTGGCCACGCCCTGCATGAAGAGTGCGCCCGCGCTCAGCTCAGCGGCTTCCTCGGTTTCTTCGCCCTTGATGCCCTCGATGAGCATCTTGCCGCCGATGTAGCCCAGCAGGATGAGGGCGATCCAAGGGATGAACTTCTCGAAGAAAGAGAACAGCTCCACGATGGTGTGGACGCAGACCCAGCCCGTCATGGGCATGACAGCCTGAAAGATGGCGAAGGTGCCTGCGATCTGGACGCCCCGGCGGCGGGACATCTGTGGGTCATGCAGACCGTTTGCCATCGAGACGGAAAACGCATCCATGGCAAGGCCCACACCCAGCAGGGCGCTGTTGAAGAAAAACAAAAAACTCCATTCCATAACGATGCCTCCTGATTTGACCGGAATTGGTGGGCAGACAAAAGACCCGGGATCGGCGCGCATTTCGCCAATTCCGGGTCGGATTTTTACAAACTGACTCGATGTGGAATGGGCGTGGTACTCGCACCAAAGCACATGAGTCTCGCAAATGAAAGCAAGCCAGACAGCCGCCCGGGCCGTCATTGTGTTGACTTGCTGCGCTGCCTGCAAAACAGCGCCTGCTACTCCCCCATGAGAATCTTTCTTGTTGTCCGGCTATCGTACCACACAAACAGCGGATTTGTCCAGTATAACCGTGATTTTTTGCAAAAACCTGCGGGAGAGCACCGCAGAAAGCGTGTACTCCCCCGCAGGGTCAGTTTATGTGTGGAAATGAGGTTTATTCCTCGTCGCCGGTGTCAGCCTCGGGAGCTTCGGCGGCCGATGCCTCATCGGCTGCTTCCATCTCCGCCAGCTGCTCGGCAGTGGGCTCATCCTCGGTGTCGGCCTCGATGCTCTCGGTCTGTGCCTCGTCGTCGTGGTCGGTGCGGGCCAGCACCATCACCTTATCGTTCTCGCCCAGACGCATGACCCGGACACCGGAGCCGTAGCGGCTCTGGACGGGGATCTCGTTGGCGTGCAGGCGGATGATGATGCCCTCCTGACTGCTCAGCAGCACATCGTCGATGTCATCCACGATCTTGACGGCTGCCACCTTGTCCTTGGAGGCATCGTAGTTGCGGATGCCCTTGCCGCCGCGGGCGGTGATGCGGTAGGTGTCGATATCCGAGCGGCGTCCCTTGCCGTTCTCGGTCACGGTCAGCACCGTGCCGCCCTCGCGGCAGATGCACACGCCGACAACTTCATCGCCCTCCGCCAGACGGATGGCGCGCACGCCGTGGCCGTTACGACCCATCGGGCGGGCGTTTTCCTCGTTGAAGCGGATAGCCTGACCGTTGCGGGTGGCAACGATAAGCATATCATGGCCGGAGGTCAGGCGGGTCCAAGCCAAGGCATCGCCTTCGTTCAGGGCAATGCCGATCAGGCCGCTCTTGCGGATGTTAGCGTACTGCTCCAGCGGGGTGCGCTTGATCAGACCCTGCTTGGTGACCATGGTCACATAGCCGCCCGACTGCTCAGCGTCCTTGCTCTGGCAGATCATGTTGGTGACCTTTTCGCCCTCTGCCAGCTGCAGCAGGTTGACGATATTCATACCCTTGCTGGTGCGGCTGCCCTCGGCGATGGTGTAGCCCTTGATGCGGAACAGACGGCCCCGGTCGGTGACAAAGAGCACATAGTCGTGGGTGGAGCCTACGAACATCTCCTGCACGATATCCTCTTCCTTGCGGGTCATGCCGGAGATGCCGCGTCCGCCACGGCGCTGTGCCTGATAGGTGGCCTTGAGCTGACGCTTGATATAACCGGCCTCGGTCAGGGTGTAGACACACTGCTCCTCGGCGATCAGATCCTCGATATCCACCTCGCCGGTCACGGACTGGATCTCGGTGCGGCGTTCGTCGCCGAAGCGCTTCTTCATGTCCAGCAGTTCGTCCTTGACGATGGCAAGCACCCGGGCGTCATCCGCCAGAATGGCTTCCCAGTCCTCGATCTTGGCCTGCAGGCTTGCCAGCTCTTCCTCGATCTTCAAGATCTCCAGACCAGCCAGACGACCCAGCTGCAGCTTGACGATGGCGTCTGCCTGCGGGTCGTCAAAGCCGAACTGCTCCATGATGGCAGCTTTGGCTTCTGCCATACCGCCCTTGCAGGCGCGGATGGTGGCGATCAGCTCGTCCACGATGTCGGTGGCCTTCTTCAGGCCTTCCAGAATGTGGGCGCGCTCCTTGGCCTTTTTCAGGTCGAACTGGGTGCGGCGGCGCACCACCTCGTCCTGGAACTCGACGTACTTCTGCAGCATCTGCTTCAGGGTGAGCACCTTGGGCACCTTGTGGTCGATGGCCAGCATGATGACGCCCACGGTGTCCTGCAGCTGGGTGTACTGGTACAGCTGGTTCAGGATGACCTGGGCGTTGGCGTCCTTGCGCACATCCACCACGATGCGCATGCCCTTGCGGTTGGTCTCATCGTTCAGGCCGGTGATGCCTTCGATGCGCTTGTCCTTGACCAGGTCCGCCATGTTCTCGATCAGGCGGGCCTTGTTGACCATATACGGGATCTCGGTGATGATGATCTGGGTACGGCCGTTCTTGGTCTCCTCGATGGTGGCACGGCCCCGCAGGGTGATCTTGCCGCGGCCGGTGGCGTAGGCGGCACGGATGCCGCTGCGGCCCATGATGATGCCGGCGGTGGGGAAGTCCGGGCCCTTGATGTATTCCATCAGGCCGGGCAGGTCGATATCCGGGTTGTCGATATAGGCCACACAGCCGTCGATGACCTCACTCAGGTTGTGGGGCGGGATGTTGGTGGCCATGCCGACCGCGATGCCCTGGCTGCCGTTGACCAGCAGGTTGGGGAAGCGGCAGGGCAGCACGCTGGGTTCCTTTTTGGTCTCATCGAAGTTGGGGTCCCAGTCAATGGTGTCCTTCTCGATGTCGGTCAGCATCTCCACCGCCATGCGGCTCATGCGGGCCTCGGTGTAACGGTAAGCAGCCGGGGGGTCGCCGTCCACCGAACCAAAGTTGCCCTGGCCGTCCACCAGCGGGTAGCGCAGGGAGAAGTCCTGTGCCAGACGGACCATGGCGTCGTAGACCGATGCGTCACCGTGGGGGTGATAGGAACCCAGCACGGCACCGACGGTATCGGCGGACTTGCGGTAGGGATGGCTGGGGTCGTTGCCGCGCTCATGCATGGTATACAGAATACGGCGGTGAACGGGCTTCAGGCCGTCACGCACATCAGGCAGGGCACGGGACACGATGACCGACATGGAGTAGTCCAGGAACGCGGTCTCGATCTCCTTCTTGACGTCGCGGATGATCTTTTTGGTTCCGCTGCCCGGAATCATGACATAATCTTCTTCCATTTGTTCCTCCGTGTATTACACGTCCAGCTTTGCGTACTGGGCGTTGGTCTCGATAAAGCGGCGGCGAGGCTCCACCTGGTCGCCCATGAGGATGGTAAAGGCTTCGTCGGCCTTTTCGGCATCGTCGATGGTGATCTGCACGATCACCCGGTTGTCCGGGTTCATGGTGGTCTCCCACAGCTGGTCCGGGTTCATCTCACCAAGGCCCTTATAGCGGTTCACCTTGGCACCCGGCATTTCCTGCGAAAGCACGGCCATTTCGGCGTCGTTGTAGGCATACTTGATGGTGTTGCCCTTCTGCACCTTGAACAGGGGCGGCTGGGCCACATACACATGGCCCTGCTCGATGAGCGGGCGCATATAGCGGAAGAAGAAGGTCAGCATCAGGGTGCAGATGTGAGAGCCGTCCACATCGGCATCGGCCATGATGAACACCTTGTCGTAACGCAGCTTGGAGATGTCAAATTCCTCGCCAATGCCGCAGCCCAGGGCCAGCACCACGGGCATCAGCTTATCGTTGCCGTAGATCTTATCGGCGCGGGCCTTTTCCACGTTGAGCATCTTGCCCCACAGCGGCAGGATGGCCTGAATAGCCGAGTCACGGCCCATCTTGGCGGAACCGCCTGCAGAATCGCCCTCGACGATGAAAATTTCAGTCTTGGAGGGGTCCTTTTCCCGGCAGTCGGCCAGCTTTCCGGGCATGCGGCTGGTCTCCAGCGCGCTCTTGCGGCGCACCAGTTCACGGGCCTTCTTGGCGGCAGCGCGGGCGCGGGCAGCCTGGGTGGCCTTTTCAAAGATGGCCTTGGCCACACCGGGGTTCTCTTCAAAGAACTCCATCAGCTTTGCATAGACCATGTTGGACACGAGGGTGCGGATCTCGGTGTTGCCCAGCTTTGCCTTGGTCTGGCCCTCAAATTCGGCCTCCTGCAGCTTGACCGAGATGACGCAGATCAGGCCCTCGCGCACATCGGCACCGGACAGGTTCTCGTCCTTGTCCTTCAGCAGGCCGTGGCTGCGGCCGTAATCGTTGAACACGCGGGTCAGGCTGGACTTGAAGCCCTCTTCGTGGGTGCCGCCGTCCGGGGTGTTGACGTTGTTGGCAAAGCTCAGAAGCAGCTCGTTGTAGCTGGAATTGTACTGCAAAGCGATCTCTGCCACGCCGCGGTCGGTCTGTCCCTTGAGGTAGATGACGTTGGGGTGCAGCACTTCCAGCTTGCGCTTTTCGCCCAGATAGGTGACAAAGCTCTTGATGCCGCCCTCGTAGCACATGACCTCGGAGCGGTAGCAGGGGTCGCCCTCCTGCCCATCCTCCAGCACGGGGGTGTACAGCTGACGCTCATCGGTCAGGGTGATCTTGACACCGGCATTCAGGAAGCTTTCCTCCCGCAGGCGCTTTTCCAGCGTGTCGAAGTCGTAGACGGTGGTGTCCTTGAACATTTCCGGGTCGGGTTTGAAGGTGACCCGGGTGCCGGTGACGCCCTCGGCTACCGTGCCGATGCACTTGAGGTCGCCGTCCGGGTCGCCGCGCCGGAAGGTCTGCTCGTACTCCTTGCCGTCGCGGCGCACATTGACAGTGAGCCACTCGGAGCAGGCGTTGACCACCGAAGCGCCCACGCCGTGCAGACCGCCGGCCACCTTGTAGCCGGAGTTCTCGCCGCCGAACTTGCCGCCGGCGTGCAGGATGGTGTACACCACGGTGACGGCGGGCAGACCGGTGTCGGCCTGAATGTCCACGGGGATGCCGCGGCCGTTATCGGTGACCTGAATGATGTTATCCTTCAGGATCTTGACCTCGATGTGGTCGCAGTAGCCCGCCAGCGCCTCATCAATGGCGTTGTCCACGATCTCGTACACCAGATGATGCAGACCGCGCTCACCGGTGGAGCCGATATACATACCCGGGCGCTTGCGCACCGCCTCCAGACCCTTCAGCACCTGGATCTCGCTGGCGTTATACTCGTGGTCGGTTACGGTATCGGCATTTGTACTGGTAATGATTTCTTCTGCCATATCCTTTCTCCCTTTTGTTCATTTTTGCGTTTGTTTTTTCAAATTATAGCAAAGCGGGAACCGGTACACCATGGTGTACTTTTTTCTCGCCGTTTTGTTGTGTTTTCACGCGCTGCCCGCAGAGGGCGTTCCGGCTGGCACGGTGCGGCTTTCCGGGCAGTTCCGGGGCTTTCCCATCCCTCTTTTTTCTGTGGATCTTCCGCCCATTTTCCGCAAATTTCACTCCACCATCTTTTGCGCTCTGCGGCGCATGGCGGCGCTGGACAGCTCCGAAAGATACACCGCATCCACCAACCCTCCGTCTGCCAGCACATAGCACTGGGGCAGCTCGTCCGAAAGGCTGACCACCGCCCCATTCTTCTGGGCGTAGTTCAAAAACTCCCGCCCCCGGGGGGAGATGGTGGTGGTCTCCAGATCAAAGATGCCAATGATGTCACGGTCGTTCAGGACATAGTCCCGCCCCAGATGAATATACATACTGTATTTTCTCCCGTGTCTTTTGTTTGCATAAAGCCCACGAAAATGCAGCTTTTATGCAGTATTGCTTACAACATTTATCCATGCTGTCAAACCCGGTTCAGCACCCCGCCGTCCATGCGGTACACCTCGCCGTCAGTCTTTAAAAAGTCCGTGTCATCGCAGCTGGTCACAAAGGTCTGCTTTTCCTTCATGCAGGTGAGCAGATACTGCTTGCGCCCTTCGTCCAGCTCGCTCAGCACATCGTCGAGCAGCAGCACCGGATATTCGCCGTCCTCGTCGAAGAACAGCTCGCGCTCGGCCAGCTTCAAGGACAGCGTGCAGGTGCGCACCTGTCCCTGCGAGCCGAAGGAGGCCGCGCTCCGCCCGTCCAGCATCAGCTCCAGATCGTCCTTGTGCGGTCCTGAAAGGCAGCTTTTCGCCGCGATTTCCGCCGCCTTGTGACGAAAAACATGGTCGATAAGCTCGCGCTCGAGCTGCTGCGCCGGAGCAAACGGGTCGCTGACGCTGCTCACCGTGCGGTATTCACCCGAGAGGGCCTCGTGCGGCGCGATGTCGGAGTAGACGGCCGCCGCGGCGCTAAGCAGCTTGCGGCAGTAATAGGCGCGATAGCGGATGATCTGTGCGCCGATACGCGCCATGCGCAGCGAAAAGTCCTCCCACATGGACAGCAGCGACGGCTTTTCCTCGCTGTCGCGCAGAATGCGCGTCTTGTGCTCGTGCAGGCGGTTGTATTCCTCCAGATAACGTGCGTAGTTCGGCCGCAGCTGACACAGCGCGGTGTCGAGAAAGCGCCGCCGCGCCGCCGCGCCCGCCCGGACGAGCATCAGATCCTCCGGACAGAACAGCACGGTCTTGAGCAGTCCCTGCACATCGCTCTGACGCTTCTGGCGCACGCCGTTCTTGTAGATCTCCATCGCCTTGAGCCGCGACAGCCGCAGCTCGAGCGTGTGGTCGCGGCCCTGCGCCTCAAATTCCGCGCAGATGCGTGCATCGTCCGCTCCGAAGCGCAGTCCCTCTTTTTTCTGGGCGGTGCGGAACAGCCGCATGGTCGAGCAAGCCGCCGCCGCCTCGAGCAGATTGGTCTTGCCCTGCCCGTTTTCGCCGCAGATCAGATTGACCGCCGGGTCGAGCGCAAAGCTCTCGTCCTCGTAGTTGCGGAAATTCTGTAATTTCAGTGTCTTCAAGTGCATTCTGCCGGTTCACTCCGCGTTATTCGTAAATTTGTACGTTTTCGTGCACGCAAAATCGCGTTCGTTATCGTACGCAGTGTTTATTTTATTTGATGCAGACCTTCGCGCCGTCCAGCTCTACCGTGTCACCGGAACGCAGTTTTTTGCCGCGCATGGTGCAGATTTCGCCGTTTACCAGCACTTCGCCCTCGGCAATGCGGATCTTCGCTTCGCCGCCGGAGCTTACCAGGTTTGCAAACTTCAGCAGGGCGTCGAGCTTGATAAATTCGGTTTTAATCGTGATTTCAGTCATTTGCACGCAACCTCACAGGCAGGACCAGATAGGTGAACTTGTCGCCCTCGGTCGCGGAAATAACGATCGGGTTGAGCGAGCCCTTGAGCTGGAGCAGCACCTTGTCCGTGCCGGCCGCACGCAGCGCATCAAGCATATAGCGGTTATTGAAGCCGATTTCAAGGTCCTCGATGCAGCCGTCGATCGGGCATTCGTCGTAGCTCTTGCCGATAGCAGTAACGCACGAAAGCTGCACATAATTGCCGTCAAAGTGGAAACGGACCGGGTTTTTGAGCTTTTCGGACACGATAAGCGACACGCGCTCGATCGAGGTGATAAGCTCGTGCGGGTCGATGGAAACCACGTGCTCGAAGTCGTTCGGAATGGCCGCGCGGTAGTTGAGGAACTCGCCCTCGATCAGGCGGCTCATGATGGTGTAACCGGCGGCCATGAACA
>ERZ835880.2714-NODE-2714-length-11344-cov-3.117725_pt1 | contig 11344 bp, 10 predicted proteins | sample MGYA00519944_ERZ835880 | MGnify/ENA primary metagenome ERZ835880 (study PRJEB31850, sample SAMEA3708787) | human gut metagenome | biome: human gut; feature: human-associated habitat; material: faeces | place: China | collected 2014 ... | reverse complement strand
TTGAAACCTTCAAGCCAAATTCTTTCAGCACATAATCTTTGATTTCCTGATAGGTCGCTTTCGGCTCTGCACTGGTTGCATCCAGCTCGTTCAGGTCTAAATCGATCTCTATCGTGTCATCTGGTTTTTGCGCGAGCAACGAGGCAAGCCGAGATGCTTGCATCTCGATTTGCCGACTGCCGCGTTCATCGAGACAAGTACTCTTGTCTCAATGTTGGGACAAAAGAACTACCGTCTCCACATGCCCGCTCATCCCGAACATATCACAGCATCTCACGCGCTCCACCGCGTATCCTCTTTCATTCAGATACTTCACATCGCGCGCCAATGTGGCGGAATCGCAGCTGACATAGACTACCCGCTTTGGCTGCATCCGGACGATCGTGTCGAGGCAGACGCTGTCACAGCCTTTGCGCGGCGGATCGACGACGATGACATCGGCATAGACCTGATTTTTTTCATACTCCCTTGGAAGTACCTCTTCAGCCTTTCCGACAAAAAACTCGACATTTTCCATGCCATTTAATGCCGCGTTCCGGCGGGCATCCTCGATCGCCGGAGGGACGATCTCTACACCGTACACTTTCTTCGCTTTCTGCGCCAGAAACAGGGAAATGGTTCCGATTCCGCAGTACAGATCCCATACAGTCTCCCCACCGGTCAGCCCCGCGTATTCCAGCGCCGTTCCATAGAGTTTTTCCGTCTGCACCGGATTGACCTGATAGAAAGAAAGCGGCGAAATCTGGTACGATACATTTCCGATTTTATCTGTGATATAGCCCGGTCCGTATAAGTTTACAAGCTCCGCACCAAGAATCACGTTTGTTTTTTCCTGATTGATGTTGTAGGAAATACTGGTCATGCCAGGGACTTCTTTTAAGCGTTCCACAAAAATATCCGCGTGCGGCAGCTTCTTTCCATTGATGACGAGACAGACCATCAGCTCGCCGTTTGAAAATCCCTTCCGAATCAATGCATGGCGAATCAGACCCTTATGCGTTTCCTCGTCATATGGCGCAATCTGGTATTCTTCCATGATTTTCTTGATAATATCCAGAATTACCGCATTTTCTTCGACACCCAGCAGGCAATCCTCCGCTTCCACAATATGGTGGGTGCGTCCCGCGTAAAATCCGGCAATGATTCTTCCATCCTTATCGCGTCCAAACGGAAACTGTGCCTTGTTGCGGTAGCGCCACGGGTGCTCCATCCCCAGGATCGGCTCCATGGTGATAGTTTTATCCACACCTTCCCCGGCACTTTTCCCCGACACGTTCTCTGCTTTCACCCCCGCATCGGTTGTCTCCATCCTTTCGGATGTATTTCTTTCAGATACATTCTCAGGCACACTCACTTCATCCGCCCGCTCCGGCAGCCGCAGATTCTCCATCCCGCCGATCCGGCGCAGGTTATTGTAGACCTTGCGCTCCTTAAAATGAAGCTGCGCCTCATAACTCATCATCTGAAGCTGGCAGCCGCCGCACTGTCTTGCGACCGGGCATTCCGGCATCACACGGTCTTTGGATGCTTCCAGCACCTCCATCAGACGGGCAAAGCCATAATTTTTCTTCATTTTCATCGCCCGCGCCCGGATCCGATCCCCGATCACGGCATCTTTTACAAACCAGATATAACCGTCCTGCTTTCCGATCCCGGCTCCATCCTCGCTCATATCTTCGATTGTCAGTTCAAATTCATCATTTTTCCTGATTTCCACGTTTTTTTTTACTCCTCATTTTCTTTATTTCGCATCCAGATAATGCGCCCGCTCTCCGCCAATATATTTCAGCCTCGTTCTCGCACACGTCACATGGGCGCCGCCGATCGCACGGATCGAGGTCCGCACCGGAACTGCAACCGGGCGCAGGTGCATACCGATGAAAGTGTCTCCGATATCGATGCCCGCGTGTGCCTGAATCCGCTCTACGGCTGTCGGATGTTCAAATCCCGCATAGGCTGCCGTTGCAAAGGAACCGCCTGCTTTTAGCTGCGGCACGACGTTTACTATCTCCAGACCATATTTTTCCGCCGCTTCTTCTTCCACAATCAGCGCCCGGTTCAGATGTTCACAGCACTGTGCCGCCAGATAAAGCCCTTGCGACTTGGTGACTGCATACAGCTCCTCAAACACCGCTTTTCCGATCTCGGCGCTGGAATAGGAACCGATCTTATGCGATGCAATCTCGCTGGACGAGCATCCGACCACCAAAATCTGTCCCGGCTTCATATTTGCCGCACTGAGAAGTTCCTCTGCGGCAATCCGTACCTCCTGGCGCAGCTCCTCTAACTGTCCTGCTGTCTCTATTTCTTTTGAAATTCCTGTTGCACTCATCCTGCTGCCTCCTGATTTAATGCCAGAAAAAGCCGCGGACCAAACAGGCTGAGCCCGCCGCAGCTTTTCCAAAATTTTTATTTACATTCCCTTACTTCCGGTAAAACTCCTGAATCCGATCCAGCCGCGCCGTCATGCCGCCCAGCAGCATATCCGCCGCCGCAAATGCCGCCATCGCCTCAACCACGACAACCGCTCTCGGCACAATGATCGGATCATGGCGTCCCTTGATGCTGATGCCGATCTCCTCGCCGCTCTTATTGACGGTTCTCTGCTCTGCGGCAATCGACGGGGTCGGTTTAAATGCCGCACGGAACACAACTTCGCTTCCATCCGTCATACCGCCTAAAATGCCACCTGCATGGTTCGTCGCCTTGCCGATGCCTCCATCCGGATCCATGACAAATGCGTCGTTGTTCTCGCTTCCTGCCATCTGCGCCGCATGGAAACCCTCTCCGATCTCGAAGCCTTTAACAGCACCGATCGAGCAGATTGCCTTTGCCAGGTTCGCATTAAATTTATCAAAAACCGGTTCACCAAGCCCTGCCGGAAGACCGGCAATCACGCATTCCACGATACCGCCAGCAGAATCTTTCTCCGCCATCTTCCTTTCCAGATACTGCTCTGCCTCTGCGGCTGCGGCAGCATCCGGCATATACAGCTTATTCTTTTCACATTCCGCCAGATCAAACCGATCCGGCGCCACTTCCACCGGTCCGATCGCTTTCGTGTATGCTTTTACCTGAATGTTCAAGGATTCCAGCAGCTTTGCCGCGATAGCGCCTGCTGCCACGCGTCCGATCGTCTCGCGTCCCGAAGAACGTCCGCCGCCCCGGTAATCCCGGAAACCGTATTTTTCATCGAAGGTATAATCCGCATGTCCGGGACGGTAATAACTGGCGATCTCACTGTAATCCTTCGAATGCTGATCCTGGTTCCGCACCAGCATCGAGATCGGCGTGCCCGTCGTCCGCCCTTCAAAAACGCCTGACAGGATCTCCACCGTATCGCTCTCGCTGCGCTTCGTCGTAAAACGGCTCTGCCCCGGTTTGCGGCGGTCCAGATAACGCTGAACGTCTTCCTCACAAAGCGCAAGCCCCGCCGGACAGCCATCTACGACCACGCCCACGCCTGCGCCGTGGGATTCGCCCCACGTTGTCATTGTCAGTATTTTTCCGTATGTTGATCCTGCCATTCTCGCTATTAACTCCTTCTGCCATTTAGTCTGCTTTCTTTCCTCTCGTAGGTACCTTTGTAATCACACAGCAGTTTGGCTCATTCACCGAAATACTGCGTCCGCTCATCACCAGCAGTTTCTCCTTATATTCCACCTGGAAGAAAGAAATGCTGTTACTGCCGTGGTTGATCGACGCCAGATGGTTTCCATCCGGAAAAATCGCGATATCCTTCGGGTAATCTCCACTGATCGGAAGACAGCAGAGCAGCTTCAAAAGCCCCGTCTGTGCATCGCGCTCGTAGACACTGACTGAATTATCGCCCGCATTGCTGCAGAACAGATGTGTCTCGTCCTCGGACATCCGGATCGTGCACGCTGCAGTCAGCTGGCTGGTGCGCTCCGGTGCGGTCGATGGAATCGTCTGGATCTTCTCGATCTTCGGCACACGATCGCCCGTTTCATACGTGTATACATCAATCACATTTTTGATTTCATACATCAAATATAAGAATTTTCCATCCTTGCTGAACATGAAATGTCTCGGACCAGATTCCAAATCACAGCGGATCGCGTCCACCAATGAAAGGGTTCCCTTCTCGCCATCAAACCTGTAAATCTTGACCTGGTCAATTCCCAGATCGGCTACCAGCAGGAATCTGCCATCCGGCGTGCGCTCCGCACAGCTCACATGCGGGCGGAACGTGCGCTCTGCCACGCTTCCAAGTCCCTTGTGGTAAACGCCGTCGGTCACTTCCCCGATAGAACCGTCCGGTTTCAGGCGGACCACCGTCTCCTTGCCGTCATGATAGCCGGATACGAAGATAAACTTGTCCTCCGCATCGGTCGCAATATGGCAGCCGCGCATCGCCTTGATATTTGCGCTGTTCACACGGCTGAGTGCGCCATTTTCCAGAATCCGGAACGCCACAACGCCCTCGTCCGCGATGGAATAGAGCATCCGCCCGTCATGTGAAACAGTTAAATAGGAAGAGTTGTCCACTTCCACCTCGCACCGGTAGATAAATTTTCCCTTTTTTACATCCACATCATACACGGTAATTCCCTTTGCCTGACCGTTGTATGAGTAAGAACCCACATATGCCATATATTTATCCTGCATGAAATGTTCCTCCTTTGATCCCCCAGAACCGTTATAACGGTTTCTATCAAATTATCTGCCCCTATTTTATCATCATACCGCCATTTTTGCACCCTTTTTTCACACAATTTGAGAACCCCCGGATTTTCCCGTTTTTTTCCTTGACACCTTCCCCACATTCTGTATAATAGATACTCGGAAGCAAGTTTATTATTTCTAAACAAAAAGATTAATTTTACATTCATTTTAGAATTTCTAAACTTTCATCTTACTTTTGCATGTTTCTAAAAAACGCCGGACGGATGGTTTTCCCACCCGGTTTTTATAAAAAAGAATGTGCCCTAGCGCATCCTCGCGGAGCGTTTTTTGTTTCATAGGACGCAATTTCCTATGAAACCAGGAAAGGAGGTTCCCTCTGTTGAGTATAGGAGGAAAATTAAAGGAACTGCGAATTTTAAAGGGTCTGACGCAAGAAGAGCTGGCTGACCGCGCAGAGCTTTCGAAGGGATTTATCTCCCAGGTAGAGCGCGATCTGACCTCCCCGTCCATCGCTACTTTGATGGATATTCTCCAGTGTCTCGGCACAACCATAGGGGAGTTTTTCAACGAGGCTCCGGAAGAGCAGATTGTATTTGAAAAAAACGACTATTTTATCAAGGAAGATCCGGAACTGAAAAATGAAATTCAGTGGATCATCCCGAACGCCCAGAAGAACACGATGGAACCAATCCGCCTGACACTCGGTGCCGGCGGCTCCACCTATCCGGACAGCCCACATGAGGGTGAGGAATTTGGCTATGTTCTTTCCGGCAGCATCCTGATTCATCTGGGGAACCGGACGTACAAAGCCAAAAAGGGCGAATCTTTTTACTATACGAGCGACAAGACGCATTACCTTGAAAGCCGCTCCGGCGCGACGATCCTCTGGGTCAGCTCGCCGCCAAGTTTCTAATACTACACATTATTTTACTATTTACGGAGGAAACGCATGAGCCAGCCATTAATCGATTTACAGCATATCTCGAAACGCTTTGACGACACCCTGGTCCTGGATGACTTGAGCCTTTCAGTAAAGGAAAATTCCTTTGTAACGCTCTTAGGTCCCAGCGGCTGCGGCAAGACGACCACGCTCCGCATCATCGGCGGATTTGAATCCCCAAATACAGGAAAAGTAATTTTCGGCGGCGAAGACATCACCAAACTTCCGCCAAACAAGCGCCAACTAAACACCGTATTCCAGAAATACGCACTGTTTCCGCATATGAGCATCGCAGATAATATCGCATTTGGGCTAAAAATTAAGAATAAATCAAAAACATATATTGATGACAAAATTAAGTACGCTTTAAAGCTTGTAAACCTAGACGGCTTTGAGCATCGCAGCATTGACTCTTTGAGCGGCGGCCAGCAGCAGCGTATCGCCATTGCGCGTGCGATTGTCAACGAGCCAAAGGTCCTGCTTCTCGATGAGCCGCTCGGTGCCCTAGATTTAAAACTGCGCCAGGATATGCAGTACGAGCTGATCCGTCTGAAAAATGAGTTAGGCATCACTTTTATCTATGTTACCCACGATCAGGAAGAGGCATTGACGATGTCCGATACCATCGTTGTCATGAACCAGGGTTATATCCAGCAGATGGGTTCCCCGGAACAGATCTACAACGAGCCGGAAAACGCATTCGTTGCCGACTTCATCGGCGAGAGCAACATCGTGGACGGTCTGATGATCCACGACGAGCTGGTTGAAATCTTCGGTGCGAAATTTGCCTGCGTCGATAAGGGATTCGGAACGAACCAACCGGTAGACGTTGTCATCCGCCCGGAGGACATCGACCTCGTAAAACCAGAGGAAGGCACGCTGCAGGGCATTGTCACCCACCTGATTTTTAAGGGCGTCCACTATGAGATGGAAGTCACCACACCGGACGGCTATGAATGGCTGGTTCACAGCACGGATATGTTCCCGGTCGGCGAGAAGGTCGGCATCCATGTAGACCCGTTTGACATCCAGATCATGAACAAGCCGGCGTCAGAGGACGAGGAAGCTGTGGGCGTCAATGAATAGAAAGGAGTCGGACTTAGCATGAAATCAAACGTGAAACGGCTCTTCGCCGGTCCTTATATTCTCTGGATGATCGGTTTTACCATCATCCCGCTCCTGCTGATCGTATACTACGGTCTGACAACCAAAAGCGGGGCATTTACACTGGCAAATGTCTGTTCCATCACGACACCGGAGCATATGAAGGCGCTGCTCTTATCCCTGGGTCTGTCTCTGGCTGCGACCGCCATCTGCCTGCTTTTGTCCTATCCGCTGGCTTTGGTGCTGCGCCGCCGCGGCATTGGGGCAGGCAGCTTCATGGTATTCGTCTTCATCCTTCCGATGTGGATGAATTTCCTGCTCCGCACCCTCGCGTGGCAGACGCTCCTGGAGAAAAATGGCGTTATCAACGGCATTCTTTCCTTTCTCCATCTGCCAAATATTGCCATCATCAATACCCCGTGGGCGATCATTCTGGGCATGGTATACAACTTCCTGCCTTTCATGATTCTCCCGATTTATAATGTGCTGGCAAAGATCGACGACAATACCATCAACGCCGCCAAAGACCTGGGTGCAAACAATTTCCAGACACTCATTCACATCTGGATTCCACTCAGCATCCCGGGCATCATCAGCGGCATTACCATGGTATTTGTCCCGGCGCTGACAACCTTCGTTATTTCCAGTCTCTTAGGCGGCAGCAAGATCCTGCTCATCGGAAATGTCATCGAGCAGGAGTTCACCAAGGGAAGCAACTGGCACTTAGGTTCCGGTCTCTCGCTGGTTCTGATGATTTTCATTTTACTGAGTATGGCGCTTATCGCCAAATACGATAAAGAAGGGGAGGGCAATGCGTTCTGATGAAACATAACCGCTTAAAACAGTTTTTCCAGGACTTTTACCTGGCGCTCATCCTGCTCTTTTTATACATCCCGATCGTGACCATGATCGTTTTGTCCTTTAACAACACAAAATCGAGAACCGTCTGGGGCGGTTTTACCACCCGCTGGTATACGCAGATGTTCCAGGATTCCGCCATCATGAATGCCTTAAACAATACGCTGCTCATCGCGTTTGCGTCGGCTCTGATCGCGACCGTCATCGGCACGATCGCCGCCATCGGCATCAACAGCATGAAACGGATTCCGCGCACCATCGTCATGGGAATCAACAACATCCCGATGCTGAACTCCGATATCGTAACCGGTATCTCCCTGATGCTGGCATTTATCGCGTTCGGTATCTCTCTCGGATTTAAAACCGTGCTGATCGCGCATATCACATTTAATATTCCATATGTGATATTAAGTGTCATGCCGAAACTCAAGCAGACGAACCGGTACACCTACGAAGCCGCTCTGGATCTCGGCGCCAGCCCGCTATATGCTTTCTTCAAGGTCGTATTTCCGGACATCGTCCCGGGTATCCTCTCCGGCTTTTTGATGGCATTTACGATGTCCCTCGATGATTTCGTTATCACCTACTTCACCAAGGGACCGGGCGTTGATACGCTCTCCACAAAGATTTATGCCGAAGTCCGCAAGGGAATCAAGCCGGAGATGTACTCGCTCTCCACGATTCTTTTTGTCACCGTACTGCTTCTGCTGCTCCTTGTGAATGTGAATCCTTCTCCGAAGGAAGAAAAAGAGGAGGCAAAAGAGCGCGAGGCTATGGCGAAGAAGGGCATCCGTTTCCGCATCACGAAACGGGTGGTCTTCCGCCGGATTCTTCCGATCGCCATGGTGCTTGTCATCGGCGGCGGCGGTATTTACTACGGAAGCCAGAATGCTTCAGCCGGCGGCTCCCAGCAGCTGATTGTGTACAACTGGGGCGAATATATGGATTCTGATGTCATCGATATCTTTGAGGAAGAAACCGGTATCCACGTTGTTTACGAGGAGTATGAGACGAACGAAATCATGTATCCGAAGATCAAATCCGGTGCGATTTCCTACGATCTTGTCTGCCCGTCCGACTATATGATTCAGAAGATGATCCAGAACGATCTGCTGCAGCCGATCAACTTTGACCATATTCCGAACGCTTCCAACATTGGAGATATGTACTACGAGACTTCCGAGCAGTTCGACCCGGGCAATCTCTACTCGATCCCGTACTGCTGGGGAACAGTTGGTATTCTGTACAACAAAAAAATGGTAACCGAGCCGATCGACTCCTGGTCTGTTCTGTGGGATACCAATTACCGCGACAGCATTCTGATGCAGGACAGCGTGCGCGATGCGTTTGCTGTTGCTTTAAAGGATCTGGGATACTCCTTAAACTCCACCAATATCAAGGAGCTGACGGAGGCGAAGGATCTGCTTGTGACACAGAAACCTCTCGTGCAGGCGTACGTTGTGGATCAGGTGCGTGACAAGATGATCGGAAATGAGGCGGCTATCGGCGTTATTTACTCCGGTGAAGCTATCTACACGAAGCGTGAAAACCCGGATCTGGAATACGTTGTTCCAAAAGAAGGCTCCAACGTCTGGATCGATTCCTGGTGCATTCCAAAAGATGCGCAGCATGTCGAGAACGCAGAGAAATTCCTGAATTTCCTCTGCCGGCCGGACATCGCACTGAAAAACTTTAAGTATATTACCTACTCTACGCCGAATGATGCGGCGCGTGAACTGATTGAGGATGACGATATCCGAAACAGTGAAATCGCCTTCCCAGATGAGGAAACGCTTGCACGGTGCGAAACCTTTACGTATCTTGGCGATGATGCCGATGAGGTTTACAACCAGCTGTGGCGTGAAGTAAAATCAAATTAAAGATCTGCTTTCGGGTAAAAAAAGATCCCGGTCAGGAATTCTTAGGAAAGATTCCTGCCGGGATTTTTCTGTTCTTACTGTTGCTCTCAAAAGTCTGTTTTAATCAAAATTGTGGTCAAAGCGCGGGGAAAGCGTTCCGTTTCCATGGAGCACTTCATCCAGCTTTACAAGCTCCTGCGGCGCCTCTGCAAGCGCTCTTTCGTACAGGTGGACAAGATTCCATGTGCCCGCTTCGCATTCCTTCTGCGGCCTTCCAGGCATCACACGGCCGCCCATCGAATCGTAGCAGCCGACCAGTTTCATCGCTCCAAGAAGAAGGCTTCTTACCGCACTGCTGCGGCAGATCGTGATTCTCGTCCAGAGCTTCATGCCCTTCAGGCATTCGACAATTTCTGTTTCCCCGATTTCCGGAAAACAGCGGTGGATGACCTTGTTGCCGTCGGTGTGCGGGCAGATCGGCGATGCCGGACGGTATACGAGTGGATTGAGGCCGTCCTCCAGCATGAAGTACTGGTCAAGGCTCGTCTCAATCTTTGCATGGGAAATTCCAGTGTGATCCACAAATTTCCCGATATACGGATGACACGTCGAATCGAGAAGGTAATGGCAGGCAAAGCCTAACAGATACGCTTCCATCGCCTCTGACGGACTCTGCTGATACTTTTTCACCTCATCCTCGAACAGAACGGAAGCCGTCTGCTCATGCAGAAACGTTCCGTAATCAGACACACGGTTTTTCGAGAACGGATGGTAATAAAAGAAGATATCCGGCCCGTGCAGTCCGATCAGATACAATTTTTTGTTTTCTCGAATGATCTTTTTCAAATTTACCGGAAGCTGTTCATAGACTTCTCTTCCGAACCTGTCGTGTGCGTACGTAGTAGGCATATCGGTATCTCCCTTCTTTTTCTCCTGCCGGATCAGACATCCAGCTTGATCTGCATTTCCTCTTCCACTTCTGCGCGGAAGTCCTCCATCTTGACCGGACTGATCTCCGGCAGATTGTCGGTGGAATCGACGCCGAAGTTCCGCAGGAATTCTTCGGTCGTGCCGAACACAATCGGGCGGCCCGGCGCGTCGAGGCGGCCAAGCTCCTGCACCAGATTGTACTCCACCAGTTTGTTGACCGCGTGATCGCTCTTGACGCCGCGGATCTTGTCGATCTCCTGCTTCGTGACCGGCTGCTTGTAGGCAATGATCGAGAGGGTCTCCATCATGACGTCGGTCAGAACCGCCTTCTTCGGCTGCATGGCGATGTTGACAAGATAATCATAATATTCCTGTTTCGTGCACATCTGATACGCATTTTCAAGCTCCACGATATGGATGCCGCGGTCTTTCGTATTATATTTTTCCATCATATGGTTCAGAATCCTACGGGTCGTCTCCGTGTCATGGCCGATCGCTTTTGCAATCCTTCCCAGCTCCACGGAATCTCCCATCGCAAAAAGGACTGCCTCGATGGCTGCTTCCGCCTCCTCGACCGAAGAGGGGCGTCTTGCCTCACCCGGGGCAGTTTCTTTATTCCTGTTCTGTTCTTCCATCTGTCTTGTCCTCACTGTCTGTCTCGTCTGTATACGGCACAACTACGGTGTCTTCATCCTCCAGGGATTCAATCAGGATATCCCCGAAAAGCTCCTCCTGGCTGATCCGGATTTTGCCGGTTTTCATCAGCTCCAGGATTGCAAGGAAGGTGACAATCACATGCACCTTGCCCGGCTGGGATTCCAAAAGGTCGCGGAAGCTGAAGCGGCGTTTTTTAACAGCAAACTGCTCGACATACGTCATCTTGTCCGGCAGGCTGACCTCTTCTTTTTCGATCTTTCCGAACCTGCTTCGGATCGGGTCGATCTTGTCCTCCTGTTTCTTAAGGATCGACTGATAAATGCTGTGCAGTTTCTCAAGGGTAAGTCCC
>ERZ835880.2711-NODE-2711-length-11354-cov-3.174971_pt1 | contig 11354 bp, 9 predicted proteins | sample MGYA00519944_ERZ835880 | MGnify/ENA primary metagenome ERZ835880 (study PRJEB31850, sample SAMEA3708787) | human gut metagenome | biome: human gut; feature: human-associated habitat; material: faeces | place: China | collected 2014 ... | reverse complement strand
CCCCGCCTCAAACGCATGGCTGCCGGCCTGGACGATCTGGAGCGCTGGATGTGCGACCTCATACGCCACGGCCTCGGGCAGCTCTCCGGGACTCCCGCCTGGCAGGAGGAAGCCGCCGCGCGCATGGTCGACGCGCAGCTTCCCGGCATCGCCGCGCGGTTGCGGAGCCTGCAAGGCGTCACGTCCTCCGGGGAGGACTGGCCCGGCGTGGTGCTGGCCCAGTTTGGGCAGCTGCAGCTCCTCATCGACGCCTTCCGCCACCTTGACGCACTGTCCCCGGAGGAACAGGCGGATGTCCGTGCCGCCCTCGGCCTGTCCCCGGATAAGGACGAAGTGCTCGCCACCGGGGAACGCCTGAGCGATCTCTGGTTGGTGCTCGGCGTGGGCTATGCCGAAGAAAACAGGCTCTGGCGGCGGCGCGTCTGGCTGCGCGGGCAGAACAGCGGGCGCACGGCCCTGCTGCTGGATTTCTCGCACGGAGGCAAGCACTTCGAGCAAAGCTTCGTCGTCGGCAGCCTTACGGATATGACGCTGGCCTTCTATCCAGGCGCGGTTCCCCTGCGGGCCATCGCCACGGGCGATCCCGTCCGGGCCAAAACGGCTCCCATCCCTACGGTTTCCCTCCGCGAAGCGCTGGAAGGCATGGCCAAAGCCATCGCCGCACAGCCGTGGCAATGGCCCCTGCCCCTCATGGTCAGCGACGGCGTCCCTTGCCGCTCCGATGATTCGTGGTTCCTGCAGACGGATGCAGGCGACCGCCTCCCGCTCTCCATAACCGACAACGACGGCTGGGAATTGCTCACGCAAGGCGGCGGACGCCCCCTGAGCGTCTGGGGCGAATGGGACGGAGCCCGGTTTCAGCCCCTAAGCGCGTGGGAGCCCGGAACGTCCGGTTCCCCGCTGTGGCGAGAAGGAGCCCGCCCATGAACATGCCCTTCCTGACCATGCAGGCGCTGCTCGGCACGGATAAGCGCCCGCCCGAACTTCCCGCCGACGACAGCGAACCCGGACGGCTCACGCAAGCCATTGCCGCCACGCGGGACGGCTCCGAAAACGCCGAAGCGCTCAGGCTGCTCCGTGCCGCCGGGGTACAGGCCGTCTGCGGGCTGGCGGGGTACCAGCCGCCCCGCGCCGACTCCGCCCTCCCCGAGCCCTGCCCGCCGGAACCCCGCGCGTCCGTCGACAAGGCCGCCGTCATCGACGTATTGCGCCAAGTCCTTTCCAGCGGCTCCGACCGTATGCGCCTTGAAGCCTTCAGGCTCATGCTCGGCGCGAGGAAAGTGCTCCCTCCGGCGTTGCTCCCGCAGGCGCTGGAGCTTGGGCGCCGCACGCCGTCCCTGCGCGGGCCCATCGCCCTGATCGCCGGGGAACGCGGCCGCTGGCTCGGCGGACGGAACGCCGCATGGAACCTCTTCGCCACCAATGCCGAAAACGAGCTTGATCCCGAAGTATGGGACAACGGCACGCTTATGCAGCGCGAAGCCTATCTCAAGTCCCTGCGCGCGCAGGATCCCGCCAAGGCCCGTGAACGCTTTGAAACGGCCTCAGCGTCCTTCGATGCCCGCGAACGCGCCGCCTTTACCGGGTGCCTCGGCGAAGGCCTGAGCGCGGCGGACGAAGCCTTTCTCGAAACCCTGCTGGAAAAGGATCGCAGCAAGGAAGTGCGTCAAGCCGCCGCCTCCCTGCTCGTCCGCCTGCCGGAAAGCGGCTATGTCCGGCGCATGGGCGAACGCCTTGCCGCCTGCATCGTCGTCCCGGAGGCCAGGGGAGGGCTCATCGGGCGTATCGCCTCAGCCTTCTCCGCGCCGCTCCCGGCCGTCGAGCCCCCGGAATCCTTCGATCCCGAGTGGAAAAAGGACTTGCTGGAAGAAAAAAAGCCGCAGTACGAGGAATTCGGCCCGCGCGCCTGGTGGCTCTATCAGATAGGGCGCTGCACACCGCTGGCGTGGTGGGAGGCGCATACCGGCCTGTCGCCCGAAGCCCTCATCGACTGGGCGCAGAAAACCGACTGGCGAAACGTGTTGCTCCGCAGCTGGCTGGAGGCCGCCCGCCGTGAGCGCCATGCGGCATGGGCCTCCGCCCTGCTCGCCCATGTGTTCAAGGAACAGATTGAGATTTCCGTGGGCAAGGGCCGGTTCAGCGCCTTCGCATTCATCGGCCTTCTGCCGCCCCCCGAGCGTGAGGCGGCCCTTCTTGAACGCTTCCCCTGCCCCGGCTCCGCGGGCGGCGGGGCCACGTTCGCACAGCAACACTATAAACAGGTGATGCAGTTCGGACAGTTCGCCGCATCCGAATGGGAGGGGGATGCAACCTTTTCCCTTGAAGGCGGACACTCCCTCGTCCGGCGGATCCGCTTCTGGGCGGACCATTCCGACGGCATCGGCCAAATAAGCTACCAGACCTCCATCGCGCTGGGGCACATCATCGAGGCCACCTTTTGGCTGATCCCGGTTTCCTTGCTGGATGACCTGCTTGAGGGCTGGCCCCACGGAGAAAACGGGGCCCCCTTCTGCCGATCCGGGTACGACTTTCTGACCACGTCCATAAGGACCCGCAAGGCCCTTCACCAATACTTTGCCTGAGAGAAAACCATGAGCACGGCTACCAACGAAAACAAGCTGCGGCACCACGCCGAACAACAGTTCGCCGAGGAACTGGAAGAACTCAAAAAATCCGACGCCCGCCAGCGTCCCGCCAACTGGGAGCTTTCCCCGTGGGCCGTCTGCACCTACCTGCTCGGCGGCGAACTGGACAACGGCTTTACGGGGTCCGCCAAGTATATCGGGAACCGCCGCATCATCGAAACGGCGGTCGCTACGCTGGCGACGGATCGGGCGCTCCTGCTGTACGGGGTTCCGGGAACGGCGAAATCGTGGGTGTCCGAGCATTTGGCGGCGGCCATCAGCGGTGACTCCACGCGCATCATCCAAGGTACGGCGGGCACCAGCGAAGAACAGATGCGGTATGGCTGGAACTATGCGGAACTGCTCTCCAAAGGGCCGTCCCGCGCCGCGCTGGTCGAAAGCCCGCTCATGCGCGCCATGTCCGAGGGCCGCATCGCCCGCGTGGAGGAACTGACCCGCATCCCCGCCGACGTACAGGATACGCTGATCACCATCCTGTCCGAAAAGACCCTCCCCATCCCCGAGCTCAACGACGAAGTGCAGGCCGTGCGCGGCTTCAACCTCATCGCCACGGCGAACAACCGCGACAAGGGCGTCAACGAACTGTCCTCCGCGCTCAAACGGCGCTTCAACACGGTCATCCTGCCCGTGCCCGCCACGGAGGAAGAGGAAATCAGCATCGTGTCCAAGCGCGTCTCCGAAATGGGCCGCGCGCTGGAGCTTCCCGCCGAGCCCCCGGCGATGCATGAAGTGCGCCGCGTGGTTCAGATTTTCCGCGAGCTGCGGAACGGGCAGACCGAAGACGGCAAGACCAAGCTCAAGTCGCCCACTGGCACGATGAGCACGGCGGAGGCCATCTCCGTGCTCAACAGCGGCATGGCGCTTGCCGCGCACTTCGGGGACGGCGTGCTGCACGCCCGCGACGTCGCCGCGAGCCTCGTGGGCGCGGTGGTCAAGGATCCCGTGCAGGACGATCTCGTCTGGCGCGAGTACCTCGAAACAGTGGTCAAGGAACGCTCCGACTGGAAGGATCTCTATCGCGCCTGCCGCGAAGTGGATTAGGGAAGGAATCGGGGAGGGTGCTTTTTGTAGAAAGCTCCCTCCCCCGTACCCCCTACCCGCAAAAACTCCGGCCGGTGGGGAGGCGGCGCAAAGGGAGCTGGTGGGGCACGGTGGGGGTGGAAAATCGGCCCATGTCCGCGCCGTTTCCGTTTCAGCCATGCGTATGCCGCCGGAAAACAGGGTTTCCGTATGCCCGGTTTCTCAGGGTGCACCCATCTGGGGGCAAACGGAGCAAACGCCGCCCCACAGTTGTTGCAAGAAGAAGGGCGCACGCCCGCATGTCGATTCGGGGAAAAAGGCTTTCTGGAAAGCCCCCTTCCTTCGGCGGGCACTCTTCCCCAACAGTTTACAAAAGGCTTCGCCATGCCTGATCAGACCGTTCGACTTTTCGGCATCCGCCACCACGGGCCGGGGTGCGCCCGCAGCCTGTTGCGGGCTCTGGAAGCAATGCAGCCCGACTGCCTGTTGATCGAAGGGCCGCCGGATGGGGAATCCGTGCTGCCGTTCGTGCTCGAATCGGGGATGTGCCCTCCGGTGGCCTTGCTCGTGTACGCTCCCGACGATTCCCGCCGCGCCGTCTTCTATCCTTTCGCCGAGTTCTCCCCGGAATGGCAGGCCTTGCGGTACGGCTTGGGCCAATCCCTTCCGGTGCGCTTCATGGATCTGCCCATCGCCCATCAATTCGGGCTGGACAAGGCCTTTGAAGACGAATGCAGGGCTAAGGAGGAAGCGCTGAGAGACGCGGAAGGACGTACAAAAACGGACGCCGCCGAAGGCACGGAAGCCCCCGCTTCAGGCGCGCAGGCACCTGAAAACACCGCCACGAATACGCTTGCCCCCGAACAGCCTGAAGACGGCGATACGGGCGATACGGACGGAAACGCCGGGGGTGAGGCGTCTGCTCAGGAGGACGTTTACGGCGATCCGCTCGACTGGCTCGGACGCGCCGCCGGATACGGCGACGGCGAGGCGTGGTGGAACCACATGGTCGAGGAGCGCATCGACGGCCTTGAGCTGTTCGACGCCATCCGTGAAGCCATGACCGCGCTGCGGGCCGAAGCGCCCAGACGCGAACGCGGCGAACGGGAGACGCGGCGGGAAGCCCTGCGCGAAGCGTACATGCGCAAAACGCTGCGGCAGGCGAAAAAGGAAGGCTTCCAGCGTATCGCCGTGATCTGCGGCGCGTGGCATGTGCCCGCGCTTGGAGCGGAAACGCCAGCCAAGCAGGACAACGACCTGCTCAAGGGCCTGCCCAAAATGAAGGTCGCGGCGACATGGACGCCGTGGACCTATGCCAATCTGAGCAGCCGGAGCGGTTACGGCGCGGGCGTGACCTCTCCCGCGTGGTATGAGCACCTCTGGCGCAGCGGCAAGGGAGATCGGGCCATAGGCTGGCTGACCCACGCCGGTTCCGCGAACAGGACATGGACTGCTCGTCCGCCCACATCATCGAAGCCTCGCGTCTCGCCACGTCGTTGGCCGCCCTGCGCGAGCGCCCCCGCCCCGGCTTGCCGGAGCTTTACGAAGCGCTGCAAACCACGGTCTGCATGGGCGACCCCGCGCCGCTGCGCCTCATCGAGCGTCAGCTTATCGTGGGCGACAAACTGGGGACGATTCCCGAAACCACGCCCACCGTCCCGCTCCAGCGGGATCTGGAACAGCAGCAGAAAAGCCTGCGCCTGAAGCCCGAAGCCGCGCGGAAGGTATTGGATCTCGATCTGCGCCAAGCCAACGATCTGGCGCGCAGCCACCTCCTGCACCGCCTGCGGCTGTTGGAAATCGGCTGGGCCACGCCGGGAGGCAGCCGGAACGCCAAAGGGACGTTCCATGAACTTTGGGAAATGCAATGGGTGCCCGAGCTCCCCATTGCGGTGATCGCCGCCAGCCGCTGGGGAAACACCATCCTTGAAGCCGCCACCGCGAAGGCCGTGGAGCTGTCCGGTGAAGCGGACTTGCTCCGATTGGCGGAACTGGTGAACGACATCCTGTTCGCCGATCTGCCGGACGCCGTGGGGCACGCCACCCGTATGCTGGAAGAAAAGGCCGCCACAGCCAACGACGTCGGCCAGCTGCTGGAAGCCATCCCGCCATTGGCGGCCATCGCCCGCTACGGCAACGTGCGCCAAACTGACGCCGGGATGGTCGCCCGCGTCCTTGAAGGCTTGATCCCCCGTGCATCCATCGGGCTGCCGGGGGCCTGCACCTCGCTGGACGACGAAAGCGCCGCCGCCATGCGTGCCCGCATCATCGCGGCGCACAACGCGATACGGCTCCTTGGAAACGAAGGGCTTTGGGAAAGCTGGCTGTCCGCCCTGCACCAGACGGCCCTGCGCGACGGGATGGTCCACGAGCTGCTGCGGGGCATGGCCGTCCGCCTGCTGTTCGACGAGCAGCGCCTCCCTGTGAAAGAAGCCGCCCGGCTGATGAGCCTTTCCCTGTCGGCGGCGGCCGCGCCCGCCTCGGCCTCCGCATGGATCGAAGGGTTCCTGAACCAAAGCGCGCTGGTGCTGCTGCACGACGACGCCCTGTGGGGTGTGCTCGCCAACTGGCTGGACGGCCTGAACGATACGCATTTTACCAACATCCTTCCCATGCTGCGCCGGACATTCTCGGGCTTTTCCGCTCCCGAGCGCCGTCAGCTCGGCGAACGCGCCAAACGAGCCGCCGGGAAACCGATGCAGAAACAGGCCGAAACCCGTTGGGATGCGGAACGCGCGGCCCTGCCCGTCCCGTTGCTGCGGCGCGTGCTCGGCCTCACGGCACAGGCATAAACGGATGGAGGGCGTTGGCTTCCGAATGACGCTTCCCCAAAGACATGGAATGTCATAGGACATAAAATCAAAATGATTCAAAGGCTAACACGCTCAACGGATGACGCCGGGCTTACGGCGGCTCCAATAGGCGAGCAGGAGTTGATGATGGATACGGCTGAAGGGGAACGCTTGCGGCGTTGGCGGCTGGTGCTCGGCGAAGAGGCTCAGGCGAGCTGCGGCCTTGCCGGGCTGAGCCCCGAAGACCGGCAGATGGACGAAGCGCTGGCGGCGCTGTACGAAGCGGACAGCAGGCACAGCCTGCGGGGCGGCAGCGGAGCCTCGTCGCCGCGCGTGGCCCGCTGGCTCGGGGACATCCGGCGTTTTTTCCCGTCTTCAGTGGTGCAAGTCATGCAAAAGGACGCCTTCGAGCGCCTCAACCTGCACAGTATGCTGCTCCAGCCGGAAATGCTCGAAAGCGTGCAGCCCGACGTGAACCTCGTGTCCACGCTTATGTCGCTGCGGGGCATCATCCCCGAAAAGACCAAGGAAACGGCCCGGCTGGTCGTCCGCAAGGTTGTGGACGCGCTCATGAAGCAGCTTGAGGAGCCCATGCGCACGGCGGTCAGCGGCGCGCTGAACCGGGCTGTGCGCAACCGGCGTCCCCGCCATGCCGAGATCGACTGGAACCGTACGATCCGGGCGAACCTCAAACATTGGCAGCAGGAATACAAAACCATCGTTCCGGAAACGCTGATCGGCTATGGCCGCAAATCGCAGCGCGTCCAGCGGGAAATCATCCTCTGCATCGACCAGAGCGGCTCAATGGCGTCATCGGTCGTCTACTCCAGCATCTTCGGCGCGGTCATGGCCTCCATGCCCGCCGTGAAAACCCATCTCGTCGTGTTCGATACCGCCGTGGTGGACATGACCGAGCAGCTTGACGATCCCGTCGATCTCCTGTTCGGCGTCCAGCTCGGCGGCGGCACGGACATCAACCGCGCGGTGGGCTACTGCCAGTCGTTGATCCGCGATCCGCGCAACACCATCCTTGTGCTCATTTCCGACCTCTACGAAGGCGGCGTGGAAAAGAACCTGCTCCAACGCGCCAACGAGCTTGTACAGTCCGGCGTACAGGTCATCACCCTTCTCGCCCTGAGCAATGAAGGCACGCCATTCTACGACAAGGCCCTCGCCGCCAAACTCGCCGGCCTCGGCATCCCGTCCTTCGCCTGTACTCCAGACCTGTTCCCCGGCATGATGGCCGCCGCCATCCGTAAGGAGGACGTCAACCTTTGGGCCGCCAAACAGGGTATCGTCGTTCCCAAGGTGTAACATCCATCCCCCACGCTTTTGGAGGCGGCACCACAGCTTCCCTCCGCGCATCCCCCCATAAAACAGCCGCCCGGCTCTTCCGCAACGAAGAACCGGGCGTTTTTTCATCTTGCCTATAGCCGGAACCTTCCCGGCTCACGGCCTTTCAACGATTGGGGATTGCTGCGAGAAAGGAGTCTGGGGGCAATGTCCACCAGACAGAAGGGATGAAAGGCTCCTTGGCCCCTTCCTCTCCGCCTCCTAACGCTTCCTTCCCTCACAGCCGGGAGCAAAGGCCACCCGGTTCAGCCCAAGCCGCTTGGCCTCATGCAGTGCGGCGTCGGCACTCTGAAACACGGTCTCGAAGAGAGTCCCGTCCATTGGATATCGGGCTATGCCGACACTACACGTCGGTTTATAGCGCTCATCGCCACGGGCGGAAAACAGCGTGCCGAGGGCCGTATAAAATTCCTGCGCCTTTTTCTCCGACAGGCGTTCCGGCTCCACATCCCGGAGCAGGACAAGAAATTCATCGTCACCGATCCTGCCGATATAGTCCGAACGCCGGAATATCCGCCGCAGGACAGCCGCGACATCGTTCAGCACAATGTCCCCGAACTCCCGCCCCCACGTATCGTTGACCCTTTTAAAGTTATCCACATCAATAACAAACATCGCATGGGACTGGCGCACGTCGCTTTTCAAAAAACACAGATCTACCAGATGCCGAATCGTCATCCTATCGTAGCATCCCGTGAGGCAATCCCGGTGCGCCGTTTCTTTCTCAACCAACACGGCTTGCTTGCATTCCGCCATACTCATTGCCCTCTCTATGCGGTGGGAAGAATCCTCTCCACCAGTACGCTCATTGCAGCCACTCCCACCGGATGCCGAAACCGTGCTCCAAACCCGTACTCACGAACTTCCGGATTTTCTTGTGGATGCGATGGACTCACTCTTTTCAAACAATAATCCATAGTAACAACATATTACACTCACCATGACAAACGCCGGAAGAGGAGCAACATGAAGCGGGCGGCACTCTCGGCCCCTGCCGACATTTGAGAACATTTCCTGTTTTCGGTCAAGCGCTGCCAGCCTTTTTGGGCTATTTCCACGGAGGAAAGGCATAAAAAAGCCCCCCGTTCCAATAGAAAAAGGAGGGCGGAAGGGGCAAGGCTCAGATAAAATACAGGAGTCAGGCAAGAACCCCGGAGATAAAAGCCGGTTCCTGCGCAAAACAGGGCAGCAGCTCGCGTATGCTCCAAACCGGAAATCCCGCCTGTTCCCAGGCGAGAATCCCGCCCCCAAGCTGATACGCCTTGCCCGAGGCGCTTCTTTCCAGGAGCTCGGCCTTATTCTGCGTCCTGCTTCCCGAGCGGCAAAAAAAGACGACCGGCTTGCCGGAAAAACGGCTGTCCAGCCCGCCCTCACGTTCCAGTTTGTCGAGGGGAACAAGCGGGCAACCGGGAATCGCCCGTTTGAGAAATTCCTTTTCAGTACGGACATCCACAAAAAAGGCGCCGCCATTGCGGAAGAGCGTCATGGCCTCTTGCGGGGACAGTGTTTCCAGCATCAGAAAAATCGTTTGTTGAAGTCAGGGGCAACGAACGGCACACAAACCAAACGGGCATCCCGCAAGGGAGCGGCCCGTACAAGTGCAATACCACTCCCGACGGCGGAAGGTCCACCCCTCTTTCCGGCCTCCCCACCCAAGCATACGCCACGAAACGGGGCATCCGAACGGATGCCCCGCCTTCGCTTATTTCAGGTGTTCGCCGGACAGCTTCTGCTCTCTGGACCGCTGGGCCTTCTGCACGTTTTCCTGCAGTTTTTCCAGCAGATTTTTGCAGATAAGCTTCTGCTCCGGTACGTATCCGCACAGCTTCTTGTATTCATCCACGGAAATCCCGTGGGACAGAAGGTGCTTCGCCGTCAGATTCTGAAATCCCCGACCGCAGAGGCAACACTGAACAACATCGTCCCCAATGGCTTCTTCAGGGCGGACAACAAGGCTGCGCTTGGTGAACTTCTTCTTCGGCGCGGCGCTAGGGGCGGCCTCAGCAGCTTCCGGCATGGGTTCTTCGATGATCACTTGTTCGCAGACAGGTTCTTCCATATCCATTGCGGCCAGCTTATTATTGGCCTGAATAAGCCCGGCCTTGAGAACGGTAAATTGTTCGATGATAAACGGAGTAGGCTGTTCGGGATATCTTTCCATAACCAACTTCAGCAGTTCGGCGTCACTTATCATGCATTCACCTCCGAGTAGATTGCCTAGCAATGTAATCGACTTTTATCGACTTGTATAGACCGTCAGGCCATAGGGGGATATTTTGCCTGATTGCAATAAAAAATAGAGTGCGGAGCAAGAGGCCGGCATTCCGTTTATCAGAAGTTGTCCAAGCCAGAAAGCCTGTTGCGCAATCTTACTTTTAGAGTCGCGGAAACGTTTGTCCGGTTTCATACAAAAAGCAGCATTACGGATACAAATCTTCTTCTGAAACGGCAATAACTTCTTCAAAAGCCGCTTTTCCCCTGTTTGGCTTTCCACGCACCACCCTGCGTGCACAAGAATCGTTTTTTCATCTTATTCCGTACCATAATGCGGGACCCGAACATCTTGTTCCCCAAAGTATCTCCAATGCATTCAAGAAGATCCGTATTGCAACGAACGGCGGGAACATATTTTCCCGAAAACAATCCGGAGGGTATCCATTCTGTAAAGTTGTTACACGATCCCTTATTTCCCTTTCGCAATCTTAGTGCCGGCGCTGAGGCTTCTTTCTCCACTCTCAAAAGAAATGCTCCAGAAATGGAGCTTCCCCAGGTTTTGACAGGATCAAAAAAAGCGGCACCGGGATTTCCGATGCCGCCCTTTATTCGTTTACGGACAACTAGTTCTTTACGGCTTCCCCTGCCAGCGGCTTACCGTTCCATTCGCCCGTCAGAGTCCGCAGGAACCCAACGATGAGATCTCGATCGCCCTTGGGGATGTCCATGCCGGAGAGATACACGCCCATGATGCGTACGGCCTCGTCCAGCGTCGTTACGGTGCCGTCATGAAGATACGGAGCCGTCAGTTCGACGTTGCGCAGGTTCGGGACCTTGAAGCGGTGCAGATCTTCAGCCTTGCCGGTAAAACCCTTGAGCCCTTCGTCGGAGCCGAGCGGGTTGCCGCGATCCTCAAAGTACGCCTTCTTGAGATCCATGTATTCGAAGGACTGCCCGCCCACGGACTTGCCGACGTGACAGCTTGAGCAGCGGTACATCTTGAAGCGTTGATAGCCTTCGATTTCCTGCGCGGTCAACGCCTTGTCGTCCCCCTTCAGCCACTTGTCAAAGCGGCTGTTCGGCGTGATGAGCGTCTTTTCATATTCGGCAATGGCATCGGTAACGTTCTTGCCGTTCCAGCCGTCGGGATAGACTGCGGTAAAGGCGGCGGTCAGTTCGGGGTCCTGCGCGAGCTTGGCGCAGATTTCATCCCAGTCCTTGCTGCCCATCTCAATGGGGTTCATGGGAGGCCCGCCGGCCTGCTCCTGAAGGTCCGCGGCCCGTCCGTTCCAGAACTGCTTGGTGTTGAACGCGGCGTTGAACATGGTCG
>ERZ835880.2708-NODE-2708-length-11367-cov-2.833628_pt1 | contig 11367 bp, 8 predicted proteins | sample MGYA00519944_ERZ835880 | MGnify/ENA primary metagenome ERZ835880 (study PRJEB31850, sample SAMEA3708787) | human gut metagenome | biome: human gut; feature: human-associated habitat; material: faeces | place: China | collected 2014 ... | reverse complement strand
AACAATTCCGGCAGAATAATACCACCCACCGAGTTTACACAGTCAATAGCCACGCGGAAATTCGCTTTTCTGATAGCTTCTACATCTACCAGGTTGAGCGCCAGCACACTATCTATATGTTTTTGATTATAAGTCAGATCCTTGCGATATGATCCCAGATGATCTACATCAGCAAAGTCAAATTCTTCAGCCTCGGCAATGCGAAGTACTTCGTTACCTTCGGCAGCATTCAGAAATTCGCCGCGTTCATTCAGCAATTTCAGGGCATTCCATTGTTTCGGATTGTGCGAAGCAGTCAGGATAATACCACCACTGGCGCCTTCCATAGTTACGGCCAATTCGGTGGTCGGTGTAGAAGCCAGATCAATGTCCACTACATCCCATCCCATGCCCATCAGGGTACCTACTACTACATTCTTTACCATTTCACCCGAAATACGGGCGTCGCGTCCTACGACTATGGTAAGTTTTTTGCCCGGATTGCGGCGGGCGATCAGGCGCACGTAGGCCGTGGTGAATTTGACGACGTCGGGAGGCGTCAGGTTCTCGCCCGCGGGTCCGCCGATCGTGCCGCGGATGCCCGAAATGGATTTGATGAGTGTCATGTTTTATTCGGTTTTACGGATACTTATATTTATGAAAAATTCGCTTCGAAGTTTTGATATTCGAGGTAAATATATTACTTTTATGCCAATTATGGAAATTAAAAAACGACAATTATGAGAACCATTCCCGCTTCCGAATTGATTATCAACGACGACGGTTCGATTTTTCACCTGCACCTGCATCCCGGGCAGCTGGCCGACACGGTGATCCTGGTCGGCGACCCCGGCCGCGTGGCCCTCGTAGCCGGATTTTTCGACACGAAGGAGTGCGAGGTTTCGAACCGCGAGTTCAAGACCGTGACGGGCAGCTATAAAGGAAAACGCATGACGGTCCTCTCGACCGGCATCGGCATCGGCAACATCGACATCTGCGTCACGGAGCTGGACGCGCTGGCCAACGTCGATTTCGCCACGCGGCAGGAGAAGGCCGGAAAAAAACGGCTCACGCTGGTGCGGCTGGGCACTTCGGGCGCCATTCAGCCCGACATCAAGGTCGGTGAATTCGTCTTCTCGCGCACTTCGTGCGGCTTCGACGGCCTGTTGAGCTACTACAAGGGCCGCGACGCGGTCTGCGACCTGGCGCTCGAAGAGGCGTTCGTGAAGCACACGGGCTGGTACGAGAAGATGCCGCGCCCCTATTTCGTCGACGCCGACAAGACCCTGTTCGAGCATTTCAGCGACGTCACGCGCGAGGGCATCACCATCGCCGCCCCGGGCTTCTATGCGCCGCAGGGCCGCTGGGTTCGCCTCGAACCGCAGGACGCCGAACTCAACGCGAAAATCGAATCGTTCGACTACCACGGCCGCCGCATCACCAATTTCGAGATGGAGGGCTCGGCGCTGGCCGGTCTGGCAGCCCTGATGGGACACCGCGCCGCGACCATCTGCACGATCATCGCACAGCGTATCGCCCAGAGTGTCGACACCGATTACAAGCCCTTCGTGCGCAAAATGATCTCGACGGCGCTCGACAAATTGGCAGTATTGAAATAAGCAATCCATATAACAGAAAATAAAAGAAAGGAAACAACGTATGAAATTTTCCGTATCAAGCTCGGCCCTGCTTTCGCTTCTGGCTACCACCGGCAAGGTCATCAGCAATAAGAACACGCTGCCCATCCTGGACTACTTCCTCTTGGAACTCAACGGCAACACGCTGCAAGTCACCACGTCGGACCTTGAGACGACGCTCGTCGGGCAGATCGAGGTGGACAGCGTCGAGAGCGAAGGTACGATCGCCGCGCCGGCCAAACTGATGCTCGACTCGCTGAAGGAGTTCCCCGAACTGCCGCTGACCATCGAGGTCAACGACAAGAACTGGGAGATAACGATCAACTGGAAGAGCGGTTCGCTCTCGATCCCCGGCGCCAGCGCCGTGAGCTATCCCGCCGTGCCGCAGCTGAACGCCGAGAAAAAGGAGCTGCGCCTCGACGTCGACACCCTCGTGAACGGCATCAACAAGACGATTTTCGCCACGGCGGACGACGAACTGCGCCCCGTGATGAACGGCATCTATATCAATCTGGCGCCCGACGCGCTGACGTTCGTGGGAACCGATGCGCACAAACTCGTGAAGTACGAGGCCGAGACCGAAAACGAGGTGACGGCGTCGTTCATCCTCCCGAAGAAGCCCGCCAACCTGCTCAAGTCGGTGCTGCTGAAGGAGGACGACGCGATCGAAATGGCGTTCGATTCGAAGAACGCCCTGTTCAAACTCAAGAGCCACACGCTCGTCTGCCGCCTGATCGAGGGCAACTACCCGAACTACAACGCCGTGATTCCGTCCAACAACCCCAACAAGGTGCTGGTGGACCGCATCGAGCTGGTCAACGGCATCAAGCGCGTGGCCGTCTGCTCGAACCCCACGACGAACCTGATCCGCATGGACATCGCCGACAACCGGATCACCCTCACGGCGCAGGACATCGACTTCTCGGTGTCGGCCAACGAGACGATCTCGTGCAGCTACGACGGGCAGCCCATTTCGATCGGCTTCAAGTCGACGTTCCTCGTCGAGATCCTCTCGAACATGGATACCCCGACGGTGGTGGTGGAACTGGCCGACTCGACCCGCGCCGGCGTCTTCAAACCCGTTTACGACGACAAGCAGCCGAGCGCGACGCTCATGCTGCTGATGCCGATGATGATCAACGCATAACGGCCCTCAGATGAAGCTGAACCTCAAACGACCGATCATCTTCTTCGACCTCGAAACCACCGGCGTGGACACCGCCCGGGACCGCATCGTGGAGATCTCGATGGTCAAGGTCATGCCCGACGGCGAGGAGATCACCAAAACCCGGCGGCTCAATCCCGGGATGCATATCCCCGAGGAGGCCTCGGCCATACACGGCATCACGGACGACGACGTGAGGGACTGCCCGACGTTCGCGCAGGTCGCGCGGTCGCTCGAACAGTTCATCCGCGGCTGCGACTTCGGCGGCTTCAACTCGAACCGCTTCGACCTGCCGGTGCTGGTCGAGGAGTTCCTGCGCGCCGGCGTGGACGTGGACTTCAAGCGCCGCAAGTTCATCGACGTGCAGAACATCTTCCACAAGAAGGAGCAGCGCACGCTGGTCGCGGCCTACAAGTTCTACTGCGACAAGGACCTGGAGGAGGCCCACTCGGCCGAGGCCGACACGAAGGCCACCTACGAGGTGCTGAAGGCCCAGCTGGACCGTTACGACGATCTGGAGAACGACATCGACAAGCTGGCCGAATACTCGTGCCGCGCCGAATCGGCCGACTACGCCGGGCGCATCCTCTACAACGAGAAGGGCGAGGAGGTCTTCGGGTTCGGCAAGTACAAGGGGCGCCCCGTCGCCGAGGTCTTCCGCGCGGAGCCGAGCTACTACGCATGGATGATGAACGGGGACTTCCCGCTCTACACCAAGAAGGTCATCACGGAGATCCGTATGCGCGAAAAAACGAAATGACGATGAAGCGATTCTGTGCGACAGCCCTGCTGCTCCTGTGGAGCCTGTGCGCCCTTGCGGTGCAGAAATCCGGGACGATCGTGTATATCAACGGCTCGAAATTCTACGTCCACACGGTGCAGCCCGGCGAAACGCTTTACGGACTGTCTAAGGCGTACGAGGTGGGCGAGAAGGTGATTCTCGAAAACAACCCCTCGATCGCCCGCGGCCTAAAAACCGCCGAGAACATCAAGATCCCCTTCGTGGCCGACGTTCCCGAACCCAAGTCGGACAAGAAGCTGCGCAAGACCTTCGACTTCCATTTCGTGTCGAAGGGCGAGACGCTCTACGCCATTTCGCGGCAGTACGAGATTCCGGTGAAAACCCTTCTGGAGGACAATCCGAACCTCGACCCGCTGCACATGCGCCTCGGCGAACGCATCCTGATCCGCAGGAAACAGATCGGCTCGGAGGACGAGGCCGGCACGAAGGAGCAGTGGGAGGAGTACCGGCAGTCGCTGAACAGCGTGGCCGAGGAAGGCACGGCCTACCACATCGTCCATCCGGGCGAGACGTTCTATTCGCTCTCGCGCCGCTTCGGGATCACCGAGGCGGAGTTCAGCGCGCTCAACGGCGGGCTGAAACCCGCGGACCTCAAGGCCGGGGCCATGGTCAAGATTCCTGCGCCCGAGGCCGGACAGATTCCGGAGGGCGCCGACAGCCTCCAACGGCAGGACAGCGTGCCGGAGACCGGGCAGCAGGTCGTGCAGATCGACTTCCGGGCGCTCCGGGCCGGCGACCCGCTCGACGTGGCGCTGCTGCTGCCCCTCGCCACGGGCGGCGAGCCTAACGGCAACTACCTGGAGTTCTATCAGGGTTTTCTGCTGGGGCTGGACAGCGTGAAGCTCAAATACGGACGTTCGGTGAACGTGGACCTCTACAACACGGCCCGCGACACGGCGCGCATCCGCGAAATCGTCGAAAGCGACGCCTTCCGGAAAGCCGACCTGATCGTCGGCCCCGTCTACGAGGAGGGGCTGTATCCGGTGATCCGCTTCGCCGAGGAGAAAAAGATTCCCGTGGTGTCGCCGCTGGCCAATATCGAGGGGATGAACAGCGACGTGCTGTTCCAGCTCGCGCCCGACCCTTCGCGCAAGTACGAGAAGGCGGGCGATCTGGTGAACGGCGACAAGCGCGTGACGCTGATCTGCACCGAGTCTGCCGACAAGGAGTTCGAGCGCGAGATGCTCGCGCTGCTGGGCGATTCGGAGTACCGCCGCTATACCTATAAATACGAGCATCCCACGGCCCGCTCGGCCGACAGCCCGAGCGACCTCACGCCGCTGCTGGAGAATACGGACGACAACGTTTTCATCATCCTCTCCGACAACGAGGTGGACATCGACCGCATTCTCGCGGCTCTGGCCTCGGCCGATACGAGCCTTACGAGCCGCGGCCGCACGGCGCCCCGCTTCGTGGTGCTGGGCAACACCCGCTGGAACCGCTACAACACCGTCGACCGCGCGATGTTCTTCAAGAACCGCGTGATCTTCTTCTCGACCTACCACGCCAAACGCGACTCGGAGACCGTGCGGGCGTTCGACGACGCCTACATCCGTTCGTTCGGCGCGCTGCCGAGCCTCTTTTCCTACCGGGGCTACGACACGGCGATGATCTTCGCCCCGGCCATGTACGGCGACATCGAGTACGACCTCGAAGACCGCCGCTACACGCCGTTGCAGACGACCTATCGGTTCGGACAGAACGAAGGCCGCGAGAACCACGTCAACCGCAACTGGACGCGGGTCAACTACAACAGCGACTTCACCATAACCATCGAATGACAGAGCCATGGCAACTTTGACGAATACGATTCCCGAGAAAACCATCGAGCGATTGAGCGAGTACCGCCGCACGCTGCTCGCCAGCCATCGGCAGGGCATCACGCATATCTTTTCGCACGTACTGGCCGGCATCCACGGCATCACGGCCGTGCAGGTGCGCCGCGACCTGATGCTGATCGGCTTCTCGAGCGACACGAAGAAGGGCTATGACGTGCAGGTGCTGATCGAGTACATCAGCCGCATCCTCGACAGCCCCTCGCCCATGAACATCGCCGTGCTGGGCATGGGCCATCTGGGCCAGGCCATCACCAAATATTTCAACGGCAAGGGGCTCAAGCTGAAGATCACCGCGGCGTTCGACGTCGACCCCGAAAAGGTCGGCAAGACGATCGACGGCATCCCGTGCTACCATATGGACTCCTTCGAGGAGGTGGTCGAGGACAAGGACATCTCGATCGTCATCGTCTCCTCGCCGACGAAGGTGGCTCCGAATCTCGTGCTGCCGATCATCAATGCAGGGATCAAGGGCGTACTGAACTTCACGTCGATGCCGCTGAATTTCCCTCGCGGGATTTTCGTCGAGAACTACGACATCACCACGCTGCTCGAAAAAGTCGCCTACTTCGTCAAGGAGAGCGACGGGAGCAATTCGTAACCGTGTGCCGGAGAGGGAGAGAGAGATGAGGGTATTTCACGGTTTCGACGCACTTCCGCACTTCGTCCGTCCGGCGGTCACCGTCGGGTCGTACGACGGCGTGCACCTGGGCCACCGCGCCCTGATCGGGCGGCTGATCGCCGAGGCCCGCGCCAACGGCGGCGAAAGCATCGTGCTGACCTTCGAGCCGCACCCGCGCATCACGCTGGGAAAGGCCGAAGGGCTGCGGCTGCTGACGACGCTCGACGAGAAAACGGCCCTGCTGGAAGAGCTGGGGGTGGATAACGTGATCGTCATTCCCTTCGACAGGGCGTTCAGCGCCTTGTCTGGAGAGGAGTTCGCGGACGATTACCTGATCGGAAAGGTCGGCGCCGAAACGCTCGTCGCGGGCTACAACCACCGTTTCGGCCACGACCGGATCGACTGCGACACGCTCGCGGCGTCGGGACGGCTCCGCGTCGTGAAGGTGGGTCCGTGCAGGGTCGACGGCGAGCATGTCAGTTCGACCGTGATCCGCCGGCTGCTGGATGAGGGGAAAACCGCAGAGGCCGAATTGTTACTTGGATATTCCCTGCAAACCGAAAAATAAAAAAACATGTTAAGTCACGATTGTCAGATACGCGTGTGGTACAAGCACACCGACCAGATGGCCATTTGCCACCATTCGAATTACATCTGCTACTACGAAGCCGCCCGCAGCGAGTTCCTGCGCGCGCTGGGCATGTCGTTCGCCGAGGTCGAACGGCGGGGCATTATGATGCCGATCCTCGAAGTGCAGTCGAAATACCGCAAGCCGGCCTATTTCGACGAACTGCTGACCGTGCGCATCATCCTCCGGGAAATGCCCTCGACACGCATCAATTTCTTCTACGAAATCTACAACGAGCGGGGCGACCTGCTCAATACGGGCATGACCCAGCTGGGCTTCATCCACAGCGATTCGCGGCGTCCGTGCCGCTGTCCGGAATGGTTCCTGGAGCTGATCCGCAGCCGCTGGACCGAATAAGACGCCCCGTTTCGGGTCCGATTCATGCCGCTTCGCCCTGCGAAGCGGTTTTTTCTGCGCCGTGACGGCATTTTCATCGCCCGGAAAGTCCCTCCCCGCAGTCCGGATTCCGGGACCGCTCCGTCGGGGCGGAAGCAAACCGGCGTTCGCTTCTGCACCCGACTTTTCGTACCTTTGGATACTCCCGCTCGGCAATGTTCAAGTAAATTTGACATTGCCATCGCTTATTCGTACCTTTGCGGCTCAATTTGCGACAACTTATGATTTCAATAGACGGCCTCACCGTAGAGTTCAGCGGCACGACGCTTTTCAAAGACATCTCCTTCACGATCGGCGACAAGGACCGGATCGCCCTAATGGGCAAAAACGGAGCGGGCAAATCGACCCTGCTGAAGATCATCGCCGGAGTGCGTTCGGCCACGCGGGGGCGCGTGACCGTGGGCGAAGGCGGGAAAGTGGGGTATCTGCCCCAGCACCTTCAGGTGGAGGACGGGCGCACGCTCGTCGAGGAGGCGTCGCGGGCCTTCGAACACCTGTTCGAAATCGAGCGGCGGATCGCGGCGCTCAACGAGCAGCTCACGACCCGCACCGACTACGAAAGCGAGTCGTACATGCGGCTGATCGAGGAGGTCACGGCCATCTCCGAGAAGTTCTATGCCGTGGACCTCACCAACTATCAGGAAGACGTGGAGCGCATTCTGCTGGGGCTGGGCTTCGAACGGAGCGACTTCACGCGCCAGACCTCCGAATTCTCGGGCGGCTGGCGCATGCGCATCGAGCTGGCCAAGCTGCTGTTGCAGAAACCCGACCTGCTGCTCTTGGACGAGCCGACGAACCACCTCGACATCGAGTCGATCGAGTGGCTGGAGGATTTCCTGATGAACAACGCCAAGGCCGTAATGGTCATTTCCCACGACAAGGCTTTCGTGGACCACATCACCACGCGCACCATCGAGATCGCCCGCGGACGCATCTACGACTACAAGGTCAACTACTCCCATTACCTCGAACTCCGCAGGGAGCGTCGCGAGCAGCAGCAGGCGGCCTACGACAACCAGCAGAAGATGATCGCCGAGACCCGCGAGTTCATCGAGCGTTTCAAGGGGACCTATTCGAAGACCAATCAGGTGCAGTCGCGCGTGCGGATGCTCGAAAAACTGGAACTCATCGAGGTGGACGAGGAGGACCGATCGGCGCTGAACCTGCGCTTTCCGCCCGCCCCGCGTTCGGGTTCCTATCCGGTCATCACCTCCGAACTGGGCAAGGCGTACGGCGACCACCGGGTGTTCAGCGACGTGTCGATCACCATCGGGCGCGGCGACAAGGTGGCTTTCGTGGGGCGCAACGGCGAGGGCAAGTCGACGATGGTCAAGGCCATCATGGGGCAGATCGACTTCGAGGGCGAGATCCGGATCGGCCATAACGTCCGGATCGGTTACTTCGCGCAGAACGAAGCGTCGGGGCTCGACGAGTCGATCACCGTCTTCAAGACCGTCGACGACATCGCCGTGGGCGACATCCGGACCCGTATCCGCGACATTCTGGGGGCCTTCATGTTCGGCAAGGAGGCCAGCGAGAAACTCGTAAAGGTGTTGTCGGGCGGCGAACGGACGCGTCTGGCGATGATCAAGCTGTTGCTGGAACCGGTCAACCTGCTGATCCTCGACGAGCCGACCAACCACCTCGACCTGAAGACCAAGGAGATTCTCAAAGAGGCGCTGATGGCTTTCGACGGCACGCTGATCGTCGTCTCCCACGACCGCGATTTTCTCGACGGGCTGACATCCAAAATCTACGAATTCTCCCACGGCCGCGTCACCGAGCACCTCGACGGGGTCTACGGTTTCCTCCGGAAGAAGAAAATTGAAAATATCAGCGAAATCGAACGGCGCAAGGCGTAGACGCCGCGCCTGTGAAGTCCCGGACCCTCGGGATTCCGTGCCGCCCGTCCTTGGCGCAGACAAAACGGCCGCCCTGCAAGGGGCGGCCGTTTCCGTTATTCGATCATCTTTTTGAGCGTCTTTTTCAGCTTGTCGTGGTTGCGCAGGTCGTTGCGCAGTTTGCTGTTGCCGTCCCGGTCGACGAGCACGTAGGAGGGGATGCCGTCGACTTTGAACTTTTCGCACAAGTATTTCCATTGCTCCTCGTTCAGCCGGTAATGCTTGCCGGCAATTTTGCCGATCTGGGTCTTGTAGGTCACCAGCGGCGAGGTCTCGTTGGCAAGGTAAATCCACACGATGTCGTCCGATTTCAGTTCCCCGGTTTTCAGCGGCTCGTTGGCCTTGATCGCCGCCTGGCAGGGCCCGCACCAGGTGTTCCAGAAATCGACCAGCACGACCTTGCCCTTGTAAGGCGCGACGATGGCGTCGAAAAGCTTGTCAGGGGCCACGTCGGGCGTCTCTTCGATCTTCACCTTGCCTTCCAGCGCCGCCAGCTCCCTGCGTACCCTGGCCTGAATAGCCTCGCACGCCTCGGCGTAGAACGGATTCTTCAGCGAACGGAGCGAGGCGAGGTCAGCCTCCGTGAGAGCATCGTTTTCCGCTTTGGAGGGCAGAGAACTCACTTTGCGCAGATCGGCAAGCGGACTGGTAGCCTCGACGAGTTGCGCCCAATCGATATCGGGAGCAAGAGCTGCACGCTGATATTCGAAAATACGGACGCCCATCGGCAGTTTCGGGTTGTTGATATCGAAAAGCTTGCAGAGCATCGCCTGATTTTCGGATGTCAGTTTGGCAAATTCATAGTCGAGCTTCGCATTGCGGTCCCACATATTATGCTCCGACCGGTAATTGTGTTCCAAAAAGAAACGACTGTTGGCAAATGCGTTGAGGGTCTCCTGCTGGAGCGAAAGCAGAGACAGTTCTGTCATCATGCTGGACATGCCGCTGCGGGCGATACTGTCGGCTAATAATTTATATTTCGATGCCACCATCTGCACATATTCGTCCGCTGTCATCCGGTAATCCGCAAATTCGCCGGTATGGGTATCAAGAGCGATTGTTTTGGTCTCGCTCCCGTTGAAAAGCGTATTCAGCGCGCCGTACGTCCCTGTCGAGTACAACGGGGCACGTTTGGGCTGCTCGTTGTTCCGACGCTGGACGATGGCCTTGCCGGCTTCTTGCAAATCGGCATAAACGTCTATCGTCTCGCCGGGGGCGATCCAGAATTGCCCGAACACGATTCCGATTCTTGCAAGGAAAGCACTTACCGTACCGTATTGCTCGAATTTGAAGGTTGCGACGCCATCGGAGGTTATTTCCGAATCATAGCTTTTTTGTCCGTTGAGCAATGAATTCACATAAAGTGAAATTTCCCGGAACATCCCTTCGCGGAATCCTAACAGGTGGATGTTGACCCTCGTTTCGCCGACGGCGAGGATCGGGTCGGGTACCGGACCGTCCTTCGGAGCCTTGCGCAGCTCTTTGGGCAGGCCTTCGGGATATTCGGGATACTCCGTTTTGCCCGTCAGGTCCACGCCGTAGATCTTGAAACAGTCGTCGCAGTCCGACTCGATGAAGTCGAACGATTTCGTACCGCGGGGCAGGGGCGGGAACCGCAGCACGAACGACGCGCGGCCCGACTTCGGCATCCAGAACAGCGAGTCGGGCGTTATGCCTTCGGCCCCGGTGAGCATGAATTTCCGGGCGGGGATTTGCAGATAGCTGTCCGAAGAAATGACGATCCAGTTTTTGGGCCGGTAGTAGGCGTTCATGTGGAGCACGGTGGCCGTGTCGCTCAATTCGACTTTCACGATGTCGAGCGTCCGGGTGTTGGCCGTTTCGATCAGCGGGTTTTCCACGACCCGGTTAGCCGGGGTGCAGGACGGCAGCAGCGCACCGAGCGCCGCTGCGATCAGGAACAGGAGGTTTCTCATGGCAGGTTGGTTGGGTTTGTAGTGACAAACAAATGTAGTCTTTTTTTGCTGTTTTTGCAACTGTTTCCGCAAAAAGCGGTTGGATGGCCCGGAACGGAAAAGGGACCGCACTCCGAAAGTGCGGCCCCTTCTCTGCAAACCCTTCAAAAACTATTTTCCGATCAGCGAAATCGAACGCTGGATGAAATCCGTCAGGTTCTTGCCCTTGAGCATGCCGTTGGTCAGCAGCGCCAGGTCGATGATCTGCTTCACGAGCTTGTTTTCACCGCCGATCTCGCGCAGCCGCTCGTTGCGCTCATCGCGCAGCGTGACGACCTTCTTCGACAACTCCTCGCGCATGGCCTTTTCCTCTGCGGTAAGCTCTTCCTCCTTCTTGCCCTTGGTAACCTCCTCGAAGCGGTTCTCCTCGGCCACGGCCGCGTCGATCTTCTTGGTAATGGACTTCAGCTTGTCGCCATAGGCCTTCTC
>ERZ835880.2706-NODE-2706-length-11375-cov-2.587809_pt1 | contig 11375 bp, 9 predicted proteins | sample MGYA00519944_ERZ835880 | MGnify/ENA primary metagenome ERZ835880 (study PRJEB31850, sample SAMEA3708787) | human gut metagenome | biome: human gut; feature: human-associated habitat; material: faeces | place: China | collected 2014 ... | reverse complement strand
CGACCTTCTTCTCGAGCGAGAACTCCTGTGCAAGGGGTTTGTCGGCATCTTCGGCGCCGAGCAGCTGTACGAAAGTCCCCTTGTGACGTTTGTCCGGGTCGGCCGAGATCACCGGGTAGAAGAGGATCATGAAGCCCGGCTTCACGTCCGAAAGCGTCCCGACGCTCCCGGCGAGGTAACCCCCGGCCGAAGTCCCCGACACCCCCACTTTCGCGGGGTCGATGTTCAGCTCCGCAGCCATCGAACGCATCACGCGCAGCGCCTCGGCATCGTTGCGCGGAACCTCGCTGTGGCCGTTGGGCAGGCGGTATTTCACCACCGCGGCCGTGATGCCGTTCCGGGCGAACCACTGGGCCTCCTTATGTCCGTTGCCGACCGAGAGCGACGAATAGCCGCCCCCGGGGAAAAACACGAGCGCCTGTCCCGTGGCATTGTCCCCGGCCTTGTAAATCCACATTTCGGCCGTCTGCGTGTTTTTCCACTGTCCGGGCTTGGATTCGACCTCGTCGCCCGAAAGCCCGTTCGAGGTGGGTGCCGTCGTGTTGTCCCACAGGACAACGTGGTAATCCTGCGCACAAATCGCCGACGACAGCATGAGGGCGAAGAGCAGGAGCATTGTTTTCTTCATAATTCGAGTTTTAGACGTTGGGATAAAGATAAAAATTATTTGTCAGTCCGTATACGGTGTTTCAACGGGGCGATGGCCGGGGGGCCGACGCTGAATTCCCCGAGACCGAGCGCCACGAGGCGCTGCGTGGCGCGCGGGTCGGCGGCCAGTTCGCCGCACATCCCGGCTTCGATACCCGCCCGGTGCGCGGCGTCGAGTACCATGCCGATGCTGCGTTGCACGGCCGGGTCGAATGCGTCGCAAAGGTAGGCTACGCGGGGATTTCCGCGGTCGGCAGCCATCACGTACTGCGTCAGGTCGTTGGTGCCGATGCTGAAAAACCGCGCCCGGGCAGCCAGTTCGTCGGCGATGAATACGGCGGCCGGGGTCTCGATCATCACCCCCAGCGCTATGTCGCGGTCGTAGGCAACCCCTTCTGCGTCGAGTTCCGCCATGCAGGTCTCGACAACCGCTTGGGCGGCGCGGAACTCCCCGACAGCGGAAAGGTCGTCCGCAAAAGCCGGGTGTCGTGGCCCATCGGCTTTGCGGGAGGTTTCCACGGGAGCCTCACGGGTCGGGAGAATTTGCGCTTCACTTCCCGCATCTATGGTTCCGATATCCGGAAAGTAACTGAGTTCGTGGAAGATTTTTCGGAGCTGGGCCCATATATGGATATGCCGGTGCGCACGTACTCGTCAGGTATGAAATCCAAGCTGGCGTTCGGCCTCAGCATGGCCATCGGTTTCGATTTTTATCTCATCGACGAAGCCTATTCCGTGGGCGACGCGGCCTTTCAAGCCAAAGGCGAGCGCGTTTTTCAGGAACGCAAAGCCAGTTCAACACTCATCGTCGTTTCACATAGCGTTTCAACAATACGTAAAAACTGCGATAACGCTGCGGTTCTCTTTGGGGGCAAGCTGATGTGCTTTGCCAATCTGGAGGACGCGCTTACCCGCTATCAGGAAATTTGTGATGCTCAAAAGCGATAATCCGCCGCCTCTCACCCTGGCCGTACAGTCAGGCCGTCGATCTTTTTCCAGTGCGCGTGCCTGCTGGGGCAGGCTGCCGCGAAAAGGGAAGATTTTTGCGTGTGTTGTACTGCTGCCCACAGTAGCGGTGTTCCTTTATTACCTGCTGTGGGCTTCGCCCATGTACGTTTCCCAGACGCGTTTCGCTATTCGCAGCGCTGATTCGTCTGGAGGCGGGTTGGATATCGCCTCCGCACTGCTCCGCTCCTCGTCTTCGACGGGGGCGGACGCGCATATCGTAGTTGAGTACATTCAATCGCTAGATATCATTCATGATATTGATAAAGAACTCGGCGTTGATCTGCATTTTTCCGACAAGGGCCACGACGTCTTTTCACGCCTGACGAATAATCCGACTCAGGATGAGCAGCTCCGGTATTGGAAATGGGCGGTCATTCCCGCCCTCGATCAGGATACGGGCATCATCACCTTGGAAACGAAAGCCTACTCCCCTGAAATGGCGCAGAAGATCGCCGCCGCCGTACTGGCCCGCAGCGAAGCCCTTGTGAATACCATGAACCTCCGTGCCCGGGAGGACGCCGTTTCACTGGCGCAATCGGAAGTCCAGAGGGCGGAGGCGCGCGTCAGGAAGGCACAGGAAGCTATGCGTAACTTCCGGGATGCGCATACCCTCCTCGACCCCAGGGTGACGGCCGCTGGTCTGCAGGGGGTGGTGACGGAACTGGAAGGTGAAGCCGTCAAACTGCGTGCGCAGCTGGCGGAAGCCCAGTCGTTCATGCGTTCCAGCGCTCCGGCGACAAAAGCGCTGCAAACGCGGTTGAAAGCTGTGGAGAGCCAACTTGATCAGGAAAAGCAGCGATTGGCGGGCCTCCGCTCGCAGGAGGGCAATCTCAACGCTGTGGTAGGCGAGTATGAGGATCTCACCATCGAAGCCGAGTTCGCCCAGAAACAGCTTGTAACAGCCATGTCCGCGCTTGAGTCCGCAAGAGTCCACGAAGTGGCCAAATCCCGATATGTCGTCGCGTTCCAGCAGCCTACGTTGCCGGATGAGTCCCTCTATCCGCGTCCTTTCCTTTTCACGGCCTATGTCTTTGTCGGCGCCCTGCTTCTTCTCGGGCTGGGTTCGCTCATCACCGCTTCTATCCGAGAACACGCAGGGTTTTAACCGATGAATCATATGATGCACTGGAAAACATATCTGGCTTTTGCGACCGGAAGCCTTCTTTTGCTAAGCCTTCCGCCGTATGCGGCGGGAGCGCAGAATACCGTCCAGCAAACAGGCGGAAGTGCTTATGGACAGCCGCTCGGTCGATCTTCCAATCCCGTTCCGGCGAGTTCGGGAGGTATTCCCGGCGTTCCTTCTTCCATGCCCGCGCAGCAAGCTCCGGGGACATACCGCCTCCCTTCGCAGGGCTCCGTATGGGGCAGCCGCGAAAGTTCGCCGGTCCCTACCGTCCTTGATGCCCCGCCAGCCTGGGCGCAATCGCCTCTGCGCGGTCCGGCTTCGGCGACGCTGCCTCCCTTCGGCGCCAATTTGTTTCAGGGGAATTTTGCCTCCACCTATTCGGAAAGTGTGAACGCCGATTACGTCATCCTTCCGGGAGACCGCATTGTGGTCCGTATTTGGGGAGCCAAGACGTATGACGATATCCTGATGGTTGATCAGCAAGGAAATGTTTTCTTGCCGGAAGTAGGCCCGATCCGGGTGGCCGGACTGAAGCAGGGGCAGCTTCTGGGAGCCGTCCGGTCAAGCCTTGCCTCCGTCTTCACCGACAACGTCAATATTTACGTCAATCTCCAGAGTTCCCAGCCTGTAGCCGTCTATGTAGCCGGTTTTGTGAACCATCCCGGAAGATACGCGGGCGGGCCGATGGATTCCGTCATGTCGTATCTGGACAGGGCGGGCGGCATCACGCCCGAGCGGGGAAGTTATCGGCACATCAAGGTGATGCGGGGAAAATCCCTTATCGGGACGGTCGATTTGTATGATTTCGCCCTGCGCGGGGAAATGCCTTCCATCCGGCTCAAGGATGGGGACGTGATTTTGGTGGATGAACGTGGGAGCAGTGTCGCCGCTCTCGGTTTGCTTCGCCAACAGGCCCGTTATGAATTCATGGGCACGGCGACCGGGGCGCACCTTCTCGATCTCGCTACGCCGTTGAACAGCGCTTCGCACGTCAGCATCAGCGGGATACGCAACCGTGCGCCGTTCAACGTATACATCCCCATTGCCGAATTTGCGCAGTTTCAGCTTGCGGACGGGGACACTGTCGATTTCGTGGCCGATAAGCGTGGGCGCACCATCATGGCCGCAGTTACAGGGGCCATTCAGGGGGCTTCCCGGTTCCCCGTCCGCAAAGACACGACCCTCAAATCGTTGTTGCAATACGTGGAAATTGAGCCGGCCATTGCTGATACGTCCGCGATCTATATCCGCCGCCAAAGTGTAGCCGCACAGCAAAAGGCGATTATTGCCGATTCGCTGCGCAGGCTTGAACAGAGCGCGCTCACGTCAACGTCTTCGTCCGTGGATGAAGCCAACATCCGGGTTCGGGAAGCGGAGCTGATTCAGGATTTTGTGCGTCGTGCCGCAACGCTGGAGCCTGACGGCGTAGTCGTCGTTTCGCGCGGGGGCACAGTCAAGGATCTCCTGCTTGAGGACAACGACGTCATTGTTATCCCGCAGAAAACGGATGTCGTCCATGTATCGGGGGAAGTCTTGATACCCAAGGCCATCACCTATGAAAAGGGTATGTCCCTCCACGAATACCTCGAGAGCGCGGGCGGCCTTTCGGATCGTGCGGACAAGGACAATATCCTTGTCGCCAAGCAGAATGGTGAAGTGGGCAAAGTCCAAAATATGGGCATAGCGCCGGGCGACCGTATCTTGGTCATGCCCCGGTTTGATTCCAAGAATATGCAGCTGGCTAAGGATTTCACCCAGATTTTGTACCAAATTGCCGTGGCGACGAAGGTTGCTGTGGGATTATAAATAAGTCCTGTGAGCTGCATTACAATAAGAGAAGTTAATCTGTTATATAGTTATTTTGTCTATGCTAACAAGTATTGTTCAATAAATGATCGCAATAGTTAATATTAAAATACAAATAGATTTATGATCTCTACATAAATATAACAAGTATCATTTGCATATCCTACAGTTTATGGTAAAAAAATGCATTTCTGAAGTTAGCGTGTTGGTGCATTTTGCCATACATTATGCAAAAATATATTACTATTCTGTCTGTTGTACATATTGGATGAAACGCTATTTTGGCTAAAATTTATTGAACATATTGTTTGGCATTGGTTTTCTTGAGGAGGCTACGAAGTCATGTTTAACCCTGTTTTTATCCTTCACCCGCCTTCTGGTTCCCGCCAAATACTGCAGCATGTGGTGCCGCAGAAGGATGGTGTGTTGGGTGCGGAGGCATTTTACATCCGTTGCCCGACGGAGGCCTTCGCTACGAGACGGGCACATATGTAAACTTATTCCATCGGGCACGCTGGCGGGAACTGACTGGCCTGAAAAATACGGCATTGGAGGTCACCTGTCGAGGCAAGGGGCATCTGCTGCTCGGAGGTCGCTTACTCCACCTATACACTCTTTGGATGACGCAGTCTTTCAGGTAGGTGGGCCAATCCAAGAGCAGGACAGTTCTGACGTGTCTGAGACTTATATCACCCAATTAAACGACGCTTACGAGTTCTACGGTTTTGCTTGGGAAGAGAAGGGCCCTCAGTCTTCGGTCATTCTGGATGCGGTTTATACGGAAACCGAGCAGGAAGAACCGTCTCGTGAATTATCCAGCACTACTGGAAAGACCTGAGGTTCTCGACGGTGACATACGGATGGTGTTGATGGTGATTACTTATCGGCGAGCGGAAGGTTTTATTTTTTATGAATAATTATTGATGAAAACGCTATGCAGGGTATTCATAAATATGAAGATTAGAAATGATATAGAATCACTCATTATTTGTCGGGATGCCACACTGTTACAAGGACTAGAGAGGCTCAACTCTAATGCAGGAGCAGCGCTTCTTGTTGTCGATACTAATAATAGATTGATGGGCACGATGACAGACGGTGATGTACGTCGGGCTCTGCTACGGGGAGTACGAATAGAAGATTCTGTGAGCCATGCCATGCATTCTAATCCTTTGGTGGCGCACGTTAATAATACGTTGGATGAGAGGTTGGCCCTTATGCATTCACGAGGAGTGCGCCATTTGCCTGTGGTAGATGACAAGGGGCTGTTGCTTGGGATTGAGATACTTCAAGGATCTGTTTTTACGGCATTGTTGCCAAACGAAGCTGTGATTATGTGTGGAGGATTGGGATCGCGTTTGGGCAATTTGACCCATGATTGTCCCAAACCTATGCTGAAAGTAGGCGACAAGCCCATTCTTGAGCGGATCATGTGTAGCATTATCCAGTGTGGAATTTCACGTTTTTTCTTTGCTACAAATTACTTAAGAGAGAAGATTGAGAGCTATTTCGGCAATGGTGAAAAATGGGGTGTACAGATTCGATATCTGAAAGAAAAAAAACGGATGGGCACAGGCGGAGCACTCAGTCTCTTACCTTATATACCCTCTCACCCCATATTGGTCATGAACGGTGATATCCTCACAGAATTCAATATTCGTCACCTTCTTGATTTTCATGGAATGGCCAATCCCATAGCTACGATGGGTATTGTGGAATACCGTTATCAAAACCCCTATGGAGTTGTTAGACATGAAGGTCCGACACTGTTAGGTATTGATGAAAAACCTACGGAATCATGGTTTATTAATGCAGGAATTTATATTATAGAACCGCGGCTTCTTGAAACTATTCCCCGAGATGTCTTTATTGATATGCCAACGTTACTTCTCAATGCAAAAAGCAGAGGAGAGCAAGTAAGTGTATGTCCGATATGCGAAAATTGGATAGATATAGGGCGGGAATCTGATTACAGGTCCGCACAGCAGATGCTTTAATGTGTGTCAAACCACCTACAGCAGTACGAGGAATCCCATGCAATATAAAAAAGTGTTAGTAACCGGAGCAGATGGTTTTATCGGTTCACACCTAGTGGAACATCTGGTCCGTCAAGGTTATTCCGTCAAGGCCTTTGTGCTATACAACTCTTTCAACAGTTGGGGATGGTTGGACAGCCTGCCGCCGGATGTCATGAAGGATGTCGAGGTGTTCACAGGCGACATCCGCGATCCGGAGGGCGTTCGCACCGCAATGGCTAAATGCGACGCTGTGTTGCATCTGGCGGCCCTGATAGCGATTCCCTATTCCTACCATTCCCCCGATACGTATGTGGATACCAACATCAAGGGTACTCTACATGTTCTGCAGGCGGCTCGTGCTCTGGGGGTTGGCAAGGTGGTCCATACTTCCACCAGCGAGGTATATGGTACAGCCCAGTTCGTGCCCATTACGGAAGAACATCCGTTGCATGCCCAGTCTCCCTATTCGGCAACCAAGGTGGCGGCGGATCAACTGGCCCTGTCCTTTTACCGCTCCTTCGCCACTCCAGTGGCGGTCATCCGCCCTTTTAATACCTATGGGCCTAGGCAGTCGGCCAGGGCAGTCATCCCCACCGTCATTACCCAGCTTGCGGCAGGAGCGCGCAGCATCAAATTGGGTGCGCTGAGCCCCACTCGGGATTTCAATTACGTGCTGGATACGGTCCGCGCTTTTGAAGCTGTGCTTCAGGCGGACCAAAGCGTGGGCCAGGTGCTCAATGCAGGGTCGAACTATGAGATCAGCATTGGGGATACCGCACGTTTGATTGCGGACATCATGGGTGTTTCTTTATCCATTGAATGCGACGAACAGCGGCTGCGCCCGGAAAAAAGTGAAGTGGAACGGCTGTGGGCCGACAATTCCCGTCTGCGCCTGCTCACGGATTGGCAACCAGCCTTCGGTGGACTTGATGGCTTTAGGCGTGGCTTGGAGGAAACCATCTGCTGGTTTTCTAAGCCTGAAAATGTACGGAACTACAAGGCCGGAATCTACAACATATAGGACTGCATCATGTTCGAAGAGTTATTGCGGCGTATTCGCGAAGTGCAGAATTTTCCGGATGGTCCCGTGGCCCTGCACGCCCCTGTTTTTGCGGGAAACGAGAAACGCTATGTGATGGATGCCATTGAGTCCACCTTCGTGTCCAGTGTGGGTGAATACGTGACTCGGTTTGAGGAAATGCTTTGCTCTCTGACCGGCGCACGGTATGCCGTGGCTTGCTGCAACGGCACCTCCGCCTTGGAAATGGCTCTACGGCTTGCAGGGGTTCGGAGCGGCGATGTGGTCCTGACCCAGCCTCTGTCGTTCGTTGCCACTGCTAATGCCATCGTTCACGCTGGTGCGGAACCTGTGTTTCTGGATGTAGAAAGGAGTACGCTAGGGCTTTCGCCTGACGCTGTTCGAAAATTTCTGGAAGCTCGGTGCCTGCGCGGGCAGGGAGTGTGTCGTCTGGCGGACACTGGGCAGCGCGTGGCTGCCTGCGTTCCTATGCACAGCTTTGGGTTGCCAGTCCGCATGGACGAACTGTTAACTGTTTGTGATGAGTGGAATGTACCCGTAGTAGAAGATGCCGCCGAGGCGTTGGGGAGCAGTTACAAGGGACGATATTGCGGCACCATGGGGCAACTAGGGGTGTTGTCATTTAATGGCAATAAAACCGTCACCACAGGCGGCGGCGGAGCTATTCTGACTAACAGCGACGAACTAGCTGCAACCGCCAAGCGCCTGACCACCACGGCCAAAATTCCGCACCGTTGGGAATACCGTCATGACGCCGTAGCTTGGAATTTTCGCCTGCCCAACCTCAACGCTGCTCTTGGCTGCGCTCAGCTGGAACAGCTTGAGAGGTTCATCGATATCAAACGTAAACGTGCGGCAGCGTATGCAGATATCTTCTGTGGCTCAGAATGGGAGTTTATGCTGGAGCCTGAATACTCCCGTTCTAATTACTGGCTGTGTGCCGTGTTAACTAACACGGTTACCGAAAGAAACACTTTCCTTGAAGAAGCTAATGCATCAGGTCTCGGAACTCGCCCCGCTTGGGAACCTTTGCACACATTACCCATGTATCGGAATAGTCGTTGTGGAGAGCTTTTCACGGCCATGGATATTGCTGCTAGGTTAGTAAATTTACCCAGTGGGGTGGAAAGAGGTTTATGAGCCTGGAGAAATTAGGAATTTTATAAAACGCATGTATAGAATTTGCTGACTCACCCAAATCAGAATTAGTAATACAGGCCAAAGAATGAAAATATATGGATTTGTCTTTGCAAGAGGCGGTTCGAAAGGGGTTCCCCATAAAAACATCCGCCCTCTATGCGGTAAGCCGTTGATTGCCTATGCAATTGAAGCAGGGCTTGCCAGCGGCTGTGTTGAAAAGATGATCGTGTCGACAGACAATGAGGCCATTGCAAAAGTCGCGCAGGAGTACGGGGCAGAAGTACCTTTTCTACGGCCTGCCGAACTGGCTGCAGACAACTCTCCTGAATGGCTCGCTTGGCAACACGCCGTTCGCTTTCTGCAAGAACGGGGGGATAATTTTGACACGTTTATTTCGCTGCCGAGTACGGTTCCTCTCCGTAAGGTGGAGGATATCCAGCGATGCGTCTCCGTATTTAGAAAAGGAGAATGCGACATCGTAGTCAGCTGCACTGAAGCTAGCCATTCGCCCTATTTTAATATGATTAAAATCGATGACAAGGGATACGCCAGTATTGTCAATACAAATAACGGAACGTCCTTTTTCCGCCGTCAAGATGCACCTACCGTGTATGATATGACAGCGACTGCATACGTTACGACCCCTACATTTATTCTTGAAAAGAGCAGAATGTGGGACGGTCGTGTTAGGGCTGTTATGGTAGACAGAGTCAGCGGTATTGATATTGATGAACCTATAGACTTTGAATTGGCAGAATATTTCATGAACAAGAGATTCCAGTAAAGACAGTATTATGTTGAATAAAGTATTCTATCTGATATGGAGATCTCTGAAAATGGGAACATCTAAGAATGATATGATGATGATTTTGCAGTTGGCGAAAACTTTTTTGGCTAAAAAATTTAAATTAAAAAAAGGAGGAGACCCCTTTGCTAAATTAGGTAGGGCATGGCAGGAACCACAGTGTAAAGCTATTGCCGTCTTTTTTGGTGTTCGTTCTGCTTTGCGAGTAAAAATTGCCTCCGCACTGCCCGAATACAGATGTGCCTTTGCCTTTGGGAAGACGAATCCTCAGCGCCAACTTGCTTTTTTTAAAAATAATGTCCCTTCTATCGTTGTCCTTACGTCTCCGCGTATCCAACTTTCCCCTGAAATTGCCGAGTTTCTGGCCGAACAACGTACTCGTATCATTCACTCTGCAGACACACAACAAGCAGTAGTTGCCTTACAACAATTTTATATATCTGTAGATAAAGAAATACAAGTTATTGATAATGCTATCACTGTAGAGCAAGATTGTTTTCCTAGTAGCGTTATATACATTAATATTCCAGAAAATATTATCGATACCATTGCAGAAGAAACGAAAGGGCAGAGAAATATTTTTATTAATATATTTTCTAAACATGGATTTGATAATCTCACTCAAAAATTGGATAAATATTCAAACATAAGTGATATTTATACTCTTGATGAACAGAATATTTTACCAGATTTAAGAATATTTTGTAAACAAAAAAATATTACCATATCGGTTATTTCAGAAAAAATTTTTATCCAAAAGATATTTCAGCCTGTACTTAATAAAGTTCTGGAGCTCGACAAGAAAACATCATTTGCTCTTATCTGGAATATTTCTAAATATGACAGCTCACGTGTCAGCCCTTCCTTGTCCGACTATACAGTTCTCAAGCTGAATCCCATAGTTTCTCACGATACTTTTTGTGGCGCACTGAATATTTTGGCAAAAAAGTATTCTTTTACCTTTTTTGACTATGAATCTACTATGCCAGACCAAATCCGTATTCTGGCTGAAGAAAATGCTATTCCAGTCTATCACCTCCATGAGTCTGTCTTGGGAAAACTTTACTACAGGAAGCCTTTTAAAAATCCCCTTTTCGTTACAGTGTCACAGGATAAACCCAACAACCTTGGGTTGCCCGATAGAACGACATTCATGTCGTGGCTGGATAAGAAGTATACCATTCTGGATGGAGACGCGCTGCTTAAACGCATGAGAGCCTTGCATACCTTGCTGCTTAAAGGACGAAAAGCTCCCGACCAAACTGTTACTGACTTGCAAAAAGAACATTTTGTGCTGGCGGTGTGGCATGAAGAAGAAGCCCAAGAACTCTCTTTTGAAACATTCATCACAATAATTTCGGAGAATATAAAACAGGAAAATATCGTCTGTCTTGCACTTGCCAAGGGAAAAGCCACAGATAAAAGAGCCTGCCTAGCTGGGAATCTCCGTTTTCGTACAGCCTTTTTACGGCATGCTGAAGATTTTGACAGCCTTTGTCCGTATGCCACGGAAGTGCACGTTGTGGGTTCATTCTATGGTTTTGAAGCACTTCTGGCTGGTCGCCCCGTGGTTACCCATGGCCAACCGTTCTACGCAGGCTTTGGTTGGACAAAAGATCTGACTTTGTCCGCACCGATTTGTGAGCAAGATTTTCAATATGCTGCTTTAATTGCGCTGTTCGGAAATAACCTCACTGCTCCCTATACAGGGGAAACTCTTTCTCCCGATCAGGCGCTTGCACTCCACCATTTGTGGTTGCGTTCTGATTTTTCCTATTTTTTTGA
>ERZ835880.2699-NODE-2699-length-11401-cov-2.965539_pt1 | contig 11401 bp, 9 predicted proteins | sample MGYA00519944_ERZ835880 | MGnify/ENA primary metagenome ERZ835880 (study PRJEB31850, sample SAMEA3708787) | human gut metagenome | biome: human gut; feature: human-associated habitat; material: faeces | place: China | collected 2014 ... | reverse complement strand
TTAAGGAGTTCATAAAGTTAAATCCTCCTTCTTCTTCAGCAGCTTCAGCCTTTTCCTCAACGGCAGCAGCCGAGGCTCCTTCAGCTGCAGTTTCTTCATCTTTGCCGCCCATACCGCTGTATAAGGAATCCAAAGTTCCGACAACCGCCTCTTTAGCCAAAATACCTGTAAAAATCCCCACAGCAGCAGGCCAGTTTTCCTCAGATACGCCCATCGGTTTGAATACTGGGACGATTGTCTTACCGATTTGAGAAAGAACACTCTTATCCGAGTCTTCATTACCGAAAGAGCCGTCTGTACCTAAAGAGTTAAGGAAGCAAAGAACAGCGACCAACACCACAATGACTTTACCGGCACGGAAAATAAAGCCTTTTAATCTATCCCATGTCCTAAGAATGATGTTTTTGAAAGTCGGCAAATGATACGGAGGAATTTCCATCACAAAAGCACTGGTCTCACCCTGTAAAACAGTCTTCTTCAGCATAAAGCCAGTGGCAATAGCGGCCAAAATACCAATGAGATAAAGACCGAATACAAGGTTTTGTCCGTTCATCGGCCAAAAAGCTGTTGCGAATAAAACGTAGACCGGCAAACGGGCACCGCAGCTCATAAACGGAGCCATCAAAACAGTTGTTATGCGATCTTTCTTCTTTTCCATTGTACGGGTCGCCATAATGGCCGGCACCCCGCAGCCAAAACCAATAATCAACGGAACAAACGCTTTGCCGGGTAAGCCCAGAGCGCGCATAAGTCTATCCATCACGAAAGCAGCACGGGCCATGTAGCCGGAGTCTTCTAAGAAGGACAGAGCTAAAAACAAACAGAAAATAACAGGAATAAATGTGGCTACACATTGAATACCACCCCCGATACCATCAGCCAAAATGGTCTTAAGCCATTCCGGAGTACCTATAGAGGTCAGCAGTTCTCCGAATCCGTCGATAAATATGGCGCCGAATAAAATGTCGAAGAAATCAATGAAAGCGGAACCTACATTAATTGAGAAAATGAACATCAAATACATGACGCCCAAGAAAATCGGGACACCAAGCCAACGATGCAGCACAACCTTGTCGATTTTATCAGTCAAAGTTTGAGTAGCCTCGCCCTTTCTGGTGATACAGTCATGAGCAACTCTTCCTACGAAAGAATAGCGCACATCGGCCATAACCATATCAACGTCGCCGTCATATTTTTCATTTAAAGCATTGGCTTTAAATTCAACGCCGGCAAAATTCTTATCCGGGAAAACTTTGAAAAGCTCTTTGTCTCCTTCCAGGATTTGCTCAGCGACCCAGTAAGCTCTTGAGATACCCTGTCGATTCAAATCTTGACCGATGGACAGGATTTCTTCATTGATATCTTGTGGAAAGACGATAGGATTCTTAGGAACGGCTTTTTTAACTAGCTGCTCTTCAATACATTTCTTAAGGTTCTCAATTCCTTTCTCTTTAGAGGCTATAAGCCCGACTACCGGACAATCAAGTTCTTTTGATAATTTTTCTAAATCAATCGAAATCCCATGATGTTTAGCGGCGTCAAGCATATTGACGGCAACAACCATCGGAACTTGCATTTCGATGAGCTGAGCTGTCAGATAAAGATTTCTTTCGAGATTGGAAGCATCGACGATATTGACGATAAGTTCTGCTTCATCTTCAAGAATATAGTTTCTGGCTACTCGTTCATCCTCGCTGGAAGAGGCACTGGGCTGAATGGAGTAAATGCCGGGCAAATCAACCAACGTGACATCTTTGTTCTCCAGAGAGAAATGCCCTACCTTCTTTTCAACGGTAACCCCAGGCCAATTTCCCACGGATTGATGAGAACCCGTCAATGCATTAAAGAGAGTCGTTTTTCCGCAGTTGGGATTTCCAACAACGGCAATAGTAGATTTAGCTGTCATTTTTTTACTTAGAGAGGTTCAACATCAAGGATTTCGATTTCCGCTTTTCTAACACTGATAAAAGAATTACGAAGTTTGATTTCAATCGGGTCCCCAAGAGGAGCGATACGTGTGACTTCGAATTCCGTATTGGGAAGGACCCCCAAAGAGAAAAGTTTCTTTCTGTATTCTGAATTTCCCGGCAAAAAGCCTTTAATAACGCCTTTTTGGCCCGGCTTCATGTCTCTTAACTGCATATTCTTCTTCCTGTTTAAGAGGTTTGGAGTACTTTTATTTCAGCTGCGATTTCCCGATTGATAGCAATTCTTGCGTCACCTACAGCCACTAAAAGCGGTCCCTCTTCGACTGAAGCGATGATGGATGCAATCGACCCGCGGTACAGTCCGAGATCTCTGAGTCTTCTAACCTCTTCGTCTGGGACAGCGCCGAATTTTGCTACACGGCATTTAACATTTAACGGCAACCCGCTTAAGCGGAAGGAATTTGAAGCTGACATAAAGTATTAAATGAAAATGAAAACGAAAATTATTTATAAAAATATTACTCCAAGTAAACATTAATGAAAATTATTCTCATTAGTGTTTACATTATTTTTAAGTATTAAATTCACTGCTCATATACCAAAATGCTGGAAGTCTTGATCGCTGCAAGCGATTGATTTTATTCACCCACCACTTAAAAAGGTATTGTTAAAAATCTGCAGAAATCCTTAATAAGCGACATTTTTAAAATATAATGCTAATCATTCTCATTTATTTTTTTGGAGCAGTAATGAATTTTGTTAAGACCTCTTTAGCCGTCGCCCTTCTCTCTTTGGGCTCTTTGGCGGCTGCTGAATCTCAGATTACTTTGTACGGTACCGTAGATGGGGCAGTTGTAGTCAACAAAGCAAAAGGTGCAGACACAACAGTTTCCATGGAAGACGGTATCGCAGGAGGAAGCGTTTGGGGTTTGGAGGGAACCGAAGATTTAGGTAACGGATACTCGGTAGGATTCCTTCTTGAAAACGGTTTTTCTATGGACAGCGGGGAAGCCGGCGAAGAAGGCAAGAGTTGGAGCAAACAAGCCTCTCTTTCCGTTTCCGGAGGATTCGGTGAGTTAGCTTTCGGCAGGATGGGAGGTCTTGCTTCTTATGAAGGCAGTTATTCCATCTGGGATGCCTCCCCAATCGGAACCGATTATCTTCAGGCAGGTTTGGGCAATGTGTTTGTCACCGGACAAATCAACAATAACAGCGTCGTCTATGTTTCTCCGGAATTCGGCGGCTTAAAACTTCACGTCCAATACTCTAACGGTACTCAAGCTGATGATAAGAAGTGGTCCTTAAACGACCACTACTACGGTCTCGGTCTTACTTATGAACTCGGAAATCTTTCTTTAGCCGGTATCGTTGAAAGATACGACTACAAGTCATTTAGAGATGAAGACACTAAGGCTTCTATGATTTACAGTCTTAGCGCAAGTTATGACTTTGAAGTCGCCAAAGTCTTCATCGGCTATCAGTATGCCAGCCGCTTCCACACAGTTGATCAGCTTGAAGACGCCTTTGTCGGCGGAAAAGGCATGAACCAAAATGCCTTTACTTTAGGTACTGAAATCCCTGCAGCCGGCGGAACGCTGAAGTTGGCCGCCAACTATGGTTTCGGAAAAGTGAAATCTGCAGACCAAGTCACTTTCGGTGATAACAAAGTTAATCTCAACAAAGACAAGTTCAACAGGTTCACAGTCGGGGCAGCCTACGAATATCCGCTTTCCAAACGCACTTTCGTTTACGGATGGGGCGCCTATGCTACTGCCGGAAAACTTTTTAAGGAAAAAGCCGTTGAAGGTAACTTCAAGTCCTGGAGTGTTGGTTTAGGTTTGCACCACAATTTCTAACCAAGACTGTGAGCATGTTCAAAGGCCGGATTCCCCGGCCTTTGCTGTGTATTAAGAAAAAGTATGCACTGCTGAATAAACAACTCCTCGAATGCCTTATCTTAAGAGTTGTTTCTTATACCTGAGCGTATGAGCGGCAGCGGCAGCTGTAAATATCCACCCAGCCAAGGAGTGAAGTTTCCAGAGCTTTAGGCTCAGGCCCAAAAGACAGAGGGGTCCGGCAAGAGCCATCGTTTGATTTTCGACCTTTCTCATTGCCCTATAGCCAGAAAGTTTCCGTTGCTTCGCAGACTTTGCTTTTGTTGCGAACTTCGTTGTTTCAAAAAGTGCCAGAGAATTTAAAGAGGAATTAAGAACTTCTTCAAAACGAGCTTCATCAAAAACTGCAGGCTCAAAATTTACTAATAAAGAGCCGGTTATCTTATTCAGCTTAAGGTCCTCAACACCCCTGACCTGCTTTAAAGCCTCAAAAAGCTCTGCACCATCAACAAGCTTCAAACTTTCCGAGCGAATCCTCAATCGGCCTTCGGTTCTGCTAGTAATAGTTCCATGTAAATGTTCCATAGTATAGAGTCCTTGCTGTTTATAAGACTTCTGAGGCCGTCTTTTCTTCAGAAAGATTCGGGAGGTAGGCCCGGGCAGCGTTAAGCGTCACACCGACTGTCGTTACGTTATGAAGCACTGCTCCAACAGCAGCCGGTAATACACCAGCCAAGCCTCCGGCTAAGAATGCAGTATTAAGCCCCACGGAAGCACGGAAATTCTGATGAATTCTGCTTAGTGTTCTCTTTCCAAGCTTAATTGCTAAGGGAAGATGCTTTAAGTTGTTTTCCAATAACACCACAGCAGCAACTTCACGGGCTAAGTCAGCTGCTTCTGACAAGCTCACTCCCACATTGGCTGCAGTAAGTGCCGGAGAGTCATTAATACCGTCGCCGACCATCAGAACTTTTCGACCGCTTTTTACCATTCTTTCTATGATCTGCGCTTTTCCTTCCGGCAGAACTTGACAGTAATACTCCTTGATATGGAGTCTTGCAGCAACATTCTTTGCCGTTCTCGGTCCGTCCCCGGTGAGCATAACAATATTCTGAATACCCAAGTTCCTCAGTTCTTCAATTACTTCGGCAGATTCCTTTCGGATGGGATCTTCAATACCAATCAAACCCTCCAACTTTCCATTCCTGGATAAATAAAGAACCGTGTGTCCCTTCGAAGCGATGCGTTCGATTTCCTCCTCAGCTCCGGAACAATCAACTCCCTCATCTTCTTCAATGTAGTGACGGCTGCCGATTAAAACTTTTTCTCCGTTCAACTCCGTACAGATTCCGTGACCAACGACATATTTAACTTCGGCGTGCTCTTCTTCATGATGAAGTTCCTCGTCTGCCGCTGCTCGCACAATCGCCTTAGCGACCGGATGCGGGAAATGTTCCTCAAGACAAGCTGCATTCCTTAAAACAGTATCTCTATCCCATGTTCCGAGAGGAATAACTTCGGATACTTTCGGATGAGACTCGGTAAGCGTTCCTGTCTTATCAAACACAACAGTGTCAACTTGAGCCAATTCTTCGATGTACCTTCCTCCTTTAATTAAGATCTTGTGAGAAGCACCTTCTCTCATTGAGGACATAAATGCTACCGGTGTAGACATCTTTAAAGCACACGAATAATCCACCATTAAGACAGCAGCCGCTCTTTGAAGGTTTCGCGTAAACAGCCATACAAGTCCCGACAGCAAGAAGCTGTATGGAACAACTTTGTCAGCTATTTTCATGGCTTTGCTTTCAACGTTGGCTTTAACCTTCTCACTGTTCTCAATAAATTGAATAATTTTATTAAGACGAGTCCCTTGCCCAACGGCCGTAGGCTGGATTAGAAGTTCTCCATCTTCAACAACGGTTCCCGCGTAAACGGTACTGCCTTCTGTTCGAAGAACTCCTATCGATTCTCCCGTCATTGACGCCTGATTAACCGTAGCCGAGCCGCCGATTACTTTTCCGTCCACCGGTATGGCTGAGCCGGCTCTCACCTTCAAGAGATCTTCTTTTGTTACCGAGGAGAGAGGAACTTCAAGTTCCTGACCGTCTTTGACAATCCAAACCGTATCGATGTTCATGGCCAAAGATCGAGTCAAGTTCGTCATCGTCTTTCTTCTCGTCCACTCTTCGAGCTTTTCGCCGAATCCTAAAAGCAGAACCAGTGTTGAAGCCGTCTTAAAATCACGCATCAGCAAAGAAGCCGCAATCGCGCTCAAGTCCAAAACTTCAACAGTAAGCTTGCCTGAGAAAAGCTTTTTAAAACCTTCTGAAAATATTCCCCAAGAACTGTGAAGGAACATTCCGAGGCTAGCTGGAAAAGGCATCAACGGTCTGGTAAAAAAACGAACCATCGGCCAGAAAGCTACATCAGAGATAACGCTTTGTCCTTGAGGAATTGCCAACGGCTTAGATGCCAATGCCCTCATGTAGCGAGCGATTACAGATTTGGCTTCCTGCAGAGATTGCTTATCCATATACAGAAGAAGAACACTTCTTGTACGAGGATTAATTCTCACACCTTCAATTCCAGGAATCAGATCCAATTTGTCGGCCAGCTCTTCAGCCCCTTCTGAACCGAAAGGAAAGTCTGAGACAAACCTAATCCTTCCCTGAGTGTGGGAAACCACAGAAAATTTCATAATTTTAAAAACTGAATAACAAATGCAGTGAAAAGATACTATTTACCTTCTTTAGCAGTATCTTCCGGGAGAATTACATCTTGAGAACTAACGTTCTGAGCACGGGCTTCTTGTTGTCTGCGAGCGGCGCGTTTCTTCGCCTCTTCTTTCGCTTCGGCTGTCATATCTTCTAAATCTTCTTTAAAGGTTTCAGCGCCTTCAATCAACTTATCTTTCCAATCCAGACCGTATGACATCAGCTTTGTTGTGCACGGTCTGAGTTTGCCTCTGCTAATTGCAGAAGATGCAACGAAACCTAAAAGAGCGCCTCCAAAAACACCCCAAGCTACTTTTGTGAAATCCTTCATAACTTTTCCTTTAAAAATGCAAATGAGAATGAAAATCAACAATGATAATTGTACCCCTTTGAAAAAGGCTTCAACTTCAATTTTTTCATGCTAGTTCAATTAATTGATTCCGGAAGGCGGAGATTGAAATCAAATATTGCTCCGCACGCATTATGGGACATGGAGTTTCCAAGTTATCGATTTCTTCGAATGCTCCGGAGCAAATATGAAGGAAAAGTGCCCTTAAGCAAACGCCTCAGAAAAATTCTGAGGCGCTGTCAGGAAAAACTCTTTGAATTACTTTTTACCGAGTAAAGAACCTAATACTCCGCGGATAATTTGATTGCTTGCTTGTCTAACCACGGATTTCGCCATATTCTCAACAACTCCGGGCCTGTGGCCTCCTCTAGGACCGGTAGATCCAAACATGATATCTTTCAGAGAGGAAAGAAGAGCATCTCCTATTCCCGGTTCTTCCTCTTCCTGGACAGCTGCTCCACCGGCCGTTCCTTTTGCATCCTTTTGAGAGGGCTGTTGAGAACGAGCCTGGAGCACTTCATACGCACTTTCTCTGTCGATTGGCTTGTCATAAACCCCAGCAACAATAGAAGATGCCATTAATTGCTTACGTTCTGCCTCCGTGATTGGTCCTATCTGACTTCCCGGGCAGCCAACCCAAATTCTTTCTGTGACACCAGGGACGCCACCCTCTTGAAGGAAGGATACTAAAGCTTCACCTACACCTAGCTCTGTAATTGCTTTGCCGATGTCTACTTTCGGATTAGGCCTCATCGTTTCAGCAGCAACCTTGACGGCCTTTTGATCTCTTGGAGTGAAAGCTCGAAGAGCGTGCTGGACGCGATTTCCTAATTGTCCGAGAACAGAATCAGGAATATCAAGCGGATTTTGTGTAATGAAATAAACACCGACGCCTTTAGAACGAATTAAGCGGACAACTTGTTCGATCTTATCGAGTAAAACTTTCGGAGCATCTTTGAAGAGGATATGAGCTTCATCAAAGAAGAATACGAGTTTCGGTTTTTCTAAATCTCCGACTTCCGGAAGATTTTCATAAAGCTCACTCAAAATCCACAAAAGAAATGTTGAATAAAGCTTCGGAGCCTGCATCAATTTATCCGCAGCCAAAATATTGACAACTCCTTGCCCACCGACAGTCTGGAGAAGGTCTTGTATATTGAGCATTGGTTCACCAAAAAATTTATCAGCACCCTGGCTCTCCAGAGCTAACAAACCTCTCTGAATTGCACCAATGGAGGCCGGAGAGATATTTCCATATTTTTGTCTGAACTCTGAGGCGTGTTCGCCAACAAATTGAAGCATGGATCTCAAATCCTTCAGATCCAAAAGGAGCAGTCCGTTGTCATCCGCAATAGCAAAAACCGCATTTAAGACACCCTCTTGCGTGTCGTTCAATTGCAGGAGTCGAGATAAAAGCAGAGGCCCCATATCGCTGATGGTGGCTCGAACAGGATGGCCCTGCTCCCCGAAGACATCCCAAAAGGTTACCGGACAGCCTTTCCACTCCGGCTCCTGCAGTTTTTTCTTGATTATTCTTTCTTTTAGTTTTTCGGAAGGAACTGCAGCTTTTGCTAAACCGGAAAGATCTCCTTTGATATCAGCCAAGAAAACCGGTACACCGATACGTGAAAAATCCTCAGCAAGCTTTTGTAAAGAAACTGTTTTACCGGTACCCGTTGCTCCCGAAATACAGCCGTGGCGATTAGCTAAACCGGGCTCCATTGTTGAGGATGCAGATGAATCGACAGCATCAATTGGAGCACCAAAATACAGAGGCTCTACCATTATTTTCTCCTAGTTGTTTTAAAGCATTATAGAGCCGCTGCACCTGAGCCTTCATACTATTTAAGCCTGTGAATGCCTGAATTGCATCCTTCTGATCTCGCAAGTATTAGGGTTATATCCATCCGAGATATTATTTTCTTTTTTGTAAGAAATTTAAAATTAGAAATAATTAGTATCATTTGGTACTAATGAGGTTTTTATGGACAGTCATCAATACAAAGAGATTTTAAAAAACAGATTAAGAAGTTCATTCGATTTTTTGGAGCCGCCTAAGCCTTTAAGTAACTACTCGGATCTTTGGGCGGTTCACAATAGATTGAATGAAAAATACTTTCTTTCTAAGAAAATTTCCTTGTATTCGATGAACAATGATGAATATGTAAGTCTTAAGCTGGTAAGCAACCAACTTACCGCCGAATTCTTAGATGAATGCCAAAAAGCATTTTCCGACTACATTTCATCGATGAGAGTTGCTGAAGGGCATATGTCTTCTCTCTTTAATTTGGTTTTACTGACTGAATCAGGAGTTGAAGATAAAGCTCTGAATAACCTTTCTAAGCATAAGTTCCACAAGGACTTTTGCTTCACCTTAAAAGGCTGGGCAGACCTTGCAGTTTTTGTCGTCGATCTGAAAGATCAGAAAGTCTTTTCCAATCCGAAAGGTAGTAATTCAACGGCTAATTTTCAAATTTTTTAGGAATACTTTTCTAATATGAACGGACTTGCTTTATTGCTTGGTGCGACAGTTATATTTATTGCCGCCTACATCGTATACGGTTCTTGGTTAGCCAAGAAATGGGGTGTAGATCCTTCCAGACCTACCCCAGCTTATACGCAAAAGGATGGTATCGACTACCTTCCGACAAAACCTGCTGTACTTCTCGGTCACCATTTCTCATCCATTGCGGGTGCCGGTCCGATTGTCGGCCCAATTTCAGCTGCAGTCTTCGGATGGATTCCAGTTTCTCTGTGGATTATTGTCGGAAGTATATTCTTCGGCGGTGTTCACGACTACGGTTCAATGGTTGCATCTATTCGACATAAAGGTCAAAGTATTGGCCAGATCATTGAATCTAACGTAGGCAGAAGAGCCAAGTTGCTATTTGCAATTTTTGCGTGGGTAACTCTCCTTGTGGTTGTGGCAGCTTTTGCCAATATTGTGGCTTCAACATTTGTGGCCAACCCAGGAGCCGGAACCGCTTCTCTTCTCTTCATTGTTCTTGCCGTTGGTTTCGGTTATGCGGTCTATCGTTCCGGCATTCCGCTTCTTATCGGTACCATCTTCGGAATTATCGGTATGGCGGTGTCCTTCTGGCTCGGACACATCTTCCCCCTTGCTCTTAGCAAAGAAGTTTGGCTGTTGATTTTGTTAGCCTATGTATTCGTGGCTTCTATTGCTCCCGTATGGATTCTGCTTCAACCAAGAGACTACCTCAACTCCTTCCTCCTCTACGCAATGATGATTGCTGCTTTCCTGGGTATTATTTTCTACCAGCCGACAATGGAAATCGCAGGATTCGTTGGTTTCGATCTTGGAGGCGGACAATGGCTGTTCCCTGTTTTATTCGTTACCGTTGCCTGCGGTGCCATCTCCGGATTCCACTCCTTAGTTTCTTCCGGAACCAGCTCAAAGCAGCTTGACAATGAACGCAACGCCAAACTTATCGGTTACGGTTCGATGCTGATTGAAGGCCTTTTAGCTATCTGCGCCATTATCTCCGTTGCATACGTAGCTGCAGACAAGCTTCCGGCGTTGCTGAAACAAGGAGGACCGGTTAATGCCTTCGCCCAAGGAACGGCAACATTCATGACATCTTTAGGCTTAGATTTCTCTCTTTCTAAAGAATTCGTTGCATTAACTATCTCCGCTTTTGCTTTAACAACTCTTGATACTGCAACTCGTTTGGGAAGATTCATTTTCCAAGAGATGATTGCCCCTCAAGCTGAAAGCAATAAAGAAGTTAAGCCCAACTCCGTCAGAGAAGCCTTAAGCAACCGTTATGTTGCAACCCTGATTACCATTGCTGCCGCCTGGTACATGGCTTCCGGCTCCTATCTGACTATTTGGCCGATTTTCGGTACTGCAAACCAGATGCTGGCTGCCCTCGCCTTGTTGGCAATTACCGCTTGGCTCAAGAAAGAAGGTAGAGATACATACATGATCACAATTCCAATGTATTTCATGTTCGCCGTGACTTTCACTTCTCTTGGACAACTGATCTATTCCAACTTAGGCAAAAACTGGCTAATCGTCGGTGTATCTGCTCTTCTGACTGTTCTTTCTCTCGCCCTGGCAGTTGAAGCATTCCGTGTTTTCAGTGATGACAAGAAAGAAGCTTCCCAGGCAGAAGGCCTTCAAAGCCAAAGCCAGGAATAACTTAATTCTTACATAGAGAAGAATGGTAAAAGAACCTTCTTCTCTATACAGTGATAGACGCCTCCTTTAGAGGCGTTTATTTTTGATTAATAAAGCTGAAAGAGCCGGAGAGGTCACTCATAGAAGTGAAATCAGCCGAATTTAGCCATATAAAAGAGAATAAATAATTTGGGCGATGCCAAAGGATGGACGCCGAGGAAGGATTAGTTATAAGAATCCTTCTAGAGTCGCCGAAAAAATTAATTTGGCATTGTTCTAAAGTTCTCACAAAATTCGAAATTTTTTTCCAGCCGCTTGGATAGAAAAATTATGTTAGAACGCCAGAACAATTTGTGATGGTTATTGTGACGGCGGATCTGAAAAATTGCATTTCTAGAATACCTAACTTTTTAAAATTCTAAAAAATTCTT
>ERZ835880.2690-NODE-2690-length-11445-cov-9.688499_pt1 | contig 11445 bp, 7 predicted proteins | sample MGYA00519944_ERZ835880 | MGnify/ENA primary metagenome ERZ835880 (study PRJEB31850, sample SAMEA3708787) | human gut metagenome | biome: human gut; feature: human-associated habitat; material: faeces | place: China | collected 2014 ... | reverse complement strand
TCTCCAGTTCCTTCGACTTTCCAGCGGTAGCGATAATGAATGCACCTCCAAACAATAGTCCATAGTGTTGCGTTTTTTGGCATAGAAAACGCGGCCGCCCCAGTTTCGGGACAGCCGCGCAAAATTCACTCAAAAGCGCGATTCGGTCTTCAAGACGAATCGGTTCAGGGTATAGCCCGGGGATTCTTACCCCTCAAGGCGAGCGCGGCACAGGCCGTAGCTGCTTTCTTTACTCGAATATTTTACCACACCCCGGGGAGGCTGTCAAGCATTTTTATGCGGGAATTTGAAAAATATTCTTAAACTTCAATCAGCTCCCCCAGCTCCAGCGAATATATCCCTTTATATGTCACCCGCCGGGGGGCGAAGCGCTTCTCAATGGCCTTGGCATAGAGCTCCAGCTGAGCGCGGTAGGCGCGGACGAAGTCGGCAGGAGTCTTGCGGCGGTCCGTCTTGTAGTCCAGAAGCTCGAGGTGGTCGGGGTAGATGAGGACGATGTCCGCGATGCCCTGCACCAGCACCCCGGCGTCGGCGGCAGGGCCGTCAGGCAGGGCGCGGCCCTGGGCAGCCATGACCTCGGCGGCAGGCAGCGACGTGATAAAAGCCAGCTCCCGCAGCACATCCTCTGCCCCGCAGATGCGGCGGAACGCCTCGCTGCGCACAAAGCGGAGTATCTTATAGACATCCAGCTTCCCGGCAATGGCGGGGGGCGTGAGCTGCGCCGCCGCCTGACGCTCCCGCTCGGCGCGGACGGCATCCAGAACGGCAGCGTCCTCTGCGTCCCGCACAGCGGCCAGCGCCCCGAAGTCTGCGTGCTCGAGGAAGGCATGGAGAGCCGTACCCATCTCGGCGGCGGTGAGGCCGTCCTTCGAGAGGAAGCCCGGGCGCTCAAGGGTGGTCTGCTCAGCAGCGTGGACGAGGCTGGTCACGCTGACCTTGGCCGGGATGTCCGCCAGCGCTGCCGCCGGATACCGCCAGCCGAAGCCCTGCCGCAGTGTCTCCACAAGGGCCGGGTCGGCCTCGGGCCGGGTCGGCTCTTCCGCCTCGGCGGGGGCTTCTTCGGGCGGGAGGACATCGGCCTGCACTGTGAGGGCGATGGTGCTTCTGGTGTCCGCAAAGGGCAGCTCGAGGTTCCCCGCCAGACGGCGGAGAGGCCCGCCGTTGGGGTGGACGAGGAGCGCCGCCCGCAGCCAGTCGGCGAAGCTGCCCGCCTGAGCGTTCAGGGTCTCCCCCGCCCCGGCGGCGAGGAAGGCGGCGGCTTTGGCGAAGGGGTTGGACGTCCGGCCAATGCCCAGCGGCACCGTCAAGATCAGCTTATCCTGCGCCCGGGTGAGGGCCACATACAAAAGCCGCATCTGCTCGCTCCGCATCTCGGCGGCATGGACCGTGGAGAGGGCGGTGTAGGCCGCCGTCTTATAGGCCCCCTCGCCGCCCTCGGGACGGAGACGGAGGCCCGCGCCGCAGACGCGGTGGAGCAGGACGGGCTGGCGGGTGTCGGCGGCGTTGAACTGCCGGGCCGTGTCGGCCACGAACACCACCGGAAACTGCAAGCCCTTGGAACGGTGGATGGTCATGATGGTGACGCAGCCGGGCCGCGCCCCGCCGGGGGCAGTCTCCTGCCCGGTGGAGCCCGCCAGCGTGGCCGCGTCGATGGCACGGACGAGGGCCGAGATGCCGCCCGCGCCCGCCCCGGCGCAGAAGGAGGCGAAGCGCCGCGCGTCCTCCCGGCGGCGCTGGCCGTTCTCCATGGCACCGAGGGCGGCGAGGTAGCCGGTGGAAACAAAAATTTCTTCCAGCAATTCCTCCACCGGCACGCTCCGGGCCATCCGGCGCAGGGCCGTCAGACGCTGGTAGAACGCCTGCACCCGGCGGGTGAAGTCATCCTCCGCCCCGCTCTGGACGGCCTGTAAAACTGCGCCGTAGAGGCTGATGCGGGTGTGCTTATCGGGTGTCTGCGCCCCGGCCCGGAGACGGACGAGGTCGTCGTCCGTAAAGCCGAACATCGGCCCCAGCATGGCGGCAGCGAGATAGATGTCCTGCGCGGGGTTGTCGATGACCCGCAGCAGGGCGATGAGGGGGCGGATGTGGGGCGCGTCCAGCAGGTTCTCCCGGGCGTCGGCGTAGACCGGGATGCCTCGGGCCGTCAGGGCCTCGGCATAGGCCGGGAAGTCGCCTCTCGCCGCCAGCAGGACACAGCAGTCCTCGTACTGCACCGGGCGGGTGGTGCCGCCGTCCCGCACCGGCTCGCCGGAAGCCACCATCGCCTCGATGCGGTCGGCGATATATTTTGCGTCCGTCTCGGCGGCATCGTCGGGCAGGAAGTGGACCTCCACACTGCCCTCGTACGCGCCGGGTGCGCCGCAGACGAGGCGCTGTCCGTCGCCGTAGGCCGTGTCGCCCAGAGCAGGCGTCATAAGCTGTTCGAAGATAAAGTTGATGCCCGCCACCACCTGCGGGGCAGAGCGGAAGTTGGCGTCCAGCGCCAGCATGGCGTTCTCGCCGGGCCTGCCGTCTTCGGGCCGGGGGCGGGCCTCGCCGCCGGGCAGGAGGGGCCAGCTCTCCAGCTTTTCCCGGAAGATGCTGGGGTCCGCCTGACGGAAACGGTAGATGCTCTGCTTTAAGTCGCCCACGAGGAAGAGGTCATCCCCTGCCGGGCTGGCCAGACAACGGTAAAGGGCGTCCTGCAGAGCATTCGTGTCCTGATACTCATCCACCATGACGGCGGCGTAGCCCTGCCGGATGCCCTGACACAGCTCGGTGGGCTGGCCGTCGGCGTCCCGCAGGAGCCGCAGGGCCAGATGCTCGAAGTCGCTGAATTCCAGCAATCTTCTCTCCCGCTTCCGGGCCGCAAAGCGGGCGTCAAAGTCCCGCACGGCGGCAAAGAGGGCGCGGAGGCAGGGTTCGGCGGCTTTCCGGTCAAGCTCGGCTTCGTCGAGGCTGCAACTGATGAGGTCTTCGATTTTCTCAAAGAGCTTTGCGGCCTCGTCGGCCCGGGTCTTGACGGCGTCCTTGTGCTCACCGGTGAGCCGCTTTTTCATATTTTTGAGGCCGGGGGCCTGTTCCATGCCGAGGACATAGGGCGTCAGCCTGTCGTAGAGGGGCGTCCATTCCCCCGCCCCGGCCAGACGCTCCACCTCGCCCAGCAGGGCGGCGGAGTTTTCCAGCCGCTCGAGGGGTTCGGCGAACTTCTCGTTCACTGCCGCCACGGCCTTTTCCTTGGCGGCAGGGGTCTTTTTGCTGGCCTCGGCGTCGGCCTGCGCAGTCACGAAGTCCTCCCTGCAGTCGTTCAGCGCGGCGCAGAGCAGCTCCTTCGCGGCCCGGGCAGAGCGGGCGGCCTCCTGCATCAGAATATCATGCCAGCAGGTGCGGGCAAAGCCGTTCTCGTCCTGCCACGGGGCCAGCATCTCGTCCAGCTTTTTATCGTAGTCCGGCAGGGCGCGGAGGAAGTCATAGACCTGAAAAACAGCCTCCCCCGCCGCCTTGTCGGTGCGGCCCTTGCCGTAGAGGTCGGCGAAGGCGCAGAAGTCCGCATCCTGATAGGCCGCTTCCAGCGTCTCGGAGAGGGCCGCGTTCCGCAGCATCTCCACGCTGCCGGGGTCAGCAGGGGTGAAGTCCGGCGGGATGTCCAGCGCCTGAAAGTGCTTGTGGAGAAGGTCGAGGCAGAAGGCGTCGATGGTGCAGATGGGGGCTCTCTGCAGCAGCATCCGCTGGCGGCGGAGGGCCGTGTTGCCCGGCTCTGCCTGACTGCGGCGGAGCAGCGCCTGCCCGATGCGGGCGCGGAGCTCTGCGGCGGCGGCGTTGGTGAAGGTGACGATGAGGAGCCGGTCGGCGTCCACGGGATGTTCCGGGTCGGTGATGAGCCGGACGGCCCGCTCCGTCAGCACGGCGGTCTTGCCGCTGCCGGCGGCGGCGCTCACCAGCAGCGCACCGCCCCGGTCGTCGATGGCGGCACGCTGGGCCGGGGTCCATTTTGTCTCGCTCACTGGTCTTCCTCCTTTTTCTCTTCCGGTTCAAAAGGCTTTGCAGGGGCGTCCAGCGCCCGCTCTCCGATGCCGTCCTCATGGCAGCAGATGAAGCCGTAGTCACACCACCGGCAGGGGCTGCGGCCCGTGACCAGCGGCTCGGCGGCGATGCAGCCGCTGTAGAGCTGTTCGCCCATCCGGGTCACAAGGTCGTCCAGATGGAGCTGGATGCGGGAGAGCTTGGCCTTGTCGGCACGTTTCTCTTTCTGGTAGGGGCTGGGTACACCGTTGCGGAAGCTGAAGGGCAGATACCGCCCCGTCTCCTCGGCGTCCATGGCGTCAAAGACTTTCTGCTCGTCCCGGACGAGGCCGTCCAGCTTGTATTCCATGCTCCGGGCAGCCTTGCCCCGGGTGGTCGTCTCGGGGGCCGGGTCGGCCAGCAGGTACAGCACACCCGCAGGCTCTGCCCCGGTAAAGCGTCCGTCGGCGTCCCGGGTCAGGCTGAACAGGTAGAGCAGCATCTGACAGTCGAGGCCGCAGTAGACTTCCCGCAGGTCGAGCTTTTTCGTGCCGGTCTTATAGTCCACCACCCGCACCCAGCGGGTGCCGTCGTCCTCGATCCACTCGTCGGCGCGGTCCACGGTGCCGATGAGCTGCACCGTCCGGCCATCCGAGAGGCGGTAGGTCTGGCCCCGCACGGCGTCCTCGCCGGGGCCGATCTTCAGCTCACAGGCCACCGGTTTGAAGCTGGACTGGCGCTGCTCGTCCCGCAGGTAGCAAAGCAGGCCCGTCATGCTCTTTTTGAGGCGGGAGAGCAGATAGGCGAAGCGGGCCGTGTCCTCGGGGAGGTAGCGCTTTGCGTACTCATCTACGAGAAGCCCGGCCAGCGCCGCCATGGCCTCGTCGTCGAGGTCGAGGAAGGGTCTCAGTCCTGCACAGGGGTTGTCAGGGCCGGGGTGGGGGTCGAGGGCCATCTGGAGCACCCAGTGCATGAGGGTGCCGCTCTGGTCGGCGGAAAGCTCCGCCCGCTTCCGGGGTCGCAGGCCCAGCACGTACTGCAGGAAATAGCAGTACCGGCAGGTGTAGTATTTTTCGAGCTGACTGGGCGAGATGCGGAGCCGCCGGCCCAGCAGCGTTTCCAGCGCCTCGAGGTCGCTGACCTGACGGGGGCTGCGGCCCGCCATCCGGCGCAGGAGGGCGAGGCCCTCGGGTTCTGCCCCGCCGGGGGCATGAAGGGCCTCGGTGAGGCTGGCGCGTTCGGTCTCCGTCAGGGGCCAGCCGCCGCCCAGCACGTCGAGGCCGTCGGCGGCAGTGGCGGCAAGGTCGGTCAGGTCGAGTTCCGGCGCACCCGGTCTCAGCACGTCCACGATGGGCTCGAGGGCGGCGCAGAGGGTCTGGCCCTGCCCCTTCGGCCAGCTGAGCCAGAGGCCTCTGGCCGGGGCGGTGAGGGCCTTATAAAAGCAGACCTGTTCCCGCACCACCCGGTTCTCAAAGCAGTCCGGAAGCTCGATCTCCTGCGCCATCAGGGCGTCGCGGTCGGCGTGGGTCAGCAGGCCCGTCTCGCCGGGCGCGGCGGGGAATTCGCCCTCGGAGAGGCCCAGCACAAAGACATAGTCCGGTGCGTCAAGGCGCATCTTGCCTGCGCTGGCCAGCACCACGGCGTCCAGCGTCTGGGGGATGTGGCCGAGGTCGGACGAGCGCAGCAGCAGCCCGAACAGCTCTTCGTACTCGGGGATGGTGACGCTCTGGCCGCCCAGCAGGCTCACCATCTCGTCCAGCAGGCCCATGACCACGTTCCACTCCCGGGCGGCTTCCTCGGCGGCGGGGATGCCCCGCTCGGCCCGGATGGCCTCCACCTGCGCGGCCTGAGCGTCCTCCGCGCCCAGCTCCTTCAGGCAGAAGTAAAGGGCGCGGCTCATCTGCTCGGCGTTGGCAGAGCGGAGCTTCGCGCGCAGGCCGTCGGCGGCGGTGATGAGAAGGGCGCGGGCCTTTTCGGCCCGGGCAAGGTTTTCTCTGTCCTCGTCGGTGGGCTCCACATCACCGAAGCCCCGGGGGTTCTTCTCGAAGGGCGCGCGCCACGCCGCCGCGTTGGGCGACCAGGTGTAGGCGTAGTTCTCGAGGGCGCAGACCTCTTCCTCGGTGAGGGCGCAGAGGCCGGTCTTGGCCAGGGTGGTGAGCTGTTCCGTCAGCTCCGCACCCCGGGCAATGGCCAGCAGACACCGCACCGCCGTGGCCGGGGCGCTGAACTCGGGCGTCGTCGGCTCGTCGCAGTAGAGGGGGATGTCCGCCATCCGGAACTCGTACTTCACGGCAGCGCGGTATTTCGAGATGTCGCGGCAGACCACCGCCACCTTCCCGCAGCGGACGCCCTGCCGCATGAGGCGGCGGATGGCAGCAGCGGCGGCGCGGGCTTCTTCCTCCCGGCTGGGGGCGGCGAATAATTTTATTTCCGGACAGGCCGGAGGCGGGTCACACCGGCCCGCGGCCAGCAGCTGAGCCGCAGCGGCAAGGCCGGGGGCGTCGGCGTGGCGCACGTCCCGGCGCAGCAGTTCCGGCACAGCCACCGCAGTGCCGTTCCGGCGGGCCAGCTGGCGCAGCTGCGCCGCCACCTGCTTCGCGCCGGAGAAAAGGCTCATGTCCCCCGGCACGAGCGGGGTGCCGTCGTCGCAGAGGGCCACCGTCACGGTGGGCAGCGAGGCCAGCAGAGCGCCCATCAGCCGCTTTTTCGGGGCGTTGAAGGTGTCGAACTCGTCGATAAAGACGGCCCTGTCCCGCAGGAACTCCGGCAGTTCGCCCCGGGCCAGTGCGGCCTCGAGGCGGGATGCGGCCAGCTCCAGCCGGTCGGAGGGGTCCATGCCTGTCCCGGCCAGCAGGGTCTCGTAGCCCTGAAAGATGAGGGCCAGTTCGCTGAGCTTGGCGCTGTCGGTGCCGCAGTCCTGCGCCAGCTCATAGAGCTGCCGGCCCGAGAGACCCGCGCTCTTGAGCTCGTCGATGGTCTCGGCGGCCATCTGGCAGAAGGCGGCCGAGCGGCGGTGGCGGTAGTAGTAGTGGACGTTGTCCTGCAGTTCCTCGAGGGCGCGGCGCACCAGCACGGCACGGCCCGCGTCGCTGAGGGTCTGGACGGCAGAGCCGCCCTCCGCCGACAGGATATGCTCGGCGAGGCTGGTGAAGGAAAAGCTCTCCACCAGTCCGCTCAGCGCGTCGCCCATCTCCCGGTGGATGCGGCCCTCGGTGGACGAGGTGAACTGCTCCGGCACCAGCAGGATGCTCTTCTCCCCCGCCTCGGCCCGCGCCCGGATGCGCTGGTACAGCAGGGTGGTCTTTCCGCTGCCGGAGCCGCCTAAAAGTAGTTTTAACATGGTGAATCTCTCCGTTGGGTCAGTTTTCTATCGTGGGCGGCTTGCCCTCATTTTTCTATCATTGTACCACAAAATTGCAGCGACATCTATTCTGTGGTACAATGAAGAAAAAATCATCTCAGAAAGAGGACACCTGCATGAAAATTTTAGCAGTAGATTACGGCGACAGCCGCACCGGCCTCGCCACCTGCGACCGCACCGAGTTCCTGACTTCCCCCATCACCCCTCAGATCACCGTCAAGGCCCGGGACAAAGTCGCCGCCAGGGTCTGCGAGGTGGCAAAAGAAATCGAAGCCGAGCTCATCGTCATCGGCCTGCCGCTGAACATGGACGGCACCGAGGGCGAGCGCGCCCGCAAGAGCCGCAAGCTGGCCAAAACCGTTGAGATCTGGAGCGGCCTGCCCGTCCGGATGTGGGACGAGCGCCAGACCACCTGCGCTGCTGCTGACCTCCTCGACGAGAGCGGCACCTTCGGCGCAAAGCGGAAAAGCATCCTCGACTCGGTGAGTGCGACGGTGATATTGGACGACTATCTCGCATGGCGGAAGGAGCATCCAGGGGAGGTCTGAACGCCCCCGCCGCCCCTGTGGCAAAGTTTCTTTGCGAAGTCCGGACAGTTTGTTGCAAAGTCCGCAGAAAAATGTCGTTTTCCGGTTTGTTTTCACAATTTTCCTGAGCCGAATTTGTATAGTTTTCCGGCTTGACAGCACCGGCTCTTCTCCGATAAAATGAGGGTAGAAGAACCCCCTGACCAGATGGCCGGAGATGATGCTTCTTCATGAGAAAAAACAACTGGACTCACCAAAACAAAAACGATTGGAGGCGACCCACATGACAAAACTGAGAAAGCTGACTGCCCTGCTTCTGGCCGGTGCACTGACCCTTCTGCTCCTGACCGCCTGCAGCGGTGGCGGCGGTTCTTCCGGCCCGAAGGCCCAAGCCGAAGCCGAGGTGATGCGGGCCATCAACAACGGCCGCGCCGTGGCCCTGAGCAATGACCCTGATATGCGGGAAGTTGCCGCAGCCCATCTGGACGCCAAACTGAAGGGCAACTTTAGAGGATACACAGGCTACCACGAAGTAAAGTACGATGAAAAAACTTCGACCCTGACCCTCATCGCCCAATACGATTATAAGGACACTACCTTGGAAAAACTCATTGGTTACATCACCGAGAACAATGAGGCTTCTAACCTGAAGTTCAATCTTTCCAGCAACTGGGCCAAGGTAGGCGTAGCAGCCGAAACCTATCAGGGGAAGACCTACATCGCCATCACTCTACAGGTAAAGAAGACCTAACCTGTCCCTTTTCCCCCATAAACGCAGATCACCCGCCAGTTGGCGGGTGATTTTTTTGCAGCCGTCCACCGCCCGGAGGGCGGAAAACAGCCTCTTATTCGTATTTCGTGATGCTCACGCTGTTGATGGTGATGGGTTCGGTGGGGCGCTGGGCCTCGTCCACGCCGGTCTGGGCGATGGTGTCTACTACTTCCATCCCTTCGTACACCTGCCCGAAGACGGTGTCGGTGTAGTCGAGGTAGGGTGCGCCGCCCGCCGTCTGGTAGGCGCTCACCACGTCGGCCCGCCAGCCGGCGGCGTTCATCTGGTCGATGAGCTCCTGCGTCACCGAGCTGCTGCCCGGCAGGGTCTCCATGACATAGAAGACGCTGGCGCAGTCGCCGGAGGCGTCCGCTGCCGCACAGAGTGCGCCGGAATAGTGGTGGAGCTTATCGGTGGTCTCGGCGGAGAAACGGTTCCCATTCCAGATGGTGGTGCCTCTGCCGTCCGCGCCCTGCCCGGCCTCCACCACGAAGTCCTTCTCCACCCGGGTGACGGTCAGTCCGTTGTAAAAGCCCTGCTGGGCCAAAGTCGTGAAGTTCTGCACGGCCTGCGGGGCCTCGGTGGGAAAAAGCACTGCTTTGAACACACCTGCCGAGGTATCGAACACCGCGATGGTGTCCCCCGCCGCCGGGTGGGTGAACTGCAGCTCTGCCGACTCCACAGCCGGGCGGCTGACCGTCTGCACCGTGCCGGCCTTCCCGCCCTGGATGCTGGAGAGGATATTGTCCGCACTGCACCCGGCCAGAACTGCCGTCAGGGCCAATGCCGCCATTATTTTTTTCAAGGCTCTCATAAACGGGCCTCCCTGTCCATATGTTATAGCAACGATGGCTTTTCAAAAGCTATCGCTATAGTATATCACATTCCGGCCCGGGAAGCGAGAGGGAAAAGCGTGAAAATTTGTTATTGGATTTCTATGCGAAAAACATCTTGACGAGCGGGCAAAAAAACGCTACACTATAGGCGTACCCGGAACCCACAGCTCAGAGGGAGCAGAGCGGGCAGGGTATGACAGTTATCCCATTTTTTAGATATTTGACAGGAGAACGCGACTTATGGCAGAAGATATGAACAAGTCCGCCGCTGAGACCGAAGAGGAATATCAGCCTGACCTGATGACCCTCGAGGACGAGGACGGCAATGAGGTCACGTTTGAAGTGATCGACGCTCTGGACCATAAGGGCGTGCATTATCTGGCCGTTGTCGAATACGCCGAGAATGAGGAAGACCTGGACGAGGACGCCCAGCTGGTCATCCTGAGCGTCGGCGAGGACGACGAGGGCGAATATCTCGACGTGGTCGAGGACGATGAGACCCTGCTGGAAGTCAGCAAGCTGTTCGAGAAGCGTCTGAGCGACCAGTTCGAGATCGAGTGATCTTTCAGCAAAGACTTCCTGCCCGGCGCGATTTGTTGCGGTTTATATGATCCTACTAATCATTCAACGGGAGCTTGGAGTTCATCGGTGGATTGCAGACCTCCCCGTCATGGGTCGACCATGAAGGCTCGATGAGGAAGCGCGAAACCGGAGACAGAGCACCCACCTGTCCGCAAGGGTAGGTTTGATTGCCGCAGACGTCCGGGCGGGATTCTTTATAGGTATCAAAAAGGCTCTCGTGCCGTATTTCCTGCCGGCATGAGAGCCTTTTTCTTTTGTCTCTACTCCCCGGTCTCGTCTGTAAAAAGGCCCGGGATACCGCAGATAGCGGCCACGCCTACCAGCGTGAACACGATGCGTGACCAGATGGACGCGCTGCCGCCCAGCAGCCAGCCGACGAAGTCGAACTGGAACAGGCCCACAAGGCCCCAGTTGATGCCGCCGACGATCATGAGGATGAGACAGATTTTATAAAAGGTCTGCACAAAAAGACCCTCCCTTCTCTTGGAATAGTATTTCCGGAGAAAGGAGGGTTTATGCATTCTGAAACGCTTACAGCAGCCATTTGGGGCTGACGACCCGGGCACCGCCTTTATCGGGCTGGGCCACATACACCTGCGGCCACTGGGCCTTGAGGGCCTCGGCAGCTCCACGGGCGGCCTCTTCGGTGGTAAACACGCCGAACACCGCCGCGCCGCAGATCAGGGACAAGGTTGTCCAGTCGCCGGAGCGCAGATAGGCGATAACCAAAAATGTCACGAAAAAGATGGCTGCGGTGCCGAAGTCGCTCATCAGGCCCAGCAGGCCGATACACACGCCTGTCAACACGATGAAGAGGGTCAGGTTCCGCTTGTGGAACAGCCGCTCCAGTGTGGCGGCGCCGGCGAAGATATAGCAGATCTTGGCGATCTCCGAGGGCTGGAAGGATATACCGCCCAAGGTGACCCAGTTGGTCGCGCCGAATTTAGCCTTGCCCAGCACCAGCGTGATCCCCAACAGGCCGATGGCCCCGGCAGCCATGAGCCAGCGGCGCTTTTTCACCCGTTCCAGATCCCGCAGGAACAGACCCAGCGCCAAAAACAGGCCCATGCCCAGAACGATGGCCAAAAGCTGCTTGGGAAGGCTCCCCGGTGCGCTGGAAGCTGTCACCGCAAGGGATAACGTCGAAAGATAAAAGGCGATGGTCTCCAGCTCAAAGCCCACGCAGCGGCCCAGCCGCAGCGCGGCGGCGTAGAGCCACATAACCGCCGTGAGGATCAGGAAGCAGATGGGGATCACCGGGCTGGCCTTCTCCCCCGCCGCCAGGGCGTAGGGTTTGGCCTCCATGCTGCTGGCGGTGCTGCCGGAATGGCTGCGCCAGATGTAGAGCACATAGGGGATGTGGGTCACCTTTTGGGCGTGCTCGGT
>ERZ835880.2689-NODE-2689-length-11449-cov-2.745919_pt1 | contig 11449 bp, 7 predicted proteins | sample MGYA00519944_ERZ835880 | MGnify/ENA primary metagenome ERZ835880 (study PRJEB31850, sample SAMEA3708787) | human gut metagenome | biome: human gut; feature: human-associated habitat; material: faeces | place: China | collected 2014 ... | reverse complement strand
TCGTGCCGCTCGTCGGCCCGTCGTCGATCATTTTGGCGGTGATGGCCTCGGGACTCAACGGCCAGTCGTTCGCTTTCAACGGCTACCTGCCCGTGAAGCCGCCCGAACGGACCCGGGCCATCCGTTTCTTCGAACGCCGTGCGCTGGCGGAGGGGCAGTCGCAGCTTTTCATCGAAGCTCCGTACCGCAACGTGAAGCTGATGGAGCAGTTGGTGCAGACGCTCGGAGACCAGACGCGCCTGACCGTCGCCGTGGACCTCACGGCTCCGGACGAGCGGATCGAGACCCATACGGCCGGGGAGTGGCGCCGCCGCCAGCTGCCCGAAATGAACAGGCGCCCGGCCATTTTCATCATCGGATAAGCGCAGCCTTGCCGTGAAGCGGCTTTTGGGCGGTAGCGCGCAGGCCGGTTCGATGTCCGGCATGCAGGCATTGTCCTTGAAGCCCGCCTCTTGGCCGGGTTGGTATGCAATTTGTTCGAATAAGGGGAGGAAAACTGAAAAATTACAAGATATGAAAAAAGAAAAAGTTTATAATGAGGCTGTTAGCGGCGACGAAGGGTTCACCCCCGGCGATGGTTATCCGTCGTGCGACGGGGAGCCTTGTGCCAATGTGTCAGATGAAACCGACGAGGCGACTGACACATTGGCAGACGGAGAACCCGCTGCCGAAGCCGACGCAGCCAAGGCGCTCGAAGAGGCCGTGGCCCAGTGGCAGGACAAGTACGTCCGCCTGCAAGCCGAGTTCGACAACTACCGCAAGCGCACGCTCAAGGAGAAGATGGACTTGGTGCAGACCGGGGGCCGCGACGTGCTGCTGGAGATGCTGCCTGTGCGCGACGACGTGCAGCGCGCCGTGGACGCCATGCAGAAGAGCGACGATCTGGAGGCGCTGCGGGCGGGTGTGACGCTCATTTCACAGAAATTTACCGAGGCGCTCCGCCGCAAGGGCGTGACCGAGATCGAGGTGCTGGACAAGGAGTTCGACGCCGATTTTTCGGAGGCCGTTGCCCGGTTCGCCGCCGGCGACGAGAAGAAGGGCAAGGTCATCGACGTCGTTCAGACGGGTTACATGCTGGGCGAGAAGGTGCTGCGCTTCGCAAAAGTAGTTGTAGGAGAGTAAGACCATGGCAGAAAAAAGGGATTACTACGAAGTGCTGGGCGTTGCGAAGAACGCTAACGCAGACGAAATAAAGAAGGCCTACCGCAAAGCGGCCATCCAGTTCCACCCCGACAAAAACCCCGGGGACAAGGAGGCCGAGGAGAAATTCAAGGAGGCCGCAGAGGCCTACGACGTGCTGTCGAACCCCGACAAGCGCGCCCGTTACGACCAGTTCGGCCATGCCGGAATGAGCGGCGCGGCAGGCGGCGCGGCAGGCGGCGGGGCCGGCGGCTTCGGCGGCTTCGGCGGCGGAGGGTTCTCGATGGAGGACATCTTCTCGCAGTTCGGCGACATTTTCGGCGGCCATTTCGGGGGCGGATTCCGCTCGTCGAACGGCGGCGGGGGACGGCGCGTGAACCGCGGCTCGGACATCCGCGTGCGGGTCCGTCTGACGCTGGCCGAGATCGCCAACGGAGTTACGAAGAAACTCAAGATCAACAAGACCGTCGCCTGCGACAAGTGCGGCGGCTCGGGAGCCAGGGACGCCAATTCCTATTCGACCTGTTCGACCTGCAACGGCACGGGCTATGTGACGCGGGTGGAGAACACCTTCTTCGGCCGGATGCAGACGCAGGGCGTGTGCCCCACGTGCGGCGGCACGGGCAAGGTGATCACCGCGTCGTGCGACAAGTGCAAGGGCGAAGGCACGCTGCGCGGGCAGGAGGTCGTGGAGATCAAGATCCCGGCCGGCGTGGGCGAGGGCATGGTCCTCACCGTCACGGGCAAGGGCAACGCCGCGCGTCAGGGCGGCGTGAACGGCGACCTGCAGGTGGTGATCGAGGAGGAGCGCAACCCCGAACTGGTGCGTGACGGCAACGATCTGATCCACAACCTGAACATCACCGTGACGACGGCCCTGTTGGGCGGTACGGTCGAGGTTCCGACGGTGGACGGGCGCGCCAAGATCAAGATCGCCCCGGGAACGCATGCCGGCAAGGTGCTGCGCCTGGGCGGCAAGGGACTGCCCGACGTGAACGGCTACGGTCGCGGCGACGAACTGGTGGTGGTGGACATCACCGTTCCGTCGAAACTCTCGGCCGAGGAGCGAAAACTCGTCGAGCAGTTGGCCGCGCAGCCCTCTTTCCAGAAGGCGGAGTCGGTCAAGAACCAGAATATTTTCGAACGGATGAAAAGCTTCTTCAGGTAATAATCCGGGATGAATTATTAATCGTTCGTACATTGATTCCGGCTTGTAATTGGCGGCGGAATGCCGCGTTTGCAAATCTGACCCACCCCTAAACCCCCGCTTGAGGCGGGGGCTTGTCGCAATGCAACCACAATAAAGAGAGTCATGCAATAAAATTGCGAAGATATTCGTATCTTTACAAAAAATAGAACGACCATGTTAGGCTTTACCCCTTTCAAACGGCACCCGAACAAATTCAATTACATCCCGCGTTATTACGACCCCGAGAAGGAGGCCCGTGAACAGCGCCGTGCCGAGTTGCGCGGCGAGCGCGCCGAGGATGCCGACCGCGAATACCAGCCCGGACAGTACATCCGCACCCAGCGCGAAGCCCGGGATGCGCGGCGTTCGAACGAGGAGGAGCGGGGGCGTATCCGTGTGCTGAAGATGGCCGCGGGGGCCGTGCTGGTGCTGCTTTTCATCTACCTGCTCTACCCGAAGCTGGCCGATGTGTTCCTGCGCGCGCGGACCGCACCCGCGACCGAAACGCAGCAGGTCGGGGAGGAGGAGTTCAATCCCTATGCGCCTATTAGGGTCGTTCCCAACGATTACGAGGAGTAAATGGCAGACAAGATCAGATTATTACCCGAGGTCGTTGCCAACCAGATCGCCGCGGGCGAGGTCGTCAACCGGCCCGCCTCGGTGGTGAAGGAGATGATGGAGAACGCCATCGACGCCGGGGCGACTTCGGTGAAGGTCAACTTCCGCGACGGCGGCAAGGACCTGATCCAGATCGTCGACGACGGCTGCGGCATGTCGCCCATCGACGCGCGCATGGCCTTCGACCGCCACGCCACGAGCAAGATCGGGGCCGTGGAGGATATTTACGCCCTGCACACGTTCGGATTCCGCGGCGAGGCCCTGGCTTCGATCGCCGCCGTGTCGCAGGTCGAACTGCGCACCCGGCAGGCCGGCGACGAGGTGGGTACGCAGACCGAGATCAACGGCGGGCAGTTCGCGGCGCAGAACCCGGTGATGTGTCCCGTGGGTTCGCAGTTCTTCGTGCGCAACCTTTTCTACAACGTCCCGGCGCGCCGCCGTTTTCTGGACAAGAGCACCACCTCGGCGTCGCAGATCAAGGCCGAGTTCCAGCGCATCGCGCTCTGTAACCCGCAGATCGCCTTCGAACTCTACGCCAACGACGCTCCGGTCTATACGTTGCAGGCCGGGTCGCTGGCGGGACGCATCGTCGACGTGGTGGGGCGTCACATCAAGCAGAACCTGCTGGAGGTCGAGGCCGACACTTCGATCGCCTGCATCGAGGGATATATCGGCCGTCCGGCTGCCGCCAAGAAACGCAACACGGAGCAATACCTTTTTGTCAACGGGCGCTTTTTCAAGAGCACCTATCTGACGAGCGCCATTCTGAAAGCCTACGAGAAGCTGATTCCCGAGAGCTGCCAGCCCTCCTATTTCCTCTACCTGACGCTCGATCCCGGGCGTATCGACGTCAACGTGCACCCGCAGAAAACCGAGGTCAAGTTCGCCGACGAGGAGGCCGTGTGGCAGATCGTCAACGCCGCCGTGCGCGAGACGCTGGCCAAAACGGGCGCCGTGCCGCTGATGGATTTCGACCGGGACAGCCCGGTGGAGATTCCCGTGCTGCAGAAAGGAGCCGTGTACAGCGAGCCGCTGGCCATGTCGAACAGCGACTACAACCCTTTCCGCGAGGAGTATATCGACCCTTCGGCGCCCGATCCGAACGTTGATTTCACGGGCTTCGACGTGCCGTACCGCGACGGCGGGGTCGTGTCGGACAGCGCGGCCGGAGGATTGCGCACGGGCGGAGTCCGGAGCGCCGCGCCGTCGTTCCCGCAGGCCGCGGCGGGCGGATTCACCCTGCCGGGTGCGGACGCCGGGGAGTTTGAGGAGTTCGAGTCGGGAGGCGGTTTCGAGATCACCCCTTCGGGCGGCGGATTCGACGACAGCGCCCTGGATTTCATCCCTTCGTCGGCCGCTCCCGAACAGCAGCGGTTCGACATGCCGCAGCGTCCGGAATTCACCGATGCGCTGCCGCTGCCGGGCGGATATGTCGCCGCTCTGCTGGGCGGCCGCTTCGTGGTGGTCGACGTGCGGCGCGCCCGCGAGCGGATTCTTTACGAGGATTACCTCCGGATGCTGGGCAACGGCTCGTCGGTGAGCCAGCAGCTGCTGTTCCCCGAACGGCTGGTCCTTTCGGGCGACGAATACGCCCTGCTGGAGGAGAATGCCGTGGAGTTCGCTGCCCTGGGCTTCGACATCGACTTCTGCGGCGAAGGGACCGTCGAAGTGAGGGGCACGCCCGCCGACATGCCCGCCGACGCCGTGGACCGGCTGCTGTTCGACCTGTTGCAGGCCTTTGCGACTCCGGTGTCGCTCTCCGATGTGCGGCGCGAGAAGATCGCCGGCGTGATGGCCCGCTCCGGCGCCAAGGGTGCGGGGCGGACCTTGTCGCGCGAGGAGGCCGCGGCGCTGCTCGCACAGCTGGCCGACACGGGCAGTTTCAGTTTTTCGCCCTCGGGCAAGGCGATCACCGCCGAGATCACGCCGGAAGATTTGCGCGCCAAGTTGGGATAATCCGGCGGAAAAAGAGTTACATTTGCAAAAATTAAAACGCATGAACCGCTATTTTCAGACCCCTCCGGTGGTCAAGAATTTGATAATCATCAATGTACTGGTTTACATGGCCACGGCGCTGCTGCCCGTCGGCGACACGATCATGCAGTATTGCGCCCTGTCGCTGGGAACGCCCTATTTCCATACCTACCAGTTCATCACCTACATGTTCCTGCATGCCAATTTCGAACATATCTTCTTCAACATGTTCGCATTGTGGATGTTCGGACGTACGCTCGAATACGAACTCGGCTCGCAGCGTTTCCTGACCTTCTACATGGTCTGCGGCGTGGGTGCGGCGCTGATCCAGTACCTCACGGCGCTGGCGTTCGGCGAACTGCCGCTGCTGCTGGTCGGCGCGTCGGGCGCGGTGATGGGCCTGCTGCTGGCGTTCGGCGTGATGCATCCCAATGCGGTCATCATGCTGCTGATTCCGCCTATTCCGATGAAGGCCAAGTGGTTCGTCATCATCTATGCCGTCATCGAGCTGTTCCTCGGATGGAGGGGCGTGGGCAACGTGGCTCATTTCGCCCATGTGGGCGGCATGCTGTGGGGATTCCTGCTGCTGCATTGGTGGAAACGCCGGGGAACGATCCGTTTTTAGACGATGGCTCCCGATTACTATAACGGATACGGGGGAGGCCCTTCGGGGAAACGGCGGCGCAGTCTCGTCATGCGGCTCGTCGATCTGGCGCTGACGCTCGTGACGCTGGCCGTGGGCGCGACGATGGTTCTCACCTATTTCGTCCCCTATGTCGATCCGGGCAGCGTGTGGTTCTTTCCCGTGCTGGGGCTGGCCGCTCCGGCGGTCTACGTCGCGTCGGTCGTGCTGACGCTCTACTGGATCATCCGCTGGCGCTGGGTGTGCGCCGGGGCGATGCTGGTCGTCGTCGTGGCGGGGCTTTTCAAGGTCTCGCTCTTCTGGCGTCCTGAAATCCGCCGCAGCTATGCCACGGAGACGGCCTTCGACCGCGCTGCTGTCAAGGTTATGAGCTACAACGTGCGCAGTTTCTACGGCGAGGACGGCCGGAGCAGCGTCGACGACATCCTGCGCCTGATCGAGGAGCAGGCTCCGGACCTGATCTGCCTCCAGGAGTTCAATGCCCGCCTCGCGGAGCAGTCCGAGGAGTTTTCGCTGCTGGGCGAGAAGTATGAGATCGCGCACTTCGGGCGCACGCAGGCCCCGGATTCGGTCTACGGCTCGACGCTGACTATTTTGAGCAAATACCGCATCCTGCGTTCGGACACCGTGCTGACGCCTTCGTCTTCGGTCTGGGCCGACGTGATTGTGGGCGAGGACACCGTGCGGGTTTTCAACAACCACCTGCGCTCGACGGCCATCAACGCTTCGGACAACCAGTTCATCACCAGCCACCAGTTTCTCTCGGACACGGCGCGCGAGACCAAAATCCGCAGTATCGTGACCCGTTTGCGCGAGAATAGCGTGCTTCGGGCCGCGCAGGTCGACAGCATCGCGCAGGTCGTGGGTGCGACGCGCACGCGGCGGATCGTCTGCGGCGATTTCAACGATACGCCCATGTCGTATGTCTACCGCACGATGGCGCGGGGGCTGCGCGACGCCTTCCGTGAGTGCGGGTCGGGCTATTCGCATACGTTCCGCGGTTTCTACAACACGCTGCGCATCGACTACGTGTTGAGCGGCGGTTTCGAACCGCTCTCCTACGAGGTGCTTCCGGTCGACTATTCGGACCACCATCCCGTCGTCGTGCGGCTTCGGAAAAGTTCCTGACGAATTACCCGGAAAACGGGATGCCCCGGCGGAGACACTCTTTCCGCCGGTTTTAATTTGCCGGCAGGTGTTGTCCGGAACGATTTTTTTGCTATCTTGTGGAAAAATTCAGCCAATCGTTCGCCATGATCCGATCCCTTCCGCTCGTAAGGAGAACGCTTTTCCTCTCCGTATGTGGGCTGTTCCTTTTCTCCGGCCGGCTTTTTGCCGGAAATCCGTTGCTGATGCCTTCCGAAGCCCCTTACGGGGCGCCCCGCTTCGACCGTATCCATGCCGCCGACATCATGCCCGCCATTGAGGAGGGCATCCGCGCCTACAAGGCCGGGATTGCGAAAATCAGGGCGCTGGACCCCGCGGAGGCGACTTTCGAAAACGTCGTCGTACCGCTCGACCGTGCCGACAGCCTGCTGGACGTTCCGCGCGCGGTGCTGGGTTACCTGAAATCGAATTTCGGAGGCGACTCCGTCATCCGGATCTCTCTGGAATCCGCGCAGCTGACCGGAGAGGCATACGACGCCGTGACGCTCGACACGGCGATCTTCCGCCTGGTGAAGGCCGTCTACGACCGGCGCGATGCGGCCGGGCTGGATTCGCTCCAGCTGCGGACGCTCGGCAAGGTCTACCGGAGCTACATCCGCGGCGGGGCGCTCTGCACGCCCGGGCAGAAGGTGCGGCTCAAGGAGCTGAACCGCGAGATTTCGCTCAAACGCATCCGCCACGGGCAGAACATCACGCAGGCGACCCAGGAGTTCGTCCTGTACGTGCAGGACAGCAGCCTGCTCGACGGGCTTGCGGGGACGACCCGGCAGCGTTTCGCCCGCAATGCGGCCCGGCAGGGGCATCAGGGCGTCTGGGCCGTCGGGTTCACGAACGGCGACTATGCGTCGGTCATGGCTTCGGCCACGAACCGCGATCTGCGCAGGAGACTCTACGAGGCCTACACCTCGCGCTGCATGGACGGGAAGTACGACAACCGCCAGTTGTCGGTCGACATCGTCAACCTGCGTCTCGAACGGGCCCGGATGCTGGGATACGAGAACTATGCCGCCTACACGCTGGAGACGAACATGGCCGGGACGCCCGAAAAGGTCCGCGAACTGCTGCTGCCGCTCAAGGACGCTGCCGCGGGGAAGGGACGTGCGGAGCGTGCCGAACTGGAGGCTTTCGCCGTGAAATACGAGCGGGATTCGGCCTTCCGGCTGGAACCGTGGGACGTGGCCTTCTATTCGGGCAAGCTGCGCAAGGCGAAATTCGGGTCCGAACTGGGGCGCATGCGCAACTACCTGCTTTTCGACAATGTGCTCAACGACGGCGTTTTCTATGTGGCCAACCGTCTTTTCGGAATCACGCTAACGCAGCGCACGGACATTCCCGTTTTCCACCCCGACGTGCTGACCTTCGAGGCGAAAGACGCCGAAGGCCGCCCCCTCGGACTGCTTTATCTGGATTGCTTCGTCCGCAAGGGCAAACGCGGCGGCGCGTGGTGCTCGCGCCTGCGCGGGTATTCGTGCGCCGGAGAGCGGGAGGTGCTGCCGCTGGTGACCATCAGCTGCAACTTCTCGCGTGCGGCCGAAGGCAGGCCGAAGCTGCTGTCGACCTCCGAGGTCAAGACCCTCTTCCACGAATTCGGACACGCTCTGGCGGGTTTCCTCTCGCGCGGGCCGTATCCACAGGTGACGGGCAGCTTCCCGCGCGACATGGTCGAACTGCCCTCGCAGTTGAACGAGCATTGGGCCTGGGAGCCGGAGGTGATGAAACACTACGCCCGCGATTACAAGACGGGGCGTCCGATTCCCGATGCGCTGATCGCGAAGTTCAAGGAGTCGGAGAACTTCCTGAAGGGGCTTTACCTGACCGATTTCTATGCCACCGCGCTGCTCGACCTCGAATGGCACACCGTGCTGCGGCCGGTCGAAGGGTGCGACGTGGCGGCTTTCGAACGGGCGTTCCTGAAACGTTACGACTTCCCGGAGCATACCGCTTTACGCTTCCGGACGACCTATTACAACCACATCTTCGCCAGCAGTTACCCCGCGCAGTACTACTCCTACACGTGGTCGGCGGTGCTGGACACCGATGCCTTCGCGGCATTCACCGGCACGGGCGATATTTTCGATTCCGAAACCGCGCGCCGTTACCGCCGCCATATCCTGACCGAAGCGGGCTATGACGAGCCGATGGCGCAGTACGTGCGTTTCCGCGGCGCCGTGCCCGACGTGAAGCCCCTGATGCGCCGTTACGGGCTGGCGGAATAGCGGCCCGGCGGAATGAACAGCCCCGGCTCATCGGGCCGGGGCTGTTCCGTTCGGTCACTCTCCGATCTTCTTGCGCGGGTGGACCATGTTTTCGGGTTGCAGCACCTTGTGCAACTCCTCTTCGCTCATCAGCTTATGCTCGAGTACGAGGTCGTAGATGCCCTTGCCGGTTTTGAGGGCCTCCTTGGCCAGCATGCTCGACGTTTCGTAGCCCAGATAGGGGTTGAGCGCCGTCACCAGCCCGATGCTGTTAAAGACCATCCGGCGGCAGACCTCCTCGTTGGCCGTGATGCCGGCGATGCACTTCTCGCGCAGCGTGTTCATGGCGTTGATCAGCATTTCGATGCTCTCGAACAGGCAGTGGACGATGATCGGCTCCATGACGTTCAGTTCGAGCTGTCCGGCTTCCGATGCGATCGTCACGGTGAGGTCGTTGCCGATGACGCGGAACGCTACCTGGTTGACGACTTCGGGGATCACGGGGTTGACCTTGCCCGGCATGATCGACGATCCCGGCTGGCGCGGCGGGAGGTTGATCTCGTTCAGCCCGCAGCGGGGACCCGACGAGAGCAGCCGCAGGTCGTTGCAGATCTTGTTCATCTTCGACGCGATGCGCTTCATCGCCGAGGAGTAGCCGACCATGCAGACCGTATCGGACGTCGCTCCGACGAGGTCTTCGGCCAGCGTCACGTCCCAGCCGGTGATCTCCCGGATAGCCGCCGTACAGCGCTCGGCATAGCCCGGCTCGGCGCAGATGCCCGTGCCGATGGCCGTGGCGCCCATGTTGATCGACAGGAATTCCTGCGCCGCGTGGTCGAGGTTGTCGACCTCGCCCCGCAGGACGCTCGCAAAACCGTGGAACGTCTGCCCGAGGGTCATGGGTACGGCGTCCTGCAACTGCGTGCGCCCCATCTTGAGCACGCGGGCGAACTCGTCGCCCTTGCGGGCAAAGGCTGCGATCAGCGCTTCGAGGTGCCGGCGCAGTTCGAGGTGCGTGGCGTAGAGCCCGAGGTGGATGGCCGAAGGGTAGGTGTCGTTGGTCGACTGCGAACAGTTGACGTGGTCGTTGGGCGAGCAGTACTGGTATTCGCCGCGCGCGTGCCCCATGATCTCCAGCGCACGGTTGGCGATGACCTCGTTGGCGTTCATGTTGGTCGTGGTGCCCGCGCCGCCCTGAATCATATCCACGGGGAAAAACTCGTGGAACCTGCCCGCCATGATTTCGCGGCAGGCCTGCGATATGGCTCCGAAAAGTTCGTCGGAGAGAAGCCCCATCGCGTGGTTGGCGATGGCGGCACCCAGTTTGACGATGGCCAGCCCCTCGATGAAACGCGGGTATTCGCACAGGCGAAATTTGCTGATGGCGAAATTCTCCAGTCCGCGCATGGTCTGCACGCCGTACAATACGTTGTCCGGCACTTCTACGCAACCGAGCAGGTCGCATTCGGTGCGTGTTTTCTTTGATTCGTTTTTCATATCCCTTACAATATAAAAATATTTCGACTTGTTTCTATTTCACATTAAAAGCTGAAAGCAGCAGAAAGTTAACAATTATTTCTCAAATAAAGAAGTATTTCGCATTTTCGTGCCAAAATCGACGAGAAGGACGGAGGAGAAGCAGGGCGGAGGTATGCCGTGCGGGCGCCGATTCCCCCGAAAAATAAACCGCACGGCCACAACCGCCAAATAAATTTGGCAGTCGGCGCAGCTTGTGTTATCTTTGCGAACAATAAATTCCCGCTTAGGCAGGCGGCCCCGGCAGCGTGCAGGCAAAGTCTGCACCTGCGCCCGGCTCCGCAGCCCCCGTACGGGATTTGCACGACTTTATAATCCGGAAAAATATGAAAGCAGCTATCATAGGTTACGGCAAGATGGGGCGCGAGATCGAGAAGATACTCCTCGAACGCGGCCACAGCGTAGCGCTCGTGATCGACACGGACAACGCGTCCGACCTGAACGCCGCCAACCTCGCACAGGCGGACGTGGCGCTGGAATTCACCATGCCCACGACCGCCTACGGCAATATCCGCACCTGCATCGAGAACGCCATCCCCGTGGTGAGCGGCACGACGGGCTGGACGGATCGTCTGGCGGAGCTCCAGGAACTGTGCCGCGAGAAGGGCGGGGCGCTGTTCTACGCCTCGAACTACTGCCTGGGGGTAAACCTGATGTTCCGCCTCAACCGCCAACTGGCGGAGATGATCGGCCGCGTGGGCGGCTACGGCGTACGCATCGGGGAGGTACACCACACCCAGAAGAAGGATGCGCCGAGCGGTACGGCCATCACGCTGGCCGAGGGCGTCATCGCCGGCCTGCCCGCCAAGACGGAGTGGGTGAACTACGCCCCGGGGATCGAACACGCCGCGAACCGCATCGGAAGCCCCGCGGAAGCGACGCCGGAACAAGTCGTGATCGGCTCCGTACGCGAGGGCATGGTACCGGGCATACACACCGTGACCTACGAATCGGAGGACGACGTGCTGGAGATCAGACACACGATCA
>ERZ835880.2686-NODE-2686-length-11457-cov-4.162515_pt1 | contig 11457 bp, 10 predicted proteins | sample MGYA00519944_ERZ835880 | MGnify/ENA primary metagenome ERZ835880 (study PRJEB31850, sample SAMEA3708787) | human gut metagenome | biome: human gut; feature: human-associated habitat; material: faeces | place: China | collected 2014 ... | reverse complement strand
CCCATGCCGATCTGCAGCGCCGTGCCGCCCCGGCGGCAGGCGCACACGGCCGCCACCGCCGCGAGCGCTGCGGCGGACGCAGTCTGCAGCGCGGCGGCCGCTCGCGGCTTTCGTGCAAACTTGCTGCACAGCAGGCCGCGGTTATGCGCCCGGCGCAGCTGCACGCGCTGCCCGATGCGCAGCGGGAAGGTCTCGGCCGGCAGGGCGTTGATCTTCCGGCGGATAACCGCCTCGGCTGCCAGCACCGCCGCCGCCGGCACAATGGTTTTCCACATTTCGCTCCCCTCCTCGGGTCAGAGATGTCTGCGCGCATTGTAGCACAAATGCGCCTGTGTGAAAAGGTTCACAGGAAAAGTTTCCGTTTTGGGGTTTACAGGCGCGGCGGGATGGTGTAAGGTGTTTTCAGAGAAATGTAGTATAGATACGGATTAAGGTCGAGAAATTTTAGTCAAAAAGGAGAACCTCACAACATGGAACTGACGCAAAACCCGTCCGTACTGGAGCTGGTGCAGAAAACTGCCGAACTCACGACCCCGAAAGAGATCGTCTGGATCGACGGCTCGGAGGCCCAGCTCGAATCCCTGCGCAAGATCGCCGTGGAAACCGGCGAGCTCATCAAACTCAATGAAGAAAAGCTGCCCGGCTGCTATCTCAACCGCAGCGACGTCAACGACGTGGCGCGTGTCGAGGGCCGGACATTTATCTGCTCCAGGACCCGCGAAGAGGCCGGCCCCACGAACAACTGGATGGATCCGGACGAGATGAAGGCCAAGCTGCACGAGATTTTGCGCTGCGCCATGGCTGGCCGCACGATGTACGTCATCCCCTACTCGATGGGCGTGATCGGCTCCCCGTTTGCCAAGTACGGCATCGAGGTCACGGACTCGATCTACGTCGTGCTGAACATGGCCATCATGACGCGCATCGGCACGAAGGTGCTCGACGCGCTCGGCGACAGCAGCGACGTCATCCTCGGCGTGCACTCCAAGGTCACGCTCGATCCCGAGAACCGCTACATCGTCCACTTCCCGGAGGAGAACAAGATCATCTCCGTCAACTCCAACTACGGCGGCAATGTGCTGCAGGGCAAAAAGTGCTTCTCGCTGCGCATCGCCTCCGTGCTCGGCCGCCGCGAGGGCTGGCTGGCAGAGCACATGCTCATCCTCGGCATCCAGGACCCCAAAGGCGAAGTGCGCTATGTGACGGGCGCGTTCCCGTCTGCGTGCGGCAAGACGAACCTCGCCATGCTCATCCCGCCCGAGGGCTACCGCAAAAACGGCTGGAAGTGCTGGACCGTCGGCGACGACATCGCCTGGCTGCGCGTCGGTCCGGACGGCCGCCTCTGGGCCGTGAACCCCGAAAACGGCTTCTTCGGCGTTGCCCCCGGCACGAGCGAGAGATCTAACCCGAACGCGCTTGCCTCCACGAGCAAAAACACCATCTTCACGAACGTCGTGCTCAACGAGGACGACATGACCGTCTGGTGGGAGGGCATGACCAAGCAGCCGCCCAAGGGCCACCTGCGCAACTGGAAGGGCGAAGTGTGGGACGGCAGCGACGGCACGCGCGGCGCGCACCCGAACAGCCGCTTCACCGCTCCGGCGGAGAACTGCCCGTGCATCAGCGAGGAGTTTTTCAAGGGCACAGGCGTGCCGATCAGCGCGATCATCTTCGGCGGCCGCCGCGCAAAGACCGCCCCGCTGGTCTACCAGTCCCGCGACTGGGCGCACGGTGTGTTCGTCGGCGCAACGATGGCGTCCGAGACGACGGCCGCCGCAACCGGCGCTGTCGGCGTCGTGCGCCGCGACCCGATGGCCATGCGCCCGTTCTGCGGCTACAACATGGCCGACTACTGGCAGCACTGGCTCGACATGGGCGAGAAGCTGCCGAACGCACCGAAGATCTTCAACGTCAACTGGTTCCGCACGGACGACAACGGCCGCTTCCTGTGGCCGGGCTTCGGCGACAACCTGCGCGTGCTCGAGTGGATCCTCAAGCGCTGCTTCGACGAGGTGGGCGCGGACGAGACGGTCATCGGCTATGAGCCGAAGCCCGAGGACATTGACCTCGACGGCAGCGGCGTGACGGTCGAGACGCTCAAGGAGCTGCTGACGCTCGACGCCGAGAGCTGGCGCGAAAACTGCGCGGGCATCCGCGAATACTTCGAGCAGTTCGGCGACAAGCTGCCGCACGAGCTGCGCGAGGAGCTCGAGGCGCTGGAAAAAGCGTTTGCCGAGTAAGCCATACAGAAAAACAGAAAAATCCCGCTGTCCCATCGGACAGCGGGATTTTTTTGCGTGCGCCAAAAAGCCCGGCGAAGCGGTCCTCGTTGGAATTAAAACAGCAGCGACGCCGCGCCATACGTCACGACGGCGACGATGATGCCGGCCGTGACGACGCCGAGCGCAATCGGCGGGAAGGCCTCCTTGACGCGCATCTCCAGCATGGCCGCGATGAGCGAGCCCGTCCACGCGCCGGTGCCCGGCAGCGGAATGGCCACAAAAATGAACAGGCCCCAGAAGCGCGCGCGGCGCACGGTGTCCGACTTTTTGAGCGCGCGCTGCTCCATGCGCGTGACAAAGGCGTTGAGCCGCTCGCTCTTCGTGCGCAGCCAGGCAAAGATCTTGCGGATGAAGAGCACGATGAACGGCACCGGCACGAGGTTGCCGAGGATGGACACCGCGATGGCGATGCGGTAATCCAGGCCGTGCGCCACGCCGATCGGGATCGCGCCGCGCAGCTCGAGCACCGGCACCATGGAGATGAGGAAGGTCAGGATGATCTTTCCAAACAGGCTGTTCCAAATCTTCAAATTACAAATCCTCCAAAAAGTTGCGTCAGCGGCGGAAGCGGACGATCTTGCCCGCGCCGTCCAGAAGCGGCTTGCGGTTAAGCAGGAGCAGCAGCAAAATGCACACTGCCTGCGCGATCTTCCAGCCCGGAAGCTGCAGGACGATGAAGAGCGTCTGCACCGTCAGCAGGATGCAGTTTTCCGTGACGCCGACAACGTAAAACCGGAACGGGATGAACTTGCGCGCATCCACCGCCCGGATGACAAACACGACAAAATAGCTCACGCACGTGGCAATGGCCGCGCCCTGCACGCCGAGCTTCGACGGGATGAGCAGGAAGTTGAGCGCGATGTTGAGCAGCGCGCCGATCATGGACGTGACGAACGTGCGCTTGCTGCACTTTTCGACCATGTAGACGCTGCCGAGATAGCTCACGAACGCGGAAAAGACCATGGCCATGCCGAGCACCGGCACATACAGCCACGCGCCGTAATACTGCTCGGTCGTGAGCACGTGGATCTCCGGCACGGCGAAGGCGATGATGCACGCGCCGGCGAGGAACATCACCGACTGGAACGAGCACCAGACCTTCGAGAAGAAGCGGATGTGCTCGCGCCGGCTGCCCTGCGCCTCGGACACGGCGGAAAACTGCCACGCCTCCATGAAAATGCTCGACACGAGCGACAGGATCGTTGGCATCTTGTACGACACGGCGTAAATACCGTTGGCGTCCACGCCGAGGTAGGCCGTGACCATGTAGCGGTCGGACACGCTCGTGATCCACCAGAACACCGTCGTCGGGATCATGGGGATGCTGTAGGCCAGCATCTCGCGCGCGGCCGCCCAGCCCGGGCGGAGCATGAGCTGACGCCAGAGCCGCTCGCGCACGAACAAAAGCAGCGTGCACGCCAGATCCGCCAGCGCGACGGAGAGCACATAGCCCGTGATGCCCATGCGCAGGCCGACGAGGAAGAGCACGTTGAGCCCGATGACGAGCACGGTATTGATCATGCCCTGCACGGCGAAGAGCGCCGTGTGCCCCTCGGCGCGCACAAACTGCGCGCACAGCGAGTGGAAGCACGAACACATCGTATAGAGCGCGATCAGCCAGAGGAACCCGTCAAACTGCGGGAAGAGCCCCAGCAGCGGCAAAATGGCCACGAGTAGCACAGCGCCCGCCAGGATCGTATACACGCCGACGGAGAAAATGTTGCGCCGCTGCTCGGTGTGGTCCACGGCGAAGCGGAACACGCCGTCCGTGATGCCGAGGCTGATGAGCGGGAAGAGCAGATTGGCCGTCTGCGTGATGAGGTCGGCGGTGCCGTAGTCCGCGGGGGTGAGATAGCTCGTGTAAAAGCGCACCATGAAAAACACCAGCAGCTTGCTGCCGAAGGTGCCGAGGCTGATGAGCATGGTGTTGGACACGAGGGTTTTATATTTATTGTTGCTGTTCGACATAGGCGTACCTGTGTTTCTGCCCGCGCGAGTAAAAAAATTCCGCCGGTCTGGCAGGCGCGGACATAGTCAGTATAGCACAGTTGACGCGAAAGCGGGAGCTCTTTTTGCGGATCGCGGCGAAAAAGCGCACCCCGCCGCACAAAAAGCCGCCCGCGCAGAGCCCCGCGCGGGCGGCCAGACGGTCAGTGCGTATAATAAGCGAGCGCCGTACTGTCGGCCACGATGGCGGCGCAGTCTCCGGCCGTGAGCGCCTCGAAGCAGGCCTTCGACCCGCCGGTAACGCGCTGAGCCGCGCCGAAGGCTTTCATGAGCTTCTCATCGGCCGAGAGGGCGGTCATGTACGTCTCGTCCGTGCCGAGCAGGACGGTCGTGCCCTTGAGGCTGCCGGCCGTGCGGTATTTCGAGTCGCCGCGCACGATGAGCTGCAGCTCATTTTCGAGATACGGCGCGGTGAGCGTCATCTTCTGCTTTTTCTTGTTCTTGCTGTCCTTGCTGTCGGTCTGGTCGAGCACCATGCCGCCCCAGGCACAGTCGACATTGCCGCTTGAGAGCTCAACATAGGCGTTCTGGTTCGAGATCGGCTGATACTGCAGCGTCCAGCCAAGGCGGGCGCAGACCGCCTGCGCGAGCTCGACGTCAAAGCCGCTGTAACCGTCGCCGTCGGCGTAGCTCATGGGAAAGCGCTCCTCGTTCAGGCCCATGATGAACGTGCGCTGCGGAATGTCGCCGAGCGCGTCGAGCGCATTGGCATCGCTGTCAAAGGTCGTGTTGTCCGTGCCGAACCACTTGAGCGCGAGGCTGTGGATCGTCCCGTCGGCCGCGAGGACCTTGAGCGCGGCATTGACATACACCGCCGCCTGATCCCCGTCCCGAAAGCCGATGCGAAACTGCTCCGTGCCGAGCGTCTTGACCACGCGGTAGCTGCCGACCGTCTTGCTGCACGCTGCGCAGGAAAAACACAGCGCGAGCGCAAGCAGCAGCGCCGCGATCCGTTTTGTATGCTTCAAGGGAAGCCCTCCCAAATGAAAAATCAAAAAAGCGCACCGGAACCCGATGCGCTTTTTATCATACCGAATCTTGCACGGCGGTGCAAGAGGGAAAAGCTGAATTTTCTCTTACATTTTTGTCACGGCCGCTCATTGTAGCGCGCGAGGAACTGCTTCGTGCGCTCCTGCTGCGTATCGCCGAAGACCGCCTCGGGCGCGCCCTGCTCGACGATGACGCCGCCGTCCATGAAAATGACCTTATCAGCCACGGCGCGGGCAAAGGCCATCTCGTGCGTGACGATGACCATGGTCATGTGCTCCTCGGCGAGCGCGCGGATGACCTTGAGCACCTCGCCCGTGAGCTCGGGGTCGAGCGCGGAGGTCGGCTCGTCGAAAAACAGGATCTCGGGGTTCATCTCCAGCGCGCGGGCAATGGCCACGCGCTGCTGCTGGCCGCCGGAGAGCTGGCACGGATAGGCGTCGGCCTTGTCGCCGAGGCCCATCTTCTCGAGCGTCTTGCGCGCGGACGCCTCGACCTCCGCGCGGTCGCGCTTCTGCACGCAGATAGGCGCGTCCATAACGTTTTTGAGTACAGAGTAGTGCGGGAAGAGATTGAACTGCTGAAAAACGAGGCCGAAATAGTTGCGGATCTGCTTGAGCTCCGCCTTGTCGGCGTAGACGGCGGCGCCGTCGTCGCCCGTGCGCGCGGCGTAGTGCCCGTCAAAGCAGACCTCGCCGGAGTCGATGCGCTCGAGCAGCGTGGCGCAGCGCAGCAGCGTGGATTTGCCGCTGCCGCTCGGGCCGATGATGGCCACGACCTCGCCCTTTTCGACGCTCAGGCTGATGTCCTTGAGGACGTGCAGCGTCCCGTTATTAAACGACTTTTTGACGTGATTGAGTTCCAATACGCTCATGACGGCACCTCCTTATTTGTAGTAGTCCATGCGCTTTTCGATCTTGCCCATGACAAAATCAACGATGGCATTGAACACGAAGTAGAACACGCCCGCCACAAGGAACGGCATGAAGCTGGTCTGGGAGTTTGCGATCTGCTTGCCGATGGTGAACATCTCCTGATAGGAGACGGTGAAGGCCATGGACGTGTCCTTGACGAGCGTGACGACCTCGTTGGTGATGCTGGGCATGATGCGCTTGACGACCTGCGGCAGGATGATGCGCAGGAAAGTCTGCGCCCTGGTGTAGCCCAGGACGTTCGCCGCCTCATACTGCCCCACGGGGATGGACTCAATGCCGCCGCGGTAGATCTCGGCAAAATAGGCCGCGTAGTTGATGGCAAAGGCGATGACGACGGGGATGAGCTTGTTCTTGGCGACGGCCGTACCAAAGAGGTAGTACGGGCCATAGGTCACGGCGAGCAGCTGCAGCATCAGCGGCGTGCCGCGCAAAACCGCGATCACAAAACGGGTCACGCTGGAAACAACCTTGTTCTTGCTCATACGCAGCAGCGTGATGAGCATGCCCAGCGGGAGCGAGAACAGGATCGTCAGAAAGAAAATGGCGCAGGTCTTGCCGAGGCCCTCGCTCATTTTCATGATCATCGTAAGTAAAGTCATAAAGGATCCTCACTGTTACGCACACGCTCCCGGCGGCCGCAAAAGCCTCCGGGAGACGTGATGGAATTTCTGTCGTGCTTACTTGTTCAGGTAGGTCAGGTTGTTGACGATGTCGGGATACTTCGCAGCGATCTTCGCGTAAGTGCCGTTGTCAACCAGCTGCTGCACCGCACCCTCGATGGCGTCGCACAGCTCCTGATCGCCGGAGCGGAAGGCAATGCCGTACTGCTCGGCGCCCAGCTCCTCGTCGAGGATGGTGAAGCCGGCGTTTTCCTGCGCATAAGAAGTCGCCACGGGCTTGTCGACGATCACGGCGTCCACGGCGCCGCCGCCCAGCTCGGTGAAGCACTTGAGGAAGCTGTCACAGGTCGTGAGCTTGCCGAAGGTCTTGGCCAGGCTCTCAAGGTCGCCACCCTCGGACAGGAGGGACTCGCCGGAGGTGCCCAGCTGCACGGCCACGTTCTTGCCGGCCAGATCCGCGGAGGACTTGATGTCGCTGCCTTCCTTGACCATGATGACCTGCGTGTTATCGTAGTAGGGCTTGGAGAGCACATAGCCGGCATCCTTCATGCTGTCGAGGATGGTCATGCCGGACCAGACACAGTCGCACTCTTTGGCATCGAGCTGCACCAGCTTCTGATCCCAGTTCACACCAAAGACCTGCAGGTCCCAGCCGAGCAGATCGCAGGCGGCATGAGCGATCTCCACGTCAAAGCCGGTGTACTTGCCATCGTCGCCCAGATAGCTGAACGGCGGGTATTCCGGATCGACGCCCATAACAAAGGTCTTCTTTCCGTCGGCAGCGGTGTCGCCGCTGTCCTTCTGGCCGCAGGCGCACAGCGCCAGGCACATCACCAGCGCGAGCGCCAGCGAGATCACTTTCGTCATCTTTTTCATGTCGGTTCTCCTTCGTCATATTCTCAAAATTTTGTTTTGCTTGTTAGCACGCTGTTATATTACCACATTAGCACGATAAAGCAAGACCTTTTTCAAATTTTGTTGTGCGGATGCTGCACAACCGTTTTTGCACCCGCGCATGCCCCGCCGCTCTTGCATTCGGGGCGCGAAACGGGTAAAATAAAGTTTTGTTGTTATTCTAATAAGAATCCGGAGGGATCTCGTCATGCGTTATGACGCCGGAAGCTGTGACGTCGCCGTCGTCGGCGCGGGCCACGCGGGCATTGAGGCCGCGCTGGCCGCCGCGCGGCTGGGACTGGACACCGTCTGCTTTACCATCAATATGGACGCCATCGGCAATATGCCCTGCAACCCCGCCATCGGCGGCACGGGCAAGGGCCACCTTGTGCGCGAGCTCGATGCGCTCGGCGGCGAGATGGCGCGTGCAGCCGATCGGGCCTGCATCCAGTACCGGATGCTCAACCGCGGCAAAGGGCCGGCCGTGCACTCGCTGCGCGCGCAGGCCGACCGGCGGAAGTATCAGGCCGTGATGAAGCACACGCTCGAGCTGCAGCCGAACCTGCGCGTCAAGCAGGCGGAGGTCGTGGCCGTCGAGACGGAGGGCGGCCGCGTCAGCGCCGTCGTGACGGCAAACGGCGCCGTGTACCGCTGCCGCGCCGCCGTGCTCGCCACGGGCACGTATCTGCACGGGCGCACGATCGTGGGCGATGTGCTGCGCGACTCCGGGCCGGACGGGCTGGCGGCCGCCGGGCCGCTGGCCGAGTGCTGCAAGGCGCTGGGGCTGCGCATGCGCCGGTTCAAGACCGGCACGCCGCCGCGCGTGAACGCGCGCACGGTGGACTTCTCGCGCATGGAGCTGCAGCCGGGCGACGCGGAGATCGAGCCGTTCTCGTTTTCCACCACGCACCCGGTCGAGAACAAGGCCGTGTGCTACCTGACCTATACCAATGAGCGCACGCACGCCATCATCCGCGCGAACCTCGACCGCAGCCCCATCTACTCCGGCGTGATCGAGGGCGTCGGCCCGCGCTACTGCCCGTCCATCGAGACGAAGATCATGACCTTTCCCGACAAGCCGCGGCACCAGCTGTTCATCGAGCCCATGGGCCTGGACACGGAGGAAATGTACATCCAGGGCTTCTCCTCCTCCCTGCCGGAGGACGTGCAGGTCGCAATGCTGCACACGCTGCCGGGACTCGAGCACGCGGAGATGACCCGTTGCGCCTACGCGATCGAATATGACTGCGTAGACCCGACGGAGCTGCTGCCGACGCTCGAGGCCAAGAAAGTGCCCGGCCTCTACGGCGCGGGGCAGTTCAACGGTTCATCCGGCTACGAGGAGGCAGCCGTGCAGGGCTTCGTCGCGGGCGTGAACGCGGCGCTGAAGCTGCTGGGGCGTGAGCCGATGATCCTCCGCCGCTCGGACGGGTACATCGGCACGCTCGTGGACGACCTCGTGACCAAGGGCACGAACGAACCGTACCGCATCATGACCTCCCGCTCGGAGTACCGCCTGCTGCACCGGCAGGACAACGCCGACGAGCGCCTGAGCGCCATCGGCCACCGGATCGGGCTGGTATCGGACGAGCGCTTTGCCGCCGTGCAGGAAAAATACCGGCTGGTGGACGCCGAGTGCACCCGGCTGGAGAAAACGCACCTCGCCCCGTCAGACGCCCTCGCCGCGATGCTCACCGCGCACGGCACCGCGCCGACGAGCTCGGGCGTGAGCCTGGCCGACCTCCTGCGCCGGCCGCAGATCACGTATGCCGACCTCGCGCCGTTCGACCCCGCGCGTCCGGAGCTGCCGCGCGTCGTGACCGAGCAGGCGGAGATCCGGCTCAAGTACGCGGGCTACATCCAGCGCCAGCTGCGGCAGGTGGCGGAGTTCACCCGGCTCGAAGAGCGGCTGCTGCCGCCGGATCTCGACTACCGGCAGGTGTCCTGCCTGCGGCTCGAAGCGCGGCAGAAGCTCAGCGACATCCGCCCCGCGAGCCTCGGCCAGGCCAGCCGCATCTCCGGCGTCTCCCCCGCCGACATTGCGACGCTCATGGTCTATCTCGAGAGCCGCGAAGGGCAGAAATAAGATAAGTGCCGTTCCCGGACGCTCATTGTGTCCGGGAACTTTTTCTGCCGAAATCCATCTTACCCCTTGACAGATGCGCCGGCATGTGGTAACTTAACTGTACCAACACGGTTAATACAGTTAATACGCTACAGAAAGTTGGTGTTGCACTACGATCTCGATCAATTACCGCGATTCCCGGCCGATCTACGAACAGGTACGCGACGGGCTGCGCCGGCTGATCGTGTCCGGCACGCTGCCGCTGGGCGAAAAGCTGCCCTCGGTGCGCGAGCTGTCCACGCAGCTGACCATCAACCCGAACACGATCCAGCGCGCCTACCGCGAGCTGGAGACGGAGGGCTACATCTGCTCCGTCGCCGGGCGCGGCAGCTACGTCTGCGCCCAGATCCCGGACGATCCCGCGCGGCAGGTCACGCTGCTGCAGCAGTTCGATGCGGCCGTGCAGGAGCTGCTGTACCTCGGCATACGCAGTGAGGAGCTGCGCCGCCGCATTCCCGAAGGAGGAACGAACCATGATTGAAGTCAAAGACGTCGTCAAAACGTTTGACGGCTTCCGCGCGCTCGACGGCGTGACCATGACCGTGCCGCACGGCGCGGTGTACGGCCTCGTCGGGCCGAACGGTGCGGGCAAGTCCACGCTCATCCGCCACCTGACGGGCATCTACCGCCCGGACAGCGGCGCGATCGACATCGACGGCCAGCCCGTGTACGAAAACCCGGCCGTCAAGGCGCGCATCGCCTACATCCCGGACGACGTGTTCTATTTCCCGCAGGCGACGATCCCGGACATGATGCGCTACTACCGCGGCATCTACCCGAAGTTCGACGCCGAACGTTATCAGAAGCTCGGCGAGGTGTTTCAGCTCGACCCGAAGCGGCAGATCCGCCGCCTGTCCAAGGGCATGCAGAAGCAGGCGGCTTTCTGGCTGACCATGAGCTGCATGCCGGAGGTGCTGGTGCTGGATGAGCCGGTGGACGGCCTGGACCCGGTGATGCGGCGGCAGGTGTGGTCCCTGCTGCTGGGGGACGTGGCCGACCGGGGCACCACGGTGCTGGTGTCCAGCCACAACCTCCGGGAGCTGGAGGATGTGTGCGACCATGTGGGGATTCTGAACAAGGGAAAGGTGCTGCTGGAGCGGAGTCTGTCCGACTTGCAGGACAACACCGTGAAAATCCAGGCGGCCTATGCCGCGGCGGAGGAACCGGCCCTGCCCCCGGAGCTGGAGGTGCTGCACCGGTCCGCCGTGGGAAGGGTGTATACCTACATCATCCGGGGCAAGCGGGAGGACATCCTGCACCGGATGCAGGCCCTGTCGCCCCTGCTGCTGGAGGCCATTCCCCTGACCCTGGAGGAAATTTTCATCTATGAGCTGGGAGGTGCTGACTATGCGGTCCGCGAAATCATTCTTTAACGGGGCCATCGCCCGCAGCGACCTGCGGCGCTACTGGCCGGTGCTGTTCCTGTATGTGGGGCTGTGGCTGCTTTTCCTGCCCATCCCGGTGTGGAACCGGGCCGCAGAGCGGAATCCCGCCCTGGTGAACCTGACCGAGCTGTGCGCCGATACCTACGCCACCGCCGTGGTGCTGGCGCTGATCTTCGGCGGCATCATGGCCACGGCGGTGTTCTCCTATCTGATGCAGACCCG
>ERZ835880.2677-NODE-2677-length-11510-cov-2.653339_pt1 | contig 11510 bp, 8 predicted proteins | sample MGYA00519944_ERZ835880 | MGnify/ENA primary metagenome ERZ835880 (study PRJEB31850, sample SAMEA3708787) | human gut metagenome | biome: human gut; feature: human-associated habitat; material: faeces | place: China | collected 2014 ... | reverse complement strand
AGTCGGGGTCGATGGAATCGGCCGGCACAGCAGCGCCGATGCCAAAGCCAGCGAACAGGTAGATCACGGCGATGGACAGGCCACCGACGATGATAGCCTTGGGGATATCGCGAGCGGGATCGGCCATGTCGTCGGTCATGGTGCAGATGACCTCGAAGCCCATGAAGTTAAAGATGATGATCGACAGGTAGCCGAGAGCGTTGGTGTTGGTGAGCTCGGGCAGGAAGGTGGCAGCGGACATGTCGTTCGCAAAACCGTTCTCCATGGCATACCAAATGCCCAAAGCGCCAACGATAACGGCGACGGCGACCTTGATGATGGCGCCACCGTTAAGGACCCACTCGGAGTCGGCCGCCTTGGAGCGGCCCCATGAGGTAGACGATCCACACAAAGGCAAGATCGATACCCATCTTGGCGATCAAGTTGAACTCGACGCCAAAGACCATGCCCAAAATGTCGGGGAACATCGTAGCCAGCGAGGCGATCCACAGCGGGTAGTTGACCCAGTAGTAGTACGAGATGCGGGCGCCCCATTTGTCGCCCAGGCCATCGCGTACCCAGTCGTAAATGCCGCCCTCGCCGTCATAGGTGGTACCGAGCTCGGCGACAACCATGCCGTAGGGAAGCAGGAAGGTCAGGATCAGGAAGATCCACCAGAAGAACTGCTGGTTGCCAATGGCAGCAGCAGGAGCGGCGGCCTCGCAAACGAAGACGACGCAGATGATGGTCGAAATGACCGTCAAGAAGGAAAGCTTTTTCTTTCCGTCGCTCATGATGAGCTCCTTCGCTCAGTCTTGGACAGATCCGAGGCCCTAAGGTATTAAGGCAATTGCTTGGGCCTCGGTGAGCGGGCGACAGGAGACGAGCATCCGCCACCCGCAAACGTGCTTTTAGAAGCCTTGAGGCTTAGAGCTGCTCGAGAGCCTCGAGAGCGGCGTGGAGCTCAGCCTTGGCGGAGTACTCGACACCCTCGTCGTTGAGCGGGGTGCGCTTGCCCAGGGCGGCAAGGAGAGCACGGATGGAGTGCTTGCGGTTCTCGGCCTCGACCCAGCACAGGGAGCGCTCGGGATCGTCCATGACCTCGTCGACGACCTCCTCGTTGCGGGTGGCCGGCAGGCAGTGCATAAACTTGGAGTTGGGGCCGGCGAAGTTCATCATGTCCATGGTGACCTGATACTTGGGATAGAACACGTCCATGTAGTTCTCGCCCGAGACCTCCTCGTCGTACAGGCCATACCACACGTCGGTATAGATGAAGTCGGCGCCCTTGATGCACTCGATGTCGTCGGAGATGACGACAGAGCCGCCGGAGACCTTGCAGTTCTCCTCGCCGATGGCCATGAGCTTACGCCCGAAGGCGGCGCGCTCCTCGACGGTGCCAACGTGCAGGCCGCCGTCGGGGATCTGGTGGCCCTTAGGTCCAAACTGGACGAACTTCATGCCGACCTTGGAGGCGATGAACATGAGGGAGACGCAGACCTGGGTGGCGTCGCCGATGAAGGCCAGGGTGCAGTCCTCGATCTTCTTGCCCTCGGGGAGGTTCTCGAGCATGGTCATGAGGTCGCCCATCTCCTGCGTGGGGTGGTTAAACTCGGACATGCCGTTGATGACGGGCACAGCAGAGCCCTCGGCGAGGCCGACGACGTCCTTGTGACGGTCAACGCGAGCCATCATCATGTCGAGCAGCGAGCCCATAACGCGAGCGGTGTCGCCCAGGGACTCGTGACCGCCGAGCTGGATGGTGCCAGGGCCATAGAACTGAGCATGGCCGCCGAGGTCGGTCATAGCGGTCTCGAAGGAAAGACGGGTGCGGGTGGAGACCTGCTGGAAGATCATGCCAAGGCTCTTGTTGCGGAGCAGGTGCGGATAATAACCGTCAACCTTGATGGCCTTCTTCATTGCCAGGCCAAGATCCTCGATAGCCAGGATCTGCTCTTTGGTAAAGTCGTTGGTGTCGATGAAATCCTTAGGCAGTGCCATGTCGATTTCCTTTCCGCCGGTCTTGCCGACTATTACTATGAGGCGCTCGAACATCACGCCTCGTGTTGACAAGACCATCATTCACCCGTATGCAATTTTTACCTAGTTTATTCGGGATTAAAGACCGTTCACGGAGTTACACCCCCTCTAAACCAATATAAACCAGCAGGTAGCGAGCTTGCAGGGGGTTTACCATCTAGAACCGCGAACGGTATACGGCTATGCTGTATCTCGGCGCCTAATCCGCAATGAAACGAAGGGTTGAGACGTCTATATCCCACAAGGTATACAGGGCTCGGCCATAGAATAAATGAGATGGGACGGTGACAGATGAACACCCTGATGTTCTTCTATACCCTAGCGATACTCGTGATCTGTATTGTGACGGCGGTGCTCTCGCTTGCCGCCTATGCCTCATCTCGTCGACGCTTCTTTATCTATGGCAGCGGCGTATTTATCTGCTATGCCATCGAGATGACCGAGATTTTCTTTTTTGAATACACGCTGCAAAACCAGAGTTTTCCGGCCAGCGACTATTACTCAATTACCATGCCTGTGTTGCGGACCTTTGTGGCGACCGCTTCGCAGGCTTTTATTTGGCTCATTGCCATGGATTTGCTCGACAAGCATTCAAAAAAGCAGTTTGTCATTCCCGTCGCAACGTTCTTGCTGAGCGAGCTGCTGATTATCGTCGCTGTCCCCTACGGCCCCATTCATCAATGGCTCTACTACACGATGCGTCAGGTATTCCTTGTTTTCGTGGGGCTATATATCTTTTGGACGGCACGCAAGAGCACACAAGTCGAGCTGAAGGCACGCGTTAACAACCAACAAAAGCACCTGATTATCGGCGCCATTCTGGTCGGATGCATCGTCGCCGAGGATTTCTACAACATTCTGATTGTCCCCATGAGTCTGGCGCCCTCTTGGCTGCAACTATATCTGTCCAAGCGCAACTTTAGCGAAAACGTCTTTGCCTGCTACTTTGCGATTCTGCTGATCATCTACTCCTACCACGTGCTTTCAATCCGCATGCAGGAGGCGCCCGAGGAAAAGAACGTCAGCGATCTTGATCGACACATCGAAGAGCAGATGCCCTTCTATCGCAACGCCTACAAGCTCTCCAACCGTGAGACCGAAGTTATGCGTCTGGTCGTACTGGGCAAATCGAACCAAGAGATCGCTGACGAGCTATTCCTTGCCGTGGGCACCGTCAAGACCCACATCCACAACATCCTGGTCAAAACCGAACAGCAAAACCGCACGACGCTCATCCTCCACTTTTGGAAGCGATAACCTGCCAAAAAGGGACAGGTTTATTTTGGCAGGTTTTATCTGGGTAAACGCCAACCGCCGCGAGGGAGCTACTTTCCCTCGCGGCGGTTTTCTAGCTCACGCTTTCTTTCGTCTCAATCTGTAACATATGGAGACCAAATCGCCGTCTTACTGTTACAGATCGAGACGAGTTACAGAACGCGCGTCGAATAATCTCAATCTGTAACAGGTAGAAGCGTTTTTGCCAGTCAGATGTTACAGATTGAGATAAACGAAGGAGCGGTAGCGTTAAACAAGTCCGCCACAAAGTTATTCGGAGAGATCCGATCCTAGAGTTGTCTACCAGGTACGATATGTGCACTGATATTTTGTCTCAAACCCGGGCATCCCGTTGCCGCGTGGGCTTAACGCGGCACCCGTATAGAGAATCGTTTGCCCCGTACGAGAATACGAAGTTTTGAAAGACAGCCTCTTGTATGTCTGGTCGAAACAATCAACATTCTCGCTCGGGTGGTTCGCAGTGGAGAACGACTTGTAAGTGTCCAAGACGTCCGCTGTCACAAGACGACAAGGCGCGACAGAACCTGCATCTGGTTTCGCCGTCGCACAAACGGGAATTGTGACCATCGACAGGGTAAGCATAAAACATGCGAACATTGCCTTCACAAAGTTCTTCGTTACATGGCGTTTCATGGTTATCTTCCTTTCCTAGTTTTACTGTCGTTCGTCTTGAAAAGCTGCGCGTATACATTACCGATCCACTTCGAATCACCTCCCATTTCTCTGGTAACGACACGCGAGTCATCCCCTGTGAGCAATACGGAGGCATCGCAGAGCGATTCGAGGTTTCCGATAAGATGAGAAGAGATAATGACATGTGCTCCTCTACCCGCTTCATCTCTAAGAGCATTCGAAACAATCGCAACGTGTCTCACATCAAGTGCATTCATGGGCTCATCCAAAAGGACGACTTCGCAATAGGACATATACGCCATCGCGACATTAAGTAATTGTCTATTTCCATCAGACAGCCTAGATACGGGCGTATTCTTCAACCCAGTCAAGTCAAAGCGATCAAGCACTTGGTCCAAAGTGCGAGGTGAATGCCAAATTCTCCTGCATCGGTCGAGATGAAAAGCGACGGTCATGTATGGAATCAATAGCGACGGCCTATTCGGAACCAAAAAGAATACCTTTCTCATTTCCTCACGGTCGACGCATACTTTTGCATGAAAACAGAGAGAACCTGACACGCGCACTGATGGCCCAGCATCTCCCCAAAGAGTATTCAGTAGCGTAGTCTTGCCATGTCCATTTGGCGCGACAAGACCCCATATCTGGCCAGCGGGCATATCAAACTGCAATCCCTTTACCAGCTGGTTTTTTCCAACCGTCAACGCATCCAGCGACAGAGAGAGCAAGCTTTTCTCGCCCAAACTATCCGGGCGAATATGGTTCCAGGCCCAGCGATTCTTGCTTTTTAGACGCGAAAACGAAATGACCCCCAACGCGCAAACAGCAAACGCGCCCATCACGGCAAAGAGGCAGTGCGATGCACTGGCTTCAGGAACGAGAGATACCTCCGCTCCATTGGCGTAAGATGCGCCGCCGAGCGCAAACGAAGAGGCAGAATAGCTCGACACCATATACGGCAGCAACGCATGCCATGGAGCATCTTTGCTCGCATAAAACGGAAGCTGGCTTATGCCCCCCACAAGAGCGATCACCATGGACGAAATGGCCCTGTTTCTGCTTCCGGCGTACACGCACACGCCCAAGCAAGCAAACATCATCGACAGCACAGCTTCAAAGACGGCAAATAGCCCTAGCTGAACTAACACAGTTCTTTCGACTACGTCACCATACTGAATGAATACGACTGGGTACTCTGTCTGACCTACACCGTTAAACACCGTTGCCAATACAAAACAGGGAGCCAACGCCAGAACCAAAACCAGCATCGATGCAATACCAGAGACGAGAACGCGGCATGCATTCATCTCTAACTTTGACAACAACGCTCGATCGTAGAACCGCTTTCCATCCCCCTCAAGCGACATATAGAGGACGAGGACCGGGACCAAAAGCCACGCTATTGCAGGAACAGCGCCGCAATAATATGCGAGAAGGATCATCCCGGGCATTTTTGTTGTTGAGTCGTACGATTCCGGATGGGCCAGCATCGATATGGCTCGGGGAAGACGTTCTTGGGCTTCAAGCGATAACTCCGAATCAACACCATTCAAATAACCGAGTCGGTATTCCTTGAGCAATAGATTGTCGTAATCGGCAATCGCATCGTAATACTCTCTGGAGTCCGCCTTGCTTTCAAGCGCCCGATCAAGGCACGCCCTTTCGTCGGCAATGATGCTGTTGAGCTCCTGTGGGGCAGTGTCATAAACGCCGTCAGAGACTTGAGAGACCAAAAGGGCTCTCTGGTCTTCGATGGAAGCTCTACCATATAGATAATCTGCTCCCGTTGGAACGGATAGAAATACCGGGATGCAGAATACGAGCGCGAGCAGCGCCGTCAGCAACATAATTCCCCGGTTGCGCGCAAGAACTTCTAAATTAAGCCGTACATATGTGAGGCAATCACAGGTCTTCACAGCAAGCACCTCCGGTTCGCAACACACGAGTCGTCGGACCCGTTGTCCGGAAGTATCGCCTTCATCGTCAGAACTGTCTGTAGACGTGTAGGATGGATTTACAATCTTATTTGTCTACAGGCTTCTACCTGCTATTTTCTATAACATCTGCCATAAGACTAAAAACCCTATCTCTAAGTTCACGCTCCGAGTGAACTCCAAGCAAGGCATAGCTCTTGCTCTTGGCCACTTTGACGGTTCCCCGAGCAACGTTAAGATGTGCGCAAATCTCGGTGGTTCTATTGCCATCAAAAACGCATGTCATGATATCGGCATAAAGCGGCGTGAAACCAAGCCTCAAGAAGGCCTCACGCACGGTATCGCGTCGATCACCCACCCGAACCGTATCTTTCGAACGCAAGAATAGCAGCGAATTAGCCATAAGGATAAGTACGACAAGGAACGCAGTCACGCGTAAGGCAGGCATAAGGCCGCCAACGGCCTCACCGCTCCCAACGGACTCAAAGAAAATGTACAGTCGACTTACCACATCGTGAACCCAGAACGCTGCTCCAGCACCCACAGACACCGAAGAAAGGGTGAGTTCAGGCGAAAGGCACAAGTGCATTTTAGACATCCACCGTATAGCCGCACGGCAACACAGGGCCACAAGCACTATAGCTATCGATAGGATTATCGCATCATGCTCAAAGCCGAAGCATACGAGGATTTCCTCGATGCCCATTCCAGACGCATACATAAACAGGAAGCAGACGAAGACTATCCTGCAGTTCTGATTGAACGATGAGGACCCCAGCGATTCTGAACGGTGATCATGGCCTTTTGTTGCGTCAAGATGCCACGCATCCTTTGACAAGAGAAGTCCAGCCGTCGCCTCTGAAATGTTTTTATATCCGGTTTTAGTCAAGGCCCGCGACAAATAGGTACGGGCAGTAGACGGGGAAATGTCCAAGGCAGAAGCAATCTCCTCGTACGTTTTTCCCTCTATCCTCATAGAGAAAACCGCGGACTCCCTTTGAGAAAAACCCGAAGCCGTAAGGATATCGGCAACTGCAGAGTGTTTTCCTCCTAATTTGGCGGCCGCAGAAAAAGCGCTCGTTAAGTCGGGGAAAAATCGCGTTATGGCCCTGGCAAGGATACTGCCCAAAACGGTAACCAGAAGCAATACGATCTCTTGATGCCCACCAAAGCTCAGGAGCACAGCCCCGATGTTTATATTGCGCGAAAACAAACAATCCGTATCGAGAATAACGGCGGCATTACCAAACGCAAGAGGTTCGACGAGCGAGGCAGCAACCCCCATCTCGGCGTTAACGGAAAGGAAAGAACCGATGGAGTCCATCAACGGGACGAGAAGAAACTGAAGGCCAACAAGCAAAGCAATCAAGAGCACAACGGGGCTGTAAAGTGCGAGCTCAGGATACCCGTGGAGAGCAGAGCCATCGGCCACATGTTTCCCCTTTAATCCCGCACGTATGTTTGCGAATTCACCGCCAAGCACCCAAGAACAGCAAGCGACAAGCAAGGGGGCTAGTAACAACAAAATGAACGCGAGCGCCGAAACCACAACATGAAATTGATGAAAGACATTAAGAGATATCGTGTACATCACAAGAAGTGCAATGTCTACGAGCATAAGTCCAAAAAGCCTTTTGGAAATACCCGGTCTCACAGGGCGAGAGATGAGGCCCACACAGAAGCCCGAAAACAGATGCAGACCGATAAGAACGGTGCCAGAAAGGCCCGTATAAATACTTGGCGCCACACAATACAGACCAGCCGCCCCTATAAACAACATAATTGAATGCCAGAGGAACGAGCGCGTCACGTTTTGCAGGGTAGCTGCCTCGGTTGCCATAAAATCAAAGCTCCTAGATAGCATTTTGGGTATTTTAACATCGTTCCCGACGTTAAAAAAATGTTACCCGAATTAATCAATATCCCCCCTCCACCAAAAGGCACCACGCTGATCCTCCACTTTTGGAAGCGATAACCTGCCAAAAAGGGACAGGTTTGTTTTGGCAGGTTTTATCTGGGCAAACGCCAACCGCCGCGAGGGAGCTGCTTTCCCTCGCGGCGGTCTTCTAGCGGTAAAAACCAAGTGAGTAGGCTTTTGGCGGGATGCCGAGCACACCTCAAAACGCCACAGCCCTGACCTGCGATTTTATTGAGCACTTGCCGCGATGTGCTCGGCAGATCCAAAAAAGCCTACTCACTTGCATCTGAGATGCTCTAGATACGCAAAATACCGCCGCGAAGGGAGCTGGACTCCCTTCGCGGCGGTTATTCGCTCTGATTTTGCGACGGTTTTGCCCGTCTGTTACTCACTGTAGCGGGTGGCGATGGCAGCTTGTACCATGCCGGCGCTCATGAGGTACGTTACCAGGAAGTAGCCACCATAGGCCGCCAGGAAAATCGCGCAGGTGAGGCCCACGGTGCCGGCGATGCTCATATCTCCGAATATGCTCACCAGCTCGATGATCACCTTGAGCGCCACAAAGGAGTGCGCCAGGCCCACTGCCAGCGGGAACAGGAAGAATACCGCTTGCTGCGCCATCACCGAATGACGAATCTGGCGGTCGTCACAGCCAATCTGTGCCAGCACACGATAGCTGCGGCTGCCGTCGGCCACATTGGAGAGCTGCTGGATCGACAGTATCGCCGCGCACGCAACGACCAGTACAAAGCCAATGTAGATGGCCAGATAGCTAATCATGCCGTTCATCTGCGCTGCTTGCGTGTACATCTCGGAACGCGTGATGAAGACTCCCCACGACCCCGGCTCCTTGCCGTCAACGAGCAGATTATCGAGCAAGGTGTATTTAATGCTCTCGTCTGCCTCGGTCGTATCCATACCCTGTTTGTAATTAACGAGCAGATTACTGGAATACGGCTGCAGATTAAGCTGGGACAGCAGCTCATCGGCTACGACCACGGTACCGGGATTGCTGCCCATCGCCGAGTTGGCGATGGCCGCCGTGTCCTCGTCCGACTTATCGGTTGCGGGCTTGAGCTCATGCCCGTCCAAGGTGAGGGTATGGCCGCCAGCCATATACTTGGTGTACAGGTCGCCCAGCTCACCGCCCATATCACACGTGAGCAGATACTGGTCGCGGCCAATGCTCACCGGCTCCTCGCCCATCATCTGGCGCAGTTTGTTGTACTGGCTCGCCGGCGTCACATACAGACCCATCGCATCGGCGTTGCTTCCCTCGAGCGCCTTGGGAAGCTTTTCTCCCATGGCCTTGCACATCTCACCCGCCACCACCGAGGGGCCCGAGCCGCCAAGCGGGTAACTCAGATACGAATCGATCTGCACATGCTCACCGGCAACATCGGCGATATTGACCTTCTTGCCTGTCTCATCGTTGTTGTCCGCCGACTTGCGCTCGCCATGCCATGCAGCGTACAAATCGACCGTTGCATCGGCCAGCACCATGCGATCGGCCTCAGACGGATTGACATACTCCTTGTAGTAGTCGAGCGTTTCGGGCGTGTAATAGACATACGTCTGAGACACGTCAACAGGGTTATAGCGCTCCAGATTCTCGTTCATCACGTTGGCGATCGACATACCGCAGGTCACCGAGGTAATGGCCAAAAACAGAATCATCGCGATGACGCCCATCGAAAAGCACACCGTGTTGACCTTGGCCGCAAGCTGGCGCACGGTAAACATATTGAGACCGCGCCAGTACACGCCGCGCAGGCTCTGCAGCAGCTTGATAAGCATGCCCGAAAGCCCCCAGAACAGGGCAAAGGTGCCCACCGTGACCATAGCGGTAGTGATGCCGAACTGATTCATGGCCCCCTGCAGCTTATCGCCCGACGCGGTGAGCGGGAACCCGTCGCGCAGCAGACGGTAATAGGCCACGCCCACAAGTAGCACGCCCGCGGTAAAGATGGCAATCGCAATCCAGGGATTACGTGTCTTGATGCTCTCGTTGCGGCGCTCGGCACCCATAAGCTCGATGAGTTTGGTACGACGCACGGCGCGCAGGTTCAGCAGTAACGTGAGTACGAACATCACGAGCATGCAGGCAAGGGTCAGGTTGAACGCATGCACCGAGAAGAAGAAATGAAAATTGGCGATCTGTGTCTTAAAGAGCGAGGCCGTAAAGAATGTCATGAGCTGGGAGAGTCCCACACCCAGCACAATGCCGGCGACAAAAGCGCCGACCGAGACGATCACCGTCTCGAGCGCCATGATCGTGGCGACGCGCCCGCGCCCCATGCCGAGCACCTGGTACAGGCCAAACTCCTTTTTGCGGCGTTTCATGATGAAGTTATTGGCATACACCATCAAAAAGGCCATGACACCGGCCAAAAAGTACGTCAGGTAGCCGAGCATGCTGCCCATAACCTGCGCCAAGCCCTCTTCATCGATGCCGGCAATGTCGACCTGCATCGAGATGGTGTTAAAGGCATAGAAGACCGTGACGCCCAGGGTGAGCGTCAAAAGGTAGACGAGGTAGTCGCGGCCGGCGCGGCGGACGTTGCCCCAAGCGAGTTTACAGAGCATCGGAGCCCTCACCGCCCATCATGGCAACGACCTCCATAATGCGGTCGAAGAACTCTCGGCGGTCGGTGTCGCCGCGGCGCAGCTCGGTGAAGATCTTGCCGTCACGAATAAACAGCACACGGCTCGTGTAGCTGGCGGCAAAACTGTCGTGCGTAACCATGAGCACGGTCGCGCGCAGGCGGCGATTCAGGGCCTCCAAGCTCTCGAGCAGCAGGCGGGCGCTCTTGGAATCGAGGGCGCCGGTGGGCTCGTCGGCCATGATCATGGTGGGGTCGGTGACGAGCGCGCGAGCCGCGGCAACGCGCTGCTGCTGGCCGCCGGACATCTGGTAGGGGTACTTGTCGAGCACCTGGCTAATAGACAGGCGCGCGGCCACGTCCTGCACGCGGGTCGAGATCTCTGCCGAGTTTGTGCGGGCAATGGTGAGCGGCAGGGCGATGTTCTCGCGTGCCGTGAGCGTATCGAGCAGGTTGGAATCCTGGAAGATAAAGCCCAGCTCCTCGCGGCGGAACTGCGAAAGCTTGGCCTGCTTCATGCGCGTCACATCCTGGCCGTTGATGCGGATGGCGCCACTCGTGGCGGCATCGATGGTCGACACGCAGTTGAGCAACGTCGACTTGCCCGAGCCCGAGGCTCCCATGATGCCGACGAATTCGCCGCGGTTGACGGTAAAGTTGACGTCGTTGAGCGCGCGGGTCACGTTGCCCAGCGCTCCATATACCTTTTCGAGATGCGCGACCTCCAGTACCGGGGTCGCCATTTGGGTGGTTTGCATACCGAGTCCTTTCTTGCGATTAGTCTACGGCATCTATAGTCGCAAGGAGCCGAGTCGGCTACCATCGATATGGCTTACGCTTGCCTTACCGTTGTGTAAGGTAAGGGTAGCCTGCCATGTGTTGATGTGGAGAGAGGACTCCTGTTGAAGACTGTTCATGTTGCCGCTGGGATCATTCGCAAGGATGGATCTGACGAGCTGCTTGCCGTGCAGCGCGGCTACGGCGACATGCAGGGACTGTGGGAGTTCCCAGGTGGCAAGCTCATGCGCGGCGAAACACCCGAAGACGCTGTGCGCCGCGAGCTTATGGAAGAGCTACAGGTAAAGGTCACCAACCTACGTGATTTCT
>ERZ835880.2667-NODE-2667-length-11538-cov-3.005748_pt1 | contig 11538 bp, 17 predicted proteins | sample MGYA00519944_ERZ835880 | MGnify/ENA primary metagenome ERZ835880 (study PRJEB31850, sample SAMEA3708787) | human gut metagenome | biome: human gut; feature: human-associated habitat; material: faeces | place: China | collected 2014 ... | reverse complement strand
GAAAATACAGGTACCTTATTGCAGCCAATGCAAGCCGAGGAATACCGTGCTGGACATTGCCGCAATCCCCAATGGTGTGGCTGCGCAGGTGAGGGAACGTAAGAACGGAATATTTCAGAATGCCTTTATCGTGGACGGACCGGTTGTGTATGGTTATACGTCCAATGCTGAGTGCTTTTTGTTTGATACGGCTGATATTGAGAAGGCAAAGAAGCACACATGGAGCAGGAAGCATATGCGGGATGGCTGGTATGTGTATACGGTCGTTAAACAGAAATTCACTTATTTTCACACTTTGATTCTGGATAATCTGGAGTGCAGGAAAAGGATAGACCATATCAATAGGGATAAACTTGATAACCGCAGGGAAAACCTGCGGTTTTGCTGTGACCAGCAGAATGCGTTTAATCAGGGGATGCCGAAGACGAATACACTTGGGTACAAAGGTCTGGCGAAACATACAAGCGGAAGATGGAACGCTGTCATTACTTTTTGCCAAAAGAAGATCAGTCTTGGCCTTTATGACACAAAGGTTGAAGCGGCAGCAGTATATGACGCGGCGGCAGAGTTGCTTTTTGGTGAATTCTGCAGGCTGAACAGGGAGTGTGTTGCCGGCGTTCCTCATGCGACACCGGATCAGAGATCTTATGTGGTATACCGTTGTCTGAAAAGGCTGGAAGGAATCCAATGGGCGCAAAATCCGGAACTTTTGGATGCCGCGCTTAGACGTTTGCACCGGGAACAGGAGAGGCTGGCAGCATAGGAGGAAATCATGATAAAAAATAAAAATGAACTGACCCTCGGCAGCCTGTTCGACGGCTCCGGGGGTTTTCCACTGGCGGGCATCCTTGCCGGGGTGACGCCTTTGTGGGCATCCGAGATCGAGCCTTTTGCAGTGCGTGTGACCACAGCAAGGCTTCCGCAGATGCAGCATTACGGAGATGTCTCAGGCATCAGCGGGGCAGACCTCCCGCCTGTGGACATCATCACCTTCGGGAGTCCTTGTCAGGATATGTCCATCGCCGGAAAGCGGAGCGGTCTGGAGGGTTCACGTTCCTGCCTGTTTTATGAGGCGATCAGAATCGTGAAAGAAATGAGGGAGAAGACCAATGGAGAGAAACCAAGATTTATCTGCTGGGAGAATGTCCCCGGCGCCTTCTCCAGCAACAAAGGAGAAGATTTCAAGGCGGTCCTTGAAGCCGTCATCGGCATTAAAGAACCGGCCGCCCAGGTGCCTGCGCCTAGTAAAAAAGGATGGCCCTACGCCGACTGCTACCTGGGAGACGGATGGAGCGTGGCATACCGCGTTCTCGACGCTCAATACTGGTCCGTCCCCCAACGAAGGGCAAGAATCTTTCTTGTCGCAGATTTTGGAGGCGGAAGTGCCCCGGAAATATTATTTGAGTCGGAAGGCGTGTCTGGGTATACTCCGCAGGGCTTCCGCACGTGGCAAGGAGCTGCCGGAGATTTTAAGGAAGGCGCTGGAGCAGCAGGCGGAGCGGATGCGGGAAGAGGAAGAATCGTCTTAAATGACCAGGGCGGCGGTCGCATGGATGTAACGGAGGAGATTGCCTGTACGTTACGGGCAGAGGCACACCATCCGCCGGTCATCCTGGAAGAGCCGTGCCAGCCTGCGTCAGCAGGTTTCTGTACGGAACACAGCGCTAAGTCCCGGAGCATCGGCTATGAGGAGGAGATATCCCCTACGCTCCGGGCGGGAGTTGTCCCGGCGGCAATCGCCCTGGATTACCATCCGGCAGACAGCCGCATTGGTATCGGCGAGCCGGAAAAGTGCCAGACGCTTACTTCCAGGATGGGCACCGGCGGTAACAATGTGCCGGTTCTTCTGCAGGAAGAACTGGAACCGAAAACGCTCAAGATCAGGTGCGGCATACCGAATGGAGGGAAGGGCGCACTGGTACAGAATAATAAGTCCGCCACCCTTGGCTGTAATAATGACCAGACTGTATTTGTCCCTTATGGCATCTGCTCCAAGGACAGCAATGCCATGAAATCCGATAATCCGAAAGCAGGGTTTTATGAGGCGCAGACCAGCCGGACGCTGGATGCCAATGGCGGGAATCCGGGATGCAACCAGGGCGGAATCGCCATTGTTGCTTTTACGCAGAACCAGCGGAATGAGGTGCGTGACCTTGGGGAAAAGTCCGGTGCGCTTGCGGCGGAGCCGGGAATGAAACAGCAGACCTATATCCTACAGGGCAGCATGATCGGCAGGGCGGATAAGAACGGCCCACAGGGAAGCGGTATTAATGAGGGTGTGTCTTTTACGCTGGATGTAGCTGACCGCCATGCAGTTGCCTACTGCATGACCACAGGGGAATACACCCAGGCATTAAAGGAGAAGGCACCGACACTGATGGCAAGGGATTATAAAGATCCGCCAGTCGTGAACGATAAGTCCATGCAGGAACCTTATTATATCGTGCGCCGCCTGACACCAACGGAGTGTGCAAAGTTGCAGGGCTTCCCTTCCTGGTGGTGCAGCGGGCTTGGTGTGGAGGACCCAACTGAGGAAGAACTCGCATTCTGGGCGGAGGTGTGGGAAACACACCGGAAGGTCATGGGAACATCAAAAAAGCCGAAGACGGAAAAACAGATCCGAAAATGGCTGACAGATCCCCACTCGGATTCCGCAGAATACCGACTTTGGGGAAATGGTCTATGCCTTTTTTGCGCTTATTTCGTGCTGACCGGTATTGTCTGGGCTGCACAATGCGGGGCAGAAATAGAGGAATGAACAATGGCGGAGGCCGCCTTTGCTGCCGATGGGAAACCATAAGCAGCAGGGCGGGCTTCTGCCATGATACATAGGAGGGATGCTTATGGGATGGCTGATTGCCGCGGTTGCCGTTTTTGTAATTCTTGTGTTCATCGTTAGCCTTTCCCTCTGTATGGCAGCCGGGGATGAGGATGATGATGCGGAACAGATGAAATGGATACAGGACATTGAGGAAAAGCGCAGAAAACGGAATGATGACAGTAACCTACACTAATGCACAATTCTCACCCACGGATTTGTGCATTAGGCCAATTCCGCACATTTGCGGAGATATTCGTTGACTTATCCCGGCTTTAGAGTGATTAATACCATACGCCAAAGAACACCGGCAGAAAAGCCGGAAAGAGCGAAGAAAGGAGCGGCATGACATGATGAAATTTGAAAAGAACATAGAGGAAAGAAAGGTACTGGTTAAAAGACTGGGAGAACTTACGGGGATTTCCCCTTACTACACAAAGGTTCCGAGATGCGCCTATGAGATTGGGGATTACACGGTAGAACGGGATGGAAGCCTGACAGTGGAAGAGGATGCGGCAGACCTTGGAATCCTTGCAGCCCTGAAAAATGAGGGACTGATCAAGGATGCAGAGGGAATCCTCGAAGCGGCAGCGGAAGAACCAGGGCAGACAGAGGAAACAGCAGAGACAGATTCTATCCCGGACAGCGAATACGAGTCAGAGGTTCGGGAAGAGGCAGCCGCCCAGGAGGGAGAGGAACCGCTGGACATGGTGATCAGCCTACCGATGGGAAATCACACAGGAAATACTTTAAGAAACCTTGTGAACATGATCTACAGCAGAGGCCCACTTCTTAGCAAAGCATCCGGCGGGCACTTCCGTGTGGAGAAGGAACTGGCAGAGATTCTGAAAGATGATGCCAGCACCGCCACAGTCCAGAGCTTTTTGACAGCACTGGCAGATTATACGGAAACGCACGGCGGTATGGAGGGGCTTCAGATCACGGAAGAACAGATTTCCTTCACAGGATTTCCGGTGCCGGCGGATAAAGCACACTCCGATGCGTTTTGCCAGTTGGTTGCCATGATGAATGACATGGCACTTTCACAGAAACGGATTCAGGCAAAAGAGGTCAACACGGATAATGAAAAATACGCATTCCGCATCTGGCTCCTCCGGCTTGGGATGAACGGGGACGCCTACAAATCTACCAGAAAGGTGCTGATGGAGAAACTTGGCGGCCACGCCGCATTCCGGACACCGGAGGAAGCGGAAAAGGCAAAGGCGAAAAATAAAGCGAAGCGTGAGGCGGAAAAGACAATGGCAGGAGGTGGGGAGTCATGATGGAAAATATCTGCAAACTGGCATACCAGAAGGCGGTAGATGCCATTGATGGGACGGAGCAGGTGTATTTTAAGCATGGGTTCTGGAACCCCTATGAACTGAAACCAACGGAGGAAGTGAAAAAACGGATCATGAACAGCGGGTATGGCGCAGATGTGGACCGGAAGGACGGGATGCTTTATGTGTTCTGCCCATGCAGTTCGGATATGTGGTAAACCGCAGTTTCCCGCAAATGGGGCCGGGACATAATGAGGCACCTTCTCCATTGTAAGTGATATTACCTCTGAAAATGTGCATTATCAAGTGCTTTTCCCGCCATAAAATACACACTTTTTGCCTCTGATCTTTGGTACATTTATGCCCGTTATCAACTTGCTATTATCTGCGTTCAGAGTGATATATAGACACAACAAAAGAGCAGAAAACACCGCAGGCAAGCGGTTTTAGCAAAGGAGATAGCGAAAATGAACGAAAAGACAAGAGCGCAGATTGAGGCAATGAAAAACCAGACCATCGGAGTCGAGATAGAAATGAATAACATCACCAGGGAAAAGGCAGCGAAGAAAGCAGCCGAGTTCTTTGGAACCGGCAGATATGAATACACAGCGGGCCGGAACGGATATTTTGCCTGGTCAGCATGGGACGCACAGGGAAGGGAATGGAAGTTCCAGAGGGATGTCAGCATCGAGGGGCCGGACAGCCAAAAATGCGAGCTGGTCACCCCAATCCTGATTTACGATGACATTGAGATGCTGCAGAAACTTGTCCGCCTTTTGAGAAAGGCCGGGGCAAAGAGCAGCCCCTCCAGAGGATGCGGAGTCCACATCCACATTGGAAAGGGTAACCATACTCCGCAGAGTATCCGCAACCTGGTCAACATCATGGCAGCCCATGAGACACAGATCGGCAGGGCCATCCGGCTGGACCAGGGACGGCAGAGACAATACTGCCGGACGGTCGACCAGAGATTCTTGGAACAGCTCAACCGGAGAAAACCACGCACCATGAGCCAGCTGGCAGACATCTGGTACGAGAGCCAGGGGCAGGACTGGCGCAGGCATGACCACTACAACGGCAGCCGCTACCATATGCTGAACCTGCATGCCACTTTCACAAAGGGGACCATCGAATTCCGGCTTTTCCAGTTCGCAGACCCGGCAAACGGAAAACGGAATGGGCTTCATGCGGGAGAATTAAAGGCTTACATCCAGCTCTGCCTTGCCATGAGCCAGCTTGCCAAGCAGCTTCGGAGCGCAAGCTGCAAGCCGCAGCAGACCGAGAACGAAAAATACGCTTTCCGGTGCTGGATGCTTCGGTTAGGCTTCATCGGGGAGGAATTCGCAACGGCGAGGGAAATCCTCCTGCGGAACATGGATGGCAACGCAAGCTGGAGAAACGGAAGGCAGTAAGCCTTCCATCCACGGAAACTTCCGGGCGGGCAACCGCCCTTGGGGTGGTAGAAGGAGGCGAAGATATCATGAAAAACGAAAACAGGATGAAACATATGGATGCTGCCCCAAGAGGCAGGGCATTTAAAGTGACGGTGTCGGAACTTTACCAGAGGGAGATTACCGTATACGAATCAGAAATGAAGGAAGCAACACCGGAGGAAGCCCTCCGCATGGTGGAGAACTGGTGGCAGGACAGCCAGATCGATTTAAACGAAGCGGATTTCCAGGGCGTGGACTATTCCCTGACCGGAATAATGGATGCATCGGCAGAAATGGAAGGCGGTGAGTGACAATGGCAGGAATGTTCTCCCTGGGGCTTAGCACAGGGGCAGCGAGGAAACCGAACCGTTTTTATCTGGCCTACGGTTCCAACCTGTCCCTGGAACGGATGAAAAGCCGCTGCCCGGATGCTGTGGTGCTTGGCACAGCTGTCATTCCCGGCTACCGTCTCCTGTTCAAAAAGAGCAAGACCGGAAGCTACGCAACCATCGAGCAGGATGCCAACTGCTGTGTCCCCGCACTGGTCTATAAGATTTCAGAACTGGATGAAGCGCTGCTTGACCGCTGTGAGGGTTATCCCCGGTATTATTATAAGCGGAATTTCCGGCTTTCTGTCACGAGGCTGGATTCCGGCAGGCGGATGAAAGAAAGGAAATGGTGCATGGCCTATGTGATGCACGAGGAGCGTATTCTTGGGGAACCGGACATGGAGTATTTCCGGCTCTTGGATGAAGGGTACGGCGAGTGGAATTTTGATACCGATATTCTGGATAAGGGGCTGGCGGACAGTATCGGGATCAGGGCTGCGGGAGAATACATAGAACGTTACCAGCGAGGGTAAAGTACACAATCTGCGGCCGGTACATTTGGTGGATTTATGGATCAGGATTCGCTTGCTATTACCGGCCAAAAGAGTGATTAATACCATACCGCTTGAGAAGCGCGGAAGAAAGGAGCGAAAGCAAATGAGCAAGAAAAAATACTACATAGCGTACGGGAGCAACTTATCAGTGGGCCAGATGGCCTACCGCTGCCCGGATGCGAAAGTCATCGGAACCGCGGTCATTGAGGATTACGCGCTGCTTTTTAAGGGCTGCGCCACCATTGAGCAGAGGGAAGGAAAAAAGGTGCCAGTACTCATCTGGGAGATTTCCCCCAGTGACGAAAAAAACCTTGACCGCTATGAGGGCTATCCCAACTTTTACTACAAAAAGGATTTGACATTGACAGTCCAAATGACCGGAACGGATGCCAGCCAGGAACTGACCGCAATGGTCTATATCATGGATGAGCGCCGCCGCCTCGCCAGTCCAACGGGCTATTACTACAAGGTGCTGGCAGACGGTTATGAGGACTTCGGGTTTGATAAAGCAATTCTGGAGCAGGCACTTGTGGACAGCGTTGGAAAACGTACAGCCAGAGTATTTTTGAACGGATATCAGGACGATTGCAGGGGGTAGCAAATGGGGAAAAAGAATTTGAATATTAAGCTGCCGGAGGCCATGCTGGATGAACTGGAAATCATCCGCAGGGAGCGGAGCCAGCAGGAAGGGCGCAGGGTTTCCAGGAACAGCCTGATCGAAGAGGCAGTAGAAAAATATGTTACGGCGGCAGAAAAATTTCTGGAGGGATTGTTTCAGGAAGGAAATTTAAAGCCGGATCAGCCATACCAGATTTCCGTGCGGGAGTTCCTTGGCAGGCATACGGATGACAGGATATCCATGATGACACCGGGAGGGTATGTGGATTTGGATAAAGCGCAGACAGAACGGCTCCTCTCCGGACAAATGGTAAAGGCCCATCCCGGATGCAGGGAGGATTTCCGGGATGCTCCTGCGGAGGAACTGTTGCCGCAGAGCGTCCTATCGGCACATCTGCGGGATGGGGTGTGGCAGCTTCTGACAGACATCGAATGTGGTACAGAAACGGTCCGTACCGTCTGCTATGATACAGAGGATATCTGGAAGAGCCGTGAGCTGGCGAAGCAGTTTTTCCTGCGGGCAATGGCAACCTGCGAGGGCAGTGAGAAAGAACGCTACACAAATATTTACATGAAACTGATGATGGGAATGACAGACTGTGATGATTCGGAGGTGTGAGCATGGGATTCCCAAAGAGAAAAATCGTGGAGAAAATCAGAAAGGATTATCCTGTCGGCTGTGAGGTGGTGCTTGACCGGATGGAGGATGTGCAGGCTCCTCCGGTGGGGACACACGGAACCGTGAAGTCAGTGGATGATACGGGAAGTATCAAAGTTGCATGGCGCACGGGCGGAAGCCTGCGCGTGGTCTATGGGGAGGATGCCTGCCACCGCATCGACACAGATGCGATAGTAAAAGAATTTCTGGACGGATACGGGAAAACACAGGCCGGAGGGAGCTGCCCGCGCTGCGGCAGCCCAATGCCGCATTTGGAGCGCCATGCAGTCAGCCGGAGGGCGCACCTCATTGTATGCGATCTGTGTGGAACGGAGGAAGCGCTGGAGGATGCAGGGATGTCAGAGAAGAAACCGTTGTTTACATGGGAGGCATGGAAGGAGAGAGGAAAATGAGCCACAGAAAAATGCCTGCTTACGGAGAACGCGAGCATGGCGGCAGATACATACTGGATGATTACTGTTGGTCCAGGAACCATTGCAGGGCAGTTACAATCCGCCGTTGGAAACGGAATTTGAAAAAGAAGGCCCGGACAAAGACGCGGATGCAGTTTGTATGGGTGGAAGGAGGATATGAACAGGATGAAATCTAAAATATGGAAAACGGGGGATACCTGTTTTGTGATCACCAATAAGAAAAAGCGGCAGTCAATGGAATATAAGGTTCTTTCCTTCGATGGCAGGTTTTATTTTCTGGAAAGCCGGACGGGAAGCCATATCAACGCTTCCCCGTCCCGAATGTTCCGGTCAAAGGAAGATGCGACCGCTTCACTGGGATAGGAGGCAGCCATGATGCAGGAGCCAATGCCGGGAACGGCACGGATAAAAAGGAACAACTGGAACAGGGGCAGCGGTGTGTACAGTATGAGGGGTGAGCTGAAAAGAGGAACCGCTCTCAATAAGAAACGCCTGAACCGAAAAGTCCGGCACAGAAATAAGGATGCCCTGAAAGGGTGCCGCTACAAGCGTATATGCAGGACATCCCATATGGTGGATTTTACCTAAAAAAGAAAACAGGGCCGGTAATAACCCGGCACCCCTCTCCAGTTTACCGTATATTCGCTCTGAAAGTGAGTTTTATCAAGCGGATTCCGAATAATAATGTACACAATCTTTTACCGGCATGTCTGGTACATATATGGTGCCAGACTTGCTTGCCATTCTGTGGAAATGACGGTAATATGCACGTACCATAAGAAAAGGAGGGCGCAGATATGTCGGAATACCGGATAGAGGAGTCTGCCAGAAAGCGGGCGTTGAAATTTAAGGAAGATTACGAACGCCATTTTGAAAAAAACTCAAAACGGATGAGAAAGATAGCAAAGGAGACAGAGGCCTATTTAGAGCGGGAACATTTGCAGGATGATACTGACGCCACACTGAATATCATCAGCATTCTTCCAAGTTGCCATTACCGGATTTATCTTTACGGCCGCTACCATGAGCTGGTGAAGAAAGCAGGAAGAACTGATACAGAACTGGAGTACAGGAAATGGAAGATAGGCGGGGAAACTTCAGAGAAAATCCAGAAGTTCGCAGTGATTTACCGGAAGAGAGAAAAATGTCTGAGAAAAATGGAGTCTGATGCGGAGGCAGAATGCATTGGTTACCTGAAAAAAAGCGGATTGTGGGATGACCTGGAGGCGGTGCATGAAATGCGGTGCTGCCTGCCAATATGCCTTTTAAGGCATAAACTGGATGAACGATACTATGAATTATTTATGAAAGAAAATGAGGATTTCACGGATGAGGATTAGTTTTTTATATTCTTTTCCTGTATAAATGATGCACAGTTTCCGCCAGAAATCTTTGTGTACATTATGGTTCAGCATGGACTTGATAATATATGTTTTTAGAGCGAATATGTCACTACCGAAAGGGAAAACAAAGAAAACGGAGGAAACACACATGAAGGAATTAAGCAAAAAGGAACTGGAAAGCCTGGTGGAGATCGCAAGGAAACACATTTACCCGGTTGAGGCCAGAGGGGATTTGGAAACCCGCGACAATGACAGCGAGGATTTTCTGGATGTTTCCGTCCGGAGCATCAAGGCAGCATTGACGGCGGCTTACGAACTTGGGAAAGAAAGCAGCCAGAACAAACGTAGCGGCAGGAAAATATCCCTGACAACGGCAGACGGGATTCCGGAGAGCTTAAGCAACCTTTGGTACACTGGTGACTGCGACATTGCAACTTTCACGGATGCGGTTGAGGACAGCCGGACGGGGGCAGAACTGGTCAGGAACCTTGGCAGGCTGAAACTTTTTAGAAAATTTACTCTCCAAAGGGAAACGGATACCAAGATCAGGCTGAAGGGCACAGACCGCATGGGAAACATCAGCTACCTGACAGTTACAAAATAAGGACCAGGAAACAGGCAGAGGCAAGGGGCTGGAGAGACCGGTCTTTTGCTTGTGCCTGTTTGATGCCATAAAATACACAGTTTTTCTTTGGAATGATTGTGTACATTATGGTTCGGATATGAGTTGCTATTATCCGTACCTGACGGTAATATGTGTCACAACAAAGGGGGGACACCCCAAGATCAAGGAGGCACAGACCATGAAGAAAAATAATTTTGCAGAAGAATACGCACAGGAGATGGCAATCAAAGCACAGTACCACGAGGCTGAAAAGGCAGGCAGCAAGGAAGGGCAAGAAGCCGCGCGGGATGCCTACCATGAACTGGAGGAGCAGATTGCAGCAAAGGGAAATTCCTACGCAAGAATCTACCGGCTTTACAGCGAGGCACAGGAGCGGGGCAACGAGTACATTGATTTAAACGATACCATTTGGGATGAACAGGTAAAGCCGCTGATCGGCAGTCTCCGGGAATACGGCATTGAAAAATTCACCTTTTCCTCCACCTGGTCTTCCGCAGTGGAAACCGCATGGCTTTTCACACAGAACGGATGCAGGCTGGAGGGACTGGTGGAGATTAGTAGCCGGCACAAAGCATTTATGAGTGAGGAATACGAGAAAGCCCATGGATACCTTTTTTCCATCGGGGATGCGGAAGAAAAATAAAGAAAAGCGTAATCGGCCGGGAGAGGGGCGGTAAGCCCCTCATAAGCCGTTCACCGGGGTTTTGTCCGGTCTTCCGGGAAAAAGGCGGACACGGCCGGCGGTGGCAGCACTGTAGGGGAAACAGAAAGCAGGAGGACGAAGCAATGGAATATAAAGGTTACTACATAGCAGTTAGCTGGAACAATAGGGAAATGGGATTTGATTTTGCTGTATATGATCCGGAGCATAGGAAAGTGGCCCGGAGCGATGCGTCCTATTTCTTCGACTATAACGCAGAAAAAGCGGCGAAGGAGGCCGTTGACAAAATCCTGCAGGAGCAGAAAAGCGGGGAATAAAATACACAATTTCCCCTCCTTATCTTTGTGCAGCATATTCCTGTAATTAACTTGCTATATGTGTAAAACAGAGCGAATATGTCACTACCGAAAGGGAAAACGAAGGTACACACCATGAAGAAAAGAAGATTGAACTTTTTGGAAAAGCCATTGCAAAGGGTTATGTGGGATGAAGGAGGAGATTTTATGGCTGAAATGAGATGGTACAAGGTTTGGATGGTTGTTCCGGGAACGGATGGCGATGCGGAAAACGGGCCTTGCGAACCAATGTGGTGGAATGACATGGAGAAGGCTCCCGATGAAGAAACGGCAATATGTCAGGCAAATGACAAAGCACGGAGGCAGTGGGAAGAACCGAATTATTATGAACCAGGGGTGGAAACACCGTCTGACAGGGATATGGGACAGGAATGTCCGGTCTGTACCGGGGCGGCGGCCTCCTGCGCCGGAGAAGGTGCGGATGCAGCC
>ERZ835880.2659-NODE-2659-length-11564-cov-5.568598_pt1 | contig 11564 bp, 10 predicted proteins | sample MGYA00519944_ERZ835880 | MGnify/ENA primary metagenome ERZ835880 (study PRJEB31850, sample SAMEA3708787) | human gut metagenome | biome: human gut; feature: human-associated habitat; material: faeces | place: China | collected 2014 ... | reverse complement strand
GGCCGGAAATCCTGATTTTAGATGACAGTGCATCGGCACTTGATTTCGCGACAGATGCGGCATTGCGGATGGCGATCCATGACATGAAAGAAAATCCGACTGTCTTTATCGTGTCCCAGCGAGCTTCTTCCATTCAGTATGCGGATCAGATCATTGTACTGGATGACGGTGCAGTTGCAGGAATCGGTACGCATGAAGAATTACTTGCGGGATGTCCGGTTTATCAGGAAATCTATTACTCACAGTTCCCGAAGGAGGAAGTAGCAAATGGCTGATCGATCAGGAAATAATAAGAAAAAAGTAAATCAGGGGGCAACTCTGAAAAAAGTATTTGAACGGTTAGGAAAATACAGAATTTTTCTGATTTTCTCCATTTTACTCGCAACGGTATCAGTTGCTCTGACCCTGTATATCCCAAAGCTGACAGGTCATGCAGTTGACTTTATCGTCAGCAGAGGAAATGTAGATTTTCCGGGGGTATTGCGTGTGATGGTTCAGATCGGGATCTGTACGCTGGTAACAGCACTGGCACAGTGGCTGATGAATGTATGCAACAATAAAATGACATATCAGATCGTAAGAGATATCAGAAATGAAGCATTTCATAAAATTGAGATCCTTCCATTGAAATATATTGACGGACATGCATATGGAGAGGTTGTCAGCCGTGTGATTGCAGATGTGGATCAGTTTTCAGATGGATTGCTGATGGGATTTACGCAGTTATTTACCGGCGTGGCAACGATCCTTGGAACGTTCTGTTTTATGCTTTCGGTTAATGTAAAGATTACGGTAGTTGTTGTACTGATTACGCCACTGTCATTTTTCGTGGCGAATTTTATCGCAAAGAGAACCTTCAGTATGTTTAAGATCCAGTCTGAAACCAGAGGAGAACAGACAGGGTTGATTGATGAAATGATCGGAAATCAGAAAGTAGTTCAGGTATTTGGCAGAGGGGAAGACGTAACAGAACGGTTTGATGAGATTAATGAAAGACTGAACAGAGCATCGTTAAGAGCAACGTTCTTTTCCTCAATCACGAATCCTTCCACCCGGTTCATCAACAGTCTTGTGTATACGGGAGTCGGGATTACCGGAGCATTTGCGGTGGTAAGAGGATCACTGACAGTAGGACAGTTGTCGAGTTTCTTAAGTTATGCGAACCAGTATACGAAGCCATTCAATGAAATTTCAGGTGTCGTAACGGAATTTCAGAATGCGATCGCATGTGCTCAGAGAGTGTTTGAACTGATCGAGGAAGAACCACAGATCCCGGAACCGGAGCAGGCAGTGGTTCTGAAAGACATTGATGGAAATGTCAAGATCGAAGATGTATCATTTTCTTATGTTCCTGAGCAGAAGCTGATCGAAGAGTTTAATCTGGATGTGAAGCCGGGACAAAAGATCGCGATCGTCGGGCCGACAGGCTGTGGAAAGACGACTCTGATCAATCTTCTGATGCGGTTCTATGATGTGACGGGAGGTCAGATCAAAGTAGAAAATATTGACATTCGGGAAGTGACGAGAAAAAGTCTTCGTGCAGGATATGGTATGGTCCTTCAGGATACGTGGCTTAAGACAGGGACAATCCGGGAGAATATTACGATGGGAAGACCGGATGCGACAGAGGAAGAGATCATTGAGGCTGCAAAAGCATCTCACATCCACAGTTATATTTCCAGACTTCCAAAGGGATACGATACATGGATCACAGAAGACGGTGGTGGTCTGTCACAGGGGCAGAAGCAGTTGTTATGTATTGCGAGAGTCATGCTGTGCCGTCCGCCAATGTTGATTCTGGATGAAGCAACTTCATCTATTGATACAAGAACTGAGCTGAAAATTCAGCAGGCGTTTGCTAAATTAATGGAAGGAAGAACCACGTTTATTGTTGCTCATCGTCTGTCTACGATTCGGGAGGCAGATGTGATCCTTGTCATGAAAGATGGAAAGGTGATCGAACAGGGAAATCATGAAAGTCTGCTTGAACAGGGGGGCTTCTACCGACATCTTTATGAGAGTCAGTTTGCACATTAGAAGCGAGAGTCAAGGAGCATGAGTCAAGGAGCATGAGTCAAGAAGGATGAGTCAAAGCTACGGGGCTGCCAGGATATGACCTGACCTGTTGTTATCAGAAAATGAGAAATACAAAAAGAGGATCTGTCAACCGACAGATCCTCTTTTATAGTAGTTCAGTTCAAAAATCCATGTAGAAAGATTATTGAATCAGTCCGAGATCAGCCATGGCTTTTCTGAGGACTTCTTTATGTGCATCTTCCATTTCTGTCAATGGGGCACGAAGCGTTCCGACTTCTTTTCCCATCATGTTCAGGGCAGCCTTTACAGGAATCGGATTCACTTCACAGAATAATGCATCAATGAGTGGAAGTGCATCCAACTGCATCTTGCAGCTTCCTGCGATATCTCCTGAGAAGAATTTATAGCACATCTCGTGGACATAAGTCGGAGCTACATTGGAAAGTACGGAGATGACCCCAAGTCCGCCTAAGGAAAGAAGCGGTACGACCTGATCGTCATTTCCTGAGTACAGATCGATCTTTCCGTCGCATAAGTGCATGATCTGTGCTACATTGCTGATATTTCCTGAAGCTTCCTTGACACCGACGATATTTTCTACATTTTTTACCAGTGTTGCAATTGTCTGTGGCTGCAATCCACATCCTGTACGGCTTGGTACATTGTAGAGGATGGCAGGAATCTTAACCTCATTACAGATTGCAGTATAGTGGTTGATGAGACCATTCTGGGTTGCTTTATTATAGTAAGGGGTTACAAGAAGAAGTCCGTCAGCACCGTCTTTTTCTGCTTCTTTGGAAAGCTCAATGGCAGTACGTGTGCAATTAGAACCAGTTCCTGCAATAACCGGAATACGGTGGTTGACGCGTTCCACAGCAAAGCGGATCGTCTCAGCATGTTCAGCTTCTGTCATGGTAGCGGATTCACCGGTTGTTCCACAGATGATGATCGCATCAGTTCCGCCAGCGATCTGCTCTTCCAGCATCTCATCCAGCTTATCAAAATTAATTTCCAGATTTTCTTTCATTGGTGTAGCAATCGCTACGCCTGCGCCTTTAAAAATTGCCATTCTTTTTTATCCTCCTTTAAAATGGTGAAACAATAAAAGAAACGGCAAGATGCGCCGTTCCAAAATATACGTCATTGTATAAATCAGATAGCTCTCCATCTTGCGATGACAGTCATGCCGCTATTCACGTCATGCCCAAGAACAAGAACTCAGGATTCTTACCCTTTCGGCATCTTTCCCTTTCCGATGAGTTCTTCTGTTCCTGACACATCCGTCACCTTACTTATGAAAAATGCAACCTCTATCTACGTTTCCGTGTTTAAGCAAATAATAACACCGAGGGTACAATGATGTCAACATGGTTTCTGGATTTCTTTCTTATTTATAGTACCTGGGTTATAAGTACACCTTATAAAAATTGATTATAATAAAGTATAACCGATTTTTTGACTTTTTTCTTATATATATGATATCATTAATTCGCTAGATGTGTGAATGACAAAGCTGTTTCATTTGCACTTTTTTTATGCTTGCATGTTTGTCTTTTGAAAAACAATCGCAAGAAACGACATAAGATAACAAGAGAGAATTGCGAGGATGAGAACCGCGATCCTCGGAAAAGGTATGTGGATAGGAAGGAGACCTACTGTGTTAACAATCGGTAATTACGTGAAGGTTAAGACACTGGAGGAGGCTTATGAGCTGAATCAGGCAAGAAACAGTCGTATCATGGGCGGCATGATGTGGATGAGATTAGGAAATGCGAGAGTGAAGACGATCATTGATATGTCGGATCTTGGTTTGAATGAGATTGAGGAGACAGACCATGTTTTTCGTATTGGAGCAATGTGTACACTGCGCCAGCTGGAAGAGCATGAGGGGCTGAGAAAATTCTATGGGGACGGAATTGCAGAAAGCCTTCGTCATATTGTTGGAGTTCAGTTTAGAAATCAGGCAACAGTTGGAGGCAGTATCTATGGAAGATACGGATTTTCTGATGTGCTGACTGCATTACTGGCATTGGATACATTTGTGGAATTATATAATGGAGGAACTGTTCGACTTTCTGAGTTTGTAAACAGAAAAGCAGATAAGGATATTCTTGTATCTGTAATTGTCAGAAAGAGTAAGAGAAAATTCCGTTACGAATCAATTCGTCAGACAAAGACAGATTTCCCGGTGCTGACATGTTCTGTCGTAACAGGAATTTACAGAGGTCAGGAGTCCTGGTTCTTTTCAGTAGGAGCAAGACCGATGAAAGCGGCATTGCTTGAAAAGCAGTGGGAGATCCCAAAAGATGCTACAGACGAGCAGCTTACAGAGTATGCAAAACGTGTGGCAGCAGAATTTACTTATGGAAGCAATATGCGCGGAAGTGCGGAGTATAGAAAGCACCTTGCAGAGGTTCTGCTTCGCAGAGAGATGCGCTCAATTTTAGATGAATATAATGCGGAGGAGAAATAGGATGGAAGTACAGTTTACTCTGAATGGAAAGAAAGTAAGCACAGAGATCGCAGCAGATACAGTCCTTTTGAACCTTCTGCGTGATCTTGGATGTAAGAGTGTAAAATGTGGATGCGAGACAACAAACTGTGGTTTGTGTACAGTATGGATCGACGGAAAATCCCGTTTGTCATGTTCTGTTCTTGCAGCAAGCATTGACGGACATGAAGTGACAACACTTGAGGGTGTAGAGAAAGAAGCTGCGGAATTCGGCTCATTTCTTGCACAGGAAGGTGCAGAACAGTGCGGATTCTGTTCACCGGGATTCATTATGAATGTACTTGCAATGTTCCGTGAATTGAAGAACCCTTCGATAGAAGAGATTAAAGAATATCTTGCAGGTAATCTGTGCCGTTGTACAGGATACATGGGACAGCTTCGTGCAATCCAGAAATATATGGAAGTAAGAAATACAGCAGTTAATATTACAGTAAAGAAAATGGGCGGGGAGGAGTAAGAATGGAAAGAATAGATAAAGTTCAGAATCTGATTCCTGAGAAACCGGAATTTGTCCACAGCAATCAGGAAAAAGGAGAAGATGTAGAATCCCTGAAGATTGTAAACCGTCCTGTTGTTAAGAAAGATGCGGCTGCACTTGTAACAGGAAAAGCTGTTTATACGAATGACCTTGCACCGTCAGACTGTCTGATCGTTAAAGTTGTAAGAAGTCCATATGCACATGCCTTAATCAAGGATATTAATACAGCTCGTGCCGAGGCAGTACCTGGAATCGAATGTGTTCTTACATATAAAGATTGCCCGAATAAGAGATTTACAATGGCTGGCCAGACATATCCGGAACCAAGTCCGTATGACCGTCTGATCCTTGACCAGAGAATGCGTTTTGTTGGAGATGCAGCTGCTATCGTAGCTGGAACATCTGAAGAAGCTGTTAAGAAAGCAATGAAGCTTGTTAAGATTCAGTATGAGGTTCTTGAACCGGTACTTGATTTCCGTACAGCGAAGGACAATCCGATCCTTGTTCATCCGGAAGACAACTGGAGAAGTCTCTGTCCGGTTGGAGCAGACAACAAGAGAAATCTCTGTGCACATGATGTGAGTGAGGATGGAGACGTAGAGGCAGTTCTTGCAAAATGCGATCACGTGATCGATCGTGTTTACCATACAAAGGCAAACCAGCAGGCGATGATGGAAACATTCCGTACTTATACATATTTAGATGCATATGGAAGACTGAATGTTGTTGCATCTACACAGGTTCCATTCCATGCAAGAAGAATCCTTGCGCATGCGCTTGATATCCCGAAGAGCAAAGTACGCGTGATCAAGCCAAGAATCGGTGGAGGATTTGGTGCGAAGCAGACAGTAGTTGCAGAAGTTTATCCGGCACTTGTTACATGGAAGACAGGAAAACCGGCGAAGATCATTTATACACGAGAAGAGTCTTTGATCGCTTCTTCACCGCGTCATGAGATGGAACTTCATGTACGTCTGGGAGCAGATAAAGAAGGAAATATCAAAGCAATTGATCTCTATACACTTTCCAACACGGGAGCGTTTGGTGAGCACGGACCGACAACAGTAGGTCTTTCCGGTCACAAATCTATTCCGCTTTATGGAAAGGCAGAAGCATTCCGCTTCACGTATGATGTAGTTTATACAAATGTAATGTCAGCAGGAGCTTATCGTGGATACGGAGCAACACAGGGACAGTTCGCTGTAGAATCAGCTGTAAATGAACTTGCAGAAGTTCTTGGAATGGATCCGACAGTGCTTCGTGAGAAGAATATGGTACGTCAGGGCGATAAGATGCCGGCTTATTATGGCGAAGTTACAAACAGCTGTACACTCGACAGATGTCTTGCAAGAGCAAAAGAAATGATCAACTGGGATGAAAAGTATCCATACCGTGATATGGGAAATGGAAAAGTCCGCAGTGTCGGAGTTGCGATGTCTATGCAGGGATCAGGAATCTCAGCAGTAGATACAGGTGCGGTTGAGATTAAAGTAAATGATGATGGATTCTACAGTCTGATCATCGGAGCTACTGATATGGGAACAGGATGCGATACAATCCTTGCCCAGATGGCAGCAGAGTGTCTTGAATGTAAACCGGAAGAAGTTGTTGTATTCGGAGTGGATACAGACATCTCTCCATACGACTGTGGTTCTTACGCATCCAGTACAACTTATGTAACAGGACAGGCTGTTGTTAAGACTTGTGAGTCCCTTCGTAAGAAAATCTGTGAACGCGGAGCAGAGTATCTCGGATGTAAGCCGGAAGATGTAGATTTCGACGGAGAATATGTAACAGAGCTGGCAACAGGAAAGCAGATCTCAAGAAGCCAGATCGGAAATAACGTAATGTGCTTCAGCAACGCACCACTCTCCGCAAGTGAAGCATTTTCCTCACCGGTATCTCCACCGCCATTCATGGTTGGTATGGCAGAAGTTGAGATCGACAAAGAGACAGGTGTACTCGAACTGATCGATTACGTAGCAGTTGTAGACTGTGGAACAGTTATTAATCCAAGTCTTGCGCGTGTACAGGTAGAAGGTGGAATCGCACAGGGAATCGGTATGGCACTGTATGAAGATATCGTATATAGCGAAAAGGGAAAGAACTTCAGCAATTCCCTGATGCAGTATAAGATCCCGACACGTCTCGATGTCGGAACAATTCGTGTTGAGTTTGAAAGCAGCTACGAACCGACAGGACCGTTCGGAGCGAAGTCTATCGGAGAAATCGTAATCAATACACCGTCACCGGCAATCAGCAATGCGATCCAGAATGCAACAGGAGTGATCATTAGAGAGCTGCCGATGACAGCAGAGAAGATTTACAGAGGAATTTGTGGTCGTTAGACTTTGGATTCTGTTTGAAAGTATAAAAAATGAGAGCTGGAATAGTTACCATATGGTTACTGTTCTGGCTCTTATTTTTCATGTTGACATTGCCAGAAGATTTAGAAAAATACCTTCCAAAATTATAAGATTAATCTTGTGGATGCAGAGCGACTCACAAATGTTGAAGAATTTTCAGAGGATTTACAGGTGATACTGGCTATGCTAAGATATAGAAATAGTAGAGCAGAAGGAGAAGGAAAACATGAATGCAGTAGAAGCTTTAGATGAATTACAGCGCAAAGCAAGACATGATGATAAACTAAGAGAACAGTTCATAAAGACAAGGGATGCAGAAGATTCTCTTGGAGCATTCTGCTCTGTATGTCGTGAGGCGGGTTATGAACTTTATCCGATGGATATTGTGCAGGCAGGAGATGAATTTTATGCCGCAATGAAGCGCAGTACGAATGGTGGCGGAGAGAATTCGCCGGTACTTATAGGTGAGGATGATCCTTATGAATTGTTTTTTGCAGGACTACAAGAACAGTTACAATAATTTTAAAAGTTGATGGACAGAAGTGAGTACATAATAGGAAGATTTATTTATGATAAATATAATTCGCGTCGGAAGAGAACGCTTGAAAGAAGCGTATGAAATTGTAAATAAGGTAGACCAGGGGATGAATGTTCCGGAATGGTTTGTCGCAGAACCGTATGAGGAATTTGATTTCTGGATGAGAGAAGAACGAGGACTTTTGTATCTTGCTGTTGATGAAGATGAAAATGTAGGAGCCATGTTCTTCGTAATTTTGCCGGGACTGCATCCTGATAATCTTGGATATGATCTTAATATGGAAGAAGAGCAGCTGAAACTTTGTGCAATGATGGATACAGCGGCGGTACTGCCGGAGTTTCGCGGGCATCATTTACAATATGAAATGATGCAGCATGCGGAAGAAGATTTAAGACAGATGGGATATCAGTATCTGCTCTGTACCGTACATCCGGAAAATGTTTTTAGCAGAACCAATGTCATGAAACAAGGATATAAGAAGATGCTTACGAAGGAGAAATATGGCGGATTCTTAAGAGATATCTGGATGAAAGATATTATATGATTGCGAGAATTGCATAGCAATGGAGCAAGTCGGTTACATTAGAGAGTGGAAAAATTTATTTTTGACACTCACATCATTATATAATATAGAAAAAAGAAAAGGTATGTGGTATACTCTCGACATAGTTAAGAAATGACATAATAGAAACAGATTTCTAGAAACAAACTGACAGAGACATGCGGATGAAAGGAGTAACAGAAATGGAGACATACATGCAAATGCTTGGAAGACTTGCAAAGAATGCATCCCGCGGAGCGGCAAAGCTTGGAACAAAAGCAAAGAACAGAGGACTTCTCGTAGTGGCAAATGAACTTGTGGAAGAGAGAAAATTGATTTTACAGGAGAATGCAAAGGATATCGAAGCTGCGAAAGATAAGGGCGTGAAACAGTCATTGATCGACAGACTGGCACTGACGGAACAGCGAATTGAAGATATGGCAGAAGGTCTGCGTGAAATTGCTGCACTGGATGATCCGATCGGAGAAGTGCTTGGCATGAAGACAAGACCGAACGGACTTCGTATCGGAAAGAAACGCGTACCGCTTGGCGTTGTCGGAATCATCTACGAATCCAGACCGAATGTGACAGCAGATGCATTTGGCCTTTGTTTCAAGACAGGAAATGCGGTAATTCTTCGTGGCGGAAGTGATGCAATCCATTCCAATCAGGCAATCACGCGTGCAATCAAGACAGGTCTTCGCAAAGCAAAGTTATCCCAGGATCTCATTCTTCTCGTAGAAGATACAAGCAGAGAAGTTGTAAATGAGATGATGAAGATGCATGGTTGGATCGATGTTCTGATTCCGAGAGGTGGAGCAGGACTTATTGCAAATGTAGTTGCGAACAGCACTGTTCCGGTAATTGAGACAGGGACCGGAAATTGTCATGTATATGTTGATGAGACAGCAGACATTAAGATGGCAACAGATATTATTGAGAATGCGAAGACACAGCGCCTCGGTGTGTGTAATGCATGTGAGTCACTGGTGATTCATTCCAAGATTGCAGAGGTAGCTTTGCCTAAGATCGTAACAAAACTGAAAGAACATGGAGTAGAGATTCGTGGAGATGAGAGAGCGCAGGCAATCAGTTCTGAGATCATCCCGGCAACAGAAGAAGACTGGGGAACAGAGTACCTGGATGCAATCATTTCCGTGAAGATTGTTGATTCCATTGATGAGGCAATCACACATATCAATACATATAATACAGGACATTCAGAATCCATTATTACAAAAGATTATGATAATGCATTGAGATTCCAGGATGAGATCGATGCGGCAGCAGTTTATGTAAATGCATCAACAAGATTTACAGATGGATTCGAATTCGGATTTGGTGCTGAGATCGGAATCAGCACACAGAAGCTTCATGCAAGAGGACCGATGGGACTCGAAGCACTGACAACAACAAAGTATATTATCTTCGGAAACGGACAGATCAGAGGATAGTATAGATAGCAGGTTTTAAAATCCAGGTCAATTAGTGTAAGTTAAATAAACTTGTCTTTGACCTGGATTTTATGTATCACAATTCAAGTCAACAATATTTCTATAAAATCACATTCCCTCCCCCAAAAAGCATCCTATTAATAAAATAAGAAGAAAATAAAAAACTTATAAAAATAACAATCAGTGTTGACAAACAGAAATCGAGGTGCTATCTTAGTATCTGTAAGGCGTTAGCACTCAAAAACAAAGAGTGCTAATAACAAACAAAGATGAAGAGAAAGGGGAACACAGAGATGTCTGTAGAAGCTGAATTAAGTGAAAGAAAACTTACGATATTGAAAGCCATCATACAGAATTATCTGGAGACTGGCGAACCGGTCGGATCACGAACCCTTTCAAAATACACAGATTTGAAATTAAGTTCCGCAACGATAAGGAATGAGATGGCAGATCTGGAAGATCTTGGTTACATCTTCCAGCCACACACATCGGCAGGAAGAATTCCATCAGATAAGGGATATCGCTTTTATGTAGATCTTCTGATGGAGAACAAGGAGCAGGAGATCAGCAGACGTGAGGACGCACTTCTTGAAAAGACAGATAAGGTCGAGAAGGTACTCCAGCAGGCAGCAAAGGTTCTTGCTTCGAACACCAATTATGCGACGATGGTTTCTGCACCGGTCAACAGCCGGAACACATTGAAGTTCATTCAGCTATCACAGGTGGATGAAGAACAGATCGTAGCAGTCATCGTACTTGGTGGTAATGTGATCAAGAATAAGATCATTGAAGTTGGAGAAACCTTAAGTAATGAGAATCTGTTGAAGCTGAATATGCTTCTGAACACGACACTGAATGGATTATCCATTGATCAGATTACATTAGGTCTGATTGCCAGATTGAAAGAACAGGCTGGTATCCACAGCGAGGTTGTCGGTCATGTACTGGATGCAGTGGCAGAGATCATTCATGTAGATAATGACATGGAGATCTACACAAGCGGCGCAACGAATATTTTCAAATATCCGGAGCTTAGTGATAAGCAGAGCGCACAGGAGATCATCAGTGCATTTGAAGAAAAACAGCAGTTATCCGAACTGGTTACACAGACCCTGGCACAGGATGAGAATACCGGCATTCAGGTATATATCGGAGATGAGACTCCGGTACAGACTATGAGAGACTGCAGTGTCGTAACTGCAACCTACGAACTGGGTGATGGTATGAAGGGAACGATAGGAATTATCGGACCGAAACGTATGGATTATGCGCATGTTTTAAAATCTATGAAACGTCTCCAGACAGAACTGGATCAGATGTTCCATAAGAATGATAGAAAGGTGGAATAACCCTTGGAAAATAAGCAGGAAAAAAGCCAGGAAGATATGGTAAAAGAAGCTGTAGAAGAGGCAAAGAAAGAAGCAGAAGCTTCAAAAGATGAAGCAGAAGAAGCCAAGACAGAAGAAGTTTCTGAAGAACAGGAAGCAGGGACAGAGGATCAGACAGAAGAAAAAGCTTCAAAAAAATTCTTCGGCAAGAAGGATAAGAAAGACAAAAAGGACGAGAAGATTGAAGAACTGACAGACAGACTTACTCGTCAGATGGCAGAGTTTGATAACTTCCGCAAACGTACAGAAA
>ERZ835880.2657-NODE-2657-length-11572-cov-6.583051_pt1 | contig 11572 bp, 10 predicted proteins | sample MGYA00519944_ERZ835880 | MGnify/ENA primary metagenome ERZ835880 (study PRJEB31850, sample SAMEA3708787) | human gut metagenome | biome: human gut; feature: human-associated habitat; material: faeces | place: China | collected 2014 ... | reverse complement strand
ATGTTCAACAACCTCATGGTCATCCCCAACGCCGTTGCGCTGTTCGCTCTCACCAGCCTTGTTGTCAAGCACGCCGATGACCCGAACCGCATCCCCGGCAAAAAGTGATCCTTTCCATCCTCTGTTAAAATAGGTAAAAGCGCCCCCGATTCGTTCGGGGGCGCTTTTCCTGTCTTCACTTCTACCAAACAGGCCGCCGAATCATTCGATGCGGCAGCCTTGTTCCTCTTTGCCTTTTTATGCTTCCAGCAGTTCCCGGAACGCGAGGCCCAGTCCCCGCGTCACGAGCTCCCGCGGGCTCGCACAATACGCGGTCATTTCCTGCGCCAGAAGCTCTCCCGCGCGGCCGTGGAGCCACACGCCGAGCGACGCGGCCTCTGCCGCGCCCATGCCCTGGCACAGAAGCGACGCGATCAAGCCTGTCAGCACGTCCCCGCTCCCGCCCTTTGAGAGCGCCGAGCAGCCGCTCGTGTTGACGAGCATCCGCCCGTCCGGCAGCGCAATGCGCGTCCGGTGCCCCTTGAGCACCAAGATACAGCCGTGCTCGCAGGCAAAGCGGTTCGCAAGCTCTGTCCGTTCGCTCGACGCGATCTCCCGGAGCGTCCGGTCCGTCAGGCGCGCAAATTCGCCGTCGTGCGGCGTCAAAATCGTCACGCGTCCGCGGCGGACATCCAGCTTTTCCGTGCAGCCCTGTAAGGCGTTCAAACCGTCGGCGTCCAGCACCAGCGGCTCTTTCACCTGCCACAAAAGCGCGTGGACGAGCTGCTCTGTCTCTTTTCCGCGGCCAAGGCCGGGACCGAGCGCTAAAACATCACAGCCTTTGAGCTTGTCCTGCATCTTGTCGAGCGCGGCGAGACAGAGCCTTCCGTCTGTCTCCGGCAGCGGGAACGGCATTGCGCTTACGCACTTTTGCGCCTCAACCGCCCAGATGCTCTCCGGCACGCCGAGATACACGAGCCCGCAGCCCGAATGCACCGCCGCGCTCGCCGCCAGATACGGCGCGCCCGTATAGCCCACGCTGCCGCCGAGGACTAAGAGCTTGCCGAAGTCGCCCTTGTGCCCATCTTCTTTGCGCGGCGGCAGAAGCGTCTTGGCATACGCGCGGTCGACGATCGTTTCACGCATCGCAGTTTTCCTCCGTCAGTTCGAGTTTTTTCGCGCGCGGCAGCTTCTTGATGGCGGCCTCGCGCCGCAGCGCCGCGCCCTTGTCGCTGCATTGCTCGCGGTACACGACCGCGACAGGCGGGTGCGAGCGAGTGTACTTCGCCCCGTGTCCGCTCTTATGCATCGCAAAGCGCTTTTCCACGTCTGAGGCAATGCCGGTGTAGAGCGAGCCATCCTCGCAGCGCAGCATGTAGACGTACCAGTCCATCTCAACACTTGAGCACGCCCGTCGTGCGCAGCGCGTTATAGAGCGCCGCCGCAGCCTGCTCGCGCAGGATGGGGACCTTGGGCTCGATATCTTCAAGGCTCATGCAGTACATATTCACAGCATCGCCGTTTTCATCGAACACGGAATTCGTCAAAAGCTCCGCGCTGCGGATGGCCCAGTGTGAAAAGCTCTTATACTTCGGCAGCGGCTGCAAAATGGCCAGCGGGTTCTTGTCCAAAAATTCCCGCGCATCCAGATTCACGAATTCCACGAGCCTGCCCAGCACCGTAATGAATTCCTCCTGTGTTATCGTCGCGTTCGGGTCGAATTTCCCCCCGCCCACGCCGGAGACAAGGCCGATGGCCGCCATCGCGTTCACAGAGGGCGCGTACCAGCTCCCCTTGGCAACGTCGGTAAAGTACCCGTCCGCCGTGGAGTAGAGGTCAAGCGCCTGCGCGAGCAGCGCACAGACCTCCGCGCGCGTCATCGTCGCGCCGGGGCGGAACTTGCCGCCATCGCCAAAGACGATGCGGCTCGCCGCAAGCGAATCGATCTCCTGCGCGTACTCGCTGTCCGCCACGTCGGAAAAGTCCAGCGCGGACGATGCGGCAAAGCCGCACTTTTCGCGCGCCTGCGCGAGCGTGAGCTTCCTTTCGCCGCCGTTTTCGCCCCAGTAAAGCACGGCGTCCGGCGTCAGCGCCGCCAAAATGGCCTCAAGCGCGGCGGAAGAGCTCTCCTTCGCTGCGGGAATGTTGATGTAAAAGTCGCAGCCGTTCAGCACCAGGCGGAGATACGCGCTGTCTTTCGTCTTCTCGCCGCTCAGCAGGCGCGCCGCCGCAACGGCCTGATCCTGCGGGATGTAGAGCGTCGGCACCACGCCGATGCGGTCGGTCGTGTTGCCGCCCGCGCAGTAGAAGCGGTACGCCGTCACCTTCACGGCGTCGCCGTGCAGATACGGGCAGTTCGACTCATCGTATAGGACCTGCGCCACGCCCTTGCCATAGCTGCGCGTGCCGATGACGATGCCGCTGCCCGTGCCGAGCACGCCGCCCGCAAAGATCTCCGACGCGCTGGCGCTGCCGCTGTCCATCAGCACGATGGCGGGCTTGTCCGTCAGGTCCTTGCCCGAATAGCGCTGCGCGGTGCTCTCGCCATCCTGATCGACAAAGTAGATGAGGTCTCCCTTGCCCGAAAAAGCGCCGAGCGCCGACACCGCCGCGGAGGTCAGCCCCCCGCCGTTGCCGCGAAGGTCGACGATCCACGCGTGCACAGCGCTGTCATTCCCGCGCACGCCCTCTTGAAAATACGTCCCCGTCTGCGTGCCGAAGCTGTCGCAGTCAATGTAGCCCACGCCGCCCGTGACCGAGACGGTCGTATTCGTCTGCGTGACGAGCGCGCGCGTAACGGTATAATCCGCCTGCGTGCCGTCCGCGTGGCGGACGGTGACGGTCACGCTCGTCCCCGCTTCGCCGAGGAGCTTGGCGCGGTGCTCCGCGCCGCCCGGCGCGCAGGACTCGCTCTCAATGGCGATGATAATGTCGCCCGCGGCAAGGCCCGCCTTCTCCGCGCCGCCGCCCTTGAGGACGGAGACGATGCGGATGCCCTCGGGCACATAGGTGATCTCCGCGCCGATGCCGGCGAAGCTCACATCACCCTCGACGCCCTGCAAAAACGCCTGATACTCCTCCGCCGTCATGTAGTACGTGTAGTCGTCCGTGTAGGAAAAGAGCTCGTCGAGCGACTTCGCGTCCTGCGCGGCGCGCGGCAGCTTATCAACATAGCTGCGCTGCAAAATATCGTAGGCCTCCTCCACGCTGAGCGCCTGCGCACCGGTCGTTATTGTCATCGCCGCGACGCAGCAGAGCGCGCCCAGGCGGAACAGTCTCTTTTTCATGCCCGATTCTCCTTTGTTCGGCAGTTTTCTCCATTATACCGTGCCCGCGGCAAAAAGCAATCGCAAATCCCGCCGCTTCTCCCGCCTTGCCAAGCGGGCGAAAATAGGCTATACTGTCAGCATAATGAGAAATTTTTGCTTTTTGGAGGATCTTATGGACGAGCAGAAGACCACCGGCACCCTTTATATCGTCGCAACGCCCATCGGCAACTCGCGCGACATGTCCGAGCGCGGACGCGAAATTCTGTCCACCGCCGACATCATCGCCGCCGAGGACACCCGCCGCAGCGTGGTGCTGCTCAACAAGCTCGGCATCCGCGGCAACAGTCTGAGCGCCAACCACAAGTTCAACGAATACGGCAAGGCGAAGTGGTTCATCGAACAGCTTGCCTCCGGCAAGGACATCGCCGTCATCACCGACGCGGGCACGCCCTGCATCTCCGACCCCGGCAACGAGCTCATCCGCGCCGCGGTCGAAAACGGCATTCGCGTCGTCGGCGTGCCCGGCTGCTGCGCCGCGGTCAACGCGCTATCGATCTCGGGCTTTGACCTCTCGACCTTTTTCTTCTATGGCTTTTTCCCGCGCGAGACGGCCGACCGCCGCCGCGTGCTGATGATGATGCGCAAGGGCGACACCGCAACCTACGCCTTTTACGAATCTCCCAAGCGCATCATGAGCGTCATCGACTTTTTCATCGAGGAAAACGCGCAGCTGCGCCTGTGCCTCTGCAACGACATGACAAAGCTCCACGAGATGACCTTCCGCGGCACGCCCGAGGAGGTCAAGGCTCAGCTCATCGCCAAAGAGACCTACGAAAAGGGCGAATATGCCCTCATTGTCGAGGTCTGCGACGATTACCGCCTGCGCGAGATCGAGCACATCACCTCGCCTGAGGCGCTGCTTGTGGACTGCATGGTGCAGAACGACTGCACCGCCAAGGACGCGATCAAGCTGCTTTTGAAGGACGAGAACAACACCTACAGCAAAAACGAGCTGTACGCCGCGCACCTTGCGCTCAAAGAGAGGTTCGGCGCATGAGCATCGTTCTAAGCGACCTTGCCGAGCGCCTCGACACGCTCACCAAGCTCGTCCTCGCCGAGCCGGTCGCGCGCATCGGGCACTCGCGTGTCACCGTGCGGCCGCTCACTCTGCGCGGCAAGGCCTTCTTTCAGCTCGAATACCAGCAGGGGCAGAAGGTCGCGCACCGCAACGTCGCGCGCGGCGCGCTGCTCGAAACGTTCGAGCAGGAGCTTGACGGTCTGTTCCGCTCTGTCACACTCTGCACCGAAACGGAGACGCGCCAGTACGTCCGCAAGACGAACGGCGCGTACAAGTGCACGGCCAAGTCCGGCGCGGCCCGTGCCGCCGTGACCGCCTCGCACAACCGCAAAAAAGAGTACATTTTGCAGGAGGGCGAGAACATCCCCGCCCTCGTCGACCTCGGCGTGTTCACGCCGGACTTCAAGATCGTCAAGGCAAAGTACGACAAATATAAGCAGATCAACCGCTTCATCGAGCTGGTGGACGACGCGTTCCGCGCCTACGGCCGCGACGAGATCACGATTCTGGACTTTGGCTGCGGCAAATCGTACCTCACGTTCGTGCTGTACTACTATTTCGCCGTCAAGCGCGGCGTGCGCGCCAAGATCATCGGCTATGACTTAAAAGAGGATGTCGTCGAGCACTGCAATGAGGTCGCCGCGCGCTACGGCTATACGGACCTCCAATTCGTCGTGGCTGATGTTACGCGCGATGTGCTCTACGACGAGCACATCGACATGCTCGTCACGCTCCACGCCTGCGACGTCGCGACCGACTACGCCCTGCACTACGCCATCTCCCGCGGCGTCGAGCACATCTTCTCCGTCCCCTGCTGCCAGCACGAGGTCAATAAGACCATCCAAAAGGGCGGCGATTTCGACATTCTGCTCTCCCACGGGCTGTTTCAGGAGCGCTTCTCCGCGCTTCTGACCGACGCCATCCGCGCAGCGGTCCTGGAGGACGAAGGCTACGACGTCGACGTCATCGAGTTCATCGACTTCGCCCACTCGCCCAAAAATCTGATGCTCCGCTGTCACCGTACCGGCCACCGCGGCACCAAAAAACTCACCGAGTCCCGCCGTCTCCGCGACCAATACGGCTTTGAGCAGACTCTCCTGTCGCTCGTCGAAAATGGCAGAAAATAAGCCTCGCAGAGTTTTTACCCGCAAGGGGTACGCGGCATCCGTAAAGCAGCAAAGCTGCTAACGGCTGCCCAGGCGTCCGCAGACGCGAAATAAATTAAAATCGTTTTTCTGACGACAGAAGGTGAATTGTCGCAAAGCGGCAAGAGAAGCCGCCCTGGGGCGTGCGCGTCAGAAAAACTCTTCTCACTCCGCAAACGTGCGCGCCTATGGCGCGTGCGCTGCCGCGGAGTGCAATCTTTCTCAAAAAAGAGGGACGCAGTTTTCAACTGCGTCCCTCTTTTTTGAATATTTTTTTATTGCGCCGTGCGCACCGTGTCGAGCGAGCGGTTCAGCAGGTTCACGACCGGCGGAGCCACAAACACCATCAGCACCGCCGTAGCCGCGCCGGAGATGATACGCACCACCAGGCCGCCGAAAACATAGGCGTAGCTGTAGTAGTTGTAGATCACGCTGTCGATATACATCGCTCCCGTGTTGAGCGCCGTCACGACCAGCGCCGTGCCGATCAGCGCAAGCGTGAGCTGACCGCTGGAGAACTTGTAGCCGCAGTGCTTGGCATACACGCCGACGAGCAGGCCGCGCGCTGCCTGCGGCAGGATCCACAGGATGGTGGTCGCGGTCACGCCATAGGTGAGTAGCTGACCCATGAACGCGCCGAGAAGGCCGACGAGCAGGCCGCCGACCGGGCCGTAGAGCATTGCGCCCACGATAACAGGCAGCGACGCGACGGAGATGTTGATCCAGCCAAGACGCACCGTACCGGCAAAGTTCAGCACGACATAGACGGCGGTCAGCATGGCGATGGTGACCATTTTGCGCGTGGACATGGCCGAGGACTTCCACGTGAAGACCACTGCGGCGATGAGCACGAGGGCGACCGCGATGATGATCGTCCACATGATGGGGGAAAGCGCTTCGATCTGAAGGGACATTGTGAGGACCTCCTTTTTTCATCAAAAGATTTTCCCGCGGCTGCGGCGCCGCGCGGAACGGCTTGATCCGGTGAAAAAAGAAAACACCTCTCCCTCCGGATGGCAGGAACCACGCGGAGGAGAGGCCTCACTTAAACTCTCTTCTGAGTGGCAAGCGGATGCGGAAACCATACTGCAAACCATGGGTTTTTCGTCCGCGGGCAACTTCCCATCCCAACGGCACTATTCGCTCTTCGCGTAAACACATGGTTTCCTACTCTGCCGATGCATAAAGCTCTTCAAAATTTAAACTTCATGCAGGCACAGCATAGCAGACTGCACAACGCACGTCAATCCCTTTTCGCCCCTTTTTGCACACTTTTACGTTTTTAAGGTGATATTCCTCTTTTCCCTAATAAATTCAGTCCCTCCAAGGCCCGGTTTTCCTTGACAGGGCCTTACTTTTTTTGCTATTCTAAGGTGTGAGAGAACCGGCATAAGTTCGCACTTTTCAGCTTAGCCGCCGGTAATATATCAATCGACTGAAAAATCAGAGGAGGAACACGCACCATGATCAAAGAAACCATGGAATTCCTGTCCCAGTATGACCCCGAAGTCGGCGCCACTATTGAGAAGGAGTATCACCGCGAGCAGCGCAACATCGAGCTGATCGCCTCCGAAAACATCGTCTCCCCGGCTGTCATGATGGCTATGGGCACGTGCCTGACCAACAAGTACGCCGAGGGCTATCCCGGCAAGCGCTACTACGGCGGCTGCTACTGCGTCGACGAGACCGAAGAGATCGCCCGTCAGCGCGCCTGCAAGCTGTTCGGTGCTGAGCATGCCAACGTCCAGCCCCACTCCGGCGCTTCCGCCAACCTGGCCGCGTTCAAGGCTATGCTCCAGCCCGGCGACACCTTCATGGGCATGAACCTCGCCCACGGCGGCCACCTGTCCCACGGCAGCCCGGTCAACATCTCCGGCCAGTACTTCCATCAGGTCCCCTACTCCCTCAACGATGAGACCGAAATGATCGACTACGACGAGGTCTACCGCATCGCGCAGGAGTGCAAGCCCAAGATGATCCTTGCCGGCGCTTCCGCCTATCCCCGCAAGATCGACTTCGCCAAGTTCCGTGAGATCGCTGATTCCGTCGGCGCTTTCTTCATGGTCGATATGGCCCACATCGCCGGTCTCGTCGCCGCTGGCGTTCACGAGAGCCCCGTGCCCTATGCCGACGTTGTCACCACCACCACCCACAAGACCCTGCGCGGCCCCCGCGGCGGCATGATCCTGTGCAAGAACGAGATCACCAAGAAGAACATCGAGACCGGCGAGATGGAGACCATCAACCTGGCCAAGAAGATCGACTCCGCCGTGTTCCCCGGCACCCAGGGCGGCCCGCTCGAGCACATCATCGCTGCCAAGGCCATCTGCTTCGGCGAGGCGCTCAAGCCCGAGTTCAAGGCCTACGGTGAGCAGGTCGTCAAGAACGCTGCCGTTCTTGCCGAGGGTCTGAAGGCTGAAGGCTTCCGTCTGGTCTCCGGCGGCACCGACAACCACCTCATGCTCGTCGACGTCCGCAACTTCAACATCACCGGTAAGGAGATCGAGCGTCGCTTGGACGAGTGCTTCATCACCGTCAACAAGAACGCCATCCCCAACGACCCCGAGAAGCCGTTCGTCACTTCCGGCATCCGCGTCGGCACCCCCGCTGCCACCACCCGCGGCCTGAAGGAAGAGGACATGAAGGAGATCGCCCGCATCATGGGTATGGTCGCCCGCGACTTCGAGGGCAGCAAGGAGAAGGCTCAGGAGGCCGTCGTCGCCCTGACGAAGAAGTACCCCATCTACGAATAAAATATCTCAAAATAAAAGGAACCGTCCCGATGGGACGGTTCCTTTTATTTTGGGGGATGCAGCCCGTAGGCGGCAAATGCGGCGGGGTGCGTGGGTCTGTTCGCCGCGGTGCGGCGAATGCTGTGTGATAGATTTTTGCGGAAAGCGCCGCGGGTCGAGAAATCCGCGGCGCTTTCTTATTTTTTGATGTCCAGGACGATCTTGCCGCAGGTGCGGCAAAGGTGGGCGATAGGGCGGTAGACGTCGGATGCTTTGCAGACGAAGAAATCGTTTCCGGTCGGGAGAGAGGTCATCTTGAACGGCTCTTCCGTCCACAGAAGCTCGTAGCCGCTGCCGCCGCGCAGGTAGCCGGACTCCATCTCTTTTGCACAGTAGGGGCAGTTCATGCGAAATCTCCTTTCTTTTTCCACAGGATATTCTTCCTGCACACGGTCTCTCATTTCCGGTGCTTTCGCCTTGAATTTACCATTTTTACCGGCAAAAGGCAAGATTTTCCTTGACAAAAGGGTTGACAGGCGAAAATTTTCGGTTATAATTTGAAATTGATTTTCATTTTCAAATTCAGGAGGCCACTATGGCGACCTATACGACCAAACAGCAAAAGGCGGTGCTCGACTGCCTTTCTGAGCGCGCGGACTCGCCGGTCAGCGCGGCGGCGATCGTCGACGCGCTGCGCGAACAGGGCGAGCACATCGGCATCGCGACGGTATACCGGCAGCTTGAAAAGCTCGAGCGGCAGGGCATCGTCCACAAGGTCACGACGGACGAGGGCGCGTACTATCAGTTCTGCACCCACGGCTGCGCATCGGACTGCTGCCTCTTTAAGTGCGAGCGCTGCGGGCGCATCGTGCACCTCGACTGCCACCAGCTCGCGCCGCTCTACGAGCATTTGGAGCATGAGCACGGCTTTTCCATCAATCCCCGCAAGACGATGTTCTACGGCCTGTGCCGCGAGTGTCAGGAGGGCGCATGAAACGCATTGCTTCCTTTTTTTTGGCGCTCGCGCTGGCATTTTCCCTCACCGCCTGCACCGTGCCTGTGGAAAAGGCGGACGACGGCAAAATCCAGATCGTCGCGACGCTTTTCCCCTATTATGACTTCGCCCGCGCCATCGTCGGCGACCGCGCGGACGTCACGCTTCTGCTCTCGCCGGGGCGCGAGGCGCACAGCTTCGAGCCCACGCCGCTCGACGCCGTCACGATCTCCGAATCCGATGTTTTCCTCTACAACGGCGGCGAGGGGGAATACTGGGTCGACAGTATGCTGGGCGCCGCGGGCGAAAATATCGCCGTCATCGCCCGCATGATGGACTACGTCGACGCGCTCGACGAGGAATATGTCGAGGGCATGCAGGGCGCGGACGGCCATGACCACGACCATGAGCATGACAGCCACGATGACCATGATGACCATGACCACGATCATGAAGAGGATGAGCACGACAGCGACGAGGTCGAATACGACGAGCACATCTGGACGTCGCCGAAAAACGCCGTTGTCCTCTGCCGCGCCGTCTGCGACGCGATCTGCAAGGCCGATCCCGCAAACGAGGATTTCTACCGCGCGAACTGTGATGGTTACTGCGCGCAGATCGAAGCACTCGACGCACGCTTTGCCTCTCTCTGCGAAAGCGCGCCGCACAAGCTTCTCGTCTTCGCCGACCGCTTCCCGATGCTCTACTTCTGCCGCGAATTCGGCTTGGACTACCGCGCAGCGTTCCACGGCTGCTCGGGCGACACCGAGCCGTCGCTCGCGACGATCAAGTACCTCATCGACAAGGTGGAGGACGAGAATATCCCCGTGGTCTATACCATCGACTTCGGCACGAAAAAGGTCGCCGCTGTGGTGAGTGAGTGCACCGGCGCAGCGGTCGACACCCTGTATTCGATGCAGACCGTCTCGCGCGCGGATTTTGACGCGGGCGAGACCTACCTCACGCTCATGGAGCGCAACTACGAAGCACTCAGAAAGGGGATCAACGAATGAATGAATCGCCCATCGTCCTCGCGTGCGAGGACGTCACGCTCGGCTACGAGCACAAACCGCTCCTGGAGCACCTGACCCTCACCGTCCGCGCGGGGGACTACCTCTGCATCGTCGGCGAGAACGGCAGCGGCAAATCGACGCTGCTGCGCTCGCTCCTCGGCCTTCTCTCGCCTCTCGCGGGCAAGATCGACTGCCCTGCCCAGCGCGAGGGGCGGCTCGGGTATCTGCCCCAGCAGACGCCCACGCAGCGCGACTTTCCCGCAACGGTCACGGAGGTCGTGCTCTCGGGCTTTTCAAACCGCCGCGCGCGCTTTTTCTACACGGCAGAGGAACGCTCGACGGCGCTGATGAACCTCGGCAAGCTCGGCGTGCTGGAACTCAAGGACAAGTGTTACCGCGAGCTCTCGGGCGGGCAGCAGCAGCGCGTGCTGCTTGCGCGCGCCCTGTGCGCGGCAAACGACCTGCTCATCCTCGACGAGCCTGTCACGGGCCTTGACCCCGCGAGCATGCAGGACCTTTACAAAACGCTGCGCTATTTGAACGAGCGCGAGGGCATGGCCATCATCATGGTCACGCACGACATTGAAAACGCCCTGCGCGAGGCCAAGCACATCCTCTGCGTCGACCGCGCGGGCTGCTTTTACGGCACGGTAAGCGAGTTTTTATCGTCGCCCGCTGGCAAACGGTTTGGAGGTGACAGAGCATGAAGCTGCTTCTTTCGATGTTCGCCTATCCTTTCATCGTGCGCGCGTTTGTTGTCGGCATTTTGGTCTCGCTGTGCGCGTCGCTGCTCGGCGTGCCGCTCGTTTTGAAGCGCTACTCCATGATCGGCGACGGGCTGAGCCACGTGTCGTTCGGCGCGCTGTCGGTCGCGGTGGCGTGCGGCTTCGCGCCGCTGTGGTTCTCCATCCCCGTTGTGGTCATCGCGGCGTTCGTGCTGATGCACGTCGCGGAAAAGAGCCGCGTCAGCGCAGACGCGATGATCGCGGTGTTCTCCGCCTCGGCGCTCGCCATCGGCGTCATCGTCACCTCGCTCACGACCGGCATGACCACGGATGTCGACAGCTATATGTTCGGCAGCATCCTCGCGATGTCGCGCTCGGACGTCATCCTGAGCGTCACGCTCGCGCTCTGCGTGCTCGCGCTCTACATTCTCTTCTACCACAAGCTCTTTTCCGTCACGTTCGACGAGTCCTTTGCCCGCGCGACGGGCGTGCGCGTTAGCACGTACAAGACGATCCTGTCCGTTCTAACGGCGCTCACCGTCGTGCTCGGTATGCGCATGATGGGCGCGATGCTGCTCTCGAGCCTCATCATCTTCCCGGCGCTGTCCGCGATGCGGGTGTTCAAGAGCTTCCGCTC
>ERZ835880.2644-NODE-2644-length-11602-cov-3.843249_pt1 | contig 11602 bp, 10 predicted proteins | sample MGYA00519944_ERZ835880 | MGnify/ENA primary metagenome ERZ835880 (study PRJEB31850, sample SAMEA3708787) | human gut metagenome | biome: human gut; feature: human-associated habitat; material: faeces | place: China | collected 2014 ... | reverse complement strand
TGCGCAGCAGCGCGCCGAACTCCGCCTTGAACGCGCCGTCCATGCCCTTGGTCGGCTCGTCGAGCAGCAGCACGCGCGGCTGCATGAGCAGCACCTTCGCCAGCGCGGCGCGCTGCTGCTCGCCGCCGGAGAGGTCAAAGGGATGCCGGTCAAGCAGCGGCGCGAGCGCCATCTGCCGCACGACCGTGTCCACCAGCACGGCGTCCCTGCCGAGCGATGCGAGATCGGCGCGCACCGTGTCAGCCGCGAAGAGCGTGCGCGGATCCTGCGGCACGGCGGCGATGCCGTCGCGCAGGGGCTGGAGCGCGCGCTGCTTCTTCCCGTCGAGATACACGCTGCCGCGGTACAGCCGCAGCCGTCCGGAGAGCACGCCGAGCGCCGTCGTCTTGCCGCTGCCGTTGCTGCCGGTGAGCGCATAGAGCTCGCCCGGACGCAGCGTGAGCGAGAAATTGCGCAGCACGTCCGCGCTGCCCTGCGCGTAGCGAAACCAGCCGTCGCGCACGGTCAGCACCGGGGGCGTGTCCACGGGCGCGGGCGCCGCGGCCGGCATCGGGTGCGGCGCAAAGCGCCGCAGATACGCTCTGCCCGCGCGCACGGTGAGCGGCAGACGCTCCGTCTCGCCGAGGGCGGCGGCGATGCGTGCCGCCGTGGGCATGGCGGAAAAGATCGCGTGGCCGCGCACTGCGGCCGCCGCCTCCTGCGGCGCGCCGGCGGCCAGCAGCCGCCCCTGCTCGAGCACGATGAGGTGGTCGGCCAGCGGCACAGCCTCCTCCAGCCGCTGCTCGGACAGCAGGATCGTCAGCCCCAGCTCCTCGTTGAGCTTGTGCAGCGTGTGCAGAAAGGTGCTCGCCGCGATGGGGTCGAGTTGGCTCGTCGGCTCGTCCAGAATGAGCACGTCCGGCCGCATGACCACGACGGACGCGAGGTTGAGCATCTGCTTCTGGCCGCCGGAGAGCGCGGCCACGTCGCGGTCGAACCAGTCGGCAATGCCGAAGTAGCTCGCCATCTCGGCGACGCACAGGCGCATGGTTTTTTCATCGCACCCAAGGCTCTCGAGCCCGAACGCCAGCTCGTGGAACACCTTGTCCGTCACGATCTGGTCGTCCGGGTGCTGGAGCACGAAGCCAATGCGCCGCGCCTGCTCGGAAAACGGGATGCCCTTTAGGAGCGCGTCTCCAAGGCGCACCGCGCCGCTGACAGTGCCGTGCGGCGTGAGGCAGGTCTTGAGCTGGCGCAGGAGGGTGGATTTCCCGCTGCCGCTCTCGCCGCAGAGGACCGTGACCGCCCCCTCCGGGATCGTGAGCGTGAGGTCACTCAGCGCCGGGCGCGTCTGGCCCGGATAGGTAAACGTCAGATGTTCGAGCGCAAACGACGCCATGTCAGCGCCTCCTTTCCATCAAGCAGCAGCGGCAGAAAGCACAGCAGCGCAAAGCACGCCATGCACACCGCGCCGAGCACGCCGCTGCCGCCAATGCGGATCGACGGGTAGTAGCGCACATACAGCGCGCCGCAGCCGACGCCCGCGCACACGCCCGCAAGTGCGAGCGCAAGCACGGCGCTGAGCACGCCGTCGCGCCGGGTGAAGCGGTAATTGCCGAAATACGTTCTTCTGCCGGCGCCGTAGCCCCGGCTCTTCATGGAGTCCGCCGCCGTGATGCCGCTCTCCAGCGCCCACGAGACGGTGACGGACAAAATGCGCGCGCCATTGCACAGCCGCTGCCACGCGCTGCCCTCGCGCGTGCCGCAGCCGAGCGACGCCTGCGCCGCGCGCACAGAGCGGATGTGCGCGGAAAATTTCGGCACGAACCGCAGCGCCATGCTCAGCAGCAGCGACACGCCCGGCAGCGCGCTGCCGAACACGTACAGATATTTTTCCGCCGTCATGACGACATTGCAGCACTGAAACCACAAAATCACGGCCGCGAACATCGCCGCCGCAGCCGCGCCGTAGCACAGCGCCTCGCGCGTGACGGGGTTGCCGTTCGGCAGGTAGAACAGCATCGTCACGCCCGCGTGGTTCAGCAGCGCGTTGAGCGCCGCCATCAGTACCAGAAACGGCACGAGCCAGCCGAGCGTCCGCCCCAGGCTGCGCCAGCCGCGCAGCACCGCGCAGTAGCCCAGCGCACCCAGCAGGCTCAGCGCCAGAAACACCGGGTGCAGCACGAGCATCGTCAGCAGCAGCACGGCCGCAAAATAGCAAAAGGTCAGCGCCGGGTGCAGCGCCGAGAAGGAATCGTTCATGGTTCTCCTTGCAGGGCGCCGACGTCGCGCCCGAGATCGCACGTATAGCTCCAGACGACGGTGTCGCCGTCATGGAGCGTGTAGCCGCTGCAGCCGTAATCCGGCCAGACGCCGTTGACGCTGTACATCCAGCCGGACAGCTCGCCGCAGTCAAATTCGTAGAGGTTGCCGATGCCCTCGATATAGGCGCTGTTGTACGCGGGCGTCCAGGTCGACTCCATGTGGATGCCCTGCGCGCGGCAGACCTGCTGCAGCACGTCAAACACCGTGTCCCCCTCCGAAAAGGCGACCGTCGTCTCCGGCAGGAGCACGCCGTCGGACGGGACGATGTCCGCCTTGCCGGCCTTCAGGTCGTCCATGTGCGCGAGCACCGTGCTGCACTCGATCCGCACCGTGCAGTGCAGCGCGCCGGCATCCTCCTGCGCCTGCCCGCCGCAAGCCGTGCACAGCAAAAGCAGCAGGCACAGCAGCAGCGCGAGCGCGCGCCGCTTAGCCACGCTGCACCGTCGCATTCACGACCGTGAGCGCGGCCGTCGTCGTGGCAAGGCTCTCGGTCTCGTCTGCGGCGGCCAGCACGGCGTCCGACACCGTCAGCGCCGCCTCCTCCACACCGTCGGCAAGCTGAAAGCGCAGCCGCACGAGCACGCTGCCCGTCGATGTGGCGAGCGTACCGCCCGCCTCCGGCAGGCACAGGGCGCGCGCGCTGCCGGTCTCGTTGGCGCGCTCGGAGTCGCTCTCCCACTCCGGCAGGCTGCCCATCACGAGCGGGATGTCCCCGTCCGCCGTGCCGAGAAACGTGATCTGCGTCGGGTCAAAGGCCACGGCGAGGCTCGCCGCCTCGTAGTGCGCACCGTCCGGCAGACCGGAGAGCACGACATCGACCGTGCACGCGCCGTCCGCGTCCGCGCTCTGGCACGTGAGCGTGAGCGTGGGCTCGGTGTCCTCGACGCTCTTTTGCCGCAGGGCAATGCACAGCACCACCACCGCCGCGACCAGCAGCACGGCGAGCACAATGGCAATGTTCTTTTTCGTCCAGAAAGTCTTCATTGTCCGTCCTCCTGCGCCGTGGGCAGCGCCGTATTCTGTACAAAGCTGTCGGCCAGCGCGCGCACATCCTGCGCGTCGACGCAGCCGTTAAGATCCACGTCCATCGTCAGCAGCAGCTGCGTCTCCGGGACCGTGCTGGCGGCGCAGGCCGTGCGGATGTTCAGCGCGTCCTGCGCGTTGATGACGCCGTCGGCATTCACATCGCCGGCGGTCAGCACCGGCCCCTTACCTTCTGTCACGGTGTAGTTTGCCGTGTCGTTGAGCGCATCATCCGTCACGTCCGGCGCAAAGAGCCAGACCCACGTCGGCGTGTCGCTACGCTCAGAGAGCACGGGGCTGTAGAGCAGCTGCGTCCCGTCGGAAAACGTGACCGTGCTGTCCGCCGCCGCATCCGGCAGGCACACGGCGACCGTGCGGTATCCGGCCGGGATGAGGCCGCTGCCGTCCGCCGTGCAGAGCACGCGCGCGACCGGCTCGTCGGGCTCGGCGGGCGTTTCGACCGTGGGCGCGTCCGTCTCCTGATAGAGGCCGCTCTGCCCGCGCTGGAAGCGCGAGACGGCCACGAGCGCATACACCGCCTGCTCCGTGGCGAGGCTGTCAACGCCGCCGGAGGCCTTGTGGCGGAACGCGGCCGCGCCCGCATCGTAAAACGTCAGCAGCGCATCGACCGCCGAGCCGCCGTCTTTGACGAAGCGGCTGTCCGTGTCCGGGTCGATGCCCAGCGCCGTGCAGGCGACGATGACCTGCGCGACGCTCTCGGCGTTGGCCGAGCCCCACGAGGTGAAGCCGCCGTCGCCGTTTTGCATGGCAGAGAGCGTATCAACGCCGCGCGACACGGCCGCCGCGACGGCCGCCTCCCCGCGGTACGCCGCCAGCGCCTGCAGCACCATGGCCGTCACGTCCGGATCGGCCGCCGCGCCGTTCATCGCCCAGCCGCCGCCAGAGAGCTCCGCCGCGAGGATCGCATCCACGCACTGGCGGCGCACCGCGCTGCCGGACAGGTAATTGCGGCTGTCGAGCGCGAGCAGGGCAAACACCGGTCCGTTGATGCCCTGATTGCGCACCCAGGCAAAATCGGTATACGGCGCGGTGAGGTCGCAGCCGCCGACCTGCGTCGCGTCGCGCCCGATGGCGGACAGCGCGAGGATGACGCGCGAATTGTCCGTGGATTTGTAGGCGTTGAGCGCGCCGGCCTTGCCGGACGCCGCCGTGAGCTCCGGTGCTTTGGATGCAACGTCTGCATAGTAGCGCGCAAAATAGTCGCTGTCCACGGCAAAATACCCGCCGCGGGCCAGGCCCAGCACCGTCCACTCGTCGCCGTAGCCCGGCGAGGGGACGGCCGCCGCCTGATGCGCCAGCGCGGCCGAGAGCACCGGCTGCACATCCGCGCCCTGCGCCGTCGGGGCCGGCAGCACCGCGCACACGAGCAACAGCGCCAGACACAGCGCCAGAAACCGTTTGTTCGTTTTCATGATCTGCCTCCTGAAGGGGTCTTCTACGCACGCGGCCAGAGCGCGTGCGGGTTTTCCGAAATCACGCAACATTATACCAGCCGGATCGCGCAAAAGCAACGCTCTGCGGCATTTCCCGCCCCGGCGATGTATGGACTTTCTGTCAGGTTTTCCGGCAGGCCGCTTTTGCGCAATTTCCCACGCGCGGCGTGCTAGGATACCCCCATGGACGTCATCTATCTCGACAGCCTGTTCGGGCTGAATCTGCTGATCGACTACTGCCTCGTGCTGGTCTCCGCGCGCGTGTGCGGCGTGGTGCTGCGCCGCTGGCGGTACGCGCTCGCAGCGCTCATCGGCGCGCTGTATGCCGCCCTCATGGTCCTGCCCGGCTTCGGCTGGCTGGCAAACGGTATGATGAAGCTCGCGCTCGGCGCGGCCATGGCGCTCATCGCCTTCGGCGGGGAGGCGCACCTCGTGCGGTGCACGGTGGTGTTTTTCGCCGTGTCGGCCGCGTTCGGCGGCGCGGTGTACGCTGCGAGCATGCTCGCGGGCGTGTCGCCGGGCAGCGGCGCGCTCGTGACGGTGTCGGGCCGGGTGCTGGCGCTGTCGTTCGCCGCGTGCTACGCGGCCGTGTCGCTCGTGTTCCGCCGGCGGGCCAGGGCCGCCGACCGCGAGGTGCGCACCGTGACGGTCACGCTCGCCGGGCGCAGCGTGACGCTCAGAGCCCTGCGCGACAGCGGCAACGACCTGCACGACCCGGTGTCCGGCCTGCCGGCGGCGGTGGTCGAGCGCGCGGCGGTGCTGCCGCTGTTTCCGGCGGTGCACGCACTGCCGGACGACGCGGTGCAGGCGCTGGAGGCGCTCAGCGCGCTGCCGGAGTGCACCGGCCGGGTCGTGCTGTTGCCGTATCGTGCGGTGGGCGTGACCGGCGCGCTGCTGCCGGCGTTCCGGCCGGACAGCGTGAAGATTGACGGCGCAGCAGAGCCGATGCTGCTGGCGCTGAGCGCGCAGGCGCTCACATCCGACGGCGCATTCGCCATGGTGCTGCCGCCAAAAAGCTGAGGAGGGGTTTTTCGTGCCAGGATTTCTGGAAAGACTACATACGCTCTGGGCGGCGCTGCGGCTGCGGCTGCGCGGCGGCGCGCCGGGGCTGTTTTACATCGGCGGGAGCGACACCATGCCCGCCCCGCTCGACCGCGCGGCCGAGCAGCAGGCCATTCGGGCGCTCGCCGCCGGCAGCGAGGAGGCCGCTTCCCTGCTCATCGAGCACAACCTGCGGCTGGTGGTGTACATCGCGCGCCGGTTTGAAAACACGGGCATCCACATCGAGGACCTGATCTCGATCGGCACGATCGGCCTCATCAAGGCCATCCACACCTTCAAGCCGGACAAGAACATCAAGCTTGCGACCTATGCCTCACGCTGCATTGAAAACGAGATCCTCATGTACCTGCGCAAGTGCAGCGCGCAGAAAACAGAGGTGAGCATCGACGAGCCGCTCAACACCGACTGGGACGGCAACGAGCTGCTGCTCTCGGACATTCTCGGCACGGACGCCGACGCCGTGAGCCGCCCGCTCGAGGACGACGCGGAGCGCGCCATGCTCCTGCGCGCCATCGAGACACTCGGCGAGCGCGACCGGCAGATCATCCTGCTGCGCTTCGGCATCGGCGGCGCGCGCGAGGCGACGCAAAAAGAAGTCGCGGACCTGCTGGGCATCTCCCAGAGCTACATCAGCCGGCTCGAAAAGCGCATCATCGCGCACCTGCGTCAGGAAATGCTTAAGCAGATGCAGTGCTGAAAATATGCCAAAGCGGCGGCTCCGGTCGGAGCCGCCGCTTTGTCTGTCATTTTTTCACGCGGCACTGAATGCGCTGCACACCGCAAAAGAGCAGGAACACCACAAGATCGACCACCACGACGCTCGCGCCGGACGGCGTCTCGAGCACATAAGACAGCACCATGCCGAGCAGGAAATTCACCACTGACACCACGGCCGCGCAGATCGTGACCGAGCGGAACGTGCCGAACACGCGCATGGCCGTCAGCGCCGGGAAGATGATGAGGCTCGAGATGAGCAGCGCGCCCATCATGCGCATACCCAGCACGATCGTGACCGCCGTGAGCACCGCGAGCAGCATATTATATGCCTGCGTGTGCACGCCGGTCGCGCGCGAGAACGTCTCGTCGAACGTGACGGCGAAAATGCGCGGATAGCACAGCACGAACAGCGCCAGCACCGCCGCCGACAAAATCAGGCTCAGGCGCAGGTCGGCCGACGACAGCGACAGGATGCTGCCGAACATGTAGTTATTCACATCGGTGTTCATGCCGCTGGTCATGGACACGGTCATCACGCCAATGGCCAGTGCGCTGCTCGAGAGCAGCGCGATCGCGGCGTCGCCCTTGAGCTTGCCGTTTTGCGACAGGCGCAGCAGCAAAAACGCCGCCACGACCACGACCGGCACCGCCACGGCCAGCGGCGCGAGATTGAGCGCCGTGGCGATGGCGAGCGCGCCGAAGCCGACATGGCTCAGCCCGTCGCCGATCATGGAATAGCGCTTGAGCACGAGCGACACGCCGAGCAGCGACGCACACAGCGACACGAGCACGCCCACGACGAGCGCGCGCACGAGAAACGGATACGATAGCATTTCGAGGATGACTTTCATAGCTTCCGCCCTCCCAGAAACCGGCGCGCGGCATCGCTCTGCTTATACTCCGCCGCCGTGCCGAAAAAGAGCTGCTGGTGGCCCAGGTGCAGCACGTGCGTGGCGTAGCGCAGGGCGGCGTCGATGTCGTGCGTGACCATGATGACCGTGATGTCATTGCAGAGGTTCACGAGCTTGATGAGGTTATACAGTTCCCCCGTCGCCACGGGGTCGAGCCCCGTGACCGGCTCGTCGAGCAGCAGGAGCTTGCGCGTGGCGCACAGGGCACGCGCGAGCAGCACGCGCTGCTGCTGGCCGCCGGAGAGCGCCTGATAGCTGTGGTGCGCCAGATCCTCGATGCCCATGCGCTCCATGTTCTCCTGCGCGCGGGCGCGGTCGGTCCGCGAGTAAAACGGGCGGCCGTGCATCTGGTTGATGCAGCCCGAGCGCACGACCTCCGCCACGCTTGCGGGAAAGTCGCGCTGGAGCTGCGTCTGCTGCGGCAGATAGCCGATCTCGTTGCGCACGAGCCCGTCTCCGAGCGTGATGCTGCCCTGCTCCGGCGCTTTGAGCCCGAGCAGGCCCTTGATGAGTGTGGACTTGCCGGAACCGTTTTCGCCGACCACGCACAACAGATCGCCGCGCGAGACCGTGAAGTTCACGTCGCGCAGCACCGTCTGCCCGTCGTAGCCGAGGCAGACGTGTTCACAAGTAATGAGTGCCATAATTAGTTCAATGCCTCCCGTAGCGCCTGCACATTGCGCTCCATGAGCTGCAGGTACGTCGCGCCGTCTGCAAATGCCTGCGCCGTCACGTTGTGACAGGTCGCAAACTCCAGTTTTTTCGCGCCCGTGGCCTCGCAGATCGTGTCGGCGAGCTTGCCGTTCGACAGCTCGATCGTGAACACGACCGGGATGTTCTCCGCGCGCACCTTGTCGATCAGAAACGCCACCGTGGCCGCCGATGGCTCGGCCGCATCCGCGCAACCGGGATAGGCGGCATAATAGTCCAGACCATAGGCCTCGGCAAAATACCGCAGTGGGAAACGGTCTGCAAAAACCATCGTTTTTCGCGCTGCATGCGCCACTACATCCTGAAATTCCGCATCCAGCTGGTCCAGCTTCTCCACATAGTCCCCACACCGCTGCGCATACGCCGCCGCGTGCGCGCTGTCGGCCGCAGCAAACGTATCCGAGAGCTTCTGGCAGATGCGCGCCGCGTTGCGCGGCGACGTCCAGACGTGCTCGTCCGGCTCCGTGCCGTCGGCCTCGTGGTCGTGCTTTTCCGTCTGCATGCCCTCGACGGTCTCCTCGTCGAGCAGCTCCACGCAGTCCATGAGCGTCACGACGCGCAGGTTTGGGTTGTCTACACCCTCAAGCACGGTCTTGACCCACGCGTCCGACTCGCCGCCGACGTAGACGAACACGTCGGCATTGCGGATGGCAATGATGTCTTTCGGCGTCGGCTCATAGGAGTGCACCTCGCAGCCGGGGCGCAGCAGCATCGTGACCGACACATCGTCTCCGCCGACCTGGCGCGCGAAATCGTAGGGCGCGAAAATCGTCGTGACGACGTGGAGCTTGCCGTCGTCCGCGTCCGGATTCTGCTGCACGGTGCAGCCCGAAAACGCCGACACGGCCAGCACCATTGCCAGCAGCACACACAGGCTCTTACGCATGGCCGTCACGCTTTCTGCCGCAGGCGGCGCACGTGCCGTAGATCGTCGTGCTGCGGCCGTCGACCGTGAAGCCGGCCGCGCGCAGCAGGTCCGACTGCAGCGCATCGGACACGTCCTCGTCCAGATGGATCAGCCGCCCGCAGTCCACACACTTGAGGTGCAGGTGCGCGTCGCAGTGGCCGGGGTCCATGGCCTGATAGGCCGCGCTGCCACCGCTCTCGGGCGCGAAGCGGCGCACGGTACCCTCCTCGACCAGGCGGTCAAGCGCACGGTAGACCGTGCTGCGGCCGGGAGCTTCGTCGCCCATGGCCGCGAGCAGCTGCTCGACCGTGAACTGCTCGTCCGCGTGCGCAGACAAAAACGCCAGCAGCGCACAGCGCTGCTGCGTGTGATAACTGTTTCGCATGGTTTCACCTCCAAATCGGGAATGAATCCCGAATTCAAGCCGTAGCATACACGCAGTTTGCCCGTCTGTCAAGGGGAAAATGTAAAAATGTAAAAAATCCCGCCGGACATTGCGTCCGGCGGGATCTTGGGTTTGGATTCAGGCGAGGGCGGCCTCCGGCTCGCCCGCATCGCCGAGCGTGTCGCTGATGAACTGCGGCACCTGCTCGCGCGGCATGTCCAGCGCGATGGCAAGCTCTCCGTGGAGCATCTCCTCGGCGCGCTTCATATAGCGCTCGTCGACGAGGCCGAGCTTCTTGCCGCGCTCGGTCATCCGGCGGCGCTTGGCGCGCACGTCCTTGATCAGCTGCAGAAGATCTGCGCAGGTGTAATCCTGAATGCACTGCTGATAGTGCTCATTGAGAAAGCGGAGGTTGGAATTTTCATAGACCTGCGCGGTCATCTGCGGAATGCGGTCAATGAGCGCGAGCGCCTCCTCGCGCGTGATCACAGGCCGCATGAACACCTTGCTGTCCACGGGTGTGAACACCTTGCCCTCCCGGTAGATGGGCGCGAGCGTATAGTACTCCCGGTGCTTGTCCACACCGGAGATCTTCGGCGTACCGATCTCCTCCACGCGGCAGACGCCCTCGTTGCCATACACGATCAACTGACCAATTTCGTACATTTGAATATCCTTTCCTCAGCCAAACAAAACCAAAAACAAACAAAGCAGGGCGGCATTGCAGCCGCACTGCGGCCGCAATCCTGCCCCCTGATAGATAGTTTAGCACAAAATTTGCAAAAAGGTAAGACTTTTTTCATTTAGGACTTGATTTTTTTACGGAAACGGATAGAATAAACAATTTATAGAGCGTAAAGGCAGGAAGGAAAATCCGCATTTGCTACTTTGAGGGGGAAAATCAGGATGCATATCGGGTGGAACCGCATCTGGAAAGTGCTGCTGGGCTGTGCCTGCGTCATCGGGAGCATCGTCCTGCTCGCCTGTGGGCAGGTCGGCTGGGGCATTGCGGCATTGGAAGCAGCCGTGCTGCTGCTCGCGCTGCAATATGCGCCGCGCGCGGCGCGGCTGCGGAAAACGTGGTGGTTCGTGGAGCTGGTGCTTGTGCTCGCCGTCACCGTGGGGTACGCCGGCTTTGCCGCCGTGCGCGCAGCGCAGACACCGGCGTCCGCCGTCGTCATCACGACGGAGCGCAGCGTGCCGCCGGTCACGCCGGCGCCGGAGACCGCAGCGCCGGAACCGACCGCCACACCGGAGTCAACTCCCGCACCCGACACGGCGGAGGCGACCTGTGTCGCCAGCCGCAAGGCAAAGAAATACCACCAGCCGTCGTGCCAGTACGCCGCCAAGATCAAGGACGAGAACCTCGTGACCTTTGACAGCACCGCGCAGGCGCAGGCCGCGGGCTATACGCCCTGCGGCGCGTGCAAACCATAAGAAAAACCGCGCTCCCGTGTATCGGGAGCGCGGTTTTGCCGCTTGGAGATCACATGTGCAGATCCGGATAGAGCGGGAAGCGCGCGCACAGATCCAGAACCTGCGCACGCACGGCGGGCACGGCGGCCTCGCCCTCGTCGATCAGGCGGCAGATGAGCGCGCCGATCTCGCGCATCTCCCCCTCGCCCATGCCGCGGGTCGTGACGGCCGGCGTGCCGATTTTGGCGGTGTTCCATGCCAGCTCCGCCGGGCTGACCCGCGCCGCCAGACAGGTGTGGCAGAACGATCTGCCCTACCTGAAACCAGTGGATTCCCACGAAGCCAAGGAGACCATCCCCAATTATTACAGCCGCGTAGACTTTACCCCGGCGGCGCTGAAGGAAAAGCTGCTGGCGAAGATCCCCTCTGCCGATCTCTCCGGGGACAAGAAAAGCTGGCTGAAAGATCCTATCCGGGACAGCGCCGGCAGCGTGGAGACGGTGGAGGTGGGGGGCGTGACGGTCCGGGGCGGTACGGTGCGCGCCGCACTGGGGCTGCGCTCCGCCTGCTTTGAATGGGAATTGCAGGACGGCAATTTTGTGTTTTACGTCACCGGCTACGGCCACGGCGTGGGCATGAGCCAGTACGGCGCCAACGCCCTGGCCAAGGAGGGGAAGAGCTACGACGAGATTTTGAAGTGGTATTACACCGG
>ERZ835880.2639-NODE-2639-length-11622-cov-84.846806_pt1 | contig 11622 bp, 9 predicted proteins | sample MGYA00519944_ERZ835880 | MGnify/ENA primary metagenome ERZ835880 (study PRJEB31850, sample SAMEA3708787) | human gut metagenome | biome: human gut; feature: human-associated habitat; material: faeces | place: China | collected 2014 ... | reverse complement strand
TTGAAGGACTATTTGATTAAATTTTTAACTCATCCATTTTTATTGGACACTAATGAGAATATACAAGAAGATGCTTGGCAGAATATTCTAAGATTACAGTATTTAGTACTAAGGAAGCTATAATAACGACAAACATAACAAAAGAAGTTTCACGAGAGGTACAATCATTAGTAGGTGGTTTCTTATCAAAAATAGGCTTACAATCTCAGTTGAGCGATTCTTCTACATATGATATAAACGTAAAAATTAATGATATTCGCAGGAAAATGCGAGATCCTAAACTTTATCTTGCCTTAGTAGGAGAATTCAGTTCAGGTAAAAGTACTTTTATAAATGCATTGCTTGGATTCCGATTGTTGAAAGAGGCCGTAATGCCAACTACGGCTTGCGCTACATACATCAAATCTGGTGGTGATGTTTTAACTATTGATGTGGCCTTTTTTGACGGAGAAAAATTTCATTCAACGTCAGCTGATTTTAACGCTATATCCGATTACCTTTTTTCTAAATACAAAAGAGGCTACATATCTTTACAGAAAATAATAGAAGATATTACTTCTTATCAAACGATAGCAAAGACGGTTAAAGAACTTCAGATAACAATTCCTAATGCGAAAATTCCGGAGAATATCGTACTGATAGACACGCCTGGATTTAATCCAGGCGCAGATTCGGTCGATAATCATTACGAAATAACAAAATATGTTGTTGAAAATGTGGCCGATGCCGCACTTGTTTTGACTCCTCAAGAGCAAGCGATGTCAGCAACATTAATACGTTTCTTAAACGAAACATTACATCGTTTTCTGCATCGCTGCTCCTTTGTAATCACTAAAATGGATAACCAGCTTCCTGAAAATAGATTTGATATAATACAATATGCTCGTCAACAGATTGTGACTAACTTGAATATTGCATCCCCGCATTTATATGCTGAGAGTGCGATTACAATGCTTCCTGTGAAAAAAGTTCCATTAGAAAAAAAAGAAGATTGGAAATTTTTTCAAAATGAATTCAAAAAATTTGAGAAGGCAATATGGGAAGATTTGCAAAGAAATAAAGAGGTCGTTTTAAAGGAGCACATAAACGTATTGGTTAAAGATATTGTCGTTTTGTGTACACAAAAGCTACAAGAAAGGGAAGCTGTTATTAAAAAAGACAGGCAGTTCTTAGAAGAGCATAAAGTTGAAAGCATTCAAAGTGTATGTGACATGATGATTTCACAAAGTATAATGGCAATTCATTCGGCACTGAATAATTTAAACACTTCATTTTATAATGCAGAAAATGCTAGTAAACGTAAGTCTGATAGTATTATAGATGATGGTATAATGTCAATTGTGAGTTTTAAGGATAAGATGATGCCTTCTATACGTAAAGTTGTTGAGGAGGAAGCCGGAAAACGATTAGCCAGTATTAACATAGAATTAAATAATACTGTAAAACAGTGTGTGAACTCTCAAATAGCTAAAATGCAACGAGTTTTTGCATCACATTATAATAGTTTTTCCGCACTGCGTCCAAGTGAATCTGCACCTACAGTGAATTTGGTGAAATTAAATAATTGCAACATATCTTTCTTCATGGCAATTTCAAAAATTGAAGAATTAGATAAGAAAGAGAATCAAGCAGCTGGAACAGGAGCAATTCTTGGAGGAATAGTTGGATTTTTAATTGGAGGACCTGTAGGTGCTGCTGCAGGTGCTGTACTTGGTGGTGGCGGTGGTGCAATCGCAAATGATCAATCAGATGCTATGCGCGCTTCCGCAAAATCAATTGTCAAAGATGAAATATCTTCATTTTATTCATCACTGCGTATAAAAATCAACAATGAAATAGATAAAGTTAAATCTTCCTATTTTGACTTAATCAGACATTTTGCTGATAACCATGTAAATAAATACGGAAAAGCAGTCGAACAACTTATTTTACAACATCAGGCAAATGTCGATGCAATAGATAAAGAAATTGCTGATTTGAAAATGAATATTAATAAATTGAACGATATTGAAAATGATATAGAGCAAGAACTTGCAATCTTAAAGATTAACATAAAATAGAAGAATATGAGAAAAGAAGAACTGTTAAAACAGATTGCCGAGGAATTAGAGGCTGTTGATGTTTTTAGCGAATACTGTTCTAATGTTGCTATTTTGAATTCAAATAAGATTCGTTTGGGAATTTTAGGACAAGCTAATTCAGGAAAAACATCTTTAGTAAATGCCTTACTAGGCACTAATTTACCAACTTCTAATTTACCATCAGGCATTAACTATACCGTTTCGTATAGTAAGGATGATTCTGAAAAAAAGAATGTTACGAATCAGCCTAATATGGTATTGTTAAACAATGAGTGGCTTGATAAGAACAACATTGATGTTCTTGAGATTAATATGGATGTAAATCCTGATGAAATTACTCAAGTTGATTTGTGCAAGATTCTTTCTAATTGTGATGTATGTATATATATGCTTAGTGCGCAAGCGGCACTCAATAGAACAGACTTGTTTATTCTAAAGAATCTCAGTGAAATAAACATTCAATCTTTAGTAGTATTATCTAGAACTGATCTTTTGTCTAATGAAGACTGTACTCAGGTAATTGAATATATTAATAATAATCTCAAGAAATATTCTAATATTCAAGTTTTTGAAGATAAACATGGAATCTTAACAGATACTATATCAGAAGAAATCCAAAAATCAGTAGAAGACCTGTTACACTCTGTAAATATTTCGATTTTAAGAGAATGTTTCAGTAATTTTTATTTCGGATATGCTTTAAGTCTGCTTTTTGCTAAATGTCAAGAACGTATTGATGAGTGTGTACATAAGCAAAAAAACTTAGAAAAACTAGCAGAAGAAAAAAAGAATAAATTGAATGAGAAAACGACAGATTGGCTAAAAGTTGAAACCGAATTACGACAAAAGACTTCTGATATATCGAATAAGTTACGAGTATTTTTGGATAATCGTAAAGGTGACATGATTAGACGCTTAACTCATGATGCGGATGTATGCGGCGATGTTAAGCTATTTTGGGAGAAGGATTTTCCATTCCGTCTTGAAGAAATGATGAAGATAGAAATGCAATCTGCTACACAAATGATTAATCAAGAATTGATAAAGACAATGCAGTGGCTTCAAGATGAATTATTAAAAAAGTTCCGTAGTAGAATTTCTCTTACTACCGGTATTGTTAATGATAATATGCGTGACTCTGTGTTAACATCTTCTGGAGTTGAAATTGCAGATACTAACAAATTAAAAATTGTCACTCGTATTGGTACTGCGGCAACCGTTATTGCAGCGGGTGCATTATTTGCCACATCAGGAGTAGGTGGTATAATTATGGCTGTTAGTATGGTATCGGGTTTAGGAGCTGAATTCTTCATGAAAAAACAAATAAATGAGTCTAAGGAACAGATTAAACGTTGCCTCCCAGAGATTGTAATGCGTTCGCATCTTCAAATGGTAACTGATTTTAATACAAAAATTGATGAAGTGACAAATAAACTTGTGTCTCATTTGCAAGTCCTTAAATCGGAGTGGATTGAAAGTTCTATAAAAGCGATAGAGCAAGAAAAAGCAATAGCTATATTTAATTTTAATCCTACAAAATGGGATAATTTAATGAGTAGAATAAATCAATTAAGTGAAATCATTTTAAAATAATTTATAATGTTAACACCTGAACAATTTAAACGTTTCTGTGGTAATTTACTTGGTATAGTAAATATTCAAACAGCAATTTCTACAAAAGCTGATTTAGGAGATAAAACTGCTTTATCTACACTAAATGATGCTGGACGACAACTCAATGAAGATACTTTAAGGGTATTGGTAATGGGTAAATTCTCAAGTGGTAAATCAACATTTCTCAATGCTCTTATGGGGAAAACATTTTTACCTGCAAAACCTACGCCTACTACAGCTGTGATTGGAGAAATCATATATGCAGATAGCCCAGAAGTTGTACTTTATCCTAAGAAAGGTTACTCTGGGGGTAATAACCCTTTTAATATAAAAGTTGAAGAGTTAAATAATTACATTGTAATTGATCACTCTTCTGTAAGTGATGAAGACAATAGAAAACCTAATCCATTTAAAAAGGTTGTTATCAAATATCCGTTAAATGTTTGCAAGCATGGTATAATGTTCGTAGATTCTCCTGGCTTGGATGATCCGACTTGTCATGATGCTATAACAAAGGAATACTTACCTAGTGCTGATGCAATTGTATATTGTATGAATTCGAGCCAAGCTTTTAGTGCTGCGGATAAATCTGAAATTGAACGTCTAATCGCATTAGGATATAAATCAATTATTTTTGTTCTGACTTATTTTGACATACTTCAAAATAATGATGAACTAATGGGAACTCAAAGTGCTGAAGATGCTCGGAAACATTATACCAATATACTTGCTTCATATACAGATTTGGGGCAATCTGGTATTTTTTTTGTTGGCTCCCTTCCGGCTTTGAAAGCTAAATTGACAAATAATAAGCAACTTCTTGATGCAAGTAACTTCCCTCCTCTTGAGAAGAAATTGGAAGAAATTCTTTTCAATGAAAAAGGGCGAATGAAACTTCTTAAAGCATTATATACAACACGAAAAATTAATCGTATAACTGGTCAACATCTTACCGATCGAATTGAGATATTAAATTCGGATAAAAGTGGATTGGTTGAACGACTTCATAATGCCCAAAGTAATTTGAATCAAGCCAGTGCTAAAGCTAATGAGATTTTTAATTCTTTTAAAATAAGTTCTAATAATCTGATTCAAGGATCAAAAGATCGTGGTAGAGCTTTTTTCTTAAACTTTATTTTACCTAATATAGATGAATGGGTACAAAATTTCACACCTTCTGATGAGCAGGGTATTAGTATGTGGCATCCAAAGAAATCTGGTACAGCTTTTACTGAAGCATGTATAAAATATGTTCAGGGTCAAATTGAAGCAGAAATGGCAAAGTGGTGTGATGAAAAATTGGTAAAAGGATATATTCAACCTCAAATTGAACAACTCTCGCAACAGCAAAATGCAAACTTGCAAGCTTTTGAAAAAGACCTTATTAATGTTCGAACTTCATTACATCTATCAATTAATAGTGATGAGATAACCGATGCAGAAACGCCTGGAAAAGCAAACCGTATTATTTCTGCAATAGCAGGTGCATTTCTTAACCCTGCTAGTCTTGTTGTTGGTGGTGCTTTTGGTTGGAAAGGACTTGTATCTTCATTAGTTACAACACTTGTAGGAGGTATAATTTTAGGAATCATTGGTTTATTTACTCCTGTTGGTTGGCCTGCACTAATTGTTACATGGATTGTTTCTGCATTAGTTGGCGGTGGTATTGCAGGTGGAAATCTTGAAAGTAAAGTTAAAAGAGCAATTGCAAATAAGATGCGTAATGAGATGAGTAATCAACAGGAAGTTATAGTTTCAAGTATAGGAAATTCAGTTTCTGAAGTTGTTGATAAAATTCATAGGGCCGTTGAGGATGAACTTTATGCACCAGTTAAACAATTTGAAAGGATATTGGAGGAAGCAAAATCAAGTGTTAATACAGAATCATCAACGCTCCAAAATAGAGTTTCTTGCTTGTCTAATCTTAGACAGGAAAATACAAAGCTTGCCAATGACATTGATAATTTTGCTCAAAATCTGAGTGCTTGATTTTAATAAATTAACCATTATCAATATATTAAGAGAGTTCTTAGTTATCAATTGGATTGATATTTAAGGACTCTCTTGATTTATTGGGTATTAATATTATAATTAATCTTAAACTATTATGCCATTACAAGAATATGCTCAACGCATTGAGCAATACATTTCTGATAATTTAATTGATAAATATTTTGAACGTATTAAAAGACTTTCGGAATATAATCAAATTTATCACCACTTACAACATCTAGCAAATAGAAGTAAGGAATATCACAATCCTACATTTGTTGTATTAGTTGTTGGTCCGGTAAAATCAGGGAAGTCTACATTTGTAAACTTAGTAGCGAAGAAATATGTAAGTCCAACGCATTTTCTTGAATGTACTGTTCGTCCTTCAATTATTCGTTCTGGAAAGAATAATACATTAACTGTTTACCGTTCAAAAAATATAATGCATAAGGAAGAACAAATCAATGGTATTCTTGATTGTTTGAATGGTTTGACAGAGGAAGAATATATAAAGGATGTAACTAAACAAGAATACGAATGTACAAAATATACAATTGATAAATATGTAAGACTTGATAATATTCATCGAACTGAGGATGATGATATTTTGCTTACTTCCATTGAAACGGAAGGAGGAAAATTGTTACAAGATAATGTTTGTTTAGTAGATATGGCAGGTTTTGATGGTGCTAATGCTAATTTTGAATCACCAGCCTATAAAGCGGTGGTAGAGCGCGCTGATTTAATCATATTTGTTCAAAGCTCAAATTCTGCTATATCTAAAGTATCTAGTAAGTTTTTCGAATTACTTAAAGAGAGGAACATGTCGGTTCCTGTATGTTTAGTTCATAATATATTTGAATCTGCATTTTGGAGAGATAAGAAAAAACAGATAAATGATATAGAACTGCAAAAAGAATATGCGATAGAACAAATTCAGACTAAACACGGTTTAATGCTAAAAGAAAATAGTTCGTTTAATTTAAATCTAGGAAAGGTTGCTGATTTGTATGAAAATAATTATGAAATTGAGAACGAGGGTATTCTTAAAGAAGAAGCAGCCAGATTTGAAAATGCTGAGATTGCGATAAACAAACTATTTAAAGAGCGAGAATCTATTAGGCTAGCTAATTGTATTTCCCGAACAAAACTACAACGAGACAGATTGCTTGAGGTTTTGAATAATGCAGTGACACTGAATAATAATATAAAATCCGAATATGAACGTATGGTAAATACTTTCAACAATCTAAAAGAGTACAAGATTAATGACGAATTCACCGTTTCTATAAGTTCTGGTGAGCTAAAACAGATAGTAAAAGAAGAATATGAGAAATTTAAGAATATATTGGGGGCAGGTGATAATCAGGAATATAAGACAGAAGAGGCTAGAAAACATGTATGTACATTGTTAGAAAATATAAAACGAGAGATAACCAAATTGGTAAATAGTCGTTGTAAAGATTTGGCAAGTATTGCTAGCTGTCAAGATGTACAAACATGGATTTCTGATATTATTAATAAAACATCTGAATATATATCAGGGCAATCTGTATCAATTAATGCCACTGTAAATATTAATGCTATATCTGTAGATATGGATATAGATGTAGATACCAATATTGGTATAGATATTGAAACTTTAGTTCCGCATAGGCGTCTATGGTACAGGCATAGTTGGGATGATTTGAATAGTTATCTTACAATTATTCGAGATGCTTATTGTGGTTTCATGAGTAGTGCTGGAGTAGATGTCAAAGGTAACATAGATAACAACATATATAACAATATAATATCTGTTATAAAAGATTTAAAGTCATCAGTATTAGAAAATATTGAGAGTTACATAATTTCTCAAATTGATAGTATTCAGGAACTTGCTCAATCAAAAATGATTCCTAATTATAATGAATTTGCTTATAAAGTCCAATTAATCATAGATTTAAGAGAACAAGTTAAGAAGTTAAATATTGAAATACAATGATAATGAAAAATTTAGTTCTTATTGTAGGTATTATATTCGCTATTGTGGCAACAATGCTAGTTAGTGACATTATTACTATTGGTGATAAGATTGGTGAAATTACGCATGTATACATTGAATATATTTTTTATGTAATTTTGATTGTATTATCAATAGTGTATTTGGGAAAACCTTTAATAAGTTTTTGGAGAGTTCCGGAATTTCCAAAGTTATCGATAGATAATTATACAAGTGTCCAAGATTTAAGAATATTTGCTCGCAAATTGGCCGATAACTGTTCATATATTCAAGATGAAAAGCAAAGAAATGAACATAAACGTCAACTACTAAAAAGCATACAATACCATTCTGGAGAAACAGAACACCTTAGAACAATAATATCTAAAGAGATTGCTTTACGTATGGAAGGGAGCAAAACCCTTAATATTATTGGTATAAATAATCGAATAAAAGAATGGGGAAAGACTGTATTTATGATAACTGCATTATCTCAGAATAGTAAATTTGATACATTGACAGTACTTGTCTTAAATTATAGATTGATAGCTGATATTGTTAAAGCAAGTGGTTTTAGACCTACCAAACTCCAACTCTTTAGGTTGTATGTAAAAGTATTAACAACTGCACTTATAACGTATTGCACTTCTCAAGTATTTAACGATATGAACGGTATTACACCTTTTGATTTTCTTGATGACGTACCTTCTGAAGAAGTAGATGTGGATATAGATGATGTCTCTGATTTTGATGTTTATGATGAAGGAGGTTTTTCCTCTGGAATAATAAATTCTTTGAAAAATATTCAAATTCCAGGTATTGTTGTCGGAGCATTGGCTGATGGGTGTGTGAATGCATTGATGACAATGAGAATTGGTTACGTTACAAAGGCTTATTTACTAGAAGGAGCAGAAGCTTTGAGCGGTATTAAGAACAAACGAAAGATTAAACGTATGGCAATCAAAGAATCTTTTGCGTCATTACCATCTGTTTTAAAGTCAGGCAGCCTTGCCTTAGGAAAGAATGTTGTGAAAGTAGTTGAAGTATGTCTCAATAAAACAAAAAATAATATGGGTTAAGAGTAAGCCTCCAGTAAAATACGTATCTGTCTAGTCCTGAAATAGCGTTACAACAAAAAAAGTAACATTATGGGAAAGACAGAAACAAAGTATGTTAAGCGCACACAAAAAGATTACAGCATGTCCTTTAAGCTATCAGTAGTTCAAGAGTATGAAACCACACAAATAAGTTTGGGTGCTCTGAAACGAAAATATGGGATCCAAGGATGTTCCACTATTAGCCGTTGGATTGTAAGTATTCGGCCAACTACAGGTATTAAACCTTTATATACAACAATAGCGACTGTCACTATGAACCTAATAGTATCAGCCGCTATTGTTTTGTTGAACCCATATGTTACAGTTTATATCAGTTACAAGATTCCTCCTTTTGCCTTGTCAGTACACATTCCGGATGTTTCAACTTCCATTTATGTGGAAGTAGATTCAAAAGTTCTTCTTGGGTTGCCTTCTTGTGATAAGGCATTTGTGCGATAACATCGTTCAGGTATACTCTGGGATTTACCTCGTGCGCCTTACATGTGGCCAGCAGAGAACATATGACAGACATATTAACCGCAGCTTCGTGATTACCACAGAAGAGAAAATTTTTTCTGCTCAGAGTGATGGGGCGTTGGACGTTTTCCGCCAGATTGTTATCCCAGTACAGGCGACCATCGTCCAAGCATCTTATAATATTATCCCATTTGGTATAGGCATATGTAATGGCCTTGCCTGTCAAAGAACCTGGACTGTATTTAATCCCTTCTGTCTCCATCCATACCTTCATTGCCTCCATGATTGGCCGGGCCAGCTCCTGACGCTTCTGTCTGCGCTCATCATATGACAGGCCGGCTTCGTCACACTGACGTTCTATTTTATAGATATGCTGTATCTGAGTCAGTGCATGTTGGGCCATCTCCCTGTTTTCATCCAAAGCCTGCTCAAAATGACGACGTATATGCACCAGACAGTTGAGCAGCCGCACGTCGGGGTTGGCCTTGAAGGCTGTTTCATAACCTGCAAAACCGTCACATTGAAGATATCCCTTGAAGTTATATTGATTTGCCAGGGATTCGATGACCGCTCCGGCCCGTGAGCCTCCGTCGTAATGAAAGATGACCAGTCTCTCCATGACTGATCTTACCATCCAGAGATATTCCTTGTCGGCCTTGTGCTTTTCCCTGTTGATGACCGGAACTGTAGTCTCGTCCACCTGTACATAATCACAGGAGAAGACTTCACGTTTGAGTTCTTCATACAGAGGCTTAAGCAATTCTACGGTTTTCTTGAACCAGCCGTCCAGTGTACTTTCGGTCAGACCTTTCATTCCAAGATGGCGGTATTGCTGTATCTGACGGTAGAACGGGACATGATATTCATACTTCTGAAGCAATATTTCGGCAAGCAGGCTGGGGTCAGCGATGCACTTGTCGACCGGCATTAGCGGCATGGGAGCTATCTCTACGCCTTTCTGTCCGGCCGGAGGAAGCAGGGTACTATCCTTGAGAGCATATTTGGGACGGATGATCACCTTGACGTAAAGCATTCCCGGCTTGTGCTTGACGACTTTTGTCATCTCTTCGCCTATTCTACGGTATAAAGACAAGTCTACGCCTTTCGGTTCTATTGTATCGGTCTCCAATACGGGCAAGTCCTCTATCATTTTGCGGTTCTGGTGATTTCGTTTTACGTCTTCCACCGATTCCTTCTCAATCTTTTCCACAGCCTCGTCCCGCTTTTCTTCCGCCTGCTGCCGGAGTCCGGAAAACTCGTCGGCAAAGAGATCTGGCATATTAGGATCATATACGCGAAGTTTCTCCGATTTACGACCAAAGAGCTGACGGTTCAGCCATGCGACCTGAGCCGTCAACTCCTTGATACGTTCCTGCAGATTTTTTATCTGTTCGGATTGATTCTTATTAGTAGTAGACAATGAGGCTATAGAGGCATTCAGCCCTTCTATCGTCTTGAGTCAAATTTCTTTTTCTTCCATTGTCTATACTTCTTTTAATGATGTAAATATACTAATTAACAGTGAATTATGCAAAAATATCCAAAGTTTACTCACACAAAAAACATATTATACATGGTATTCCTTACGTTCGGCTCTTAACCGCCGGAGCCTCTGTTCCGGGTTTTCCTGTATTCCTTCAACCATCATCACCAGATCGCGCCACTCCATGGGATAGCTGTTTGATTTGGGATCATACTCCGGCAACTTGAAGCGACCGGCCTCCAGACGTTTTACATACATTACCATACCTCCGTCTTCGGCATGAAGGAGTTTCATTAGCCTGCGGCTGGAACCGATGAAGATGAAGACATCACCGTTCCTCACTTCACTGTTCATTTTCTCATGTACCACTCCGCATAGCGAACTGATACCCTTGCGCATATCTGTCCTGCCAGGACACAGGAAGTAGCGCATCGTGTCGTTCAGGTTAAACATGACCGTTTCGAAGACTTTGGGTAAATATTTCCTTCAGCAAACCTTCAGAACCGCTCCCGAAGTGGGCACGAAGTCCATTGGGAAACAGCAGCGCAACACCATGCGGCAATTGTTCTTCTTGGGAAGACTCCGTAAATGCCTGTTTAAAACTGATAGGAGCCAACTCGTGTTTGATACTGCTCCTGTCAACGGAACATTTTCTACGCCAGTAGTGATAGGTTGAATAACTTACACCTATCTGTTGAAGGTACGACTTCAACGGCAGCTCGCTTTGTTGCACCTGCAATTCTAATTCTTCAAATTCTTGTCTGTTCATAATAATTGAGGTTTGATTGTATTCACTGCCGCAAAGCTACAACCAAACCTCAAAGTGTAAAAGGTGCATTTCTTCGAATGAACTATAATAAAAACTTGAATATATTTAACAATTATAAGTATGTTTAT
>ERZ835880.2634-NODE-2634-length-11645-cov-4.557722_pt1 | contig 11645 bp, 7 predicted proteins | sample MGYA00519944_ERZ835880 | MGnify/ENA primary metagenome ERZ835880 (study PRJEB31850, sample SAMEA3708787) | human gut metagenome | biome: human gut; feature: human-associated habitat; material: faeces | place: China | collected 2014 ... | reverse complement strand
ATATAGCCGTATACGGGGTCCGTCACCAGATCCCGGCCCCGGCCTGCGGCAAGGGCCTCCCGCACCTGGGTGGAGGACAGGTCGATGACCTGCCGGTTGGCGATGATGGCCACAGTGGCCCCGTATTTCGTCTCCAGCAGCCGCTTCTGGGCCGCCAGATCCTCCCCCGGCTGGGGGTGGGCTCGGTCAAAGGCCCCGATGTGGGCCAGAGACAGAATGTCCGACGCATGATACCAGCGCTCCAGGGACAAAAACATATCCGTCCCCATGAGAAGCCACAGCTCATCCTCCGGATGCTCCATGCGCAGCTGGCGCAGGGTATCCACCGTATAGCTGGGGCCGGTGCGGTGCAGCTCGATATCCAGAGCCTGGGCCCCGGGGCCCAGCTGGGCGCAGGCCAGGGCCGCCATCTCCAGCCGGTCGGCGGGCTCGGCGCTGCCCTGGGGCAGGGCCTTGTGGGGCGGAACGCTGGCGGGGATCAGCAGCAGACGGTCCAGCCCCAGGACGTCCATAGCCGCCCGGGCCGCCGTCAGGTGGCCCCGGTGGATGGGGTTGAAGGTGCCGCCGTAGATGCCGATCTTCATACGCTGCGCTTCCTGTCTTTTTCCAGCTCGATCTTCCGCTTGTCCTTGTTGTGCTGATAGCGGAAGAGAACGAATTTGCTTCCGATGACCTGGACCACCTCGCAGCGGGCGGCCACCTTCAGCTCCTCCGCCGCCTCCCGGGCGGTGTACATGGAGTTTTCCAGCACCCGGCCCTTGATCAGCTCCCGGGCCTCCAGGGCGTCGTTGACCTGCTTGACCAGGTTGTCGCCGATGCCGTCCTTGCCCACGTGGACGATGGTGTCCAGGTTGGCGGCCATGCCCCGCAGCTGGGCTCTCTGCTTGCTTGTCAGTTCCATAGATGCTCCTCAGTTCTTTTCCAGATAGGTTTTCAGCTCCGCCGCGAAGGCCCGCAGGGCGTTGCCGCGGTGGCTGATGGCGTTTTTCTCCTCCGGCGTCAGCTGGGCAAAGGTCTTGCGCAGCTCCGGCACGAAAAACACCGGGTCATAGCCGAAGCCGTTGTCCCCCTGGGGTGCATAGGCAATGGTGCCGAAGCAATCTCCGGCTGCGTCCAGCCGGTCCCCATTGGGGAAGCAGCAGACGATGGCAGTGTGGAAATGGGCGGTGCGGGCCCCAGCACCACGGAGATTCTCCAGCAGCAGGCGATAGCGGGCCTGGTCACTGTCCACGCCGCCGTATCGGGCGGAATAGATGCCCGGTGCGCCATTCAGCGCGTCCACGCACAGGCCGGAGTCGTCGGCAATGGCGGGCAGACCGCTGGCCTGCATCACGGCCATGGCCTTGATGGCGGCGTTTTCGGCGAAGGTGGTTCCATTTTCCTCCGGCTCCAGGTCCAGGCCCACGTCGGACTGAAGGACCACCTCCACCCCCAGCTCACGCAGAATCTCCTGCATCTCCGCCAGCTTCTTGCGGTTATGGGATGCCAATACGAATTTCATAGAATCTCCCCCAATATGTTTTTCTCCAGCTGGATCAGCCGGGCGTTGCCCTGGGCGCAGAGGGCCAGCAGCTCCTGCTGCTCCCGGGGCGTGAAGGCCCGGCCCTCGCCGGTGCCCTGCAGCTCGATGATGCCGCCCTGCTCGTTCATGACGCAGTTCAGATCCACCATGGCCCGGCTGTCCTCGGAGTATTGCAGGTCCAGCATGGGTACGTTGTCCACGATACCGGCGGAGATACCGGCCACATAGTGGCGGATGGGCATGGCCTTCACCAGCCCCTGCTCCAGAAGACCCCGGCACGCCAGGGCCAGGGCCACAAAGCCGCCGGTGACGGAGGCGGTGCGGGTGCCGCCGTCACCCTGGAGCACGTCGCAGTCGATGGTGATGGTGCGCTCGCCCAGGCGGCGCATATCCACCGCCGCCCGCAGGCTCCGGCCGATAAGCCGCTGGATTTCGGCGCTGCGGCCGGAGAGCTTCAGCTTGTCTACGTCCCGGCGGGACCGCTCCCGGTTGGCCCGGGGCAGCATGGAATACTCCGCCGTGACCCAGCCGCAGCCCGGGCGCACATGGGGCGGGACCCGGTCCTCCACCGAGGCGTTGCACAGCACCACCGTGTCGCCGCAGCGGATCAGGGCGCTGCCCTCGGCAAACCTGATAAAGCCCGTGGTGATCTCCACCGGGCGGCTTTCGTCATACTTTCTTCCGTCGGCACGGATCATATTCGTCCCTCCCATCAGAACAGATCGCCCACAAATTCCTTGGCGTCGAAGGGAGCCAGGTCCTTGATGCCCTCGCCCAGGCCCACATACTTCACCGGCACCTGCAGCTCCTGGGCGATGGCGATGACGATGCCGCCCTTGGCGGTGCCGTCCAGCTTCGTCAGGACGATGCCCGTCAGTCCCGCCGTCTCCTTGAAGGTCCGGGCCTGGATCAGGCCGTTCTGGCCGGTGGTGGCGTCCAGCACCAGCAGGGTCTCCCGGTCGCAGCCGGGCAGCTCCCGGTCCACGACGCGGCTGATCTTATTCAGCTCGTTCATCAGGTTCTGCTTGTTGTGCAGCCGCCCGGCGGTGTCCACCAGCACCACGTCGCTGCGGCGGGCCTTGGCGGCGGAGGTGGCATCAAAGACCACGGCGGCGGGGTCGGCCCCCTCGTGCTGCTTGACGATGTCCACCCCGGCCCGGTTGGCCCAGATCTCCAGCTGGTCGGCGGCGGCGGCCCGGAAGGTGTCACCGGCGCACAGCAGGACCTTCTTGCCCTGCTTTTTCAGCTGATAGGCCAGCTTGCCGATGGACGTGGTCTTGCCCACGCCGTTGACGCCGATGACCAGGATGACGCTGGGCTGGGTGGACAGGTCCAGTCGGCTGTCGCCCACCTCCAGCTTCTCGGCCAGGATCTCCCGCAGAGCGCCCTTCACCTGGTCCGCCGTCAGCAGACGGTCGTCATAGGCCCGGCGGCGCAGCTTCTCGGTGGCGTCCAGGGCCACGTCCATGCCCACGTCCGCCAGGATCAGAGATTCCTCCAGCCGGTCGTAAAAATCGTCGTCCAGGGAGTCGAAGGACATGGGCGCAAACCATGCGTCCCGGAATTTTTTGAACAGTCCCATAATCGTGTCTCCTTACTTTATATTCAGCTCTTTGGCCATATCGTTGAGGTTGATGGTGAGGATCCGGCTGACGCCCCGCTCCTGCATGGTGACGCCGTAGAGCACGTCGGCCTCCTCCATGGTGCCCCGGCGGTGGGTGATGACGATGAACTGCGTCTTATCGCTCACCCGGCGCAGGTACTGGGCAAACCGGCCCACGTTGGCGTCATCCAGCGCGGCCTCGATCTCGTCCAGAATGCAGAACGGAGCCGGGTTGACGGCCAGAATCGCAAAGTAGATGCTGATGGCCACCAGCGCCTGCTCGCCGCCTGAGAGAGCTTCCAGGTTCTTGATGACCTTGCCCGGCGGTGCCACCCGGATGCCAATGCCGCTGGAGAGGACATCGCTCTCGTCTTCCAGGATCAGGCTGGCCTCACCGCCGCCGAACAGCTCGGTAAAAACACGGCCAAAGTTTTCGTTGATGGCACGGAAGCTGTCCGAGAAGATTTCCCGCATCTGCCCGCAGAGGTTCGATATCATCCGGGTCAGCTCGTTTTTGCTGCCCTCCACATCGGCCACCTGGGCGCTCAGGGCGTCGTACCGGGTCTTCACTTCCTGATACTCTTCAATGGCGCTGACGTTGACATTGCCCAGCGCGCGTATTTTGCCGCGCAGGTCGGATACCTGAGCCCGCAGCGCCGTGACGCTTTCAAACTCCACACAGAGCTCTTCGGCCTGGCTCACGGTCAGCTGGTATTCATCCCAGAGCTTGGCGGCGGTGGCATCGTATTCGCTCTCAGCGGCCGCTTTCCGCTCGGCCAGACGGGCCATCTCCCGGCCCATCTCCTCGCGGCTGTCGGCAGCAGTGCGGGCCCGGGCCAGTGCCTCGGTCTCGGCCTGCTGGCAGGAAAGCCGCTGTTCGGTGGCCTTCCGGATCTCGGCTTCTTTCGCTTCGATCTCCGCCCGGCTATCGGTCTTGGCCTTGCGGATGGCCTCGATCTCGGCCCGGCAGGCATCACTGCGGGCGGCAAGGGCGGCAAGGCTCTCTTCCAGAGAGGCCCGGCGGCTCTCGGCATCCCGGGTGCGCTGTTCCAGCGCTTCGATCTGCGCCTGCGCCAGCTCGGCATCCTTCTGGCGGCTCACCTGTTCCAGCCGCTTGGCGCTCACCTGCTCGGCCAGCGCCCGCTGCCGGGTCAGAAACACATCGTCTCCCTCGGCAATGCGGTTCAGCTCGCCCGATCTTGCTTCGATCTCCCCGGCCAGCGCAGCTTCCTGTGCTTCGGCCTGCGCGGCCTTTTCCCGGCTGTCAGCCAGCTGGGCGTTCAGGGTGTCGATCTCCTTCTGCCGCGCGGCAAGGGCCGTCTCGGCCTGCTCCATGGCGGCTTCCAGCCGCTTGCGCTCTGCTTCGGCCCGCACACGGTCGTTGGCGACAGTGATCTGCTCACTGCTGGCAGCGGTCAGCTCTGCGTTCAGGGCATCTGCCTGCTGTTTGCACTGGTCGGTTTTTTCCTGAGCGGCAAGGCACTCCTTCTGCAATTTCGCAGCCTTGACCCGCAGCTCCTCCAGCTCCTGCTTGCGGGTGAACAAACCCGCGCTGCGCTGGACACTGCCGCCGGTAAAGCTGCCGCCCGCATTGACCACCTGACCATCCAGCGTGACGACCTTGCTGCGGAAACCGTTGTCCCGGGCCACACGGGAGGCTTCGTTGATGTCGTCCACCACGATGATGCGGCCCAGCAGGTTCGATACGATGTTGTCATACCGGCGGTCGGCCTGCACCAGACTGGAGGCAAGCCGTGCCGTACCGGAGAGTCGGCCACGGAACACGCCGGGCTGGACGGTATCCAGCGGCAGGAAGGTGGCGCGGCCTGCATTGTCATTGCGCAGCAGGGCAATGGCCGCTTTGGCAGCGGCTTCGTTCTCTACCACGATGTTCTGCAGCGCACCGCCCAGAGCCGTTTCCACAGCCACTTCACAGCCCGGCTCCACCTTTAAGATGGCGGACACCGGCCCGATGATGCCCCGCAGGCGGCGTGCACCGGCAGCACGCATGACGGTCTTGACCGAGTTCTGGTAGCCGTCCATGTTCTTTTCCAGTTCCCGCAGCACGGAAAGGCGCTGGCGGGCCGCATCCAGCTCACGGCCAAGGCGCTGCTCTGCTGCGTCGGCATCGTCCAGCGCAGCCTTGCGGCCTTTCAGCTTGAGTTCCACGCCGGAACGGACATTTGCCAGCTGCTTCTCGTTTTCTTCCAGCATCCGGCGATACTTGATGGTGTCGTCCAGATCCTGCTTTGCTTCGTCCCGCTGGGCGGTGCTTTCCTGCACGCTCTGCTCAAGGGCAGGCAGGCGCTGGCGGGCTGTTTCCCCGGCAGCTTCGGCAGCGGCCTGCGCCACCTGCGCTTCGGTGCGCCGGGCTGTCAGGCCGGCAAGTTCTGCTTTCAGGGTATCCTTGCGGGCACCGCTGGCACTGCTAGCATCGGTCAGACGTGCGATCTCCGCGTTCAGCGCTTCGATCTCTGCCGCCAGCTTTTCGCCCTCCGCTTCCATGGTCTTTGCCACGGCCCGGTGGCGCTGCAAGGCGGCCTGTGCCTCGGTGCTGTCCTGTTCCCCGGCGCTGATCTCTTCCTGCAGGGATGCGGCGCTCTCCTCGTTGCGGAGGATGTCGTTTTCCAGCACAGCGATACGGCTCTCCGACCCGCTGATCTGCTCGGTGATGCTGCGGATATCCCCATTCAGGCGCTCAACAGCAACCGTAAGCTGCTGTGCCTGCATCCGGATCTCCTCAGCCTCCTGCTCGGCGGCTTTCGTCTCCCGGTCAAAGCGCTCGTAGTCGGCCTGTGCTGTCTCGTAGTCCCGCACCTGCTGGCGCACGGCTTCGCGTGCGCGGTGCACACCGTCGGTCCACAGGGTCACTTCCAGCGTTTTGCGCTGTGCGGCCAGCTCGAGGAACTTTTCCGCCTTGGCGCTCTCTTTTTCCAGCGGGCCCACCCGGCTTTCCAGCTCGCCAAGGATATCCCGCAGGCGCTCCAGGTTCTCGCCCGCTGCGACCAGACGGCGCTCGGCCTCGGTCTTGCGGTAGCGGTACTTGGCAATGCCGCAGGCTTCCTCAAAGATCTCGCGGCGCTCGCTGCTTTTGGCTGCCACAATCTCCGCAATGCGTCCCTGCCCGATGACCGAATATCCGTCCCTGCCGATGCCGGTATCCAGCAGCAACTCGTACACGTCCCGCAGGCGGCATACCTGCCCGTTGATGGTGTACTCGCTGTCGCCGGAGCGGTAGTATTTGCGGCCGATGGTCACCTCGTCCGCGTCCACATCCAGCGTGTGGGCGGCGTTGTCCAGCGTCAGCCGCACCTGCGCAAAGCCCATGGGGCTGCGCTTGCGGGTGCCGCCGAAGATGACGTCCTCCATTTTGCCGGCGGCACGCAGCTGGCGGGAGCTGGTCTCGCCCAGCACCCAGCGCACTGCGTCCGAAAGGTTCGACTTGCCGGAGCCGTTGGGGCCCACCACGCCGGTAACGCCTGCGTCGAACCGAATTTTGACTTTATCGGGAAAGCTCTTGAAGCCCTGGATCTCCAGTTCCTTGAATACCATTTACTTTTCCTTTATCACGCCCAGCAGCTTGAGTGCTTCCTTGGCGGCACACTGCTCGGCGGCTTTTTTGCTGCGTCCCTCGCCCCGCGCCACGCGGTCGGAGTTAAAGCGCACCGCCACCACGAAATGCTTGTCGTGATCCGGGCCGGACTCGCTTTCCACCACATAGCTCAGGCGCTCTTCCGGGTTCTGCTGCACGATCTCCTGCAGGCGGGTCTTGTAGTCCGCCTCAGCGTGCTTGCCCTCGGTGATGAAGGGCAGGATGAACTTGCGCGCCACCTCCATGCCGCCGTCCAGATACAAGGCGGCAATAACAGCCTCGAAGGCATCCGACACCACACTGGGACGGGTGCGGCCGCCGCAGCGCTCCTCACCACGGCCAAGGCGCAGATACTCACCAAGGTCGATCTCCTGCGCAAACTGGAACAGTGCACTCTCGCTGACAAGGCTGGCGCGGATGCGGGTCAGGTCGCCCTCCGGGCGGTCTGCGTAGGCGTGGAACAGGTAGTCTGCGGATACGATCTGCAAAACGCTGTCGCCCAGAAACTCCAGCCGCTCGTTGTGCTTGACCGGGGTGCGGCTCTCGTTGGCATAGCTGGTGTGGGTAAGCGCGATTTCCAGCAGTTCCGGGTTTTTGAATTTGTAACCGATGATAGTTTCCAACTGATGGCTCATGGTCGTTTTTACTCCCTTTTATTCCTCAGTTTTCTGTGCTGCGGCCAGCTCGTCCAGTGCGGACTGCATGGTGCCGCACAAGTCGTTCTCCACGCAGATCTTTGCCTGCCGGATGGCGTTTTTGATGCCCTTTGCCTTGGAGGAGCCGTGTGCCTTGATGACCGGCTGCTTTGCGCCAAGGAAGGGTGCACCGCCGTACTCCTCACTGTCCATCTGGTGCTTCAGGTCGGTAACGCCGCCCTTGAGCAGCAGGTAAGCCAGCTTGCCGCCAAGGTTTGCAAGGAACATCTGCTTGAGCATTCCCAGCAGCATCTTTGCCACGCCCTCGGTCAGCTTGAGGATGACGTTGCCGGTAAAGCCATCGCAGACCACCACGTCCACCTCACCGTTGGGCACGTCACGCGGCTCGATATTGCCCACAAAGCGGATGCCCGGGGTGGTCTTGAGCAGCTGGTGGGCGTCCCGCAGCACGGGGGTGCCCTTGCTCTCCTCGGCACCGTTGTTGGCCAGTGCTACGCTGGGGTTTTTGCGTCCCTCTACTTTGTTCACATAGCAGCTGCCCATGACCGCAAAGGCAGCCAGCATCTCCGGGCGGCACTCCACGTTGGCACCGCAGTCCAGCAGCAGATAAGCCTGCTGCTTTGCGGGCACCATGGTAGCCAGTGCCGGGCGCTTGACGCCCCGCAGAGTGCGCACGATGAGGCTTGCGCCAACGTGCAGCGCACCGGTGCTGCCGGCAGAGACAAAGGCATCGCCTTTGCCCTCCTTGAGCATATTCAGACCCACCACGATGGAGGAATCCTTCTTCTGACGGATGGCGCGGGCGGGCTCGTCGCACATCTCGATGGTCTCGGTGCAGTTCACCAGCTCGATGCCGTCCAGCGGAATGTTGTGCTCGGCGGCGGTCTTGCGCACCAGTGCCTCGTTGCCCACGCCGATGAGCTGCACGCCGTACTCCTTGACGGCCTGTGCAGCGCCTTCCAGAACAGCCAACGGGGCGTTGTCGCCGCCCATCATGTCCACAATGATCTTCATACCTGTTTTCTCCTTTCAGGTGGTTTGCCTTACAGAGCAGTTTCCTCCAGCCAGTGCTGGAAGCTGGCAACAGCGCGCTCGGCCTGTGCCATGTAACGCAGCCGCTTGTCCCGGGGACGGGTCTCGGCGGGCAGCGGCGGCAGAATGCCCATGTTTGCGCCCATGGGCTGGAAGTTTTTGTTCTCGGTGGTCAGGTACTGCACCAGCGCACCGCACATGGTCTCGGCGGGCGGCGGGGGCAGCTGTCTGCCCTCCAAGCGGGCGTAGAGATTGCGTGCTGCCAGCAGACCGCAGGCGGCGCTTTCCATATAGCCCTCAAAGCCGGTGATCTGCCCTGCAAAAAACACGTTGGGATGTTCTTTCAGGCACAGCTGAGCGCTGAGCACCCGGGGCGCATCCAGAAAGGTGTTGCGGTGCATCACACCGTAGCGCACAAACTCCGCATTTTCCAGCCCGGGGATCATGCTGAACACCCGCTTCTGCTCACCCCATTTGAGGTTTGTCTGGAAGCCCACGATGTTATACAGGGTGCGCTCTTTATTTTCTGCGCGCAGCTGCACATTTGCCCAAGGGCGGTGGCCGGTGTTGGGGTCTACCAGACCCACCGGGCGCAGCGGGCCAAACCGCATGGTGTCGGCGCCCCGGGCAGCCATGATCTCAATGGGCATACAGCCCTCGTACACGGTGACGGTATCGGCCTTTTTGCCGTGAGCGTCCGGGTCGGGCTTTGCGCTCTGCTCTGCATCGGTGTCAAAATCGTGCAGGGGGGCACGTTCCGCACCGGCCAGTGCGGCGTGGAAGGCCTCGTACTCTGCCTTGTTGAAGGGGCAGTTCAGGTAGTCGGCCTCGCCACGGTCATAGCGGGAAGCGGCAAACACCTTGCCGTAGTCCAGGCTTTCGGCGGTGACGATGGGGGCAACGGCATCGTAGAAATGCAGCCGCTCGTCCCCGGTCAGGCGTCCGATCTCGTCGGCCAGTGCGCCGTCGGTCAGCGGGCCGGTGGCCACCAGAATGGGAGCGCTCTCGTCGATGGTTTCCACCTGCTCCCGGTGGACAGTGATATTCTCACACTGCTCCACCATGCGGGTGACAGCGGCGCTGAAGGCATCGCGGTCTACCGCCAGCGCGCCGCCGGCGGCCACGCGGGTCTCCTCGGCGGCGGTCAGCAGCCGACTGCCCATGCGGCGCATCTCTTCCTTCAGCAGACCGGAGGCGGAGTCCAGCCGCTCAGCCTTCAGGCTGTTGGAGCAGATCAGTTCTGCAAAGCCCTCGCTTTTGTGGGCGGGGGAAAAGTGGACGGGCTTCTGCTCGTACAGCTCTACCTGCACGCCCTTGCCCGCCAGCCAGAGAGCCGCTTCGCAGCCCGCCAGACCCGCGCCCAGAATAGTTACTTTATATTCGCTCATTTAGTCTTTCCTTTAAATCCAACCCTCTCAGTCATTGCCAAAGAGGGAGGGTGTAGCGTATTCTCTGAAAAGCTTCCCCCGTCCGGGGGAAGGCTTCTATCTGTCAGTCCGTTTCGGGCTGTTCAGTCCTTTTTGGGCACCGGCATCTCAAAGCCGCAGCCCTCCTTGGCGCAGTACAGCTTGCCGCCCTTGCGGAACAGAGTGCTGCCGCACTTTTCGCACTTGGTGGCAACCGGCATATCCCAAGTCATAAAATCGCAGTCCGGGTAGCGCTCGCAGCCGTAGTAGATGCGTCCCTTGGAGCTCTTGCGTTCCAGCAGACGTCCCTTGCCGCACTTGGGGCAGATGCCGCCGGTATCCTTGACGAGGCGCTTTGTGCCCCGGCACTCCGGGAAGCCGCTGCAGGCCAGGAACTTGCCGTACTTGCCCACCTTGATGACCATGGGGCGGCCGCACAGGTCGCACACCTCGCTGGAAGGCTCGTCCGGCACCTTGACCTTTTTGCCCTCCATGTTCTTTTCGGCCTGTTCCAGACTGGCCTCAAAGCCCTGATAGAAGTCATCCACGGTCTTGCGCCAGTCGGCCTTGCCACTTTCCACCTTATCCAGATTCTTCTCCATCTGGGCGGAGAAATCCACGTCCACGATATGGGGGAACTGTTCCAGCATCAGCCCGTCCACAGCCCGTCCCAGCAGAGTGGGCTTGAGCTTTTTCTGGTCGCGTTCCACATAGCCGCGGTCGATGATGGTGGTGATGATGGGCGCGTAGGTAGAGGGGCGGCCGATGCCGTTTTCTTCCAGCGCCTTGATGAGGGTAGCTTCAGTGTAGCGGGCGGGCGGCTGGGTGAACTTCTGCTCGCTCTTCAGCTCCCGCAGCTTGAGCACCTGTCCCTGCTCCAGCGGGGGAAGGTTCGTTTCCTTCTTTTCCTTTTCGTCGGTGGCTTCTTCGTACAGGGCGGTAAAGCCGTCAAAGGTCACGGTGTAGCCGCTGGCCTTGAAGTGGTAATTCGCCGCGCTGACGGTGACCGACACGGTATCCTGCTGGCAGTCTGCCATCTGGCTTGCCATAAAGCGGCTCCAGATCATGCGGTACAGCTTTGCGGTGTCGCCGCTGATGCTCTTGTCCACCTCGTCCGGGGTCAGGGACGGCACAGAGGGACGGATGGCTTCGTGGGCGTCCTGTGCTGCCGTGGCGCTCTTGGTCTTCCATGTGCGCTTATAGGGGCAGATATACGCCTCGCCGTAAGCACCGGCGATATACTCCTTGGCGGCCGCCACGGCTTCGTCCGAGATGCGCAGACTGTCGGTACGCATATAGGTGATCAGACCCATCATGCCGTGTCCGGCAATGTCCACACCTTCGTACAGGGTCTGGGCGGCGCGCATGGTGCGGGTGGCTGTAAAGCCCAACCGGCGGGAGGCCTCCTGCTGCAGGGTACTGGTGATAAAGGCCGGGGTGGGCTGCTTTGCGCGCTTGCCGCGCTTGAGCTCGCTCACCACATAGCTTGCGCCTTCCAGACCCTTCTCGATGGCGCGGGCCTCGGCCTCGCTTTTGGGCAGCAGCTTTTTGCCGTTGGCGTCCGTGGCAAGGCGTGCCACAAAGCTTTTGTGCCCGGCACCCAGGGTGGCGTCCACGTTCCAGTATTCATCGGGCTTGAAGTTTTCGATTTCCTTTTCCCGGTCGTCGATCAGCCGCACCGCCACGCTCTGCACACGGCCTGCGGACAGGCCACGGCGCACCTTGCGCCACAGGAACGGACTGAGCTTATAGCCCACCAGACGGTCCAGCACGCGGCGCGCCTGCTGGGCGTTGAACAGATCTTCGTCGATGGCGCGGGGGTGGGCCATGCCCT
>ERZ835880.2630-NODE-2630-length-11653-cov-3.809277_pt1 | contig 11653 bp, 7 predicted proteins | sample MGYA00519944_ERZ835880 | MGnify/ENA primary metagenome ERZ835880 (study PRJEB31850, sample SAMEA3708787) | human gut metagenome | biome: human gut; feature: human-associated habitat; material: faeces | place: China | collected 2014 ... | reverse complement strand
CAAATGGGCAATGATATTTTTGATCCCGTTATGCCCTCCGGCACTTCCTTTCGCCCGAATCCTTATCTGCCCCACTCCCAGGCTGATATCGTCATAAATGACAATGATATCCTCCGGATCGATCTTATAATAATCGACCGCCTCGCGGATACTCTCCCCGCTTAAGTTCATAAATGTCTGTGGTTTCACAAGAAGGACTTTTTCTCCTCCCATATACCCAGTTCCGATCAATGCTTTGTGTTTCCCTGTATTTATACTTATGCCTTCTTTGTCTGCAATATAATCAATGGCTTCAAATCCAATATTGTGTCTTGTGTTGTCATATTTCTTTCCCGGATTCCCCAGTCCGACGATTACTTTCATAAGATATCTCTCCTTTTTCCCTAGAATCTATAAAACTGACAAACACCCGGAAATCAATGGATTCCCGGGTTGTCTTTTTCTTTCTTTAGTTATAGTATATCCCAATTTACAATTCTCAGCAAGATTTTTTCTAGTTATAATGCCTGAAAGAATTCTCTTGTCTTATTTACCTTCTTCATCAATGTATCAAACTGTTCTGGTGTCAGTGACTGTGGTCCATCACATAATGCTTTGGCTGGATCATTATGAACTTCTACCATTAATCCATCGGCCCCAGCTGCGATCGCTGCTAATGCCATTGGCTCTACCATATCTCTGATTCCTGTTGCATGAGATGGATCTACCATAACTGGAAGATGGGATTTCTTCTTGATCATAGGGATTGCAGAAAGATCTAACGTATTTCTCATGGCTGTTTCGTATGTTCGGATTCCTCTCTCACAAAGGATTACATTTTCATTTCCACCTGCCATAATGTATTCTGCACTCATTAACCATTCTTCGATCGTTGCTGCAAGTCCTCGTTTTAATAAGATTGGTTTGTTGATCTTTCCTAATTCTTTTAATAATTCAAAGTTCTGCATATTTCTTGCTCCAACCTGAATCAGGTCCACATCTTCGAATAATGGAAGATGACTTGCATCCATGATCTCTGTAACAACTGGAAGTCCTGTTGCTTTCTTAGCTTCTAATAATAATTCTAATCCTTCTCCATGAAGTCCCTGGAAAGAGTATGGGGAAGTTCTTGGTTTGAAAGCTCCTCCTCTTAATAATCCTGCACCAGAATTTTTCACATCGTTTGCGACTTCTGTGATCTGTTCTTTTGTCTCAATAGAACATGGTCCTGCGATCACCTGGAAGTTTCCACCACCGATTTTTACTCCGTTTACATCAACAACTGTATCGTTTGGATGGAATTTTCTGTTGGCCTTCTTGTATGGCTCCTGAATACGCTGTACATTTTCAACGATGCTGTTTGCCATGATATGACGCATATCTACAACAGATGTATCTCCCACTAATCCAAGGATCCTTGTGTTAACACCTTCGGATTCGTGGATTCCCAGTCCCTGCTCTTCCATCTCTTTCTCGGCCTTCTTGGAAGTCTTGGACTTCAGGGCATCGGTCACATCCGCATCAATACGCTGGAACTTGATTCCCTCGTTCTTTTTCTTCCGCAGAAAGGGTGCTCACACAAGTTCCGTTGGCAATGGCGGTCTGTCTGGACTGTTCCTCTCTGTCTTTCCAGAGTACTCTTTCATATTCCGCAGACTCTCTGGCACATTCCCGCAGGATTTCTCCGTCCAATACCCTCCACATATGCTCCGAATCTCTGTACAGATACGGCAATTGCAGTACATTCATCTCCGGTGCCTGTTCTGCGATCTGCGACAGGGAAACTCTTGCAAAAGCGATCCCGCCGTATTTGATCTGTTCCAGTACTTCGCTTTCCGAACCCAGTTTTGCTTCACTCTCCACGATGATGTGGATCCGTCCTCCGGTACGCTCCTGCACCAGTTCTGCAAAACCTCAGCGTTACCCAGCGCCGCATCCGGGTGCCATTGATTCGCTCCGACGTCTCTGTGACCGATGCCGCTCTCGTCCAAAGTTCCCGGCAGATGCATCTGCGCTGCCGTTCCATCCGTCAATATTACCTTCCACGTTCCCACCAGTGAAATCCCCATCGCAATCCCTCTGTTCTTATATAATTTTTTATATTTTTCAGTCATCACGAAATATAGTTAGTTTCATTATAGACTTCACCTCAAATTCAATGCAACGGATTCTCCTTCATGTTCTATGCAAAAAAGAACCACATTACCGATATTTCTATCAGTAATGCGGTTCTTGAATTCTTATCAGTATGCCCACGGTTCAAATACAAAATGCCGCATAAAGCGGAACCACCTTTTTGTTGTCCTCAAACGCAAAGTTTTTCGCGGAAAGTTTGATCGCGTAAGCCGGCTTATAGGTATCCATATAGACCTTTAAGCTTTTGGCTCTGGTATTATCGGCGGATTTCACCTCAATCGGGATCAGCTGACCATCCCGCTGGATAACGAAATCTATTTCAGCCCCACGCTCGGATTCCCAGTAGTAAGTGTTATAACCATTGATGGCAAGCTGTACATTGACATAATTTTCTGTCATGCCACCTTTAAAATCATTCAGTTCCTCCACCATATAGAGAATATCGTTTGCAGCCAAATCCTTCTTGGCGCAAAGCAGCCCCAGATCCGAAACGTAAATCTTAAACGCATCAATATCCCGATAATTTTCCAAAGGCTTCTTGATCTGCTCTACCCTATAGACCTGTGACGCAATTCCCGACAGACAGAGCCATTCAATCGCATTTTCAAATTCAGAAGCACGTCCACCCTTTTTGATCAGCTTATATTGAAAGCGGGTATTTTTCTTGGAAAGCTGAACCGTAATATTATCATAGGCAAGTCTGGTTTTCTTAATTTCATTCAGATTATTGTATTTGCCCATATCATTCAGATAACTTGTCAGAATGGTATCCTGCGTATGGCGGATCAGGATATAATCCCCTGTCTGGACAAACTGCATCACACACTCTGGCATACCGCCTACCACAAGATACTGACGGTAAAGCTGCATGGCTACATCATGGAGTGCGGATGGCATCGGCCGATTCGTTTCAAAACATTTTTTAATCTGCTCTACAAGTTCATCCTCTCTCACAGCAATCATAAATTCTTCCATATCCATCGGATACAGCGTTTTCATATCAACCGTACCAACGGGAAATGAAAATTTTGCTCTGTTGACGGCAACGCCCAACAGGCTGCCTGCCACAATAATATGATAATCCGGGGCATCCTCACAAAAATATTTCAATGACGTTAAAGCCCTTTCGCAAAGCTGTACCTCGTCAAATACAATCAATGTTTTTTCTTTTACAATCGTCTGACCTGCAATATGAGATAAAATCGGTATCAAATAATCAGGACTGATCTTTTCCTCAAAGGTTTCATTCAGTTTTGGATTCGTTTCAAAATTGAAATAGGCTACATTTTCATAATGAATTCGCCCGAACTCTAAAATAGAATAAGTCTTCCCCACCTGTCTTGCCCCCTGCAAAATAAGAGGTTTGCGGTGTTCATTTTCTTTCCATGCTTCCAGAAAACCCATGATTTTTCTATACATGATCCATCCTCCTTAAAGGTCCTGAATATAGTATAATTATTATTCATGTAAAATTCAATATGTTTTTGTGCCGTTTTTGCATTAAAATGCATGAATATTTTTATGAAATCATCATTTTCCGACATGTTTGCTATGGTTTTTACATTTTTACATTTTTTACGTTTTTACATTTTTTTACAAGGAATCGCGTTTGCAGTAAAAGCACCCCCCGCCACAGGTTTTTATTCCTGTAGCGGGGGGTGCTGTAAAATATGGGATTCAACTATCGCAGATCAGTATTCCAATACATAGGTTGCTGTCTCGGTAATCGGGAAGCATACCTGTCCGCCTGCATTCGAAACTGTCTTGACAATGCGGGTTCTGCCGTTGGCATCTACCTTGTAAACCGTCACTTCTCCGTTTTTCACAGGTACTGTGGTATGGAATACAACGTTTGTACCCAATGCCTGTTTGTTGGTAAAGTCGATGGTTCTGGAATGCTCTGTAACAGTATCCTTATGTTCAAAGTTGGTTTCCTTGTAACCGGACAACTTGCTCTTTGCAAGGAAGGTTACTGCATCTGAGTTGCTGATGAATACATGCAGGCCACGCAGAGCTGAGGTGGACACTGCTTTCACTGTTGCTGCAGGAATTGTCTTGTCAAAGCCGCTGGCATCTACATGAAGCAGATCCTGGTTGGCACCGGATACATTCTGCTGCTTGTCTTTTGTCTGGGTAGAGATCACTTTTGTAATGGCATCCCATCCGGTGATCTGCTCTCCTGCGATATTTGTGGTGGTCAGTACCGGTTCAGGAGCTGATGAGCCGGAGTCAGAGGAATCACTGCTGGTGTCTCCGGCGGACGGTGCAGTTGTCGGGGTCACAGGAGCAGGTGCCGGAGTCGGGGTTACCGATGGATTTTCAGAATCATCCGATGTTGTGCCCGGAGTTCTCAAAACATAATAGGTATACTTACTCATCCAGTTTTGTTCCAGACTTTCCGGAACCGGGTTATAGCCTACACCTCCTTTTGCGGTGTTATAAGTAATATAACATACGGTATCAAAATTATAAATTCTTCCTATAATAACAGCATATGCATCATTTGGGTACGGATGTTGCACAAGATATTCATTCGCAAACTTTTTTGCTTCTGACAAGGTAAAGAAAGGCAGGTCAGCACTTTCCAGTTCTTTTATGGTCGTTGCTTTCACCCAGTCTTTACTTCCTTCAGGCCATTTTTTGCACCAGTGCGCATTAATTTCCGTTCTTCCATTATATACGCTTCTTAATGATATGTCCTCCTTATTACTTTGGGGGTCTTCACTCTGAGGATCTTCATACCACCCAGTAAATATATAGCCCTCTTTCGTAGGTATCGGAAGATCTGTAAATACTCCTGCTACCGTTGTTATAGTATCTGTCTTCCACTCACCGCCGTCAAGATTTAATTTAACTTCCTGTGAAGGGAAAAAGTAATGATTAGCTACAGAAATATCTATAGTATCAAGAGTCTTAGAACGAACTTCAATGTCCGCACCATAAAGGCATATATATTTTCCACCCTTTTTTCCTAATATGTAATACTCGTTTTTACTTGACTTAATATAACTATGAGCCCATTCAGCATTAAAAATAAAATTATCATATGTAGTCTGGCTCAAATTGTCCAAAACGGCTACCTTTGTGTCCAAGTCGTCTTTATTGTCCTCCGTCACCTGTATCCAGCCCGAGTTTTCACCCTCTGCTGCTTTCGTGCGCATCTCCGGCACCATACCTGCTATCAATGTAACAACAAGCGCCAGGCTAAGCACCTTTCCTAAAAATTTTGTTTTTCTCATTCTCTTTCCCCTTTCTTCTGTACTTCCGATTTCTATAAATCTGAGTTGTGTTTATTATAACAGCATTTCCAGAAAATAAGCGGCAGATTGCACCAATCGACCCAAAAACGACATCAATCGACCGGGACGGAAATATCGTGCTTTAATTCAGACGAAATAGTAACAAAAAAGAACCTCATTACTGATATTTCTATCAGTAATGAGGTTCTCATCTTATTCTCATATACCCCAATTTATTGCTTGCGCAATACCCTCTCAGATCTGCGTGTTTACCGCCAAATTACTTATCGGCGATAGCAGCCTGTGCTGCAGCCAGTCTTGCGATAGGTACACGGAAAGGTGAGCAGGATACATAATCCAGACCAATCTTGTGGCAGAACTCTACGGAAGAAGGATCTCCACCGTGCTCACCACAGATACCAACGTGCAGCTTAGGATTTACAGGCTTACCAAGCTTGATAGCCATCTCCATCAGCTTGCCGACACCGGTCTGATCCAGCTTAGCGAACGGATCGTTCTCGAAGATCTTGGTATCATAGTAAGCGTTCAGGAACTTACCTGCATCATCACGGGAGAAGCCGAAGGTCATCTGGGTCAGGTCGTTGGTACCGAAGCAGAAGAAATCAGCTTCCTTAGCGATCTCATCAGCAGTCAGAGCTGCTCTGGGGATCTCGATCATGGTACCTACTTCGTACTTCATATCTACACCGGCAGCTGCAATCTCAGCATCAGCTGTCTCGACAACTACCTTCTTAACGAACTTAAGCTCCTTCACTTCACATACCAGAGGGATCATGATCTCGGGCTCTACATTCCAATCGGGATGTGCCTTCTTAACCTCGATTGCCGCACGGATAACAGCCTTGGTCTGCATCTTGGCAATTTCAGGATAAGTAACAGCCAGACGGCATCCTCTGTGACCCATCATAGGGTTGAACTCATGCAGAGAAGCGATGATGGTCTTGATGGTCTCTACGCTCTTGCCCTGTGCCTTAGCCAGCTTCTCAATGTCAGCTTCCTCGGTAGGAACGAACTCATGCAGAGGCGGATCCAGGAAACGGATGGTAACAGGGTTGCCCTCCAGAGCCTCATACAGCTGCTTGAAGTCGTTCTGCTGATAAGGCAGAATCTTCTCCAGTGCTGCTTCTCTCTCCTCTACAGTGTCGGAACAGATCATCTCACGGAATGCTGCGATTCTGTCCTCTTCGAAGAACATATGCTCAGTACGGCACAGACCGATTCCTTCAGCGCCCAGCTCACGAGCCTTCTTAGCGTCTGCAGGAGTATCTGCATTGGTACGAACTTTTAACTTACGATATTTGTCAGCCCAAGCCATTACACGGCCGAACTCACCGGCGATGGTAGCATCAACAGTCTTGATCTCGCCATCATAGATGTTACCGGTAGTACCATCGATGGACAGCCAGTCACCTTCATGGAAGGTCTTGCCAGCCAGAGTGAACTGCTTGTTCTCCTCATCCATAGCGATATCGCCACATCCGGATACACAGCAGGTACCCATACCACGAGCAACTACTGCTGCGTGAGAGGTCATACCACCACGAACGGTCAGGATACCCTGGGAAGCCTTCATACCGGTGATATCTTCAGGAGAGGTCTCCAGACGAACCAGAACAACTCTCTCTCCTCTTGCATGCCATTCTTCTGCATCTTCTGCGGTGAATACGATCTTACCACATGCAGCTCCGGGAGAAGCACCAAGACCCTTACCGATAGGAGTTGCAGCCTTCAGAGCAGCGGTATCGAACTGAGGATGTAACAGAGTATCCAGGTTACGAGGATCGATCATTGCAACTGCCTCTTCCTCGGTTCTCATGCCCTCATCTACCAGATCACAAGCGATCTTCAGAGCTGCCTGAGCGGTTCTCTTACCGTTTCTGGTCTGTAACATGTACAACTTACCATGCTCAACAGTGAACTCCATATCCTGCATATCTCTGTAATGATCTTCCAGAGTCTTACATACTTCCTGGAACTGAGCAAATGCCTCAGGGAATTTGTCAGCCATCTCAGCGATCTTCATAGGTGTACGAACACCTGCTACTACGTCCTCACCCTGTGCGTTGGTCAGGAACTCACCGAACAGGCCCTTAGCACCGGTAGCCGGATCTCTGGTAAATGCAACACCGGTACCACAGTCATCACCCATGTTACCGAATGCCATAGACTGAACGTTAACAGCAGTACCCCAGGAATAAGGGATATCGTTGTCACGACGATAAACGTTTGCACGCGGGTTGTCCCAAGAACGGAATACAGCTTTGATAGCGCCCATCAGCTGTTCCTTGGGATCATCAGGGAAGTCTACACCGATCTTAGCCTTGTACTCAGCCTTGAACTGGCCAGCCAGTTCCTTCAGATCATCAGCGGTAAGCTCAACGTCCTGCTTAACACCCTTCTTCTCTTTCATTGCATCGATCAGCTGCTCGAAGTACTTCTTACCTACTTCCATAACAACGTCGGAATACATCTGGATAAATCTTCTATAGCAGTCCCAAGCCCAACGAGGGTTGCCGGACTTCTCAGCGATTACGTTAACAACGGTCTCATTCAGACCAAGGTTCAGAATGGTATCCATCATACCGGGCATGGATGCTCTCGCGCCGGAACGAACGGATACTAACAAAGGATTCTCGTGGTCGCCGAACTTTTTGCCGGTGATCTCTTCCATCTTAGTAATGTACTCGTTGATCTGACCCTGGATCTCTTCATTGATCTCGCGTCCATCTTCATAATACTGTGTACATGCCTCTGTTGTAATGGTGAAGCCCTGAGGAACCGGCAGACCAATGTTGGTCATCTCAGCCAGATTCGCGCCCTTACCACCAAGCAGTTCGCGCATGTTTGCATTACCTTCGGTAAACAAATATACCCATTTCTTCATACTTCTTTGTCTCCCTTTTTATAATATTTTTGACAAAACTTTGTAACCCAAACCATTACCGGAGCATTTCGGCCTCGGTTTTTAGTACTTTGATATTGTAACAATCTACCAATAGAATATCAAGCCGAAATTGATAATTTTTTGACAGACTACCGATTTTCGTGCATATTGTAAAATTTTGTAGTTGCGTTTTTGTATGTTTTATCTAGTACTTTAGTATTATGTAACCGCTTACAATTGTTCAACTTTCTTTACATGGTTTTTACAGAAGCTTTTTGCATAAAAAACTCCCACCGGTTTTTTCCGATGGGAGTCTTTGCACTTTTATTCCATATACAATTCTAATCCAGCATGCCGTCTTTGATCACATTGTGGTCACGCAGCAGTTTTTCCACTACAGTGCCCTTCACTACGCGAAGCAGCGGCTTCTTCAGTGCATTTAAAGGTCCGGGCAGTTCAATCTCCAGAGGAGACATGCCATCCATCAGCTTCACGCTGCTGTCCAATAACTCTCTGACATCATATACACTTCCCCATACCTCAGGCACACCTCTGTCTACACCTAACAGTCCGTAGACAGCCTCCATAGCGGTTCTCACGGAATACTCTGTGGTGAACACGGTGTCTCTCGGGGTCTCTGCAAACTGGCCTAAGAAAGCGAAGTTCACACAGCCGTCGGGAATGACATCGGGACGGTCACCCTTGGTTCTGGGCATGAAGAATGCGGTAATATAAGGCATCATGGTAGGTACGCAGACTGCGCTGTGCTCTGCCAGATCCTCGATATCTTCTACGGGCACACCTAAGTGATACAGCCACTCTTCGGTGATCTCTTTACCGGTACAATCCTTCATGGGCTTCTTAATATAATCGCCGGGTACGTCGGTAAACAGACCGTATACCCATACACATACCTGATTTTTGTCCTGTTCCTTGAACTGTCCCTGACGGTTGATTGTCCAGCTCATGAGCCACTTGGAATCCTGGCAGCTTACGATACCGCCGGTTACGACCTTACCGCTTCTGGGGTCACGCTTGCAGATATTGGTGATATAAGGAATGATCTTGTCATCCAGTGTGGTCACGGTAGCGGATTCCCAGTTAGTCTTGGAGACATCAGAACAGAACTTCTCGGGATGTCCGAAGGAAGGATCCTGTTTTGCGATATTTTTCCACAGGCTCCATACGCCACTGGTGCGAACCTCCGCGTCACCGTTGGGTGCATGGTTCTGGTCACCGTAGATAGTACCCTCGGTACAGCTTCCGTTGGTAACGAATACCAGGTCGTTCTCGGTGAGGACAATGCCCTTCTCTACACCTTTTACCTTGCACTCGATAGCCTTTGCCACCTTTTTGCCGTCATTGATATCGAAAATAACATTTGTCACTTCGGTGTTGAACTGGAAGTCCACACCTGCTGCCTCCAGATACTTCTTCATAGGAAGGATCAGAGACTCGTACTGGTTGTACTTGGTGAACTTCAGGGCACTGAAGTCAGGCAATCCGGAAATATGATGGATAAATCTTTGGAAGTAAAGCTTCATTTCCAGTGCGCTGTGCCAGTTCTCGAAAGCGAACATGGTTCTCCAATATAACCAGAAGGTGGAGTTAAATACTTCATCATCGAAAACATCTTCGATGGTCTTGTCATACAGATCCTCGTCCTTGGTCATGAACAGCTTCATGATCTCCATGCAGCCCTTCTGGCTTAGATTGAATTTGCCATCGGTATGGGCATCCTGTCCACAATCCTTCGTTGCACGGCACAGGGAATAGTTGGGATCTTCCTTGTTCAGCCAGTAATACTCATCCAGCACGCTGGCTCCGGGTACTTCCAGAGAGGGAATGCTGCGGAACAGATCCCACAGACATTCAAAATGGTTCTCCATCTCACGTCCGCCACGCATGACGTAGCCTCTGGCAGGATCAAAAATACCGTCACAGGCACCGCCTGCGATATCCATTGCCTCTAAGATGTGAATATGGGAACCGGGCATCTGTCCGTCACGTACCAGGAAGCACGCTGCTGCTAAAGATGCCAGACCGCTGCCTACGATGTAAGCGTTCTTCTCATCCACTCCTGCGGGCTTCTTAGGTCGTGCGAAGGCTTCGTAGTTACCGTTGGAATAATAGATGCCTTTGCTGTTTTTGTCATATCTGCCAAGTTCAGTGTTTCGGTAGTCCTGCTTTGCTGCCTTGACGGCTGCCTTTCTCTCTTCTTTCTTCACCTCTGCCTTATGTCCCTTGGTTACTGCTGCCACTGCGCCTGCACCTACTGCCAGCGCTGCCAGTCCCAGTCCGATATTATTCTTTTTTGCCATAATGATTACCACCTTTCTTTGATGACTCTCAAATGTTTTTCTGTTTACAAGTAGTATCCTACTTCTTTTTTATAAGAAAACCAATTTACAAAAGAGGATAAATGATAAAGTTTTTATCATCCTGCCCTTTTTGTAAAGTACTTATACTATTTCAGAATTTCTTTTCCGTGTGCTCAAAATTCTCGATGGAGCGGCTGATGTTTCCGTAAAGAGTGATTGCCAGTTCTTCAACGATCTTATGATAATCGTCCTTCATTCCCCGATCAATCCAGTCTAACATCACACCCACAAAACCGTATTTGTAAAATCCGGCAATGAATTCCTTGTGTTCCTCCGCTACCTGCATGCCGGTGCACTTTTCCTCCACCACGTCCGCAATGAGCTGGTAGGTCAACTTGTTTAAGTAGCTTTCGATCTTCTGGCGATCCACGCAGCGGTAGACATTCATAATGAAAGGTTTATTCTCCTGCACTGCCTCGAAAATCTGGCAGAAGCCTTCTTGCCAGTTCTCGTAGGTCTTCTTCCCCTGCAGTGCCTTCGTGCCGTCTTCCACGCAGACCCACTCTACCAGATCATAGATGTCCTTGAAATGATAGTAAAAAGCCATCCGGCTGATGCCGCAATCCTCTGCAAGTTCGTTAATGGTGATCTTATCCAGAGACTTCGTGAGAAGTTCTTTTTTCAAAGCTGCTTCCAACGCCAGTTTCGTTGTATTGGCCATAGCCTGTCCTCCACTGTTTTATGTATTATTTTCTGTTCTTCCTCGATATAGCTTATGTAATTCTATTATAAGCTCACGCATTCGTACCATCGTACTCTACATCTTACTTCACAGGATATTCATTCGCTAAGGTTGTCGTTCGTCAATCATGTAAACATGTAGACTTCCTTATACTCATTATATTGTACGACAATAGACTCAAAATGGGCAAATTAACTTTTTATAAAAAAACTCTTGCTTTTTGTAAAATTCCATGGTATTATCTTACTTGCGTTTCGGGGTGTGGCTCAGCTTGGTTAGAGCGCCGTCTTAGGGAGGCGGAGGTCGCGAGTTCGAATCCCGCCACTCCGAT
>ERZ835880.2616-NODE-2616-length-11699-cov-4.801529_pt1 | contig 11699 bp, 10 predicted proteins | sample MGYA00519944_ERZ835880 | MGnify/ENA primary metagenome ERZ835880 (study PRJEB31850, sample SAMEA3708787) | human gut metagenome | biome: human gut; feature: human-associated habitat; material: faeces | place: China | collected 2014 ... | reverse complement strand
CCGCGCGAATTTATGCGATTAGCATAAATTCTGTGCATCGCGAAGCGTGTTGCTGAGAACGGAGTGAACAGTAACACGGAGTGAACAGTAACGATTACTGTAAACAGTAACACTTGCAATTCTTCATAAACTGCGGTAATATAAGCGTATTCAGATAACTATGGCAGCCTGCTGTTCCACGAAGCATTCCGGCGTGAATATGCCGGAAGCTCATCGCAAAAGTCGAAAACAGACTGCTGTTTATCATGTCTGTAATGACACAGAGAAGAAGGTACAATTTCAATAACGATAAGAGGAATTGTTTGTTATGGAAAAAGAATTTACAGAGGTTTACTGTGGCGGGGGAAAGGGAAAGACAACTCTGGCGATCGGTCAGTGTCTGAGAGCTTCCGCACAGGGTAAAAGCGTCATTATTATTCAGTTTCTGAAAGGAAGAGAGCGCAGGGAACTGGATTTTCTGGAGGAACTGGATAATCTGGATATTAAGATATTCCGTTTTGAGAAGCATGATGAAGGATATGAGGAGCTGAATGAGCAGGAGAAGGCAGAGGAGAAAACCAATATTCTCAATGCTTTGAATTTTGCGCGCAAAGTGATCGCAACGCAGGAATGCGATTTTCTGCTCCTGGATGAGATTCTTGCACTTCCGGATTATGGGATCACTACTGCAGAGGCAATCGGTGATATCCTGAAGATGAAGGACGAGAGTATGCATATTTTGCTTACGGGACGGACGTTACCGGACAGCCTGCGTAAATATGCAGACAGCATAACTACACTGACAACAGAGATTGTATAAGGTGTATAAAACCTGATTATTGTTTATGAATGGACAGTAATCTGTATGGAAATTACAGAAGAATAAAGGAGGAAGGCAAATGGCAATTTTTAAAGGTGCAGGTGTTGCAATCGTAACCCCTATGTATGAAGATGGCAAGGTTAATTATGATAAACTGGAGGAACTTCTGGAGTATCAGATTGCAAACAGTACAGATGCGATCATTATCTGCGGAACAACAGGAGAATCATCAACGATGACGCATGGAGAGCATCTTAAGACAATTAAGTTTGCAATCGACAAGGTAAACAAACGTGTTCCGGTTATCGCAGGTACAGGTTCCAACTGTACGGAAACTGCAATTATGATGTCAAAGGAGGCTGCTTCTTACGGTGCAGATGCACTTCTTATAGTGACTCCATATTATAACAAGGCGACTCAGAAAGGACTGATCGCTCATTATACAGCTATTGCAGAGGCAGTTCCGGAAACACCGATCATTATGTACAATGTTCCGAGCCGTACAGGATGTAACATCCAGCCTGCAACAGCAGTAGCTCTGGCTAAAAATGTTAAGAATATTGTTGGTATCAAAGCAGCAAGCGGAGATCTTTCACAGATTGCAACCATGATGTCCATGGCTGATGGCTGCATTGAACTCTACTCCGGAAATGATGATCAGGTACTTCCGATCCTTTCACTTGGCGGACTTGGAGTAATTTCCGTACTTTCTAATGTAGCTCCTAAGGAAACACATGATATGGTTATGAAATTCCTTGAAGGAGATACAAAGGGTGCAGCAGAAATCCAGTTAAAGGCAATCCCGTTAATTCATGCACTGTTCAGTGAAGTAAACCCGATTCCGGTGAAAGCAGCTCTGAATCTGATGGGTAAAGAAGTGGGACCACTTCGTATGCCATTATCCGAGATGGAAGATGCAAACAAGGCAAAACTTGCTGAAGAACTGAAGAATTTCGGAATTAAACTTGCATAAATATAACCGCAGGATTGTTCGGAAAATCAACTTGCCGATATACTGGAATTGAGAGGAATAGACAAATGGTAAAGATTATTATGCATGGCTGTAATGGTCACATGGGTCAGGTAATCTCCGGACTTGTGGAGAAGGATCCGGATGCTGAGATCGTAGCAGGTATCGATGTGGCAGATCAGGGAAAGAACAGCTACCCTGTATATACAAATATGGAAGAATGTCAGGTAGAGGCAGATGCCCTTATCGACTTCTCTTCTGCAAAAGCAACAGATGCACTTCTTGCTTACTGTGAGAAACGCAAACTCCCGGTTGTATTATGTACAACCGGTTTAAGCGAGGAGCAGCTCGCAAAGGTGGAAGAGACATCTAAGAATGTCGCAGTTCTGAAATCTGCAAATATGTCTCTTGGAATCAATACTCTGATGAAACTGCTTCAGGATGCGGCAAAGGTTCTGGCAACAGCAGGATTTGACATGGAGATTGTTGAGAAGCATCACAGACTGAAACTGGATGCACCAAGCGGAACAGCACTTGCACTGGCTGACAGCATTAATGAGGCAATGGATAACCAGTATCATTATATCTATGACCGCAGCCAGAGACGTGAGATGCGGGATGATAAGGAAATCGGTATCTCAGCAGTCCGCGGTGGAACAATCGTAGGAGAACACGAAGTGATCTTCGCAGGTCCGGATGAAGTGATTGAATTTAAGCATACTGCATATTCCAAAGCTGTATTTGGAAAGGGTGCTGTTGAAGCTGCGAAATTCCTTGCAGGCAAACCGGCAGGAAGATATGATATGAGCGATGTTATCAGTGCAAAATAATCAGGAATGCAGTAAAAATTGATAACTGGTAATTTTCAGTATCTTCATAGCAGTGAAATAAAATATATAAAAGGAAAGTGTATCTGATGTTTCAGAACACTTTCCTTTTTTGTAATATTGGCCTGTATGCTGCTATAATAATTCTGATTAATGATTATATGCGTAAGTCAGCAATGTTCTGGAATCCTGCCAGCGGACAGAAGATGAATCTGCACCCAGGACAACGGAAATATAGGTGTTTCCCCTTGCGGAATAAGAAAGTCCGACAAAACAATAGCCTGCTTTGTTGGTATAGCCTGTTTTCATACCCTGAACTCCCGGAACATTGCCGAGCAGGGCGTTGGTAGTGCCGATAGAATAGCTTCTGCCGGTGTTGAGATTAGAGAAAGAATAATAGCCGGTGCTCACCAGTTTGCGGAACATAGGCTTTTTGATCGCATACTGGGCAATTTTTGCCAGGTCAGAAGCTGTTGTGTAATGGTTATACCCTGCATCCAGACCATTTGGGGTTGCGAAATGTGTATTCGTACATCCGATCTCTGCTGCTTTTTTATTCATTAATTTAACAAACTTTGCAGTGGAACCGCTGACGTGTTCGGCAATGGCAACTGCGGTGTCGTTGTGGGAGGGAAGCATCAGGGAATAAAGCAGATCTTTCAGATAAAATATTACTCCTGCATTTGCATAAAGCTTGCTGGGTTCAATAGATGCTGCGTAAGGGGAGAACTTTACTTTTTCGTTTAATTTGCAGTTTTCAAGTGCAAGGATACAGGTCATAATCTTGGTTGTGCTGGCGTTGGCATGAGCAACATTTTCATTTTTGCCATAAATAATCTGACCGGTATCTGCATTCATGAGAAGTGCACAGTCAGAGGAAAGGGAATAATTTAATCCGGTGTGGGTGACAGTACCATTCTGGTTAAAGTAATAGTAAGTTCCCTTGATCTTGTGTTTTCCTGTAATTGCTTTTCCGTCTTTGCCAAAATAGTATTTCTTTCCGGATTTGTCAGTGTACCATCCGGTAACCATGGCACCGTCTTTACCGACATAGTAATAATTTCTTTTATATTTGATAAGAGAATTCTTTATCAGATATCCCTGAGATCTGGTTCCGAAATAATAATTTTTGCCTTTGATCGTATGCCAGCTGCACCAGCGGTGTCCGATTTTGTTAAAATAATAGGTCTTTTTGTCAATTTTCAGAAATACATTTTTGGCGATGGTTTTATCATCATAGCGGTAAATCCAGTAATTGCCGTCTTTTACAAATTTTCCCGATGCTGCGATATCAGGTTTCTGAAGTGTGGATGCATAGATAGTAGAAACACTGCAGGTAAACAGCAGGAAAAGTGCAGCCAGAAATATGAAAACAGAGCTGCGAAGTGAATGGTTCCTTTTTCTTTTCATGATAACCTCCTGTAAATATGAGTTATAGATATTCCGTAAAATACTGCAGTCAATCCATCTCATTAATGAGTGAAATCCTGCTATAGCAATGCGTTAGTGTGCCGACAAGATTGTTTGAGAAATCAACTTGTCGGTACGCTAGATTGTGGGAGTATATATGTACGAAGTAATCTGTTTTGTGTTATTTAAATCATAGCATGAAAAGTAAATTTTTTCCAGAATAGTATTGAGTTTTTGGTACATATTAAAAACATAATATAAAAACATGAAAAGACGGAGAGGTTCTGCTGCATGGACCGGCAGAATGCTTTCCGGGAACAGGAGATGAATATGGGAATAAAGGTAAAAAAGATTCTGACAGGTACAGCACTTATTATGTCATTGGGCATATTCACAGCATGTGGAAATGCAAATAAAGCAGCTGATGAGGCAGACACAAACGAAGAAAATATGACGGATAATAATGCTGCAAACGATGATAACATGGAAAATAACGCAGGAGAAAACAATACAAATGGAAATAGCACATCAGGAAACAATGCGGCAGATAACAATGTAAATAATGGTGGAACCGTCACAGACAATGGAACTGCCGCAGAGGATGAAGCTGCAGAAAATGAGACAAAACAGAATAGCAATGCAACAGATAACACTGCAGATAATACCAGAATTGATGAAAACAACAACGGTGACGGCACAGTATCCGGTGAACTGGGAAACAGCGTCAAAGATCTGGGCGAAGGGGTAGGTAATGCTGTAGAAGATGTGGGTGATGCTGTTGGCAATGCGGCAGAAGGAAGATAGACATCAGGAATAATTTATGGTATTATCGTGTTAAATCGGTAAAATTTAAATAGTGTACTCCCGAAGTTTTTATTGCATTTGTTTTTGCATCTAACTATAGCAATCATTGTAAATAATGCATATTGATTCAGCTCATCAGAGCGTGAAATCCGTTACTGTGAACGGAGTGAACAGTAACTGAAATCCTGCGTCAGCACGCCTGCAGATATCTTCCTTGTCTTTCGCACTCTGCTGAACTGTCTCAAATGCATTAATTTAAGAGGCTTGCTATAAGTACAAAAAGATTCTGAGAGTACATATAACGGATATGGAGGTACGGATTTCATGAAATTTCGCCCATGTATTGATATACATAATGGAAAAGTAAAGCAGATCGTAGGTGGGAGCCTTACGGACGTACAGGATCAGGCAAGTGAGAATTTTGTATCTGAGCAGGATGCATCTTTCTATGCAGAATTATATAAAAAGGCAGGGATAAAAGGAGGACATGTAATTCTGTTAAATGGTCATGACTCCCCATACTATGAATCAACAAAAGAACAGGCGATTCTTGCATTACATACTTATCCGGGAGGATTACAGATCGGCGGAGGAGTGAACCCGGAAAATGCAGGGGAATATCTTAGTGCAGGTGCCAGTCATGTAATCGTTACATCTTATGTATTTAAAGATGGAAGGATTTCCTGGGAAAATCTGAACAAAATGAAAGAGACTGTGGGAAAAGAGAAACTGGTTCTTGACCTGAGCTGTCGCAGAAAAGATGGAAAATACTATATTGTGACAGACCGCTGGCAGAAATTTACAGATGTCACTATGACACTGGATATTATGAAAGAACTGGGAAGTTACTGCGATGAGTTTCTGGTCCATGCAGTAGATGTGGAGGGAAAGGCACGCGGAGTTGAAACAGAACTTGCATCTCTGCTGGGGGAGTATAAAGGAAATCCGGTTACTTACGCAGGTGGAGTTGGCTCCATGAAAGATATTGAGGATCTGCGAAAATATGGAAAAGACAGACTGGATGTCACAGTAGGCAGTGCATTGGATCTTTTTGGAGGAAATATTTCATTCTCAGAACTGATTAAACTTTAACTAATTTTTATAGTAATCTCAGGAATCACAGTGAAAATGTACAGAACAATTACAGAATTTTTGCTATTTCCCCATAATGACAAAGGAACTTTAAAGTTATTTCTGAAGTAAACAGAAAAAATGTGAAATTTTAATAAAATAGTGTTAAAATTCAAAAATGTGTGTTATAATAGGTTCATCAAACAGCAAAGGGGATGGAAGCATGAAGTTTATCATCAGCGGAAAAAATATTACAGTTACAGAAGGTCTTAAGACAGCAGTCCAGGACAAGCTCAGTAAACTGGAAAGGTATTTCACTCCTGACACCGAAGTTGTAGTAACTTTAAGTGTTGAAAAAGAAAGACAGAAAATTGAAGTGACAATCCCTGTAAAAGGAAATATCATTCGTTCCGAACAGGTAAGCAATGACATGTATGTATCAATCGATCTGGTAGAGGAAGTCATTGAACGTCAGCTTCGCAAGTACAAAAATAAAATCGTAGACAAACAGCAGGCAGCAGCCAACTTCCAGAAAGCATATCTGGACAAGGACTACGATGAGGATGAAGAAGTTAAGATCATCCGTACCAAGAAATTCGGAATCAAACCAATGTATCCGGAAGATGCATGCGTACAGATGGAACTGCTCGGACATAATTTCTTTGTATTCTACAATGCAGAGACAGAGCAGGTAAATGTAGTTTACAAACGTAAAGGCAATACTTACGGTCTGATCGAACCGGAATTCTAAATCTGCTTATAAGATCAAAAATATGAAACATAGACAGCCATAAAAAAGTTTTCATAAAGAAAAGCTTCCTTACAGAGAGACAAAATGCCCCCTGTAAGGGAGCTTTTTTGTCGGGAAAAATATATATCTTTAGCGCATAAGGAATGCTTTGACGCAGTGGCCTAAATATGTTAAAATATCAAAAGATATTATGAAATTTGTAACTGATCAGCAGTTAAAAAATTACAAGTTGAAATTCATTCCGGATTGCCTGCGGCAATGGAATATTGACTTGTATATTCTGGTGGAATGTTCTGTTGGAATGGATTGCTGAAGAATAGTTACCGAAATTTTATAAATGAAGAAGTGTAAAAAGAAGGAAGGAGCACAAAAATCATGAGAAAAGCCGGAGTATTAATGCCAGTTTCCGCACTTCCGTCCCGTATTGGTGCCGGAGAACTTGGAGAATCTGCATTCCAATTTATCGAGTTATTAAAGGAGAATCATGTAAAGATATGGCAGATACTGCCACTGAATCCGGTTGGCTATGGTAATTCCCCATACCAGCCATACTCCTCCTGTGCAGGGGATGAGTTATATATCAGTCTTGATGCGCTTGCAGACGAAGGTCTGTTAAAGGAACATCCAAAGGAATTTCAGGAGAGAGCTACAAGAGTAGATTATGAGGCTGTCCGCCAGTACAGAGAGCCTTTCTTAAGAACTGCGTTTGATGTTTTTATAGATAAAAAGGGACAGGAAGAAACAGCATATAAAGAATTTGCTTCACAGGAATGGGTATATGAGTATGGCGTGTTCCGCGCATTAAAGAAAGCAAATAACGGAGAATGCTGGAATGACTGGCCGGAAGAATATAGAACCTGGCCGGAGAACAAACAGAAGTTACCGGCAGAGGTGGAGACAGAGGCGCAGTATCAGATATTTCTTCAGTATATTTTCTACACACAGTGGATGAAGGTGAAGAAGGCTGCAAACGATGCCGGAATCCAGATCATGGGAGATGTTCCTTTCTATGTGGGACAGGATTCTGTAGACGTATGGGGTGGAAAAGATAACTTTCTTCTTGATACAGATGGACGTCCGATCTTCATCGCCGGAGTACCGCCTGATTATTTCAGTGCTACAGGGCAGAGATGGGGAAATCCGATCTATGACTGGGAGCATATGAAGGAACAGGATTACAGATTCTGGGTGGACAGAATCGGCTATAGCAACAAATTGTTTGATATTATAAGGATCGACCATTTCCGGGCATTTGATACATACTGGAAAATTCCGGTAGACTGCCCGACTGCTATTGACGGTGAATGGATCGAGGCACCGGGATATGAGGTCATTGATACACTTCAGAAAGAAATTCCGGGATTAGATCTGGTAGCAGAGGATCTGGGGCTGCTTCGTCCGGAGGTTCTGATGCTGAAAGATCATTATCATCTGAAGGGAATGAAGATTCTGATCTTCTCCATAGAAACAGGTGGAAAATATGCCCGAGATACCTTCCATGATGTGGAAAACATGATTTTCTACACAGGAACGCATGACAATGATACGATCATGCAGTGGTATGGAAATATGAGTGCCGCAGCCAGAAGAAAAATCCGCAGGATGTTAAAGAAGGCGGGAGCATCACAGGGCTCTGTCAAGGACAGATTCCTGCAGTATACCATGCAGAATCAGGCAGAATATGCGATCATTCCGTTGGCAGATATTCTTGGACTTGGAAAAGAGGGCCATATCAACACACCGGGAACCATTGGTTCTCCGAACTGGGAGTGGCATTTACCGGATTTTATACAGGCCAAAAAGGAACTGCAGAAATTTGGCAGACTGATCGTGGATACAAAGCGATAAATTTTGGTGACTCCGTAATTTTCTTGGTTTGTTCATGAAAAATTCATTGTTTTCCATAACGGAAAGTGTTAGAATATATAAGTATTGTGTATTATAGTAAGCGTTTGTAATGTTCGCATGCTGCTGACATGTCTGCTGTGGACGGAGTGAACAGAAATTATTCCGCACAGTAGCAATTGTTATATGGCGGCAATGCTTGTATAAAAAAGAAATAAACAGGAGTAAAACCTAATATGAATATGTTTTCAAAAGTATTCGGGACCCGCAGCCAGCGAGAGGTTAAGCGTATCATGCCTCTGGTTGAGAAAATTGAGAGCCTGCGCCCGGACATGCAGAAGTTAAGCGACGAGGAACTCAGAGGAAAAACAAGAGAATTTAAGAAACGTCTTGAAGAGGGAGAGACACTGGATGATCTGCTTCCTGAGGCATTTGCGGTTGTACGTGAAGCCGGCAAGCGTGTTCTTGGGATGGAACATTTCCGTGTGCAGCTCATCGGTGGTATCATTCTCCATCAGGGACGTATCGCAGAGATGAGAACAGGTGAAGGTAAAACACTTGTCGCCACACTTCCGTCATATTTAAATGCACTGGAAGGCAAAGGTGTGCATGTCGTAACAGTCAACGATTACCTGGCTAAACGAGATGCGGAAGAAATGGGAAAGATCCATGAGTTTCTTGGCCTGACAGTCGGTGTTGTTTTAAATGATATGAAGCAGGATGAGCGTCGTGCTGCATACAACTGTGATGTTACCTATGTTACGAACAACGAACTTGGTTTCGATTATCTGCGTGACAACATGGTTATCTATAAAGAACAGCTGGTACAGAGAGATCTGCACTACTGTATCATCGATGAGGTCGACTCCATTCTCATCGACGAGGCACGTACCCCTCTGATCATTTCAGGACAGAGCGGTAAGTCAACCAAGTTATACGAGGCCTGCGATATCCTTGCTCAGCAGTTAGAGCGTGGTGAAGCCAGCCATGAGATGACCAAGATGGCAGCCATCATGGGTGAAGAAGTTATCGAGACAGGTGACTTCGTTGTAAATGAGAAAGATAAGATCGTAAACCTTACAGAGCAGGGCGTTCATAAGGTTGAGAAATTTTTCCATATTGAAAACCTGGCAGATCCGGAGAATCTGGAAATCCAGCATAATATTACACTTGCACTTCGCGCCCATAACCTGATGCATAAGGATCAGGATTATGTAGTTAAAGATGATGAAATCCTTATTGTTGATGAATTCACCGGACGTATCATGCCGGGACGCCGTTACTCAGATGGTCTTCATCAGGCAATCGAAGCGAAAGAGCATGTTAAGATCAAACGTGAGAGCAAGACTCTGGCAACCATCACTTTCCAGAACTTCTTTAATAAATATGATAAGAAGGGCGGTATGACCGGTACAGCTGTCACAGAGGAGAAAGAATTCCGTGATATCTATGCAATGGACGTTGTAGAGATCCCGACTAACAGACCGGTTATCCGAGTTGACCATGAAGATGCTGTTTATATGACAAAGAAAGAGAAATTCAACGCAGTTGTCAATGCTGTAGTGGAAGCTCATGCGAAACAGCAGCCTGTACTGGTCGGTACCATTACGATTGAAACTTCCGAGCTTCTCAGCCGTATGCTGAAGAGACAGGGAATCAAACATAATGTATTGAATGCCAAGTTCCATGAACTTGAGGCAGAGATTGTCTCACAGGCAGGTCAGGCAGGAGCAGTTACGATCGCCACTAACATGGCTGGTCGTGGTACAGATATCAAGCTGGATGATGTGGCAAGAAATGCAGGTGGTCTGATGATCATCGGTACAGAACGTCATGAGTCCAGACGTATTGATAATCAGCTTCGCGGACGTTCCGGACGTCAGGGAGATCCGGGTGAATCCCGTTTCTATATTTCCCTGGAAGATGACCTGATGCGTCTGTTCGGTTCTGAGAGACTGATGAAGATCTTTACATCTCTTGGTGTTGCAGAGAATGAACAGATTGAGCACAAGATGCTTTCCAATGCAATTGAGAAAGCTCAGGAGAAGATTGAGTTTAACAACTTTGGTATCCGTAAGAATCTTCTTGATTATGACCAGGTAAACAATGAACAGCGTGAGATCATCTACAAAGAACGTCGTCAGGTTCTCGACGGTGAGAATATGCGTGAAGCAATCTATAAGATGATCCAGGATACAGTGGATACTTATGTTGATATGTGTTTCTCTGATGATGTAGATTCTGAAGAGTGGGATCTGAATGAATTTAACGGTGTTCTTACTCCGATCATTCCGATCAGACCGCTTACAGCTGAGAGTGTAAAAGGCAAGAAACGCGATGAGATCAGACATGAACTGAAAGAAGAGGCAGTGAAGCTCTATGAAGAAAAAGAAGCAGAGTTCCCGGAACCGGAGCAGCTTCGTGAATTAGAGCGAGTTGTACTTCTGAAATGCATTGATAGCAAGTGGATGGATCACATTGATGATATGGAAATCCTTCGTCAGGGTATCGGACTTGCTGCTTATGGACAGAGAGATCCGGTTGTTGAATATAAAATGAGTGCATTTGATATGTTCAACGAAATGATCACATCCATTCAGGAAGATACTCTTCGTATGCTGTACCATGTACATGTAGAGCAGAAGATCGAGCGTGAACAGGTAGCTAAAGTTACCGGAACAAACAAGGATGACAGTGCCGGTCCTAAGAAACCGGTTCAGAGAAAAGAAATCAAAGTATATCCGAACGATCCCTGCCCATGTGGAAGCGGTAAGAAATACAAACAGTGCTGTGGACGTAAGAATAAGGTTTGACTCGTTTATCTCAGTTGAGAAGACTCCCATTTCTGTATGTGGTGAGTTCATTACTACAGAGCGGGCAGTAATGATTTTGTAAAAAGAACATTGTGAGCAGATCATGTCTGCTGCAAAATAAAAGGGCTGAATCATGAGGCCCTTTTATCGTGCGCAAAAACACGTTAGCGCGTTGAATTGGCAGATTGTGAATATCTGTCTGAACTGTTCAGTACATCCACAGCTATGTGATTATGATTGATGAACAGTCACATAACAATTCCATAAAGGGGGAAAAACAGTATGAAAAGAGAGTCTTTCGGCTCACGCCTTGGTTTTATCCTGGTGTCAGCAGGATGTGCCATCGGTATTGGAAACGTGTGGAAGTTTCCGTATATTGCAGGTCAGGGCGGCGGCGGTGCTTTTGTAC
>ERZ835880.2614-NODE-2614-length-11704-cov-4.591810_pt1 | contig 11704 bp, 13 predicted proteins | sample MGYA00519944_ERZ835880 | MGnify/ENA primary metagenome ERZ835880 (study PRJEB31850, sample SAMEA3708787) | human gut metagenome | biome: human gut; feature: human-associated habitat; material: faeces | place: China | collected 2014 ... | reverse complement strand
GCAGAAGGGCAAGGATGTCGCACGGGAAATGTTTGAGATCATCGAGGAATAATGCCCCGCTGCCCGGCGCGGGGTTCTAAACGCGGTGCCTGCCGCATACAGTATCACTGTAACCAAGCAGGGGAGGGACCGCCATGCCGGAAACAAAACTGGAGCCGCGCGCCGGCCAGCCGCAGCAGCAAAGCCACGGCCTTGCCCTGCGGGACCGCCGCCATCTGGCCGTGACCGGTGTCAGCCGTGTCATCAGCTGTGATGAAAGCGCTGCTGTGCTGGAAACGCCGCTCGGCAATCTGACCATCGGCGGGCAGGAGCTGCAGATCGGGGAGCTGTCCACCCAGAGCGGGCAGGTGCAGATCTCCGGCAGGATCGAATACCTGCAGTATGCGGAAAATCAGCAGTCCGGCGGCGGTCTGCTGGCGCGGCTCTTCCGTTAGATGGCCCCGTCACCCGCCCCGTGGGCGGTGCTGGGGGATGTGCTGTGGTGCCTTGGGCTGGGCTGCCTGCTGGCGGGCGTGCGGGATGCCGTGCGCCTTGCACTGGGGGAGGGCGCGCTGCGCTGCTTTTTCCGGGATATAGCGGCCTTTGCCGCAGCGGCGGTGCTGGTCTGCGGCTTCGCTGCCGGGGCCAGTGCGGGCGGTCTGGCCCGCTGGTATATGAGCGCCGCGCTGCTGCTGGGGGCTGTATGCTGGCACTGGACCGTGCAGCCCGCCGTACACCGCTGTGCAGCTGCAGCCGCCGCCTGCCTGTTGGCACCGCTGCATGCGGTGGAGAAAACTGCCGTCAAGCCCCTCAAAAAGCGCCTTGCCGCCGCCCGCAGCCGCCGCAGAGAGCGCAAAAAGGCAAAAAAGTCCGAAAAAAAGCAAAAATCCGCTGAAAAACAGTTGCAAAAACCTTCGACCATATTATATAATTAGCTACAAGTGGTTGTGCGTGCATTTTTGGGAAAGGGGGCATCCCGCTATGAGCAAAAATAAGGGAAGGTCCCAGCGTGGGTTCCTGCCGTGGTGGATCACCGTTCCGGTGTTTCTGATCGTCTGCGGCTCGCTGTTCATCAATCTTGTGCAGTATCAGGTGTCCATTGCATCCAAGCAGCAGGAGCTGCAGTCTGTGCAGAACCAGCTGAGCACACAGCTTACCGAAAACGCCGAGCTGTCCGGCACGCTGGATCAGGGCGAAAGCGCTATTATCGAGCGCTACGCCCGGGAGCAGGGCTACGCCAAGCCCAATGAGCGCGTCTTTGTGGACATCAGCGGCAAATAACATCGTTTTCAGCGGGGAAGCTTTGCGGCAGCCCCCTGTAATAAATTACATTTTAAAGGGGTATCATAGTTTGGCATTACAAGTTGGGGATATTGTCGAGGGCAAGGTCACTGGTATCAAGCCGTTCGGCGCGTTCGTTTCTCTGCCGGAGGGCAAGACCGGTCTTGTCCACATCTCCGAGGTTTCTTACGAGTTTGTGCAGGATCTTTCTGCTGTGTTGAGCGACGGGCAGACGGTTTCCGTCAAGGTGATCTCGATCGCACCGGACGGCAAGATCGCATTGTCCATCAAGCGCACCCAGCCCGCGCCGGAGCGCGGCCCGCGCCAGCAGCACGGCGAGCGCACGGCAGGCGGCAATGACCGCCGCCCGGCCCCGCGCCCCAAGCGTGAGGAAAAGCCCCGCGTCTGGCAGCCCAAGCCTGCCGCGCCTCAGGGCGATATGAGCTTTGAGGACATGATGGCCCGCTACAAGACCCGCAGCGAGGAAAAGATCGCAGATCTCAAGCGCGTGACGGAGAACCATCGCGGCGGATATTCCCGCCGCCGCGGCTGATACCGGCTGCGAAAGCCATACAATGAACGGCCCTATCCTGACGGCTGTCAGCCGCCGGGCTGGGGTCTTTTTGCAATTTTACAATACAAAATGTAGGGGGATAGCCATTGCTCGCCCCTACACAATTCACGGCATATCAACAAGAAAGGACACCTATGTCTACACTTTACACGATGGTCGCGCCCTGCTTCTTCGGTACCGAATCCACGCTGAACTTTGAGGTCAAGCGTCTGGGCGCACAGAATATTCAGGTGACGGACGGCCGTGTGGCATTTCAGGGCGGGGCGGATATGATCGCCGCCGCCAACCTGAACCTGCGCACCGCCGAGCGCGTACTGCTGCTGCTGGCCACCTACAAGGCCACCACCTTTGATGAACTGTTTGACGGCTGCTACGCTATCGCGTGGGAGGAATTGCTCCCCGCCAACGCGGCCTTCCCGGTCAAGGGCTCGAGCCTGTCCAGCCAGCTGTCCAGCGTCCCTGCCTGCCAGAGCATCGTAAAAAAAGCCATCGTCAAACGGTTGATGAACGGCCATAAGGTCGGCACCCTGCCGGAGGACGGTGCGCTGTACAAGATCCGCTTTGCGCTGCGCAAGGACACGGTGGAGATCTATCTCGACACCTCCGGTGACGGTCTGCACAAGCGTGGCTACCGCAAAAACGCCACGCTGGCACCCATCAAGGAGACGCTGGCCGCCGCCATCGCCGATCTGGGCCGGGTGCGCCGTGACTCTCTCGTGCAGGATCCGTTCTGCGGCTCCGGCACGCTGGTCATCGAGGCTGCGCAGAAGGCGCTGAATCTGGCCCCCGGTCTGCGCCGCCGCTTTGCCGCCGAGCAGGAAGCGCAGAATATACGCCGTCGAGCAGACCTGCGAAAGCACGGTCGCGAGCGCCGCGCCGCGCACACCCATGTCAAGCGCAAAGATAAACACCGGGTCGAGCGCGATATTCACCGCCGCGCCGAGCATCACCGAGCGCATGGCTGTCGAGGAAAAGCCCTGGCTCATCGTGATCTGGTTGAGTCCGTAGCTCAGCACCGCGAACACCGTACCGGAAACGTAGGTCGTAAAATACGCCTCGGCATACGGCCACAGCGCCTCGCTGCACCCGAAGGTGAACAAAATCTGCCGCCGGAACACGAGCAGCGGCACGGTCGCGAGCACGCTGAGCGCGAGCAGCAGATAAAAGCTGTTCGCGGCGATCTGCCGCGCGCCGTCCATGTCGCGCCGCCCCATGCGGATGCTCATGAGCGGGCCGCCGCCGAAGCCGATGAGCGCACCGATGGCGGTTATCATCGTCACGACCGGCGCACACACGCCGACGCCGGCGAGCGCGTCCGCTCCCACCTCCGCGATATGGCCGACATACATGCGGTCCACGACGCTGTATAATATATTGACGAATTGCGCCAGCATCGCTGGTATCGCGAGCTGCAAAACCAGCTTCCCGACCGGCGCTGTACCCAGCGGGCTGTCTGTTTGGGACATGGTTCTCTCCCCTTTCTGCTCCCTCTATTATAGTGAAATTCGCGGTTGGCGTAAAGAGAAAAATGCCCTGACGAGAGGTCAGGGCATGGTTTTCACTTGTTCACAAAAGTTACGGTGAGCGCCTCCGCGTAAGTATAATCGTTAAATGCGTCATCGGCATTCGGATTGTTAAACGAATCAATGGATATTCCTCGCAGATAGTCTCCGGTACGGAACGCACGCAGAAGAATCGGAATCTCTGTGTCCACCGCCAGATCATCAATCTTCTCCGGCTGCTTGCAGATACTTGCAGCCAGATTTTCCGTGGACAGACTGCTCAGCTTGTCTGGGTTGCCGTGCTGCACCGATTTGCTGCCTGACGGATAATCCACCTCAATATCATATGGCGTGTTGACAATGTTCTCCGTGCCGCGAAGAACGATTTTGCCGTCGCCGTCATTCATGTCCACCTCGTACGCACCGGTGGCAATGCCGTCATCTGCTTTCCATGTACTGCCATCCCATGTGTAATGACGGAACTCAATGCCGTTGGCTTCCGTGTTGTTGCCGGAATAGGTATACACCGCAAGCGTTCCCGCCTGCTCCACCGGCGTGATGGAAATCGTATTATCCGCCGGCTGTGTCTTCGCCTGTCCGCACCCGCTCAAAATCCCCACAAGAGCCAGCGCCAGTCCTGCTATGTACCGTTTTTTCATGTGGTACACCTCCTTTTATTGTTGTGCTTACAGTGTAGCAAATTTGGTTGATATTGTCTATTCCCAGACCATACAAAATCTGCGTTTGCTTCTGTGCAAAGTAACGTCAAAAAAGCGTTCCGACATACGTCGGAACGCTTTTCGATGCAATTTTACTTCGCGTATCTGCGGGAAAACTTAGCCGTTCTTGCGAGCGATAGCCTTCTTAGCAGCCTCAACGATGTGAGCCGCGGTCAGACCGTACTCCTCGCGCAGGAAGGACTCAGCGCCTACCTGACCGAAGCGATCCTCAACGCCTACCATCTCCATCGGAACCGGGTTGTTCTTGATAACAACGTTAGCAACAGCAGAACCCAGACCAACCTTAACCTGATGGTTCTCAGCGGTTACGATAGCGCCGCACTCAGCAGCGGAATCGAGGATGAGCTGCTCGTCGAGCGGCTTCCAGGTGAACATATCGATAACCTTGGCAGAGATACCCTCAGCAGCCAGCTGCTCCTGAGCCTTCAGTGCCTCGTCTACCATGATGCCGGAAGCGATGATAGCAACGTCCTTGCCTTCCTTCAGGGTAACGCCCTTGCCGATCTCGAAGTCAGAGCCGTCGCCGTAAACGGTGGTGAAGCCCTTGCGGATCATGCGCATGTAGGAGAACTTGCCGGACTCTGCCAGCTTCTTGGTCAGGCAGTTGATCTGAGCGTAGTCAACCGGGTCGATAACAACTGCTTCCGGTACGGACATGTACAGAGCGCAGTCCTCGAACGGCATATGGGTACCGCCGTTGTATGCAGCGCATACGCCGGGGTCGGAACCGATCACGTGTACCGGCAGCTTAGCGTAAGCTGCGGACATGAAAGCCTGGTCGAATGCACGGCGGGATGCGAAGCAGCCGAAGGAGTGCATGAACACGGTGCGGCCGGTAGCGGCCAGCAGCTTTTCGCCCATGGTCTGGGTGAACAGGCCCAGGCTGAAGATGCAGCACACCGACAGGTACTGGATGCCCTGCCGGGCGATGGCCTCGTCCCCGGTCTGCGCGTAGAAGTAGGGCTTCATGCAGGTCAGGCCGATGACCAGGAACACCACGAAGCTGCACAGCGACAGGAAGATGCCGTTTTCGGCGGTGGCATTGGCCCGGCGCTGGTTCTTTTCGCCAAGGCTCTTGCTCAGCATGGCGTTCACACCCACACCGGTGCCCACGCCCACCGCGATCATCACGTTCTGCAGCGAGAACGCCAGCGATACGGCGGTGAGGGCGCTCTCGCTGACATGGGACACGAACACCGAGTCCACCACGTTGTACAGCGCCTGCACCAGCATGGAGATCATCATGGGCACACTGAGCTTTATCAGCAGGGGGTTGATCTCCATGGTGCCCATGATGTTTTCCCGCGCTTCGGCGGGAGGGGTCTGGGGTTGCTTTGTTTCCACGATTGCTCCTTTTAACAGTAGATTTTTTTTAATCGCTGCCGCATCATTCTGCGGAAGCGAGCAACGAGACGGAAGGAATGCCCGGGTTGCGGCTCCCGGCATCACTTCGCACCTTGGGCGGTACTCGTGTCTTGCCGGCCGCTGCCCCAACAGCTCCTCCCTGCATCGGCCGCAGGCCGCGGTCGTCGCCGTTGCCCGAAACGTGGGCAGAACGCTCACGCGCCCTACCCACGATTCATCGTTGTTTTATTTTTGCCCCGGCCGGGAACTCAGCCCAGGGTCTTTTCCTTGGCGGCGGCTGCGTCCAGGATCATCTTGACGCAGGTCTCGCGGCCCAGAGCGGCGTTGATGGCCAGATCATAGTTGTGGGCATCGCCCCAGCGATTCTGGGTGTAGTAGTTGTAGTAGGCCGAACGGTTGCGGTCGGTCTTTTCCACTTCCTCCTTGATGCCCTTGGCGTCCTTGGCCTTGACCAGGGGGTTGGTCTTGGCGTATTCCAGCCGCCACTCCTTGGGGGCGTACACGAACACGCGCAGCACGTCCGGGCGTTCCCGCAGCACATAGTCACCGCAGCGGCCCAGGATCACGCAGGGGCCTTCCTCGGCCAGCTGCTTGATGATGCGGCTCTGAAGAATGAACACCTGATCGCCCAGCGGCAGCTCATTGCCCATGGTGTACAGACTGTACAGCAGGCTGTGAGTATGCCGTTTTTCACTGGCGGCAACAGCTTCTTCCGAAAGACCGGAGTGCTTTGCTGCCATGGTGATCAGCTCTTTGTCGTAAAGCTTGATGCCCAGCGCATTTGCCACATCTTCAGCGATGTAGCGGCCGCCCGTGCAGTATTCACGTCCCAAAGTGATGATCGTCTTTGCCATAATGTGTTCCTCCTATGTCTTGATCTATAGCCCAAAGGCTTTGGGTCGGGCCGGTCATTCCGCCGGCTTTTCCTGTGCCTGGGAAACAGGTTGCTCCGGCGTGGGGCGCGGCTTTGGCAGCCGCACCTCCGCCACGCGCATGGCACCGGTCTGGTCCACTGCATACACGCTGCAGCGGCAGCCTGCGGCCATGATCTTTTCCGGGAAGCGGATGCCGCCCTCCGGCGTGCGCTCCATCCGGCAGAAGCTGCGGTGGGCGGTGGTGGCGTGGGCCACACCGTCGTGGCACGCACAGGCCACCCAGCCGGAAAAGCCCTCCGGCAGCGGGTCCTTCACGCCGCGCTGCTCAAAATAATAAACGTCTGCCGTCTCGCCGGGCACCAGCTCGCAGCGCATCCGCAGCGGACGGTTGGCGGCAACATCGCGGGGTTTCGCCCGCAGGGCGATGGCGCGCCCGGTAAAGTAACGCATAAAGTCCACCAGTGCCATGGTGCAGTTCACTGCGCCGTTGGAATCTGCGGTGGGGTCGTTCAGCAGCACATAATCTGCCATTACGGCATCGTCGTGGCCAAAGCCGCGCAGGCCCATCCAGACCCGCACCGGGTCCCGCTGGCCGCGGATACGCCGCTCCACCTGCACTGCCACACAGCAGTCATCGTGGATCTGGGCACGCAGGTCGGCAAGGTCCATCCATGCCTGCCAGCAGGGGTAGCCGCAGCAGCCGGCGGCAGCAGCCGCAAAGGCCGCATTGGCGGTGGTGCTGTGGGCCATGTCCTCCATCACATAGGCCACTTCTTCGGGCAGGACATCCTCGCCCCAGCAGTTCATCAGTGCCGCCATGACCAGCGGCAGATCCATGGTGCGCCCAAAGCTGGGATCGTGGGCGGAAAGGCAGTATTCCGGCAGATAGAGCTGCCGGTTCAGCGGGTGGCCGTTGTGCTTTTCCCACGCCAGCGGCCGCACTGCCGCGGCCAGCAGGCGCACTGCGGGCGAGACCTTGTCATCGTTGGTGGAAAGGTTCACCTGCAGCTGCACGCCGGTGCCGCCGCCGGGCGTTGCCACGGTCACGGTATCGCCCATGAGGAAGATCATGCCGTCGTCACTCTGGGAATTGCAGCTGCAGCGGGGGTAGCCCGGTGCCCACTTGCCAAAGCTCATCCAACCGGTCCAGTTTCCTCCGGCATATACCCGGCAGCGCACCTCCACCATGGTGTTGTGGGGCGCAAAGGCGTTCCAGCTGACATTCAGGTTGCAGAAGGCCGGCATGGCAAATTCCGGCGTGGTGTAGCTGCCGTATTGCAGGCAGCGGCCCGCCACGCTGTCCAGCACCAGTGCACCGCCGTCCAGTGCCACATTGTCCAGCTGCCCGCGGGAGAAGGTCTCGGTGCCCTGCAAAACCAGATTATTCCGTTGTTCCATGGAGCACCTCTCCTTTGCGGAAGTTCAAATTTACTCTTCGGTGTCGTCGGTTCTTTCGCCGTAGTCCTCTTGGAGGGCGGCTTCCAGCTCGGCATCCTTCATTTTGCGGATGCTCTCCTCAATGTGGAACACCTTTTCAATATCGCCGTAGATGATCTGGCAGGATACTTCGGTCACGAACCAGAAGCCGAAGATCAGCATGAGCAGCAGGCCCAGCGGCATGCACAGGATCACCACGCCCCAGAACAGGATCTGCACGATGGCCGCCGCCAGTGCGTGGGGCAGGAACGCGATCATGCAGTTGATGCTGTTTTTCACGGTCAGGCTGAAGGGCTGATCCAGCAGCACCACCTGCGGCCACATATAGGCGAACAGCATCTGGAAGATGAGCAGGTTCAGCACCGTGGCCACCCACAGCGGCACGCCCACATTGGTGCCCTTGCTCAGCATATTGAAGCAGAAATACACAAGGAAGATCTGTGCCGTGACCACCACACAGTAGAAGATGCCCGGCGCAATGCTGGCCTTGAAGTTGCGCTTGAAGGCACGGCGATAGGTCACCCACCAGTAACCGGCTTCGTCACGCAGGGCACGCAGCACGGTATCGTACATGCCAGCCAGCGCAGGCCCGGCCAGAATGCCGCCTACCACCGCGCTTGCCAGCATGACCGGCAGGCTGTTTGCCAGAAAGCCGATGTACACCAGACAGATCACCGGCAGAAAGCCGATGCAGGCCAGCAGGTTTGCAAGGAACATGCCGTTCATATCACGGCCCACAAGCTCAAAAAAACGGCCCACGCCGGTCTTGCGGGGAGCATCCTTTTCAACGCCCTTACCGGCCTTGAAGTCATTTGCGGAAGGAAATAAACCCATGTTCGTATGGTACCTCTCTCTTCATCCATTGGGCCGGCAGAAAGCATTTCGTGCAGAAAGTGCCATTGTGCTGGCTTTACAACTATAAATATACCCGCATTTTGTCAATTTTGCAAGACCGCAGATCCTCCGATTTGTAAAAAAAGTGTTATTTCTCCCCTTTTTACAAAAAGTGTGATACAATGACAATGGCATATTTTGCCGAAGGGAGGAAAACACAATGAGTATTTTTCGCACGATTGCGATGTTTATTTACTTATTTGGTTATATGATCGTCCATTATGGCGTGCTGCGCCGGGCGGAACGCGCTCTGGCTGCAGGCGACATGCAGCTGGTGGAAGAGCTTGTCAACAAGCATATCCCGCACTGGAGCCGGGGCATTTTAAAGGTGACCGGCGTTTTCCTGAGCGTGGAGGGCCTTGAGAATATCCCCAAAGATACGGCCTGCGTGTTCGTGGGCAACCACCGCAGCTACTACGACATCCCGCTTTTGCTGGCCAGTCTGGATAAGCCCCACGGCATCCTTGCCAAGGAAGAGCTGGAAAAGATCCCGCTGCTGAACCGCTGGATGAAGCTGCTGGGCTGCGTGTTCGTGCAGCGCGACGACCTGCGGGCATCCGTGCGCGCCCTGAACGATGCCACTGCCATTGTAGAGAGCGGCAAGAGCTTCGTCATTTTCCCGGAGGGCACCCGCTACAAGGGAGAAGAGGGCGGTGCCGGTGAGTTCAAGGCCGGTGCATTCCGCATTGCCGTCAAGACCGGCGCACCGGTGGTTCCGGTGGCCATTACCGGTGCACGTGCCCTGTTCGAGAACAATGGCAACCTGTGCCATCCGGGCAGCGTGCATATCAAGGTGCTGCCGCCCATCCGGACTGCAGGCATGAGCAAGGCCGAGCAGAAGCAGCTGCCGGACGCTGTGCGTCAGGCCATTCTGGCACAGCTGTAAATCAGAACTTGGAGGAAACTGCCCCATGGCAAGCTACCGTTACGAACGCGATATCGACCCCAAAGACCTCCAGCCCCGCAAACAGCGCCAGTACACCCGCAAGGAACGCTGGGCCAACTGGTGGGATTATAACCTCAAGTGGGTCATCATCATCGGCATCATCGTGGTGTTCTTCGGCTACAACTTCATCGGGCAGTATTTCTTTACCGTCCATGCAGACTATAACGTGGCCGTGGTGGCCCCCCACTACCTGCCGGAAGCCACCCAGACCGCCCTGCAGGATGCCCTTGCCGCCTACGGCGAAGACCGGAACGGTGACGGCAAGGTGGTGGTAAAGCTGAACCTCTACACCATGGACTTTGGCAACGAGGACTCGGATGCCTACCTTGACATGGCAGGCACCACCAAGCTTTCCACCGACATTCAGGGCGCGCTGAGCTCCATCTTCATCCTGTACGACCCAGCCGGGTTCCAGCAGACCACCGGCACCCTGCGCTACCTCGACGGCAGCCTGCCGCAGTCCGACGCAGACAGTGACTGGTGGAACATGGTCTACCGCTGGACCGACTGCCCGGTGCTGACCGGCCTTGATCTGGGCGATTACGCTTCTGATGCTGTGCAGAGCGAAAGCGGCTCCAGTCAGGAACTGATGAGCCGGTACTATATCGGCATCCGCGGCGCGTGGAACAAGGACACCGCCGATCTTCTGGCTGGCGGCGAGGCGCTCTGGAGTGCCCTGACCGCCGGGGCTGTTTCTACCGCCAGTGCAGAGGGCTGAGCCATGCGGTTCCGGGTAAAGCGCGGCGGGCCTGCCGCCGGGTTCACATTTGACCGCACAGCAAAGCCGGTGCAAAGGCCAGAGCCGGAAAAGCCGGTCTCCCTTGCACAGGCGCTGGATAATCCCTATGGGAGATATTACGGCAAAGCCCGCAGCAGGGAAGAACTGCTGAAAAACAGATAATGTGCAAACAAAACTCCCCCAGTCGCCTTCGGCGACAGCCCCCTCGGGGATGGGGCCCTTGGCAGAGCCGGAAACTTTTCCGCTTTGTCAGCGGCTCCCTTTTTGAGGGAGCTGGCAAACCCGCAAGGGTTTGACTGAGGGAGTTCGTTTTCTATTTTGTTCTTTTTACACATATCTGATTTGAAATATTCTCCCCTTTGAAACGCCGGAGGTTTTGTTGTTTCTCCGTCCCAGTTATGGTATACTTACTGGGTATCTATTATCTTGATGGTATTTATCATACATACAAAAGGATGTGAACCCATGGACGCACTGGAACAGGCGCGCGCCGAGATCGATGCGGTGGATGCCCAGCTGGCTGCGCTGTTTGAGCGGCGGATGCGCGCAGTGGCCGATGTGGCGCGCTATAAGGCCGAGACCGGCAAGCCGGTGTTTGACGCCGCGCGTGAGGCGGCTGTGCTGGATAAAAATGCGGCCCGCATCACCGATGAGACGCTGCGCCCTTACTATCGCGCTTTTTTGAATGATGCGATGGCCGTTTCCCGCGCGTATCAGCGCGCGCGCCTTGGCCGCGACACCGCCGCCTATCAGGGGGTGCCCGGCGCATGGAGCCAGATTGCATTGCAGCGCCTGTTCCCCTTTGCGCGGCAGACGGCCTGCACCACCTGGGGCGAGGTCTTTGATGCTGTGCAGAGCGGAGATGCGCAATTCGGCGTACTTCCGTTTGAAAATTCCAATGCGGGCGATGTGTCCACCGTGCTGGATCTGCTGTACACCCACCCGGACATCATCATCTCCCGCATGTGTGATTTGCCCATCCGGCAGGATCTGCTGGCGGTGCCGGGTGCAACGCTGCAGACCATCCGCACGGTCGTCAGCCATCCGCAGGCGCTGGCCCAGAGCAGCGTTTTCGTGCAGCAGCACGGCTTTAAAACCGGCACATGGGGCAACACGGCCGATGCCGCCCGCCATGTGGCGGAGCTAAAGGACCCAACAGTTGCGGCCATCGCCAGCGCAGAGACTGCCGGTTTGTACGGCCTGCAGATCCTCTGCGCAGGCATCAACGCCGACGGCGACAACACGACACGGTTCATCGTGATCGAGCGCAGCCCGGAGCCGCCGGTCATGACCGGGCAGGGCCAGCGGCTGGCGCTGCTGTTTACGGCGCGTCACAAGCCGGGTCAGCTGGCCGCTGCGCTGGACCGGATCG
>ERZ835880.2604-NODE-2604-length-11733-cov-5.701233_pt1 | contig 11733 bp, 8 predicted proteins | sample MGYA00519944_ERZ835880 | MGnify/ENA primary metagenome ERZ835880 (study PRJEB31850, sample SAMEA3708787) | human gut metagenome | biome: human gut; feature: human-associated habitat; material: faeces | place: China | collected 2014 ... | reverse complement strand
ACACTGTATCTGCTGTTGCAGTATGAAGTACAATCTGAACCAGCGGATATTTTTCTTTATATACTTTACATATCCTGGCCAATGTCTTCATCCCGTACTCACCTCCAGCTTTATAATAACGCATGTTTTCTATTCAGCCTTCCCCTCCGGGAAAATAATTTTAAACACAAAGAAGAAAATCACCATGGAAACTCCACCTGTGATAATTGTCACAAGCATGTTATAGACTGCCGGTGCCACATATGCAGATGCAACTGGCATCCACAGATTATTAAATCCATTACAAATCAGTGAAATTACCACCCATGCTATAAAATACCAGATTGCCTGATATACAGGATTTCCATGGCTTTTAAAAGTAATATTTCTCTGAAGCGGAAAATTGATACACTGTGCAAGAAATGACCCCAATTCATAACTGATAAAATAGCCAAGTCCACCACCGATCAGTATATTCCCCGTTGCATCACGCAATACATTATACCCCAGCAAACTCCATGTAAATTTTACTCCAAACAGATTCATGGAAACCTTTGGCCACATAAATTCTGTACCAGCCAGACCAATTCCCAAAATCCCTGGTAAAAATGTAAATACAAGATACTGGAATACCGTCACGCCCATACTGAATATAACAAAATAGAATATCTGATAAAGCCATTTTGCAATAGCAGAATGTTTCTCTTCAAAACATTTCCATATATTTTTTATATGATTCATCTGCACTTCCCTCCGGCTCCTTTTAATAATTTTTCATATTTCTTATTATTTCTTCTGTTTCTGAAATATCCGCCAACTACTTTTTTTACTCCAAGCATAAAGTGGCCATTCACAGCATCAACAATTCCATATACCATTTCCATACTGACGGCCCCGCCAGTCATCTTGGCAATCCCCCGAAACGGCATATTGTAAATAAAAAGAATATTCAGATCCGGCTTTCCCTGTGCCTCACTCTTCTTTTTCATTTTTGTGAGACATCTATATATCAGTCTTGCAAGTCGGCTTTTTGCATAATACATCTGACAGATTGCATCATTGATTTCCAGGTTTCCACTCCATCTCCCGTTCGGTATATCATGGCCAAGAAGTTCACGAAATTCCTCATCTGATATTTTCTGCACGATTCCTGTATAATAGTAAGGCATTTTTGCCGGATTATACGGATACCCTTTACTATTTCCTGTTCTCTCAGTCGTACCTGTTAAACGAATATCTGCAACACTGGCTCCTACCATAATCTGATAAGTTCCTGTTTCTATTTCCCACTGTCCCGTTTTTATATTCCAATAACGGAATGTCTTATCATCAAACGGAATCCTGAGCTGTCTGCTTTCTCCTGCCTTTAGATAAACTTTTGCAAAACCTTTCAGTTCTTTTTCCGGTCGGAACACGATTGCATTAGGAAGTCCTACATACATCTGAACAACCTCTGCTCCATCTCTGTCACCTGTATTAGTAACCGAAACTTTGATTCCATCCTCTTCTATGATAAGATCAGAATATGTAAATTCCGTATAGGAAAGCCCAAAGCCAAATGGATATTGCACCCGGACTTTTGAAGTATCATAATAGCGATATCCCACATAAACACTCTCGCGGTATTCCGATGTTTTCTCATTACTTGGATAATATCGGAATGCCGGTGTCTGTTCATAAGATATGGGATATGTTTCTGCCAGTCTTCCTGATGGATTCACTTTTCCGGTCAGAATATCCAATGTTGCAGAAGCGCCTGCCTGTCCATTCAGATAGCCATGCAAAATCGCTTTGCAGCAGGTGTGCCATGGCATTTCTATCGCAGATCCTGCACTCAGTATTCCAATAATATTTTCATTCACTTTACTGATATCCTGCAGAAGATCTATCTGATTCTGCGGAATACGCATATGGGTTCTATCCAGTCCTTCTGATTCACTGATCTCATCAAGACCAAAGCAGAAAATCACAATATCCGCGTTCATAGACAAATTTAATGCAAACTTTCTATCATTCTCATCTACATCTCCATTTCTCTGATAGCCTCTTGTCATCCCCAGAATATTCAGATCATATTGTTGCAAAATCGATGACATATCTTCTACTTTTGTTGGATTGACCATAGAAGATCCTGCCCCCTGATATCTGGGTGAAAAAGCAAAATCTCCAATAACAGCGATGGATTTTTTGGTATCCAGCGGAAGAATCTGTTTTTCATTTTTCAGAAGAATCATGCTTTCTGCTGCTGCTTTCCTTGCCAGTTGATGATGTGCGTTTCTGTCAAAGTTTTTATCTGAAAGCTTCTTCCCTGATGTCAGTTCCATCACTGCATCCACCAGTTCTCCAACTCTTTCATCCAAATCCGCTTCCTTCAGCTTTCCATTTCGGACAGCAGCAATCACTTCTCTTGCAGAATCGTACCCACAGGACGGCATCTCCAGATTTGAGCCGGCAGCAACACCTTTCACATGGTCATTGCTTCCGCCCCAGTCTGTTACTACAATTCCATCAAATCCCCAGTCTTTGCGCAAGATATCTGTCAAAAGATGTTTGTCCTCATTAGCATAAATCCCATTAATCTGGTTGTAACTGCTCATGATTGCTTTTGCGTGTCCTTCTTTAACAGCTATCTCAAAACCGGTCAGATAAATTTCTCTTAATGTCCGTTCGTCAACAACTGCGTCCATTGCCATTCTCCGAAGTTCCTGACTGTTAACCGCCAGATGCTTCGGGCAGGCATAAACGCCTTTACTCTGTATTCCACGAATATATGACGCTGCCATCTTCCCGGAAAGATATGGATCTTCTGAAAAATATTCAAAATTTCTTCCACATAATGGGCTTCTTTTAATATTTAATCCCGGACCAAGCAGGATATTTACATCCATACTTGCTGCTTCCTCTCCAAGAGCCTGTCCAATCTCTTCCCCCAGATCCTGATTCCAGCTGTTTGCTATCGTCGCTGCTGTGGGAAAACAAGTTGCATTCAAGGATGCATTCAGTCCCAGATGGTCTCCTGCTCCTGCCTGTTTTCTGATTCCATGCGGTCCATCTGAAAGAAAGATGGACGGGATGGAAAGCCTGTCAATTTCTCTGGTCTGCCAGACAGTTTTTCCACTGAGGATCGCTGATTTTTCTTCTATTGTCATCTTTTCAATCAATTTTTGCTGTTTCATAACTGTTTTCCATCCCACTTTCTTCCTTATTCAGCATTCTTTCTTTTCTTATATCCTCTGATTACCAGTACTTCCATTCCTGCCATGAAAAGTGCTATTACAATGTCGATACCAATTCCTGCTTTTTTCCAGTTTTCCATACCTGTTTCTTCGTGTTCTCCATCATAAGCCCAGCTGCTTACAACTGTATACATGACATTTTTGCAGGCATTCCTCATCTGAAGTACAGATGTTGGATGCTCCGGATTGGCTACATTGTTCTCTTCTCCGTTGAATGTGGACAACATTGCATCTACTCCATTCGCCAAAGCTGCATCTGCATTCATAAATCCATGACCATTGTTTCGGAAGAAGTCTGTAAGCGCCATTCCCCTGAATCCCCATTCATCTCTGAGAACTGTATTCATAAGGTTACTGCTTTCTCCAGTCCATTTATCTCCAAGGAAACTCCAGGAAACCATAACCGCATTTGCGCCACCCTGTTTTACAGAAATTTCAAATGGTTTCAGATAGATTTCCCGGATTGCCTGCTCATTTGACCAGACACTTACCATCTTTGCATTTCCCTCATACAGAGCAAAATGTTTGATATAAGAATAAACTCCATATTTTCTTGCTCCTTCTACTGCTTTTGCTCCCATATTTCCTGCAAGAACTCCATCTTCTGAAAAGTATTCATAGTTTCTTGCTCCAAATGCGGTTCTATGAGTATTCATACCTGGTGCATACCAGCCCTCTGCACCCATTTCCTGACTGATCTTGCCCATGCATTCACCCCAGGCCTGTGCAAGTTCCTTATTCCATGTGGAAGCAACCACAACTTCAATTGGAAATCCAATAGAACCAACTCCTGTAAAGTTGTTATTAATTGCTGCTGGTCCATCGAAATCAAGTGTAGCCACTTTTCCCACAGAATCCATGGCTGCTGTCTGATAACCAGCCATTGCAATCATATTTGCCATTTCATCAACAGTAAGCTGATCCAGAAGTTTTTCCCAACGAGGATCGTCATAATCAGCATCACGCATATCAGCTAATGTAAGTCCATTATCTGCTCCCGTTGTCGGCATTACATCCTCATCATTGAGATATGTAGTCTTATCAAAGTTGCTGTTCAAATGATATTCAGAAACATATGGCTCACCCAGCTCTGCAGATGCCGGTGCTGCTGTAGCCTCTTCATAATTTGCAAAATGATCCGCACGTGACAGATATGTTATATCTCCTTTTGCATCTTCAAATACATTTGTTGCTGCAGTATCATCTGATGCTCTTTTATTTTCGCCCTTATATACTACATCTTTATCTGCAGTATAAGTTTTCTGATCCAGCACAGTATGTGAATCGCTGTTGATAGAAATCACATAATCGCCTTTTTCAAGAACATATGCTTTTGCATTATTCTCATCATAAGAGGCCATATCTTCTATACTGAATGTAACTGTAACAGTCTGAGATTCTCCCGGCTGAAGCAGATTTGTTTTTGCAAACTCGATCAGATTTGCAGAAGATTTCTCAATTCCCCCATTTGTATATGGCGGTTTATAATACACTTCTACTACATCTTTTCCGGCAACATCTCCGGTGTTGGTTACTTCTACATCTACAGAAATCTGTCCGTCTTTTTCCTCCAGTTCACCCATTTTCTGTTCAAATTCCGTGTAACTCAGACCATATCCAAATGGATACTGTACAGTCTTATCGTAATCAATCGCACCTTCCTGTGCAGCTGTTTCATAGTACTTGTATCCTACATAAATACCTTCCACATAATTGGTAAATGCCGGAGCATACACCTGCGCAGTTCCTGCGTTCATTCCTTCAACGGCCATATCTGCCAGATTTGTATACTCCGTTTTTTCTGCATTATTCCACCACGGAGCAGTCGTCATATCATAAATAAATGTATCCGGTGTTTTTCCGGAAGGATTGACTTCACCTGAAAATACTTTACCAAGTGCATTAAATCCCACATTTCCCGTTCCGGGGCACCATACAACAGATTTAATCTGAGGATATTCATCTGCGAAACCAAGTTCAAACTGATTTGCTCCATTATAAACCACAATCACATTATCAAAGTTTGAGCAAACCATATCTACCATATCTCTCTCAGTTTGTGAAAGCTGTAAATAATGCTCTCCCTCAGGAAAATCATCATATTCATCTGAATTATTATCATATGCTGCTTTTCTTACATCCATAGGAATATCATTATGACCTTCACCTGCTTTTCTGGAAAGAACCACAACTGCCACATCAGAATACTCTTTCGCACTTTTAATAAGCTCATCACTGTAAGTATCTACAGGTGGCTCCGGTAATGTCCAGCTCTGTTTCTGGATAGACATTTCCGGATTATCTGCACCATAATTGTTATAAAAATCAACCAGCTCCTGGTTAATAGAAAATCCGGCATTTTCAAGTCCCTGATTCAGACTGACAATATCATACAGATCATTAATTCCACCGGAACCAGCTCCTCCGTAAGCCGGATTAATAGATTCCCAGCCAAAAATATTCAGTTTTTTTGTTTCATTTAAAGGAAGCAGGCTTTCATTCTTCAGAAGAACAATTCCGTCTTCCATAATTTCTTCTGCTACTTCCGCAGCTTCTTCATTTGTTTCATCGCTTAAAGTTCCATTTCCCGTTGCCAGTCCAATCAACGTAGACATTGGTCCAAAACAGATCATATTCACGCAGACAACAACTGCAAGAACCATTGCGATCGCAGCTTCTCCTCTTATCAGAAATCTTTTGCCCCTGGACATCCTGCGGCATGCGATCATAATTACGATTCCAATTACAAGTGCAGCAATAATACCGATAATATACGGTTTGCATAATTGTAATACCGCCAGAACATCTTCCATTTCAACACTGATCATTCTCTTTTTTCCTCCTTTGACTCTCTCGTCTTTTTCAGGTATCATTTCCTGTTGACATTACTATAACATGGTTATTATTTCGTGCCGTTTTTGGCACAAGATGCAGCAAATATGGCACAAAATACTAAAAAAGGTCCACCGGACCTGTCGTATGCTTGGCAACAAAAATACCCAGAGCATTACAATACTCTGGGTAAAAGAATCTTTAATTCAAACCAGTTCTGCTGTACTCCAAATACTACAGAACCATCATATTTTTCTACAGCTTTACGAATACTCTTCAATCCAAAACCATGGTTTTTACTATCCTTTTTTGTTGTTGTAATCAGATCCTCTTCATTTTTGGAAATTTCTGCTTCACAATAATTCTCTATCTTGATGAACACAAATCCTTTTTGAGCGGATACTGTCAGATGGATCAGTCTTTTTTCCGGATCTGGAATCAAAATTACATGTTCAATCGCATTATCCAAAGCATTTCCAAATATAGAACATATATCTGTTACATGCATATGATCCAATAATTTTCCATCTGCCACACAGGTAATCTGTATATGATTTTTTCGACAATGGAAAATCTTAGCTGCCAAAATCGTATCAAGTACCTGATTCCCCGTTCTGCTTATATTTTCAAAAGCAGCGATTTCCTTTTCCATGGAATCAATCCATTTTTTTCGTTTCTCTTCATCTGATTCCGCACGAAGTCCCGTTATCTGGTGTTTCAGATCATGGTATTTCATTTGTATGAGATCCAGGCTGTCCTGATAATTTCGGTATTGATCATACTGGCTTTTCAGCATCACGTTCATTACTGAAAGTTCTTTCTCGGCAACATACTCACTGATCCTGCTCTGATAAGCATGCAGGATTGCAATTCCTCCAAAATCGATCAGTGTTCTGATAGAAAAAATATCTGCACGTTCTCTGCTCGCAAATGGTGCATTTTCATTTAAAAAGCTCAGATTACTAAAAGCAAAGATTGCAACAGCCATGATTGCCGCCGCTACTACTTCCTTTACTGTCATCTGTTCAAGATAATTCTGCTTCAGAAGATCTTTTTCTAAATAAATATCAATAGTAAAGCAGCCTCCAAAAACAACCATCGTGATCAGAATTTCAACCCCGAGGCTCTGATTCCCCCATGCCTGTACAATAGATACCATCTGCCACTGCAGCGAAGCTGCAAACTCAGCAAGAACAAATGCACGGGCACAGCAATAAGCCGCTCCCAGAGGCTTCATATTTCCTCCGACCATAAGAAATCCATACATCATACCTGCAGCGATCATCATACAGGGAATCCACAAAATTTCAGTTACGCTGCCTGTCAAAGTCAGAAAAATACTCTGCATTGCCAACATGAAAAGACTGCCTATAAGAAAATGTACAGATTTCATGTTTTCTTTTTTTAGGATATAAAGATAAACCAGACATGATCCCCACTCTGCTATTGCCGTATAAATTCTTGGAATATCCTGATATAACATAGTATCCTCCATTTCGCATGAAATCATTCCATATTGAGGTTTTGCAGAAGCAGATTCATGAATTCTTTTTTTCTGGTTCTGCTGACAGGTATATGTACATTATGGATCACACAATCAGAACCAACAAATCCCTCTACATGATTCATATTTACCAGATATCCCTTTGCACATCGAAAAAAATTATGTACCGCAAGTTTTTCTTCGAGTTCTTTCATCGTAATTCTTGAACAGTAATCTCCTCTCGAAGTATAATAAATTACATTATGTCTCTGCCCCTCAATAAAATAGATATCTGCTATATCTATCTTTACAACTCCTTCCCCAATCGGAATCGTAAGAAATTCTTTAACCTCAGAGCGCATACGTCCAACTGCTTTATCCAGTTTCTGCGAAAAAGAAAAGTACTCAACTGGTTTTACTACATAATCCATTGCATCAACTTCATATCCACGTACTGCATATTGAATCATATTTGTAATAAACATAATAATTACTTTCTGATCCATCTGACGGATTTTTTCTGCTGCTGTCATACCGTCCATGAACCGCATCTGAATATCCATCAGAATAATGTCAAAACCGCCACTGTAATTCTCAATGATATCTTCTCCATCACCAAATACCGTAACCTTTATTGATTTTCCCCTTTCCGTTTGATATTTCCGGATATACTCTGTTAATTGTTTTACGTAAATTTCTTCATCTTCCACAATTGCAATCTGTATCATCCTATACCCTCCATAAGAATTGCATTCTTTGTAACTGTTCAATCACACAATATAGTTCCAGGGTTTTATTATTATTTTATAAATAATTTTTGTTTCAGTATATCACTGCTTTTTTCTTGCGTCAAGCGGATGTAATATTACAAATTACAGCTGTATAATCTGGTTTTCTTTTATAATATATCCACAGTAAATCTCCTCATTCTTTAAATAGAAAGTAGAAATTCTGTTAAGTTTTCAATAGCATCTGGTTTTTCTGATAGTTCTTTCCCCATCAGTCCCTCTCTCATAATACTAGTATCCGCACTAAGAGATACAGCGACTCGACTTGAATTCCATACAGCTTCATACATCATTTCCTGATTCTCTTTTGTTACTTTATTGAGAACGTAATAAAATGGTTTTCGAATACTTTCCGATAATTCCCCGATTTTTTTGGAAAGCTGTAGGGATTCATAGGATGGATCTATGATTATCAATATCAAATCTACACCGTTATCAATTCCACGTCCAAAGTGTTCAATACCAGCCTCCATATCCATTAGCGCAAATTGGTCTTCTGTAAGCCTGAGATTTTGGATAAATTGAGTCATAACAGTTCCCATAGCACAAGAACACCCTTCATTTGCTTGATGAATTTTTCCACTGCTCATCAGTTTTACACCGTCCTTCAGACTATAATAATCTTCCGGTATATCATCTATTGTCCAGGTTTCCTCAAAAAACTGATGAGTAAATTTTGATAACATCATATCATTTAAAACATTTTGTTTACCACCGAAATAGTCTGTAAAATCTCTGGGAAGCTTCATACCTAGCTGTCGGTGTAGACCATAATTAGATTCATCGGAATCAATTACCAAAATTTCTTTTCCTCGTCTGGCTAAAGCCTTAGCCAAAAGACTGGTTACTGTACTTTTTCCACATCCACCTTTTCCACAAACTGCTATTTTCATCTCTATATTTACTCCTTTATCCATAATCGATTATGATTTATAATTCCAGTTTCTCTATAATACCACACGCGCGCGTTTTTCGAAAGTATTAATTCGTGCAGGCACGGACTTTCGCTCGTTGCACGCGAAAAATCCCGGCGGCCTGGAAATCCAGAACCGCCGGGAAGGAAATAGGTTGGAGCTACTTCAATATCGGGATATTTTAAATGGATACTTTGCTGAACCAGCCATCAAATTATAAGAGGTTCATGAAAGTAGTCAGTACCATGGAGTTAAAGAAGTCTACGAATAAGCTTCCTACTAACGGTACGATGAAGAATGCACGCGGAGCCGGACCATAGCGCTCTACCAGTGCTCTCATGTTTGCCATTGCGTTCGGGGTTGCGCCCATACCGAAACCACAGAATGCGGTGGTCATTGCAGCTGCCTCGTAATCACGGCCCATGATGTTGAATACAAGGAAGTTTGCATACAGGAACATAACAACCGTCTGAACTAACAGGATAACAATCATCGGAAGCGCCAGAGCTGCTAACTGCCACAGCTTCAGGCTCATCATTGCCATCGCTAAGAACAGGTTCAGGGACAGACCGCCCAGTGCGTCAACTTCTTCCATCGGAAGATCTTTGTGCTGTACATCCCAGATGTTACGGATAGCGGCTGCTGCCAGCATCGCACCGATGTAAGTCGGGAATGTAAGACCAATGCTCTTAAAGAACGCGAAAATGAAGGTACCAACACCGATTGCAACTGCAAGGAATACAGCCGCGGTGGTGAATTTCTGACCGTCGATCGGCGATGCTACTTCGTCAACTGCATTGCCTTCCTCGGCTGCGGTTGATTTCAGATGGTGTTTCTCAACACGGGCACGGGCGATAGGACCACCCATCATACTGCCGGATACCAGACCATATGTAGCGGATGCCAAGGCAACTGTAGTTGCGCCTACAACTGCGTATTCCTGCTCCAGAAGCGGTCCGAAGGAACCACTCGTTCCGTGACCTCCAACTAACGGCATAGAACCCATACATAAGCCGAGAAGCGGATTCAGACCAAACGCTGCTGCCAGACCGCTGCCGACTGCATCCTGCACGATACAGATACCAACTGCCAGCGCCAGGAACATAAATACCTGAACGCCGCCCTTCTTTAACAGACGGAAGCAGGCGGTAAAACCGACGCTGCAGAAGAAGATCGTCATAAATACGCTCTGTAAGGTTGTATCAAAGGAAAGCTCCAGAACTCCTGTTGCATACAACGCCAGATGAGCGAATGCAAATACGACACCGCCCGCAACCGGAGCCGGTATACAATACTTGCTCAGGAAGGGCAGCTTTTGTACAAGCAATCTTCCCAGACAGTAGACCAGTGCGCCAAGAGCACACGCCTGATACATATCAAGCTCAAGTGTCAACATAAACAATTCCCCCTTTTGTTTTGCTGGCTTCTTTCATTTATGTAGCGATTTGAAAGAGCTGCTTGTTTGTTTGTGTTGACCTCATTTTCCACGTTGGCTACAAAAAGTTACAAGAAAATACAGAAATATGATGTTAAGAATCTGTTAATGTCAGAATTGAATGAATATTGTTAAGAAAACGTTAATATTTCATTTCCTTCTCTGCCTCTTCCGGCAGTTTCCCCTCAAACTTCAGCTCTTCCTCCGCCTCCATGCGGAACTCGTCGATTCGTCCCGGTGCCGGTTCCGGCAGTTCTTTCGTCGATCCGACTCCAAACCGGCGCAAAAATTCCTCCGTCGTCGCAAACAATGCCGGACGTCCCGGCACATCCAAACGCCCTACCTCGTAAACGAGATTGTACTCAATCAGTTTATTGACCGCGTGATCCGATTTAACCCCGCGGATCTTTTCAATCTCAAGCTTCGTGATCGGCTGTTTATAAGCAATGATCGAGAGTGTCTCAAGCACAACATCCGTTAAAATCTGCTTCTTCGGCGTCGCTGCCACCCGGATCAGATTCTCATAATATTCCGCGCGGGTCGCCATCTGCCAACTGTCCTCCAGCTGCGTGATCTGCATGCCCCGCTTTTCTGCCTCATAACGGCTCTGTAATCGTCTGACCGCCGCTTCCGCGCGCTCTGTATCCGTCCCGAGCGCCGCCGCAAGCTGGCGCGCAAGACGAAGCTCTCCGTGGCGCTGGTGCTCGTGCTGTTCCTGGCCATCCTGGGCGGCGGTGCATGGGGCGTGCACACGTGGCTCCACACCACCGCGTACCTGGGCGAGGACAACGGCAAGGTTGCCGTCTACGAGGGCATCCCCGCCGATTTCCTGGGCATGCACTTATATAAGCAACAAGAAGTCACCGACGTGAGCGTCGACAGCCTGCAACCTGGCACGGCATCGCGCCTGCAGGAGGGCATCCGCGTCGACAACATGGACGCCGCGCATGACCTGGTGCAGCAATATCGCAACGAAGCGGCTCAGCGCAGCAAGCCGGAAGGCTCCGAGCAGGCCGCATCCACGCAGGCAAACGGCACCGCGACCACCAGCGACGCCGCGGCAAAC
>ERZ835880.2602-NODE-2602-length-11745-cov-6.226689_pt1 | contig 11745 bp, 14 predicted proteins | sample MGYA00519944_ERZ835880 | MGnify/ENA primary metagenome ERZ835880 (study PRJEB31850, sample SAMEA3708787) | human gut metagenome | biome: human gut; feature: human-associated habitat; material: faeces | place: China | collected 2014 ... | reverse complement strand
CAAGTGTAATAACATAAAACTGAAAGAAAATGGAACACCTCATATTGACAGAAACCGAATTTTTCGGTCTTATAGACGGGAACGATGAAACAGTTAATCTGAATGCCGCATACAACCGTTTTGTCAGGGCGGTTGTGGAACTGATGCATGACGGCGATACGGACGGGGCGAAGATTGCGCTGGCGTATGCCGAAAACGAACTGCAATACCACCACACGCAGTACATTGCGGGTGTGAGAAGCCATACCGCCCTGTTTGTCCGTAAAGCCCTGTCTTTCATACGTAAGATGCAGAAACATATCCCTTCCAACCGCCCGCAGGTGTCGCCACTATCCACAACCATCCACTCCGAATGTGAAAAGAGAAATAAAGACACAGGCAATATTCCTGCCATGCGTTGGACGGGCAGTATGGCTGAGTTGGTGGAGCTGATTTACGGGCTGGATGCCATGAAGCTGGTAAACGAGGGTGAAACGGGTATCAAGGAATTGCTGGACGGTTTCTGCAAGGTGTTCGGCATGGAAATAAAGGAGAGCCAGTGCTACAATACCTATGCGGACATCAAGCGGCGGAAGAACGACAGCCGCACCTATTTCTTCGACAAGGCTGCGGAGAAGCTGAACCGGCGGATGCAGGAGGACGAGGAACGGGAACGGATGCGGAAAAGATAACGAGAAAATGAGGCATGGGCGTCATAGTCTGCAAAAAATTGCTTACCTTTGCAGAAACAATTATAATACAATAGATTATGGCATTAGAAATTAAACCTATTCCGGTACTTCGCGGCAAGGCGGCGGAGCGTTTCGTGGAAGAAGCGGACAGGAACGCCAGAGAAAGGCGCGGTTCCATAGACTTCACGAAGCAGGTGGAAAAGATGCGTGCTATCCTGAAACGCTCCAGACTATACAATATAGATAAGGAGGGATAGGACGGTATGCTGGAGTATTGTGAGTTCCGTGAGCTGAATGACGACGTGCTGCGCGAATGCGGCGGCTTCTTGTGCAAGGACAGGGATATAACCGAGTTCTTCACGAGAGAGTATGCGGATTATGCCTACCAGCTTTTGGGCAAGTCCTACTGCTTCGTGGAGCAGGACAAGCACCGCATCGTCGGAGCTTTCACCGTAGCCAATTCGAGTATCCGTGCAGACCTGCTTCCGAACAGCCGGCGCAACAGGCTCAACCGTAACATCCCCAACGAGAAACGCCGTCCCCAATATCCTGCGGTGCTGGTGGGGCAGCTTGCCGTCAGTGACGGCTATATGGGACAGCATATCGGCGATGAGATACTGGATGCCATCAAGTCATGGTTCATCGAGCCATTGAACAAAACCGGATGCCGCTATATAGTGGTGGATGCCCTGAACAATCCGAAGATATTTGATTTTTATCAGCGGAACGGCTTCAAGTTCCTGTTTTCCACAGAGGAAGAGGAATGGACTTTCCTGCACGGCAGGAGAACGGCGGAAGACCAATCAGCCATGCAGCCCATGCACACCCGGCTGATGTACTTTGACCTGATACTGCTGCGTACCCGATAAGAAGAAACTGTAAAACAGTACAAGAACGTATCTCCCATGCAATTTGCGGTCTATTTTGCATGGGAGTTTCTATATCGTGAAAATGGCAAAGAAAAAGAAAAGACATAACGGACACTATTGTAAAATATGCGGCTGCCGCAAGTCCAACGAGAGCTTTACGGGCAAAGGACACGCACGGCATATCTGTAAGGAATGCCAGTCGCTTCCGAAAGACGAGCAGGCGGACATGATGCGCTGTAACGAAGTGGAGCGTGCCGCGTTCCGTTTCCCTATGAGGCGGCAGGATTGGGAACTGCTGGAAAAATATGCCAAGAAATACAAGGACAGGGAGTCCGGGCAGTTCGCACAGGAAATGCTTGACATGAAACGCGGTAATTATGCACCGGAAGCGGATGATGAAGAAGCGGATGAATTGTCTGGCAAAATCTACGAAATCGAAGAAACTCCCTTTTCGGATTTGGATGAAGACAACCGTATTGCCGTTGAAGAACTGCTGGAGGACAATATCAACGAGTTCATGATACACAAGGACTATATCCCCGAAGGAAAGGACTTGCAGGATATAGCGGATTGGGTATTGAAAGAAACCAACGCTGCGTTTTATCTGAAAGTCGTCCCTAATGACGCATACCGCAAGCTCATAGACGATACCATCCGGAAGCTGGTCAGGGAATGGAAAGACGACGGTATGGAGATAAAGACCTATACCGAATCGCTTACGGTCATGGAAACCGAACGGCTTATAATCAGAAAAATCACCCGCAAGGACATGGGTGCATTACTCGCCCTTATGAGCAAGCCGGAAGTCATGTACGCATGGGAACACGGATTTGAAAAGAAGGAAGTGCACCAATGGCTGAACCGCCAGCTTACCCGTTACCGTAAGGACGGATACGGGTATTTTGCCGTCATATTAAAGGAAAACAATAAGTTTATCGGACAGGCAGGCTTAATGAAAAGCGTGATTGACGGGAATAATACCGTGGAACTCGGCTACATGCTGGACAATGTGTATTGGCATCATGGTTATGCTACGGAAGCCGCCCGAAGATGCCTGCAACATGCTTTTGAGGAATTGGGATTACAGGAGGTCTGTTGCAGCATCCGTCCCGAAAACTCGCCTTCCCTCCGTGTGGCAGAAGCCATCGGAATGATACCCTGCGGCAGCCACACCATTGTATATAATGGAAAGGAAATGCCCCATCTGTTATATAAAGCAGAAAATATAATTGACAAAAAAGAAAATCCGTAACAGTCAGTGCTACGGATTTTCCTTTTTTCGCCTGCGACGCGTTACTTGTTCTGCAAAAGGTATTGCAGTTCCGGGTCGGACTGGATGCGCTGCAACTCGTCGGCGACAATCTGCCGCACTTCGGTACGGATGCGGTTGTAGTTCTCCTGAATCATCTCCTTCATGCGGTCGTTGCCGTCGGCATCGGTAAAGTCCGTGATGACGGGTATAGGCTTGTAAGCCTGTTCCTCACGTTTAACCTTCTCGGCATCCACCACAATCTCGCAATGGAAAATCTTCTGCTCGATACGCTCGCTGAAGTTGTCGGCGACCGCCCCGACGAACATGCCCTGCGTGAGCGTGGAAATCTTGCTCGCCGGGATAAGGCTCTCCATCTGCGTGTTAATGGAGGTGGACTTGTCCTCGCGGTTAATGGTGATGCTCTGCCGCTTCTGCAAGATTTTACCGAAACGTTCGGACAAGGTCTTGGCGGTCTCGCCGACTACCTGCCCGGAGAAGATGTTGCCGACGGTGTTCATCACCACGGCGGCCTCCTTGTCACCGTAGTCACGCTTGAGCTGGGAGAAGTCCTGAAAGCCCAGCAGGGTGGAAACCTTGTTGCTTCGGGCGGTGGCAATCAGGTTGTCCAGACCCTTGAAGTAAATCGTGGGCAGCTCGTCTATGATAATGGAGGACTTGAGCCTGCCCTTCTTGTTCACGAGCTTGACGATGCGCGAGTTGTACAGCCCCAATGCCGCCCCGTAGATGTTCTGGCGGTCGGGATTGTTGCCCACGCAAAGGATTTTCGGCTCGTCGGGGTTGTTTATGTCGAGCGTGAACTCGCTGTCGGACATGACCCAGTAGAGCTGCGGGGAAATCATGCGCGAGAGCGGAATCTTCGCCGAGGCTATCTGCCCGGCGAGCTGTTCCATTGCCCCTCCCTGCCATGCGTCCATGAACGGGGAAAGGTAGTTTTCCAGTTCGGGGTAGCTGGTCAGAATGGGAAACACGTCCTCGTAACGGCGGTTGAGCAGTTCGATGGCATGGGGAAAGGTACAATACTTGCCGTCTTTGTAAATCCTTAAAAACCAAATCACTGCGGCGAACAGGATAATCGGCGACTCCACGAAGAAGTCGCCCTGTTTTTGCACCCAAGTCTTGTTCAAATTGAGCATAATGGTATAGGCGCTTTCGTAGGCATCGGTGATGTCCTCCATGAAATCCGGGTGTATGGGATTACAGCGGTGCGAGCGGCGCGGGTCGTCGAAGTTGATTACATAGAACTTCGGCTTGACCCTGTACCCGTCCGGGTGGTTCAACAGATGGTTGTAGGCGATGGTGGAAAGGTCGGGATATTTAAAGTCATAGATATATTGACTAAAACCTTTCTCAATCTGCTGCTTTATGAAGGAATTTACCACGGCATACGACTTGCCGCTGCCCGGCGTACCCAGCACGATGGAAGCACGGAACGGGTTTACCACGTTGATAAATCCGTCGTTCCACTTCTTCTTATAGTAAAAGCGGGTGGGCAGATTGACGGAATACTCGTTCTCCATGAGGCGGGTTTCCTGCATGAAACTCTCGTTTTCCACATTGAACACGTCTTCCATAAGGTTGGTACGCAAGAGGCGGCTCATCCATGTGCCCGCCATGAGCAGGCAGACGTAGCCCGCCGCCATCGAAGCGGTGTAGAAACCGGCGACCGCCTCCACCGGAAGCGGCAGGGACAATATCCACCAGTTAAGAAAGAACAGCACAAGCCCGGCGGCAAGCACCGTCCAAATCCTGCGCCAAGTGATTTTTTCCTCCTTGACGCCCTTCGTGCCGAGGCACGAGAGCGCGAGCAGCAGAAGGGCAAAGAACTTTGTGTAGAGGATATGATGGAACAGCCCTGCGGTGCGGTCGAAGTTCATCAGTATCCTGTCCACGACACCTATGCCGATGCCCCACAGCCTTACGGCTTCATAACAATACCAGTAGAGGTGGATGACCACCAGAATAATGCTCACGGCACGGAGAAAGTCCATGATTATCGCCAGTGCCCTCAAATCGTCTTCCTGTTGTGACATAATCTGTTTCTGTTTTTAAGTTGTCGGTAAAATAAATCATAACCCCAGCCCTTTGCGGCGTTTCTTCCGTCTGCGTTTGAGGTCACGCTCGAAAGCGGCTTCCTCCGCCTGTGCGCCCGAAGTGTCACCGCCGAGCAAGCCCAAACCGGAGGAATATCCTCCGTCGTGCTCCACGACGGGACGGTCTTCGGGTTGCTGCCCGTCCACCGTAACAGTGAAAGGCATGGGCAGAGTACCGGCATAAGGCAGGGTGAAATGTTCCTGCAAGGCATTGGCAGAAAACTCCTTGTCCAAGCGCGAGCCGTTGAGAATGCAGCCCGTGCGGTGGTCAATGAAGGTTGCCCCGTAGATGCGTCCTTCGTCGGTGTGGCGGAACACCACATCCACGCCTTTCGCTTTGAGCAGGGCGACAAACTCCTCCCGGCGGTACGTCCGGGCAAGCGCGGCGGCGACGGTCTTGCGGGTTATCTCCGCCAGATGCCTGTCGCGGATTTGCCCTTTGGAGTATTCAAACCTGCGCTGTACGGCTTCATAGCCGACGGACTTGCCGATGCGGGAAGCCTTGAAAGGGTTGCCGGTTCTGTTACCGGCATCATCAGTGGCAGAATAGACCAGCCCGTGATACTCGCGCCCGTTCACCATGCCGTGCGCTTCTTCCACCGTGACATTGTAGAGCGAGAGCAGGGCGCGGTATTCGCCCATTGTCTGGAACTTGTAACCTGCCATGACCGCCTTGGCTACATTCGATACCTGCCGCTTCACGTCGCCCTGCGATGTGTCCACCCGGCGGAGCGGATTGTCGGTACGGTGCTGCCTGCGGTCAGCCGGGTGCAGCCCGTACTTCTTTTCCAGCTCGGAGGTAATGCGCTTGCTGCGCCGGTGGATGAAGTCACGGTTAAGCCGCATGCCGTTTTCGTCCACATTGACGGAGACGATGTGCAGGTGGTGGCGGCTGATGTCCTCGTGCTTGAAGACAAGGTAAGGCTGGTCGCCGTAACCCAGCCTGTCGAGATACTCGCGTGCGAGCTGTTCCAGCTCCGTGTCGGTCAGGCGGTCGTCGGGATGCGGATTGAGCGAAATGTGGATGACCCTGTTGCGCGTGCGCACCTGCTCCGGCATGAACCGCTTGAAATCCCGCTCGGCACGTGCCACGTCCACCTGTCCGCTGCCGTCGTCGAAGACCCTGTTCACGGCAAGGAGCCTGCCTTCGCCCTCGTTCACCTTCAGACCGTTGTAGGCGAGTGCGCCGTACAACGATGTCCCCATGCTTATCTTCGCGACCATCTCTCCTCAAACTCCCTTGAAAGTTCCACGACCTGCCGCGTCAGGGCGACCAGTTCCTCCGTGCATTTTTCCAGACGGTAGAGCAATGCCATCGCCTTCTTTTCCGAGAAATGGCAGCGAAGCTCCCTGACCGCCTGATTGTAGTTGTTGCCGACCATGCGGTACTGCGCATGGAAAGCGGAAAGGTTCGTGCAGTAGTCCAGCAGCGTCCTGTCCGTGACCAGCACACGGAAGGGCTGTCCGAAGAAGTGCGCTTTCAGGAACACCGCCCTCGCGTACACGCCGGATTTCTCATACATGGCAAGAAACTTCTGCCATTCCTCATTGTCGAAGCGCACCATTACGCAGTGCGACTTGCGGCTCTCTTTCGGATGCCGCCCCCATTTGAGGGACGCTTCATCCACGTTCTTTTTCTTGTTCATCTTTATTATGGATTTAGTGGTTCGTTTCACGGCACAAGCGCAGCTTCCGGCACGCATACCGCAGGTAGGAAACAGGCTTCCCGACTTCGGAGGGGAAGCCCGCCCCCGCAAGGGGCAAGGTCGTTTCCGGGAGTAACCGGAAACCCTTTGAGTTACTCAAAGGACACCTTGCTGTGTCTTCGTGGACACAAGAATCCGTCCCGGACGGATTGGGGATAGACCTGCCTGTTACCAACCCCAAAGGTATCGGGCGACCGATACCTGCCAGCTGCCCAAAAGAAGGACGGAGCCGGGGTGCGGTATGCGCATCGGGAGCGTTGCCCTGCCGCTTGGGTGCAAAGATACGGGGTAAAAAAGCACCGGGAAGGGGCTGAAGAACGCCACAAGCTACCGGAACGAAGCCAAATGCTGCCACGCAAGGGGGAAACGATACAGACCGGCGGATTTGTATATTCCTTTGCGGACAGAAACGATGAAGCAACAAGGCAAATAAATGAACATGGACGGAAACAGACATTTGAAAAGGCAAGTCCGCACGGACGGACAGACACACCGCTCCGCTGACGTACTGACATATATACGTACTGATGCACTGACGTACATACGTGCTGACGTATTGACGTATCGGCGTATGACAGCACACCGGTGGGGAACCAAACCAAGACCTCCGTAAAAATGCGGGTATGCAAGAAAGTGCGTCTGCGCATATATGCGGAAGCGGAGAAACGAACAGGCGGGGAAACACACCGCCACAGTCATAAACCAACAACGATTAAAACATACAGAAAAATGAACAAGGAAACATTCGTTGCATTCGCAACACAGAAAGGCGGGGTCGGCAAATCGACCGTCACCGCGCTCGTAGCCAACTATATCCACAACGTGATGGGGATTGACGTCGCCGTGATAGACTGCGACGAGCCGCAGCACAGCATCGCCGGGCTGCGCGACAAGGAAACGGCACTCATCGAAAAGAACGATAGCCTGAAGGCCGTCGCTTATGAACATTTCCGCAAGTCGGGACGCAAGGGATTCCCCATTGTTCGAAGCAACGCCGTGCAAGCGCTGGACGATGCGGACAGCCTGCTCTCGGAGAAAGGGTACCGGCCGGAAATCGTGTTCTTCGACCTGCCGGGCACGCTGAAAAGCGACGGGGTGATAAAGACGCTGTCGCAGATGGACTACATCTTCACGCCCGTCAGCGCCGACCGCTTCGTGGTGGAAAGCGCGTTGCAGTTCGTAATGATGTTCAACGACAACCTCGTCACCACCGGGCTTGCCAAGACAAAGGACATCTCCCTGTTCTGGACGATGGTGGACGGACGGGAGAAAACCGGGCTGTACGACCTGTACGACAAACTGTTCGCCGAAAACAACTTCCGTGTCCTTGACACGAGGCTACCCGACAGCAAGCGTTTCCGCCGCGAGCCGTCGGACGACCGCAAGTCGGTCTTCCGCTCGACCATCCTGCCGCCGGACACCTCCATGCTGAAGGGAAGCCGTATCCGCGAGCTGTCGGAAGAGATATGTTCCATCATCAACGGATAAACCTCATGGCAAGCCGAAAGTTGAATACGGAGGGCATAGACGAAAGCCTGCTGCTTGCCTCCATAGGAAAATCCCGTCAGATGGGCGGACCTCCGGCGAGGGAAGGAACGGACGAACCCGATGCCGGCAACGCACCGGAAGATGCGGTACAGCCCACGGAAGCGAGAGCACGGAGCGAACCCGCGAAAAGAAAGAAGCCGGACTACGGCTCGACCTTCCTCAAACGGAACGAGGTGAAACTCCGGCACTGCGTGTACATCAGCAAGGAGGCGCACAGCATCGTTTCCAAGATAGTGAACACCATCGCCGACAAGGAAATAACCGTCGGCGGCTATATCGACACGGTACTGATGCGCCATTTTGAAGAGAACAAGGACGAAATCAACGACCTGTACCGCCGCAACAGGGACAACCTGATTTGAAGAAGACATTGTATCACATAAAGAAGTAAAGACGAAATGAAACTGGACATCCAAATTTTCAGAAGAAAGCAGAGAGAAGAAGCCTATAAGGGCAAGTACCACAAGCCGGAAGGCACCGAACACCTTGCACGCCACGGTACGGAGCAGGAAAACCTATGCAGGGAGAAAAGCCACGATGTCGTCGGACAGATAACGATAAGCCGATGGTGACGCTGCTGCTAATCCTGATGATGGCGTGCAACCTGTGGGTGCTGCTCTACCTGACATGGGAACGCAAGGAGTCACGAAAAGCTGACGGCAAGGACGGCATTGAACCGGCACGGGAACCGTTGCCCGATGTCATTGGAAAAAGCAAGTTCAGAATGCCGGAAACGAAGCCACAGGCTACCACTCCGACGCCAAATGCTGCCACGGAAATGCAAAGCGAGGCGGTGGACGAAAAGGACGTTACCTTTGACGACGAAATGGAAACCGCCGGCAACCACTCGGTGGAAACAAAGCCCTCGCGCCAAGTGCCCGACGAGGATCTGGACGAGGTTTTCAGGGACAACCGCGTCTACGACACGGACGGGGAGTTTGACGGGGAGCAGCCACAGGCAGGCGGAAATACCTTTGACGAAATCGACCGTGCGGCAAGGGCGGTGAAGGACCCGAAAGCAAGGGAATCCGATGTTCTGCAGGCTGGCAAGGTATTCCACGAGCTGGAAGGAACGGAGTTCTACGACATGTTCCGGCGCAACAATGCCCGGTACGAGGCAAGGGTGTCGGAAATGGTGGAAACCTATCTTGCAAGCATCCGGCCCGCAGAGAAGAAAACAAGAATGAAAGCGGCTGTACGGAAGGAATACGAGAACTTCAACATCCGCGACTATGTATAACAATGTAAAAACGTAACGAAGATGCGAAAAAAGAAAACCGATTACGGCTGAAAGACGGCTTGCCACCGAATCCACTAAATCCGGAAGCCGGCTTTATCCGAAGCCGCAAGAATTAAAAAAGTATCAACCGCTGAAGGGAATATCCAACCCGGAGGCACAAAAACGAAAAAAGATTATGACAATGACATCGAAAAAGAAACAGATTATCCTCGCAGCCCTTCTGCTGGCTGCCAACATCTCCGCCTTCGCTCAGGGCAACGGCATGGCGGGCATCACCGAAGCCACCAGCATGGTGACATCGTATTTCGACCCGGCGACGAAACTCATCTACGCCATCGGCGCGGTGGTGGGCCTTATCGGGGGCATCAAGGTGTACGGGAAATTCTCGTCGGGCGACCCGGACACGAGCAAGACCGCCGCAAGCTGGTTCGGAGCCTGCATCTTCCTGATAGTGAGTGCGACCATCCTACGCTCGTTCTTCCTCTAAACAGGCATTTCCAATACATATATAATAAGGTATAAGGACAATGACTGACGAGTTGTTGAGCGCTAAGCGCGAAAAATACCCGGTAAACAAGGGTATCGGTCGTCCGGTGGAGTTCAAGGGGCTGAAGGCGCAATACCTGTTCCTGTTCGCAGGCGGGCTGCTCGCCGCCTTCATCCTGTTTGTCATCCTGTACATGGCGGGTGCGGGCCAGTGGCTCTGCATGGGCTTCGGCATCACGGCGGCTTCCGCCGTCGTGTGGCTCACGTTCCGGCTGAACGCGAAGTACGGCCAGCACGGACTGATGAAGCTGGGCGCTGCACGGATGCGCCCCCGCTACCTGCTCCACCGCAGACGGGTGTCCCATCTGTTGAGACGGAAAAAGAAAGGAGGAAAAGCATGAGAAACGTAATGAAAGCGACCACGCTGGAAAGCCGTTTCCCGTTGCTGGCGGTGGAACACGGCTGCATCATCTCGAAGGACGCGGACATCACCGCCGCCTTCGAGGTGGAGCTGCCGGAAGTCTATACCGTGACGGCGGAGGAATACGAGGGCATCCACGCCACGTGGTGCAAGGCAATCAAGGTGCTGCCCGACTACTCGGTGCTGCACAAACAGGACTGGTATGTAAAGGAGGAATACCGCCCCGACTGGCAGAAGACGGGCACGGGCTTCCTCGCACGGAGCAACGGGATGCACTTCAACGAGCGTCCGTATCTGAATCATAAATGCTATCTGTTCCTGACCAAGACGACGAGGGAGCGCATGAGGCGGCAGAGCAACTGGAGCACGCTGTGCCGGGGACACATCGTCCCGAAAGAGATACGGGACAGGGAAACGGTACTGCGGTTCATGGAGGCGGTGGAACAGTTCGCCCGCATCCTGAACGATTCGGGGCACATCCGGCTGCGCCGGCTCTCCGATGACGAGCTTGCCGGCACGGAGAAGGAAACGGGCATCGTAGGCAGATACCTCGCCCTGTCACCCGGCAACACGGACTGTCTGGAGGACATCGCCATGAGCGCGGAGGAGATGCGGGTGGGCAGCAACCGCCTGTGCCTGCACACGCTCTCGGATACGGAAGACCTGCCGGCGGCGGTGGAAACGGATTACCGCTACGAGCGTCTTTCCACCGACCGCTCGGACTGCCGCCTGTCCTTCGCCGCCCCGCTGGGACTGCTGCTTCCCTGCAACCACATCTACAACCAGTACGTGTTTGTCGGCAACAGCGACGAGGAGCTTCACCGCTTCGAGAAGTCGGCGAGGAACATGCAGTCGCTCTCGCGGTACAGCCGCCAGAACGCCATCAACTGCGAGTGGATAGAGGAATACCTGAACGAGGCTCACTCGCAGGGGCTGAAATCCGTCCGCGCCCACTGCAACGTGATGGCGTGGAGCGACGACGGGGAGGAACTGAAACGGATACGGAACGACGTGGGGAGCCAGCTGGCTTCGATGGGCTGCGTGCCGCGCCACAACACGACAGACTGCCCGACGCTGTTCTGGGCGGGCATACCGGGCAATGCGGCGGACTTTCCGGCGGAAGAATCGTTCCACACGTTCATCGAGCAGGCGGTATGCCTCTTTACAGGCGAGACCAACTACCGGGATTCGCCCTCGGCTTTCGGCATCCGCATGGCGGACCGCATCAGCGGCAAGCCGCTGCACATCGACATCTCCGACCTGCCGATGAAGCGCGGCATCATCACCAACCGCAACAAGTTCGTGCTGGGACCGAGCGGCAGCGGGAAGTCGTTCTTCATGAACCATCTGGTCAGACAATATTATGAACAGGGCACGCACGTGGTGCTGGTGGACACGGGAAACTCCTATCAGGGACTGTGCGAGATGATACACCGCCGCA
>ERZ835880.2592-NODE-2592-length-11780-cov-11.019701_pt1 | contig 11780 bp, 8 predicted proteins | sample MGYA00519944_ERZ835880 | MGnify/ENA primary metagenome ERZ835880 (study PRJEB31850, sample SAMEA3708787) | human gut metagenome | biome: human gut; feature: human-associated habitat; material: faeces | place: China | collected 2014 ... | reverse complement strand
CCCTGCCCAACACCGGCATCTCGCTGCCCTTCTTCTCCTCCGGCGGCACCAGCCTCATCCTGCTGCTGGCCGAGATGGGCGTGATGATAAACATCGGCCGGGGCGGCGAGCGCGCCCGCCTTGAACGGGAGAATCTCCGCGCCCTGCGGGAACAGCGGGAAAAAGAAAAGTCCAATAACACCATCCGGCTCGACCCCAACATGGGATATTGAGCATATCCAAATAAGGAGGAAATCACCATGCGTGTACTTATCGCAGCCGGCGGAACTGCCGGACATATCAACCCGGCTCTGGCCATCGCAGGAGCCATCAAAAAGGCCGACCCGTCCGCCGAGATACACTTTGCAGGCCGGAAAGAGGGCATGGAATACCGCCTTGTGACCCAGGCGGGCTACCCCTTCCACCACATCGAGATCACCGGTTTCCAGCGCAGGCTCTCCCTGAACAACATCAAGCGGAACATCATCACCCTCTGGAACCTGGCCCTCTCCGGCCCGAAAGCCCGGGCCATGATGAAGGAAGTGCAGCCCGACCTCGTCATCGGCTGCGGCGGCTACGTCTCCGGCCCGGTGGTGCGCTGCGCCGCCAAGAAGGGCATCAAGACCGCCATCCATGAGCAGAACGCTTTCCCCGGCGTGACCAACAAGCTGCTGGCCCCGGACGTGGACATCGTGTTCGCCGCCGTGCCTGCCGCTGTGGAAAAGCTGGGTGCGCCCGAAAAGACGCAGGTCGTGGGCAACCCGGTGCGGCCTGAAGTGTTCGAGAAGGCAGGGGAGCGGGACGCCATCCGCGCCCAGCTGGGTGCCGGTGACTGCACCGTCATCCTCTCCTTCGGCGGAAGCCTCGGCGCCCGCCGTGTCAACGAGGTGGTGGCCGACCTCTGCGCATGGGAGCAGAAAGAGCACAAGCCTGTGCTCCACATCCACGCCACCGGACAGTACGGCGTGGAGCTGTTTCAAAATCTCGAAAAGGAAAAAGGCTTTGCTCCCGGCGAGAGCCTCGTGGTGAAGGAATATATCAACAATATGCCCGAGCTGCTGGCCGCTGCCGACCTCGTCATCAGCCGTGCTGGTGCGCTGACGCTGGCCGAACTGGAAGCCGAGGGCCGCGCCGCCATCCTCATCCCCAGCCCCAATGTGGCGGAGAACCACCAGTATTACAACGCCATGGAGCTGCAGAAGGCCGGTGCCGCTGTGGTCATCGAGGAAAAGGATCTGACCGGCGAGAAGCTGGTCTCGACCGTCTCCGGCCTGCTGGCCGAGCCGGGCAAGCTGGCTGCCATGGGCAGGAACGCCCGCACCCTTTCGGTGGACGACAGCCTCGACCGCATCGCCGACGCCCTGATGAAACTGGTCAAGACGCCGTGATTGATTCGGCAGCACTCTTGTGATAAAATAATCAGACGGAAAGGAGGCGACGCCGCACCATGCAGCAGGATCGGAACAAGAGCCGACGCCCCAGCAGTTCAATCCAGCAGAACAGCGCCCGGCGGCAGGGAAAGTCCCGCAAAGCCTACGACTGGACGCAGGACCGGCGTCCCTCGAATCAGAACCGCCGCCGGACGCAGGGCTATCAGGAGCAGACGCTGGACTTCTCGGGCGGCAATGTGACGTTCGAAAACCACAGCTCAGGATATGCGGACAACAGCATCCAGTTTCCCCAGCAGACGGCGCGACGGCCCAATAACCAGAACCAGAGCCGCCGTCAGGGCCAGCAGAGAAGCCAGCGGCCCCGTCAGAACACGACCGCTTACCCCACAAATGGGAGCCGCCCCCGCAATGGCCAGCGGCCCCAGAATGTCCAGAGCGCCCGGAGGCCTCAGAGCGGCGGGCGCTACCGCCCCACGGAGGCAAACCTCCGCAGCCCGGCCCGGCGGGAGGGCAGAAAGAAGCGCCGTCTGACTCGTGCCGCTGTCCGCCGCCGCAGGGCCATCCGCCGTCTGACGGCGCTGGCGCTGCTGCTCTGCGTCATCGGGGTGGGCGTCTACCTCACCGTGACCATGCTCTTCAAGATAAACACCTTAGAAGTGGCAGTCGATGGAGAGGTGGTGCAGGAGGTGGGCGGCTATTCCAGCGCTGAGATCCTGCAGGCGCTGGGCGTCCACGCGGAAGAGAACATCTTCAGCTTCGACCCCGCCGAAAAGGCCGCTGCGCTGGAAAAGCAGTTCCCGCTGCTGGAAAATATCCGGGTGGAGCGGGATTACCCTAACACCGTAGTGGTGCGGACCAACGCGGCCACTGCCGTCTACGCCATGCAGACGTCCAGCGGCTGGCTGAGCCTTTCTGCGGGGCTGAAGATACTGGATCAGGATTCGGCCCAGCCGGACCTTATCATCCTCTGCGGCGGCGAGCCGGTGTCCACGACGCCGGGTACACAGCTGGAATTTGAGACAGGACCGTCCGGCGCGTCTTCGGGCGGCGCGGCGTCTGACAGCGCCGCATCCAGCGAGGCCGGACCGCCCACGGATAAGCGGCTCGAGTCCCTGAACACTCTGCTGACCGCACTGGACAGCAGTGAGCTGGGGGCGGATGTCACCCGCATCGAGTTCGAGGACCCGGAGCAGATGGCGTTTTTGTATCAGGGCCGCATCAGCGTGCTTCTGGGTACCCTGAATGAGCTGGACTACAAACTCCGGCTGGCAAAGTATGTCCTGCTCAACGAGGACGGCAAGGGCTGCTCGCCCACCGACACCGGTATGCTGGATCTGAGCCACCTGAGCGCCTCTTCCAGCCGCAAATTCCGCTTTGCACAGGGTGAGCCGACCCTGCCCTCGGGCTGGACGGCCCCGGAAGAGCCTGCCGCCCCGGCGGAGGCAGAAGCCGAGAGCCAGCCGGAGGAAGCCTCCGGCACCGAACCCGATACTGAGGGCGCGGAAGCCGCGCCCGCCGAAGACCCTACTGCCGCAGCGGCAGAACAGCAATAAGGAGCATTTGAACGATGAAACTGGAACAACTGTTGGAGGGCGTGTCCTATACGCTGGTGCAGGGCAGCCTTGAACTTGACATCGAGGACATCATCTACGACAGCCGCAAGGCGGCCCCGGGCCGGCTTTTCGTCTGCATCGTGGGTACCCAGCGGGACAGCCACGACTACGCCGCCCAGTGCGTGGCCGACGGCGTGACGGCGCTGGTGGTCCAGCACGACATCGACCTTTCCACCGTCCCCGGTGCTGCCGTGCTGAAGGTGGAGAGCAGCCGCTATGCGCTGGCACTCATGAGCGGCAACCTGTTCGGCAACCCCTCCCGCCGGATGACCATGATCGGTGTCACCGGTACCAAGGGCAAGACCACCACCACCCACATGATAAAGAGCGTGCTGGAAGCCGCAGGCCGCAAAGTGGGCATGATCGGCACCAACGGCATCTACTTCCTCGGCCACCATCAGGAGACGGCCAACACCACCCCTGAGAGCTATGAGCTGCAGAAGACTTTCCGGGAGTTTCTGGACGCCGGCTGCGATACGGCGCTGATGGAAGTGTCCAGTCAGGGCCTCATGATGGACCGCGTGGCGGGCATCCATTACGACATCGGCGTCTTCACAAACCTCTCGCCCGACCACATCGGCCCCGGCGAGCACAAGACCTTTGAAGAATACCGCAGCTGGAAGGGTCAGCTTTTCAAGCGCTGCACCACCGGCGTCGTGAACATCGACGACGAGAACACTGAGGCCCTGCTGGAAGGCCACACCTGCAAGCTGGTGACCTACGGCTGCAGCGAGAAGGCCGACTACCGCGCTGGTACTTACCAGCTGCTCCGCACCCATGACTTCCTCGGCGTCCAGTTCCATGTCTCCGGCAAGGACGATATGGACGTCAAGGTGAATATGCCCGGCGAGTTCAGCGTCTACAATGCGCTGGCCGCTCTCACTGTGGGCAAGGTGCTGGGCCTGCCCGATGAGGCCATCCACGAAGGTCTGGGCCGCTGTGTGGTCAAGGGCCGCGTGGAGCTGGTCCCCATCAGCAGGAAGTTCACCATCCTGCTGGACTACGCCCACAACGAAGTCTCCACCGAGAGCCTGCTCACGACTCTGCGGGCCTACGACCCCCACCGCCTCGTGGTGGTGTTCGGCTGCGGCGGCAACCGCTCCAAGCTGCGCCGCTACGGCATGGGCGAAATTTGTGCCAAGATGGCCGATCTCTCCATCCTCACTGAGGACAACAACCGCTTTGAGAAGGTGGAAGACATCATCGCCGACATCCGCGTGGGCATGAACAAGGGCAACCCGGACGCAAAGTTCGTGGAGATCCCCGACCGCCTCGACGCCCTGCATTATGCTGTTGACCACGCACAGGAGGGCGACCTCATCGCCGTCATCGGCAAGGGCCATGAGACCTACCGCGACCGCGAGGGCGTCAAGACCCCCTTCCTCGAGCGGGAGCTGCTGGAAGAGTACGCCCAGCAGATCGGCCTTGAGTAATATTCAGATATAAAAATACCGGCTGTGTTTTAAGCACAGCCGGTATTTTTGTAGTATTTGGACTTTAGTTCTTTTCCACCAGAGCCTTCTGAGCCTTTTCCTCAGGGATGAGGTTGGTCATGCTCTTGAGGCTGATGCCGATGGTGGAGAGGTTGTGCAGCATGGCAGAAGACGCAGGCTGCAGGATGCCCATTGCCCCCAGCGCAATGAGGGCAGAGTTGAAGGTCAGCACAAAGCGGTAGTTGGCGCTGACACGGCGCTGTAGGGAGTTGGCGATGGTCTTGAGGATGACCAGCTCCTCGAGGCTGTCGGCCTTGATGGTCACGTCTGCGATCTCGCGGGCGATGGCAGCGCCGGAGTTGATGGCGATGCCGACGTCAGCGGCAGAGAGGGCGGGGGAGTCGTTGATGCCGTCGCCGATCATCACGACGGTGTGGCCCTCGCTCTTGGCCTTCTGGACGAAAGCAGCCTTGTCCTCGGGCAGGACTTCGGCGAAGAACTGGTCCACACCCACCTGCTTTGCGATGGCGGCGGCGGTGCGCTCGCTGTCACCGGTCATCATGACGGTGTTGGTGATGCCGAGGCCGCGCAGAGCGCGCAGCACGCGGGAAGCTTCCGGACGCAGCGGGTCGGCGATGCAGATGACGCCGGCCAGACGGCCCGAAGCGGCCAGATAGAGGTGAGAATACTCCGGCTCAAGGTCATCGAACTTCTCGCGCTCGTCCTCGGGGATGGTGCAGTGCTCGTCCTCAAAGACGAAGTGGTGGCTGCCGATGACGACCCGCTCACCGCTGACGCGGCTGGCAATGCCGTGGGCCACGATATACTCCACCTCGGAGTGCATCTCTTCGTGGGAGATGCCGCGCTCTTTGGCCTCCCGGACGACAGCATTGGCCATCGAGTGGGGGAAGTGCTCCTCGAGGCAGGCGGCCAGCTGCAAAACTTCGCTCTCGCTGCAGCCGGAGAAGGGGACGACCTTGACCACCTTGGGGGTAGCGCGGGTCAGGGTGCCGGTCTTGTCGAAGACGATGGTGTCGGCCTTGGACAGGGTCTCGAGGTACTTGCCGCCCTTGACGGTGATATGGCTTGCGCCGCACTCGCGCATGGCAGAAAGAACGGCCAGCGGCATGGAGAGCTTGAGGGCGCAGGAGAAATCGACCATCAGGCAGGAGATGGCGCGGGTGGCGTTCCGGGTCAGGGCGTAGGTGACGACGGTAGCACCGAGGCACCAGGGGACCAGACGGTCGGCCAGAGCCAGCGCACGGTTCTCGGTGCTGGACTTCAGCTTCTCGGACTCCTCGATCATGGCCACGATCTTGTCGTAGCGGTTTGCGCCGCCCTCGGCCCTGGTGGTCAGGACGCACTCGCCCTCTTCCACCACAGTGCCGGCGTAGACGGTGGCACCGATGGTCTTGCGCACCGGCATGGACTCGCCGGTCAGAGCGGACTGGTTGACCATGGCTTCGCCCTCGATGACGGTGCCGTCCAGCGGGATCATGTTGCCGGAGCGAACGACGATCTCGTCGCCGGGGTGGACCTTGGTGAGCGGCATGAGCACTTCGGTACCCTGTGCGCGGACCCAGACCTTATCGACATTCAGGGCCATGCTGCGGGCCAGGTCGTCGAGGCTCTTCTTGCGGGTCCACTCCTCCAGCAGGGAGCCGACGTTGAGCAGGAACATGACGGAGCCTGCGGTGGCGAAATCGCCCCGCAGGATGGAGACGCCGATGCTCAAAGCATCCAGCACCTCGACTTCCAGTTTGCGGCGCCACAGGCAGCACACACCCTTCCAGAGGAACTCGATGGAGCGGAACACGGTATAGGCGGCGTTGAGCGGGGCGGGCAGGAACAGCTTGCGCAGCACCCGGCCTGCCACAAGGTTATACATCTTTTCCTGATATTCCTGATTGATGCGGCGGCTGTCGGCGCTGGTGACAAGTGCGTCCAGTTCGGGGTCATCGAAACGGTAGGTGCTCAGGGCGGCGACGGCATCCTTGCGGGTACCGGTGTAATACACCACCACATCGCCCGTCCGCTCGTAGACCTTGGCCTTGCTCACGGCGTCGTGGTGGTTCAGATAGGCTTCCAGCACATCGGCCCGGTGCAGGGTCATCCGCACATTGCAGACGTGTACCCGCAGGCGGCCGCGGCTCTCATGAAGAATAGTACATTTCATATCAGAATATCCTCTGCGTATTGCAAAAAATAACCATAAAAAGAGCCGCCCGCAGGCGGCTCAGAGACTGCAAAATTACTCGTTGGTCTCGGTAGTCTCTGCCTCAGCAGCGTCCTCGATGACCTCAGCCTCAGCCTTGGCAGCGCGGGCCTCGTTGATGGCCTTTGCATCCTCGAGGATGTCACCGGCCTGCTCCTGGACCTTGCTGACGGTCTCCATGGTGGAGTCCTTCATGCGCAGGACAGCAGCGGTGGTCTGGGTGTAGACCTTCTTGGCATCGCTGCTGGACAGCAGCTTGAAACCAGCGGAACCGAACAGGGTGCCGGCAGCGAACAGAGCGATCTTCTTCATATCGACCATAGTAGTATACCTTCCTTTTTATCGTATTCCCTCATGTACCCCCAAAGGGCATGGAATAAGTGTTTCTGCGGATATTATAGCGCAGATTTCGGAATTTGCAAGGTTTTTTGACGATGTTAAGACGTATTAACTTTTTACGGGAAGTAGTTTGAAATGTCTATCTTTACGTGTTTTTTGGTACAAACTACAGTTTGTATTTTCAAACAAACTCCAAAGTGCTGAAGAAATATAACAAAGAGTCTTGCGCTGAGAGGTGCATTCATTGTACAATAAAAAGTGTGCGATAAAATCGACAGGGTCGGGACGTTCCGGCCTGTAAAAATAAGTGAGGCTGGATATGGAAAAGAAAGATATTCGTGTGCTGGCGCTCGACCTCGACGGCACCCTGACCAATGACCAGAAGGTCGTCACCCCCGCCACCCGCGCAGCGCTGGACGCAGCTGCCGCCAAGGGCGTGACCATCGTGCTGGCCTCGGGCCGTCCCACGGCAGGTATCATGCCGCTGGCAAAGGAGCTGGGACTGGATAAAAAGGGCGGCTGCATCCTCTCGTATAACGGCGGTGCCATCATCGACTGTGCCACCGGCGAGACGCTCTACCGCAAGCAGCTGGATGCAAAGTATGTGCCGCAGCTCTGTGCCTTCGCCAGGGAGCAGGGCGTGGCCATCCTTACCTATAATAAGCAGGGCGTCGTCACCGAAAGCCCCGAGGACGAGTGGGCGCTGAAGGAGTGCTTTACCTGCAAGCTGCCCATGCAGAAGGTGGAGGACCTTGCCGCCTATGTGGATTATCCCATCTGCAAGATGCTCATTACCCTCGACCCCGCCCGCCGCGACGAGGTGCTGGAGGCAGGCCGGAAACAGTTTGCGGGCGAGATCGACCTCTACCCGTCCAGCCCCTTCTTCATCGAGGCTGTGCCGCTGGGTGTCGCCAAGGACGTGAGCCTCGGCAGTCTGCTGGAAAGCAGGGGTCTGACCCGCGACAACCTCATGGCCTGCGGCGACGGCCTCAATGACCGCTCTATGATACGCTTTGCTGGCGTGGGTGTGGCCATGCAGAATGCAGAGCCCCCCGTCAAGGAGGCAGCGGACTATGTAACTGTCGCCGACAACAACCATGACGGCGTGGCTGAGGCCATTGAGAAGTTCATTTTTTGAAAGGATACCAGACGCAAATGCCGCGCAACTTAGTTTTATTTGATTTGGAGTGGAACATCGGCTATCGGCCGTTTATCTTTAATTATCACGGCGTCCAGCAGACGCTCCGGGGGGAGATCATTGAAATTGGCGCCGTCAAGATCGACGAGGACGCCAACGTGCTGGATACCTTCTCCATCCACCTGCGTCCCCGCATCTTCCGCTGCCTGCAGCACCACATCGCCAAAGTCACCGGTCTGACGCAGGAGGACCTCGACAAGGGCGAACCCATCATCCAGGGCCTCCGCCGTTTTATGAAGTGGTGCGGCCCGGACGCCGAGTTCGCCGAGTGGGGCATGGATGACGTGCCGGTGCTCAAGCAGAACCTTTTCCTCTGCAATCTCGACGAGAGCCGCCCGACGGTCTGGTACGACCTGCAGCAGCTCTTTCTGCGGGAGTACCCCCGCAAGGAAGGCGAGGGGATGAAGCTGGAAAATGTCGTCACCCGGATGGGCATCCCGCTGGAACGCCCCTTCCACGACGCTTTGTCCGACACCCTCTATACCGCCGACCTCTGCCGTATGCTCGACCTGCGGGCCGGATTGGCCGCTTACCCCAGCGAGGAGGACACCCTGCGCCAGAGCCTTTGCCCCACGCCGGGCGACTACCGGGATTTCAGGGTCTTCCAAGGCTATCTGGAACAGTCTATGTGGAAGCTGGACCCCGTCATCGGCACGATGGCCTGCCCGGTCTGCGGCACGGCCCTGCAGCCGGATGACGTCTGGCTGAAAAAAGGGAGCAGCGGCTGGTACACGCTGTCCCAGTGCCCCGTCTGTAAGGGCCGGGGCGGTGAGGCAGGCCGGGGCGTGTTCCAGAAATACCGGATGTCGCGCCGGGACGGCCTGCACTGGGCCTTCGCCCGCTGCATCCAGATGCCGGACGATGCAAGCCTGGTCCGCTGGAAAAAGCAGAAGGCCCAGTATCTGGAGCGTCAGCGCCTCAAGGCCGAACGGCAGGCCGCCGAAGCGGAGGCCGCCCGGCACATCTTCTGAGGCAGAAGAATAAAATAGCGTGCAGGAAAGAACGACGCTGTTTCGTATTGTAAGGAGAGACAGGAAGAATAAGGCAAAAAAGCTCAGATTTTGTTCATATCCCGGTCATAGATGCTGGATATACTAAGAAGAAACATCAGGCAGAAACGAAAGGGATGGTATGAGCACGATGGAAACGACGCTCATCGACTGGCTCCACCAGCTGGGTACGCTGGAATTTTGGGAGGCATTGTTAGAGGGCTTTGAAGGACTGGGGCCGTTGGTCCCTATCCTGCTGGCGATGGTGGAATCCATTTTTCCGCCGCTGCCCCTCATCGCCATCGTGGCCCTCAATGTCGCGGCCCACGGCGGATTTCTTGGCTTCGTCTACAGCTGGCTCGGTGTGGCCGCAGGCGGCACGGTGGTGTTTTTATTCTGGCGGCGGGTGGTCAAGCGCTTTTTCTGGAAGCTGGCCTCCCGCTCTGAAAAGCTGAAAAAGGCCCAGCAGTGGGTCAGCCATGTGGACACCGCCACCCTCTTCATGCTGGCGGTCCTGCCCTTCACGCCCACGTCGTTCCTGCATCTGGCCTTCGGCATCTCGGACTTTGACGAGAAACGCTATCTGCTCACCCTTCTGACGGGCAAGGCCGTTATGGTGGCCATGATGTCTCTCTTCGGCCAGTCGCTGCTCAGCTCGCTGAAAAATCCGGTGTATCTCATTCTCGCCATCGCCATCTGGGCCGGGATGTACTGGGTGAGCAGGAAGTTCTGTAAGAAGCACGATTTGGATCGATAAAATTGCGAAGCGCTTGACTTTTTTGCTGAGAGTGCATATAATAAAAGCAATGAAAGAAGATATTGCTTCATAGGTTTTCACCAATGAGCAGCAAAACGCCCCACGGTACTGCGAATACCGCGGGGCGTTTTGCTTACTAAGGGTTAGTGCTTACCGGCCTTGCAACAGCGACGACCGCCGCCAGTGGCGGAAACAGGGAGGAGCTGTTGGGGCCGCGGCCAGCAGGATGCGAGCGGCAGCGAAGCAGACGCTGGGAGCCGCAACCCGGGTTCCTTAAATGAAATAAGCACAAGAAAAAGCCGCTGTACAGCTACAAAACTGCACAGCGGCTTTCTGTATATAAAGTTTAGTTCTCGGCCAGATTACCGGTATAGAGCTGGTAATACTTGCCCTTCTTGGCGATAAGCTCGTCGTGGCTGCCGCGCTCGATGATGCGGCCCTGCTCCAGGACCACGATGCAGTCTGCGTTGCGGACAGTGGAGAGGCGGTGGGCGATGACGAAGCTGGTGCGGCCATACATCAGGCCGTCCATGCCGCGCTGCACCAGAGCCTCGGTGCGGGTGTCGATGGAGGAGGTGGCCTCGTCGAGGATGAGCACCGGCGGGTCAGCGACGGCTGCGCGGGCGATGGCCAGCAGCTGACGCTGGCCCTGCGACAGGTTCGCACCGTCGCCGGTCAGCATGGTGTTGTAGCCCTCGGGCAGGCGCTTGATGAAGCCGTCGGCGTTGGCCAGACGGGCTGCGGCGATGCACTCCTCGTCGGTGGCCTCCAGACGGCCATAGCGGATGTTCTCCATGACCGTGCCGGTGAACAGGTGGGTATCCTGCAGCACGATGCCCAGAGAGCGGCGGAGGTCGGCTTTCCTGATTTTATGGATGTTGATGCCGTCGTACCGGATCTTGCCGTCCTGGATGTCGTAGAAGCGGTTGATAAGGTTGGTGATGGTGGTCTTGCCGGCGCCGGTGGAGCCGACGAAGGCGATCTTCTGGCCGGGCTTGGCATAGAGCGAGAGGTTTTTCAGCACCGGCTTGTCCGGATCATAGGAGAAGTCGACGTTGTAGAAGCGGACGTCGCCCTTCAGCGGCACATGTGTGCCGTCCGGCTTGACCCAGTAGAAGTCGCGGCCCTCGCGCGCCAGCGTGACGGAGCCCTCGTCGATCTCGGCCGGGGTGTCCAGCACGTCGAAAATGCGCTCCGCACCGGCCAGCGCCAGCATGATGGAGTTGAACTGATCTGCGATCTGGCTGACGCGGTCAGCAAACGTGCGGATGTACTGCAGGAACGTGATAAGGATACCGCCGGTGCCCTCGCCGGTCAGCCACAGTGTGCCGACGGCGCAGGTGATGGCATAGAACATGTGCGACAGGTTGTTCAGGATCGGGCCGACGACGGATGTGGCCGTTGTTGCTGTGGTCGACGCGCTGTACAGCGCGTCGTTGATCGGCTCAAAGTCGGCCATGACCTGCTTTTCGTGTGTGAAGACCTTGATATCGCGCTGTCCTGCGATCATTTCCTCAATGTAGCCGTTTACGGCCGCGGCGTTCTTCTGCTGTGCGCGGTAGCTGTGGCTGCTGATCTTTGTCGTGATGCGCACGACGAGCAGCACGATGGCACCCAGCACGACCATGATGGCAAACAGCCGCATGGACAGCACGAGCATCATGGCGATGGTGCCTGTGAGCGAGGTGACGGAGATGAGCATCTGCGTGATGCTGTGCTGCAGCAGCTCGTTCGTCGCCTCAATGTCGTTCGTGTAATAGCTCATGATGTCGCCGCGCGTGTTCTGGTCAAAGTAGCGGATGGGGAGCGTCTGCATCCGGGAGAACATGCGCGTGCGGATGTTGTGCAAAAAGCCCTGCGTCACGT
>ERZ835880.2585-NODE-2585-length-11802-cov-2.935047_pt1 | contig 11802 bp, 9 predicted proteins | sample MGYA00519944_ERZ835880 | MGnify/ENA primary metagenome ERZ835880 (study PRJEB31850, sample SAMEA3708787) | human gut metagenome | biome: human gut; feature: human-associated habitat; material: faeces | place: China | collected 2014 ... | reverse complement strand
CGTTCATCATCCATATGACACAGCATATCTCTCGAGATCAGAGGCACAAACCAGCTTTCCTGCTGAAATGTACTGAATTTTTCTTTTTCACGTTTTATAATATGCGACAAAATTTTATCATGAATCTGTCTTTTTCTCAGTAACAGGTTTTCAATTGCTCTTTTATCTGCATTTTCTTTCTGCAGTTCTCTCCGGACACACTCATCTGTAAATCTGTCAAAAACTTTAATCAGCGAATGTCCGCTTATACATTTGCTGATATCGCTGTTAAAAAGCTTCTGCAAACTCCTTTTTATATTTTCTTCACTTCCGGAAGTTCTGAAATCCACTTCCATAATAGACTGCAGATATTCCTGCACCTTACCATGTAAAGACATATCCGCATTTTCAACCAGTATTTCTTCCAGAAACTCTTTCATATAACTTCCGGATATCCATTTCCATTCTTTCTTTTCCGCTGGAATAAGATTTTCACACTGACGTTCTTTGATATTACAGCAGCCACAGGATTCACGGATCCTGATCTTTGCAGGAACTACAACGGAATGACATTTTTTCCCTTGCAGAGCTCTGCAGCACCGATCATTGCCATATATCCCATGTCAAATGCATTCTGAAGTACCGTTGTAAGCGGCGGATTCATGGTTTTGGCCAGTTCCCAGTCGTCGTATCCGGTGATAGCAATATCCCGCCCTACTATTATACCTCTTCTGGTACATTCCTGATATGCGGTTTTTGCCATTACATCATTGGCACAGATCATTGCTTCCATGTTCGGAAAATCGTCCAGCAGCTGATTCACCTGCTGCTGAACGCAGGACGAAAAATCTCCATATGCTACCCTGCTTTCATCAAATGAAACTTTATATGCATTCATTACATCAAAGACCGCCTGACGCCGTTCATTGGCATCTGTATTTCCATGAGGTCCTGCAAGATAAGTAAATCTTCGATATCCATGATCCCTCACCAGATGTTCTGCCACAGCATACATACCGTGATAGTTGTCTGCTATAATAGAAGTAGCTTTTCCTGAATGGTCTCTTTCTTCTACGAGAACACAGGGCTTATCCTTATATTTGTCCAGAAACGTTTTCCTTTCTTTTTCGTCCAGAAAAATACAAAGGGAACCATATGCAATAATCAATGCATCCGCATCTGCGAACGCCTGATAATCATAAACTACATTGAACTGATAATCATAATCATCTTCCGTATCTTCGCCAAAATAAGATTTATAGTAATAACTACTGTGAATCCCAAGAAAAACAGAACATTTACGTCCATAGACTTAGCTGCATGAAAAATACCCTGCATCAGATTCATCGTATGCGGTGAATTTGCATTTCCGATCATTACACCAATCGTATACCTTTTCTCCATACGTATGCTCCCTTTCCACAAGTCTTTGTTTTCGTTTTATTTTACAATATTTTTTGCCATCATTCAATATATTTTAGTTGTTTTTACCAAATTATTTAAATATCTGCAACCCCTTTCCCGTTTACAGGATTCTACGCCTCATGCGGAGCACTATATATCACAGGTACATTACGAAGTAATTTCCTGCGACATACAAAAATTACCGCCAGGTCTATTTCAATCCGCGGTAATTTTCATTTTCTGTTATTCAGATTTCATGATCAGTAGATTGTCACTGCCATAATTATATATACAAGAATAGATACCAGACAGTACATGGAGTTTGTTGTGGAAACATAAGCGCTTCCTTCTTCATCTTTCATAAAAGTCTGCATACTGAATGTGGCCGGTGCTGACATATAACTGATAATTGCAAGATTGACCAGCCGATCATCACCTACCAGATAATTTACAGCAACAAGAACTCCTGCGATCATCACTGCCTGAAGCAATACACGTAAGATGATCGTGGCAATGCATGGCTTTAATAATTTCGCATTCAGTTCCATGCTGTATCCCACTACCAGTAAAATAATGGCAGTCACAGATGTGGTGAGAATATTTTCCACACTCTGGTACACGCCTCCGAAAGGACTGTCTAAAACTGCAAGGATCACCTTCGATAATCCTGCAATAATTCCCAGGATACTTGCAATAAATGCCGGAGTCTTTAATGCACTGAAAAACAGTTTTTTCACATCAATCTTCTCACCGTTTTCCACCTGTCCCAGCATTCCCATATATACACTGAATCCAAACAACAGTCCGGCAATATCCAGAACTGCAATACGGGAAAGATTTTCACTGCCACAGAGGCTTGTATATAACGGATAGGCCATAAGTCCCCCTTCATATACGCTTACCATAAACGGTAGATATTTCTGATAGGTTCCTTTCAGAAATGGCTTCAGCAAAAAGCCCAGACCAAAGGATACTACCAGCATTACAAACATGATCAAAATCAGGATTCCGGTTTCTTTATTATATTCCGCTGTTGCCAGAGCATGAAAAATAGCAACCGGAAGCATAACATTCGTTACAAGCACCTTCATGTTATTGATTCCGTCTCTGGTCAGAATCTTCCATTTTCTGCACAGCATACCGACCACGATCATAACCAGTACAGGCAGAACAATTTCTAATACATTCACTTTTTTACTCCTCCTAATATATAACTCAGCTTTGTTTATTGTAACTCAAAAAAACATTTTTCGCCACCTATACTTTCTGTTGTATTTTCACTTTTTTGCAATTATAATTTTATGTGAATTTACGAAAAAAAAGGAGAACTCAAATGAATACTTTCAGCATTCTGACTGCTCAGATCGGAATGTTCGTGATCTACATGATTGCAGGCGTGATCCTGATCCGCACACGGGTTATGAACAGAGAAAATCTTGAAGTCATTTCAAAATTTGTAATAAAACTGGCGCTTCCTGTAATGATTTTTATCAATACTGTAAACGGAGTGGAACGTAAAACTCTTTTTCATTCACTGAGCATTTTTCTGATTGCGGGAATTATGTATATATGTCTGTTTTTACTCAGCTACATATCTGGTATTTTTTTTCATCTGCATGGTAACCATAGGCAGCTTTACAGTGCCATGAGCGTATTCGGAAATGTGGGATTTATGGGTATTCCCATAGTAACCAGTATTTATCCGGAAAACGGTATGCTCTACATCTGTGTATTTACCATTATTGATCAGCTCATGCTGTGGACAGCAGGTGTACGCCTTACTTCAGGTACAAACAGTCAAAAAAACCGTTTTGATTTCCGGAAGCTGATCAATCCTGTTACTGTTTCCATCTTTCTTGCTGTGATCTGTGTGCTGACAGGAATCCGGCTTCCTGAAGTTCTGAACAATTCCCTTCAGAAAATCGGCCAGACCGCCACACCTCTCGCAATGATCTATCTTGGCGGTGTTTTCGCCTGTATCGATGTACTGAAAAATATCCGGAGACTGGATTATTATGGAATTGTCATCCTAAAAATGCTTTTGTTTCCGCTTTTCTTCTATGTATTACTTGGATATCTTCCGGTTTCTTCAGAAATCCGCACTACCATGGCTCTGACTTCTGCAATGCCAGTTATGTCCTCTGTGGTAATGATGGCAAATGCCTACGGATCAGATGGCGATTATGCAATGGGTGGAATTCTTGTTACAACTATCTGTTCTGTTTTTACACTTCCATTTATTTACTGGATTTTTCATTTTATCGGATGATTTAAATATAATACTTTTTTATAAATATTTATAAATTTCATTTATAAAAAAGTGTGGTATACCAACTCTACGACAGCGCTTTCCGCATTCTGGATATCCGCAACAATCTTCTGGAGAATTTCACCGGTTCCAGAAAGCAGATCATTGATCTGGCAGCCTCCACCATTCCTTCTTCTTATCTCCTTCCTGAACTTCTCGCAGGTTTTGGCAGAATGTATCCTGATGTATATTTCCATTCCTGGCAGACAGACAGTTCCGGCGCTATTAACCGTGTACTGGATGGGACCGTAGACCTGGCTTTGACAGGACAGAATACAGGAGACGACAGCTGTGTATTTATTCCCTTCTGTCAGGATAATATGGTGATTGCTACCCCTGTGAATGATCATTATTTAAACTTAAAACAAAAAGAACAACCTGTTGTTTTTCAGGACTTTATCAAGGATCCTGTTATCATCAGGGAAAAAGGCTCCGGAACCAAAAAGGAAATGGATATTTTTCTGGAAAATGCCGGTATTGAATCTTCCAGTCTGAATGTAGTAGCCCGCATGAATGACCTGGAATCAATCAAAAAATCTATTGTAAACGGGCTTGGATTTTCCATTCTTTCTGCCAGATCTGTCGTTGACCTGCAAAAAACAAAGCAGATTCTTCTGTTTCCATTAGAAGAATCTGCTCACAAACGCAGTTTTTATATTGTTTACAGTAAAAACAGAATTCTGAAATCCCATGTACGCCAGTTCATTCACTATGTAAAAGAATACTATCAGACAGTCTGATTAATATTCTGATATTTTTTTGGCATCCAATTTCCCTTCCATGCATAGATAAGCATGAGTACCATTCCTACAGCCCATGAAACAGGATACAGTACATATATAATATCAATGCTGGTGAAATGTGGAACCACAAACTGAATCCACAGAATACGGAACAGGCATAATGCAAGCAGCATCACTACCATGGGAGGTACCGTCTTTCCTGTTCCGCGAATGGTTCCTGCCAGGGAATGCATAATTCCCAGAAGGAAATAGAACGGGCAGAAATATTTCATTGCCTGTGCCCCATAATAGATTACTTCTTTATCACTGCTGAAAATCCCTATGATCGGTCTGGAAAAGGTCAGCAGGAGAATTCCTGTCACGATCGTATAAAGCACGCTCATTCCAAGAGTTACTCTCAATCCTTTCCTGATTCTGTCTGTTTTTCCCGCACCATAGTTCTGACCGGTAAAAGTCGTTGCTGCCATACTAAAACTCATTACCGGCAGAATGTTAAACCCATCTACTTTCAGGTATGCACCAAAACCCGCCATTGCACTGGCTCCGAATCCATTGACACCAGATTGTACCAGTACATTTGAAAAGGAGATTACCGTGTTTTGAATTGCAGTCGGCAGACCTACCTGGATAATCCGTCCTGCCATTGTTCTATCAATGGAAAGTTTCTTCGGATTTATGCGGTAAATATCCGGAACTCTCATCAAAAACCATAATGCAAAAATGCAGGAAAGTACCTGGCTGATATCTGTTGCAATTGCAGCACCCTCGACTCCCATGTGCATTCCGCCGATAAGCCATAAATCCAGAAAAATATTGGAAAACGAAGCTACTGCCAGATACATCAGCGAACGTCTGGAGTTACCTACTGCATTCAGGATCCCCGCTGCCATATTATAGATGACATTAAAAACCAGTCCATAAGAATAAATTCTCAAATACAGAACTGACTGATTCATTACTTCTTCCGGAGTTCTCATCCACCTGAGAATTGCAGGTGAAAATACAATTCCAGCGATAGTAAGAACAATTCCCAGAATAAGCGCAAGCATCAAGGCTGTATGTGCAGAACGCTGAACGCCATTCTCATCTCCTGCTCCATAAAACTGGGATACAATAACTCCCGCACCTGCAGATGCCCCCATACTGAATGCAATCAGCAGACAAATCAGCGACGTACTGGAACCAACTGCAGCCAGTGCATTGCTGCCCACAAAATTTCCTACAATAATTGAGTCCACTGTATTGTACATCTGTTGGAGCAGATTTCCCAGTATCAATGGAATAGAAAACAGAAGGATCTGTCTCCAGATGGTCCCTTCTGTCATGGTACTGATCGATTTTAACTTCACACTCTTACTCTTTTCATATGCTGCCACTCTCATTCCCCCATTCATATATTATTGCTGTTCACAACGCGTCCGGCAGCACCCTTCGGCATTCCTATTATAAAATATTTTATATAAAAATCAAGCCGCCACTATTTATAGCATTGCATTTCCTGTCAGTTTACTTTACAATACTTTTATATTGTAAAGTACGAAACAGGAGGTAATTTATTATGGCTTTTGATATCACACCTTATGTAGATATGTCCCCAAAGAAAGTTCGTGAACTGATCCGCAAGGGAGTTATTGATTTCCCCACTGCAGGAATGTGCCGTGGCTATGCGCAGGCAAATCTGGTAATTCTGCCACCGGAATATGCTGCAGATTTTGAAGAATTTGCACACAAGAATCCATTTCCGTGTCCAATTCTCGAAATTATCAAAGGAACTCCTGAAACTCATGACATGGGTGAGGGCGGAAATATCTGCACGGATATCCCGAAATACCGTATTTATGAAAACGGTGTATTTACAAAAGAAATTACTGACGCCTCCGAGTATTGGAAAGAGGGATATGTTGGATTTCTTATCGGCTGTTCTTTCTCATTTGAAGAAGCACTGATCAGAGAAGGGATTGAAATCCGTCATATCGCCCAGGGACGAAATGTACCGATGTTCAAAACTAACATTCAGACAGTTCCTGTTGGTCCATTTTCCGGTCCTATGGTCTGCTCCATGCGCCCGATGACACCGGAAAACGCAAAAAAAGCTTATGACATTACTTTCAAAATGCCGAATGTTCATGGTGCCCCTGTACATATGGGAGATCCGAAAGAGGTCGGTGTTGATGACGTTATGAAACCTGATTACGGTGAAGCAGTGGATATTTACGAAGGGGAAATTCCTGTGTTCTGGCCATGCGGCGTAACTCCGCAGGCAACAATTGAGAATGCCAAACCGCCAATCGTTATCACTCATGCTCCCGGACATATGTTCATTACAGATATTCCGAATGCAGAGTTAAACGACTATCTGGAAGCAAAAAAGAAATAATCAGAAAGCAGCAGAAACCATGGAATTTACATTTCCCAACTATTATAAAGAATTTTCTTGCATTGCCGGGTCCTGTCCGGATACCTGCTGTGCAGGATAGCAGATTGTTATTGACAATAAAACCCTGAAGAAATATCAGCATTTCAAAGGTCCTTTTCACAATCGACTGCACAACGATATCGACTGGAAGGAACATGTCTTCCGCCAGTACAACCGACGGTGTGCATTTCTGAACGAAGAAAATCTGTGTGATATTTACACAGAAGCAGGTCCGAAAATGCTTTGCGACACCTGCAGAAATTATCCACGACACATTGAAGAATTTGAGGGCCTGCGTGAGATTTCTTTGTCCCTTTCCTGCCCGGAAGCAGCAAGAATTCTGCTGTCTCAGAAAGAAAAAGTTCATTTTGTTACCATCGAAAAGGAAGCCGCTGAAGAAACCTATGATGATTTTGATTACTTTTTATTTACTGCACTGATGGATACCAGAGATCTTCTGATAAAAATCATCCAGAACAGAAATGTCCCCATACGGAAACGCCTGTGGAAAGTACTTGCCATCACACATGATTTTAAAGCACCACTTGGCTCTATTATGGGATATACCGATCTGCTGGCACGCCTTACGAACGATGAACGGCAGCGTTTTTATCTCGATAACATGAAAAGTTCTTCGCAGCATCTTCTGAAATTAGTGAGTGACCTGCTCGATTTCCATCGTCTTGACTTGAATAAGGCAGAAGTGAACCGTGTCACTTTTAATCCCTCCCAGCTTTTTGAAGAGATACGTACAAGTTTTGAACCGTTAACGGCAGCTAAAGGACTTGTTCTTGAATATAAAATAGAGTGGACGGGCGTTTCATAAGTGATCCGCTTCGCATCCGACAGATTGTGAATAATTTATTGTCTAATGCGGTGAAATTTACCTCAAAAGGGGGTATAACGCTTGCGGTAAGTTATTCTTCTTCCCGTTTGCGCATAGCTGTGACCGATACCGGAAAGGGAATGGCAGCAGAAGACCGAGAACGTATTTTCCAGGAGTTTACCCGCCTGCCCGGTGCACAAGGTGAAGAGGGATTTGGTCTGGGACTCTCTATTGTGCACAAGCTTGTCGTGCTGCTTGAAGGTACTATCGACGTGCAGAGCACGTTGGGAGAGGGAAGTACGTTTACGGTAATCCTACCGCTGTTTCCGGTAGGCAAAGCTGTCGGTTTTGATAAAGACAGGAAAAAGAATCAGTCTCCTTCGGTTACTGAAGCAGATCATATCGACCGGGAGCAAATGGTGAACTCTCCGATGAATATTCTTCTCATTGATGATGATAGGATACAACTGACTTTGACTGCTGCCATGCTTGAGCAGCAAGGAATTCATGCCACATGTTGCGAGCAACTTGATGAACTGACCGAACATCTCCGTGAGCGCCGGTTTGATGTGTTGCTGACCGATGTACAGATGCCTGCCATCAACGGCTTCGATTTGTTGAAATTATTGCGTGCATCCAATATTCCTCAGGCGAAAACAATTCCCGTTATTGCCGTTACAGCCCGTAGCGATATGGATGCGGCCGAATTTATTGAACATGGTTTCTCCGGCTGCCTGCACAAGCCTTTTACGGTAGCCGAACTCCTAATACAGTTGAAAGGTGAAAGTGGAAAGTTGAAAGTTTCTGAAGAGTTGAAAACAGAAAGTGGAGAGCCAAAAGTCACTATGCAAGAAGATTGCGCAGCCAACTTTCAACTTTCAACTTTCAATTTTCAACTAAATCTTGATTTCCGTGCTCTCACCGCCTTTTCCGAAGATGATCCTGAGGCTGCTCGTTCCATTCTGTCCTCATTTGTAGAGGAAACGGAGAAGAACATTGACCAGATGGAAGCCGGTTTAAAAGAAGAAGATACGGATCGGATTGCCGGTATGGCGCATAAGCTGCTTCCGCTTTTAACTATGATCAAGGCGATGGAGATTCTTCCATTGCTGTCGTGGTTGGAAAGTAGGCGAAACGAAAAGTTTTCTGATGAAGTGAAACAAAAAACAAAAGAGGTATTACCGTTGTTACGACAGGTGGTAGATGAGGCAAGAAAGTATTTCTCCACCTTCTAAATCTTTTTTATAGAATTATTTGTTTACTTTGTATTTCCGTTAATGTATTGAAACACGCTTGATGAAACGAAAATGGATAAAATGGGTGAGTTGGATATTACTTACTCCTATATTGCTCTTTGTGGTACTGATGGTATTGCTTTATGTACCCCCCGTACAGAATTTTTTACGGAAGCAGGCCACTTCATATGCATCTGAAGCTACCGGTATGCAAATTAATGTCGGACGTATCGATCTTCGCTTCCCGTTGAACCTGTTGGTTCGGGATGTCGAAGTGATTCAGGTTCCGGATACATTGCTCACACTGGGGAGTCTCAATGTGCATGTACAAGCTATGCCTTTGTTTAAAGGAAAAATAGAAGTAGACGATATTACTCTCCAGCAGGTGACTGTCAATTCGGCCGATCTCATAGAAGGCATGAAAATCCGTGGGGTATTGGGGCGTTTTTTTCTTGAAAGTCACGGTGTCGATCTTACGGATGAAACAGCGGTGATTAATCATGTCGAACTCTCCGACACACACATCGGTCTTGTATTGAATGACACTGCAACTACCGAAAAAACGGATACGGCTTCGGTTCCCATCAATTGGAAAGTAGACCTTCATGCACTAAGTTTGAAAAACGTTTCTTTCAGTATGCAACTTCCTGCGGATACGATGCGTATGGCTGCCCGTGTGAGCGAGGCAAGCATTAAAGATGTATCCGCTGATTTAAAACACCAGTTCTACGGATTGAGATCCTTTTTGCTGACGGGCACTTCGGTTAATTACGATACGGGTAATACCCAACCAGTGGAAGGTTTTGATCCTTCGCACATTGCTTTGAGAGATATTCGTATCGGAATTGATTCGGTACTTTACCGGGGGCGCAATATGAACGCTGTTATTCGTGAGTTTTCAATGAACGAACGTTCCGGGTTAAGCGTGACATCTTTGACCGGACGTGTTTTTGCCGACAGTACGGTTATCCGTATACCGGATTTCCGTTTGCTTACTCCGCATTCGGAAATGAATCTTACTGCCCAGACTTATTGGGAATTGGTGAATATTCCTACTACCGGACGGTTGACCGCCCGTTTCAACGCGCTTATCGGTAAACAGGATGTAATGTTGTTTGCCGGCGGTTTGCCCGAGGCTTTCAAGGGGGCTTATCCTTTCCGTCCATTAGTAGTACAGGCGGGTACGGAAGGCAACTTGAAATCGATGCAGATTTCCCGTTTTAAAGTAAATCTGCCCGGTGCTTTCTCTTTGGAGGGTGGCGGCGAATTGTATAATCTGACAGATAGTACCACACGCTCGGCTGCTCTTGACTTGAAAATGCAGACAGGAAATCTTAATTTCCTGACGGCATTGGGGGGGATGACGCCGGGAGCACCGTTGGTTATCCCGGATAGTATGCTTCTTGACGCTCGTTTGGGGATGGAAGGGTCGAAATACGACGCCCGCCTGTTGTTGAAAGAAGGAGAAGGCCGATTGGGACTTACTGCTGCCCTTAACAGTACTACCGAAGCTTATACTGCCGATTTGCATATAGAGGATCTTCAGATAAATCATTTCTTGCCGAAAGATTCCATTTATGAGTTCAGTGCTTCTCTTGCGGCACACGGGCGCGGGTTCGACTTTACTTCTTATAAGACTGCGGCGGCTCTTAAGGCGACGATTGATAAATTGCATTACGGGGATTATAAAATTTCGGGCATCGGTCTTACAGGGACGGTCAAGAATGCAGTTGCGAATGTACAACTGACCAGTGATAATCCTCTGTTGAAGATGACGGCAGATGCGGAGTACCATCTTGCACATCATTATCCGGATGGAAAAGTCGGGCTGAATGTAACTGGCATCGATACGGAAAAACTTTTCGGTGTCAGTCTTGGTAAGAATTCCGGCAAGCCGTTGGATCTGCAACTTACCGGTGAAGTACGTAAAGAACGTGTATTTACTCATCTTACAGCAGGTGACCTTAAACTGAACCTCAGCGCCCGCGCCGGGTTGGAATTATTAATTCGTCAATCCACTCACTTTGCCGATGTTTTGACAAAGCAGTTGGAAGCGAAAGAATTAAACCACGCAGAATTGCGTAAAGCGTTGCCGACAGCAGTTTTCTCTTTCTCTGCCGGACAGGATAACCCGATGGCCTGGTATCTCGCTACGCAGAATATATCTTATCATGATGCTTCTGCCAAATTGGGGTGTGCACCGGATTGGGGAATTAACGGTAAGGTCGCTCTCCATACCTTGAAGATTGATACGTTGCAACTGGATACTATTTTCTTTACTTTGAAGCAGGATACGAGTCGTATTAACCTGCGTGGCGGAGTAATCAACGGGCCAAAAAATCCACAGATATCCTTTACATCCATACTGACCGGAGAGATTCGTGATAAAGATGCGGAACTGGTGGCACAATATATAAATGATAAAGGAAAAACGGGCCTGCTCTTCGGAGTGAATGCCAAACCGCTCTATGGCGGGCTCGGAAAAGGTAACGGGCTTGCATTGACATTAGTGCCGGAGGAACCTGTCATTGCTTTCCACAAATTCCGTTTTGAGGAACATCACAACTGGATTTATCTTCATAAGAATATGCGCGTTTATGCCAATGTGGATATGGATAGCGACGATGGACTTTGCTTCCGCATGCAGTCCGACCGTTCCGACACCGTTTCCTTGCAGAATATCAATTTGGAACTCATACGTTTCCGCCTGGATAAACTGAGCGGTATTCTGCCATATATGCCCCGCATCACGGGACTTTTCTCGGCAGAAGCCAACTATATACAGACCGCAACCTCACTGCAAGTTTCCGCTGAGGCCGGTGTGGAAAAGCTGACTTACGAACGCCAGCCGGTAGGTAACATCGGATTGGGTGCCACTTGGCTTCCGGGTG
>ERZ835880.2584-NODE-2584-length-11802-cov-8.613774_pt1 | contig 11802 bp, 9 predicted proteins | sample MGYA00519944_ERZ835880 | MGnify/ENA primary metagenome ERZ835880 (study PRJEB31850, sample SAMEA3708787) | human gut metagenome | biome: human gut; feature: human-associated habitat; material: faeces | place: China | collected 2014 ... | reverse complement strand
GGCTGCACAGCTTGTTGATCAGGCTGGATTTGCCCACGTTGGACCGCCCCGAAAAGCTCAGCTCCGGGCGGTCGCTCTCGGGCAGCTGGCTGGAAATGCCGTAGCTGGCAATGAAATCAGCTTTGTTGTAATTCATAGAGCTTTCCTTTCTTGTGGTACGTCAAACCCTCTCAGTCTCGTCACTTCGTTCCTCGCCAGCTCCCCCGAAGGGGGAGCTCTTTCATCTGGTGGAAAACATCCCTTAAGCTCCCCCCTTCGGGGGAGCTGGCACGGCGCAAGCCGTGACTGAGAGGGTTTCTATTATTCTCAGCACACCGCGCCGGGCTGGGGCTTTTCGGCGGCAGCGGGAATGTGCTTTTCCGCTGCCTTTTTCTTGGTGTGGGTGCGGCCCGCAGCGCTCTTGGCGGCATTGGGCTTGAGCAGGGCTGCGTTCAGCACCTGTGTCAGGCTCTGCATGGGCAGGAAGGTGAGGTTCTTCTTCACTTCGTCGTCCACCTCGTACAGGTCGGGTTCGTTGTCCTTGGGGATGAGCACGGTCTTCATGCCCTCGCGGTAGGCCGCCATGCTCTTTTCCCGCAGGCCGCCGATGGGCAGCACGTTGCCGTGCAGGGTGATCTCGCCGGTCATGGCCACATCACCGCGCACCGGGATGCCGGACAGGCAGGACACCAGCGCCGTGGTCAGGGTGACACCGGCAGAAGGGCCGTCCTTGGGCACTGCGCCCTCCGGGGCGTGGATGTGCAGGTCGCACTTCTTGAGCTTTTCCGGGTCGATGCCGTACTCGGCGGCGTGCACGCGCACCCACGTAACGGCCAGCTGAGCGCTCTCCTTCATCACGTCGCCCAGCGAACCGGTGACGGTGATCTTGCCGCTGCCGTTGTCCATCACCTGCACCTCGATGGGCAGGGTCTCGCCGCCCACGCTGGTCCATGCCAGACCGTTGGCGATGCCCACCGCGTTGGTGCGGTTGAGGAAGTCGGGCTTGACAAAGCGGGGGCCAAGCAGCTGTTCCAGCATGGTGCCGGTAACGGAGACGCTTTCCACCTCGCCTGCGGCGATCTTGCGGGCGCACTTGCGCAGCACGCTGGTGATGGTGCGTTCCAGATTGCGCACACCGGCCTCGCGGGTGTAGCCGTCAATGATGCCGTACAGCGCGCTCTGGCTCAGCGTGACCTTGCCGGTCAGGCCGCAGGCCTTGAGCTGCTTGGGCAGCAGGTGCTTGCGGGCAATGTTGTATTTTTCCACGCGGGTGTAGCTGGGCAGCTCGATCACATCCATGCGGTCACGCAGGGGGCCGGGGATGCTGCCCAGATCGTTGGCGGTGGTGATAAAAAGCACGTGGCTCAAATCGAACGGGATATCGATGAAATGATCGTTGAAGGTGCTGTTCTGCTCCGGGTCCAGCGCTTCCAGCAGGGCTGCGGCCGGGTCGCCGCGGAAGTCGCCTGCCAGCTTGTCGATCTCGTCCAGCAGCATGAGGGGGTTCGCGCTCTTGGCAGAGATCATGGCAGTGATGATCTTGCCGGGCATCGCGCCGATGTAGGTGCGGCGGTGGCCGCGGATCTCGGCCTCATCCCGCACGCCGCCGAGGCTGATGCGGACATACTTGCGGTTCAGGCTCTCGGCGATGGAGCGGGCGATGCTGGTCTTGCCGACACCCGGAGGGCCGACGAGGCAGATGATCTGGCCCTTCACGTCGGGGGCCAGCTTGCGGACGGCCAGCACCTCGAGGATGCGGTCCTTGACCTTCTTCAGGCCGTAGTGGTCCCGGTCCAGCACGCGCTGGGCCTTGGCGATGTCCAGATCGTCCTCGGTGAAGGTGTTCCAGGGCAGGTCGAGGCAGGTGTCCAGATAGGTGCGGATGACCGTGCCTTCCTGATTGCTGCTCTGCATTTTGGAGAGGCGGTCCACCTCTTTGAGAAGCTTCTTTTCCCGATCCTCGTCCAGATGGAGGGCCGTGATCTTCCGGCGGTACTCCTCGGCCTCGGCGGTGGTATCGTCGTCCTCGCCCAGCTCCTCGCTGATCATATGGAGCTGCTCGTGGAGGTAGTAGTCGCGCTGGTTCTTGTCCATCGCCTCGTCTACCTTCTGGGCGATCTCCTTATCGATCTCGAGCATCCGGCGCTCCCGGTGCATCTTCTCGATGAGCAGATGCAGACGGCCCATCAGGGTGCCTTCGTCCAGAATGGCCTGCTTATCCTCGAAGCGGAACAGGAGGTTGGCCGGGATGTACTCGGACAGGAAAGCGGCGTCGGTGCTGGTGGTGATGGCAAACACCACGTCCTTGCCGATGTGGGGGTTCAGAGCCAGCAGGTCGTCAAAGCTCTTTTTGACGTTGCGGACGAGGACGTCCGCCTCAGGCAGCTCCTCGGGCTTCGCCATCTTGACCGGGGCCGGGCGGACGGTGGCCAGCAGGAAGCTGCCGTCGTCCTCCATCTCGGAGAGTTTGGCGCGGTATTTGCCTTCGACCAGGATGCGGACGAGGTCGTCCGACACCCGCATCACCTGCTTGACCTCGGCCACGACGCCGTAAGTATAGAGGTCGGCGGCCTTGGGGTCTTCGACCTTCATCTCTTTCTGTGCCACGAGGAAGACGTCAGAGTTGTTGCTGACGGCCCACTCCACGGCGGCGATGCTCTTCTCGCGGCCCACCTCGAAGTGGAGCAGATTGTTGGGGAAGACCACCAGCCCGCGCAGGGCGATGGCCGGAAGGTGGAGGACGCTCCGCTCCACCTTGACCGTAACTTTTTCAGACATAGTACAAAACCTCCCAGCCGTCCCTCGGATGCGAGTCATCCATAAGGGCGGCTTTTTTGTAGGGTCATATCAAATCTATCATTTTATTATAGCGAAAAATGTTTGCAGATGCAACTGTTCAGCGCTTTTCCCGGGTGTTGTAGCCCAGTCTGCCCAGTGCGGGCAGGATGGCCCGAAGGGTCAGCGACGTGAGGGCGCCCATGACAAGGCCCAGCACCAGCATCACCGGCGCATAGTACAGTGACATGGCCGAGGACAGGATGAGCCCCGCGCCAAGCAGCTGGCCGATGTTGTGGGACAGTGCGCCGCAGACCGACAGGATGAACCATGTGGGCCGGAACGGGAGCTTATAGTAGAGCACCCACATCACCAGCAGGGACAGCAGTCCGCCGCAGAGCGAGAGGAAGCCTGCCGTCCAGCCGGAGACGAGAAAGACGAACAGCGCCTTGAGCAGGTCGAGATAGAGCGCCTGCCGCGCCCCCATGAAGAACAGTGCATACATCACTACGATATTCGCAAGGCCCAGCTTCATGCCCGGCGCAAGGCCCGGGATGACCAGTGTGCCTTCGATAAAGGAAAGAGCCATCGCCAGCGCGAACAGCAGTCCGGAAAGTGCGATCTCGTGTGTTTTCTTTGGGTCATGGTTTCGGTTTGCCATCGGCTCTCCCCCTTTGCTGCATCGGTCATTCTTCGCCGCCGGCGGTCTGCTCGTACTGCTCCTGCTCTTCGACAGCGGCTTCCCATGCGGCGAAAAGCTCGTCCTGATGGAAGCGCAGGTCGCTGAGCTCGTCGCTCTTTTCCCGCAAAAGCTGGGGGTCGTTGTAGACTTCCGGCGAGTTGATCTCGTTTTCCAGCTCCACTTCGCGGGCGCCGCAGGCTTCCATCTCGTCCTCGCAGACTTTGATCTTAGCGCGCAGCTCGGCCCGGCGGCGGCGCTGCTCTTTGCCGTAGCCTGCCTTGGCGGGTTCGCTGCTTTTCTCGGCCACGGGGGCGGGAGCGGCGCGGCCCATCAGGGCGTCATAGCTGGGGTAGATGACCGCCTTGCCGTCCTCGAGGTAGAGGATGGGGCAGGCCAGACTGTTCATCAGGTGGCGGTCATGGGTGACGAGGAGCAGCGTGCCGGTGTAGGCCATCAGCGCCTCGGTCAGGTTCTCGCGGGTGTAGATGTCCAGATGGTTGGTAGGCTCGTCCAGGAACAGCAGGTTCGGGCGTTCCAGCACGATCTCTGCAAAGCGCAGTCGGGCCAGCTCGCCGCCGGACAGGGCCTCGCAGGGCTTGAAGACCGTCTCGCCCCGGAAGCCCAGCTTTGCCAGATGGCTGCGGACTTCCAGCTCGGTCATCCGGGGATACTTGTTCCAGATGACGTCGATGACGCGGCCCGCGCCGATGCGGTCCTGCTGCTGGGCGAAGATGCTGGGCCGTGCGCCGGTGCCAAGGCGCACCATGCCGCCGGAGGGGCGGCGCTTGCCGTCCAGCACCTGCATCAGGGTGGATTTGCCTGCGCCGTTGGGGCCGGCGATGATGAGCCGCTGGCCGCGGCAGACCGTATAGGTGAAGGGCTCCAGCAGGGTGCGGCCGCCGATTTTAATGGTCAGGTTCTTGAGCAGCACCAGCTCATTCCACGGCTCCACGTCGTATTCGAAGCGGAACTTGAGCTGGTTGGTCTCGTCCTGAGGGGCCTCGGTGATCTCCAGCTTTTCCAGCTGCTTGCGGCGGCTCTGGGCCATCTTGGTGGTGGAGGCGCGGACGAGGTTGCGGTCGATGTAGTCCTGTAATTTTTCGGCCAGCGCCACGTCGGCGTCGTGCTGCTTCTGGCGCAGGGCGTCGGCGGCTTCCTTCTGGGGCAGATAGGCCGAGAAGTTGCCCTTATAGGTGGTCATGGTCTGGAACGAGACTTCCCAGATTTTGGTACAGACGTTGTCGAGGAAATAGCGGTCGTGGCTGACCACCAGAACGGCACCGGAGTAGCCCTTGAGGTAGTTTTCCAGCCACTCCATGGTGGCGAAGTCCAGATGGTTCGTGGGCTCGTCCAGAATGAGGACGTCCGGCTTCTCGAGGAGGAGCTTGGCCAGACGGAGACGGGTCAGCTCACCGCCGGAGAGGACGCCCACGTTCTTGCTCCAGGTATCCTGCGCAAAGCCCATGCCGGACAGCACCTTCTTGATGTTGACGTCCATGTTGTAGCCGTCGGCGGCGTCGATGATGTTCTGCAGTTCGTCGTGCTTTTCGAGAAGGGCGGCATCGTCGGGAGAGGCCGCCATCTTCTTTTCCAAGATCTGCATCTGGGCCATGGCGTCCAGCACAGGGGCGAAGGAAGAGCGCATCTCCCCGTAAATATCCAGCGTGACATCGAGCTTTGCGTTCTGCTCCAGATAGCCCAGCGTCACGCCGTGGGTCACGCTGAACTCGCCGTCATAGTCGGTATAGACGCCGGTCAGAATTTTGAGCAGGGTCGTCTTGCCTGCGCCGTTCTGGCCCACGATGCCGATGCGGTCTTCTTTTTCCACGCTGGCGCTCACGTCGTGCAGGACGACTTTCTCGCCAAAGCTCTTTCCGAGTTTTTCCAAATGAATCAGCATATCGTTCTTCCGTGTTCTTTTCCAGTAGGGTGGATCGAGACATTCCCGCCGTTACAGCTGATGACGGCGGTGCTTGAGGCCGAGGTTCGCCAGCTCTTCCGGCTCCATCACCAGCGGGTAGAGCTCTTCCAGCGAGGCGATCTCGTAGGTGGGGCTCACCTTGCCCGGGTTCTCGGCGTGGCCGGGGTTGAACCAGCAGGTGTCGAGGCCCGCGTTCACGCCGCCCTGAATGTCGCTGGTGAGGCCGTCGCCCACCACCAGGACGTGCTCCCGGTTCTCCACGCCCAGAGCGCGGAGGGCGGAGTCGAAGATGCGGCGGCTGGGCTTCTCGCTGTCCAGCTTCTCGGAGATGAAGACGTCCTCAAGGTAGGCCCCGATGCCGGATTCTGCCACCCGGCGGCTCTGCACCTTCTCGAAGCCGTTGGTCACGATGGCCAGCGTCGCCACCTCGGAAAGCTCCCCGAGGACGTCCAGCACATTGGGGGTCATCAGGTCGGGGTGGGAGGACAGGTGGTCGAGGTAGCAGCGGTTCATCTCCACGCCGTCACCGGCTGCGTTGATGGCCTTGAGGAAGCGGGTGAAGCGCTCCCCCATCAGCTTGTCGCGGCGTATCTGGCCCTTTTCCAGCTGACGCCAGAGCTCCGAGTTGATGTCCCGGTAGGTCTGCACCGTCCCGGCGTCCGGCTCGATGCCGTATTCCACCAGCGTCTCAGCCAGCGCCTTGTTCTCGGCGGCGTCAAAGTCCAGGAGCGTATTGTCTGCATCGAAGAGGATGCAATAATATTTTGCCATGTTTCTTTCCCTTCTCTATCATGTTTCGAGCCGCCTGCCGCCTTGAGCGGGTGCGGCTGCGGTGCGGTTTGAGAACAGCGAGAAGCCAGCCCCGCCCGGCAGAGCTGGCTTCTCGTATTTTTATCATTCCAACGTCATTTCATAGGTTTCGTCGTCGGACTGGTCCGGCAGGTTCCCGCTGCACTTACAGCGCGGCGTGCAGGCGCACTCTTTTGCGATGCACTTTGCCATCTGCTCCTCCGTCACGCCGTTCTCGACGTTTTCCCAATCCATGTCGTAGTAGTCCACGCTGCCGTCGGTCACATCTTCTGCGCCGGGCAGGCCGAGGACTCGCATTTCTTCACGGAACATCCGCTCGCCTCCTCTCGGCTCAGCCTATGCGGCTTTGCAGAGGAAGGTGCGGGGCGTCATTCTGCCTTGCTTTCGGCTTCCTTGCTGGCGGAGGTTTCCGACTTGCTTTCGGCCTTGGACTCTGCTTTGCTTTCGGATTTGGATTCTGCTTTGCTCTCAGTCTTGGATTCTGCCTTGGACTCAGCTTTGCTTTCAGCCTTGGATTCTGCCTTAGACTCGGCCTTGCTTTCGGACTCCGACTCTGCCTTGGAGCTGCCAGACGACGTGCTGGACGATGCCGACGACGAACTGCTGGTGCTGTGGGAAGAGCTGCCCGAACTTGCAGAGGAAGACGAAGAGGATGTACTGCCGGAAGAACCGGCATGGGACGAGGACGAACTGCTGGTGGAGCCGGACTCGCTGGTCACACCGCTGCCGATGGTGATGGTCAGGGTGTTGCTGCTCACCTTGCAGTCGTTGTAGGTGACGACGGCGTGGATCTTATAAGAAGCGTTGACCATGGAGCTGTCCACCACCACAGTGATGCTGGACTTGCCGGCGGCCTGCGTGACCTCCTGACCGTTGGCGTACCAGCGCAGGTTCTCGGTCTTGGCGTACTTGCCGCTCAAGGCAGCCTTGAAGGTGTAGGAGCTGCCCACAGCGCCCTTGCCCTCACTGGTGATGTGGACGGAGGCCGTGCCGAAGACTGCCGTGACGTCCAGATTCTGCTTGAAGTCGGTGTCGGTGCGGGTCTTGCTGGTGAGGCCGTCGCTCCACTTGACGAAGACGTGGCCCTCCGCCGGGACAGCGGTCACGGTGATGGATTTGTCGGGGTCGGTGACGGTGTAGGTCACAGAGCTGTTGCCGGTGTCATTGCCGACGCTCAGAGTGCCGCCGCCGTTCTTGTCCACACGGTAGCGGGCCTCGAACTTTTTCTCCTCGCTGGTGCTCTCGCTCGAAGAGCTCTCCGAGCTGCTGGCGCTCTCGGCCTGACTCTCGCTGGAGCTGACAGCCTCCGAGCTGGGAGCGGCCACGGCGGAGCTGGGGTTGGAGACATACTCCATGGTGCGGGTGGGGATGTTGTTGGTGTCGGGGCGGCGGTCCTCGGTCTGCAGGGCGTGGGTGCGGAGATAGTTCAGCACTGCCTTGAGGCCGGCGCTCTTGAGGTGGATGTCGCCGCTGGTGTAGTAGTCCGCGATGCCGTAGCCGTCGCTGCCCTTGAGGGCTTCGGCGGAGTTGAGGAAGCGGACGCCCAGCTGCTCGCACAGATCCAGAAGGGCCATGTTGAAGTCGTCGATCTTGGCCTGGTCCATGTGGGGGTAGTTGGAGTGGTCAGCCGGCACCGGCGGCACCGTGTTGACGATGATGTCGGTGTAGGGGTAGCTCTGCTGGATGGCCTGGATGAGGGCCGTGTAGTGGGCGATGAAGTCCGAGACTTCCATCCCGGTGTCGTTGGTGCCGAAGGTCATGACCACACGGCGGGGCTTCATCATGGCCACCGCCTGAGGGATGGTGTAATGGTTGGAATCCTTCTTAAAGGTAACGATGCCCTCGTTGAGCGCTACCTGGGTGCCGATGCCCTCTTTGGCGCAGAACTGCTGCAGGGAGATGAGGCCGTTGTTATAGAGGCGGACGGTGTTGGAATCGCCCAGAAAAAGGGTGTCGTTCAGATAGTCCGTGCCGGCGTCGGCGGTCTCCGTCAGCAGAGCGGTGGAGGCGTTGTCGATCTGGTAGTGGCCCGACAGGTCTTCGCCGGAGGTGGGGTCTGCCACAGACTCCGAGACGGAGGGGGCAGGCTCCTCGCCGCCCTTTTTGAGGAGGGTGGTGGTGATGCCGAAGGTCAGCAGCACCGCCAGCACGCAGAGGATGCAGACCAGAACGGCCCGATGCTGCATGGGAGTCATGGTTTCGTTTTGTTGTTGTCTTTTTTGACTCATAGATTCAGTCCCTCTCGTTTCAGGAATGGGAAGGCTCGTCCACCGGGCGGAGAGCCCAGTCCGTCAGCTCTTTGCAGTCAGCGGCCATGAAGACCGGCGCAAAGGGGGCGACCTCTTCCCTGCCGCCGTAGCCATAGAGCACAGCGGCGGCGTCCAGGCCGCAGTTCACAGCGCCCTGCATATCGTCCTGGCGGTCGCCCACCATCAGCACCCGCTTGCCCTGCATGACGGGCTGGGCGAGGACGTGGCAGATGACGTCGGTCTTGTTGTCGCGGCTCTCATCCATGGACGCACCGCCCACGAAGGAGAAGTAAGGCGCAAGGCCCTGCTCTTCGAGGATGGGCCTCACAACGTCGGTGGGCTTGCAGGTGGCCGTGCAGAGGGTCAGGCCCGCAGCCTTGAGACGGCCCAGCATCTCCACCACGCCGGGGTAGACATCGCCCTCGTGGCAGCCCTTGGCGGCGTAGCTCACGCGGTAGCGCTTCGTGGCCTCCTCGATTTTTGCAGGGTCGGAGAAATGCTCGCCGAAGCTCTTGCGGAGGGGCGGGCCGATGTAGCGGCCAAGGTCGCTCCGGGCGACGTCAACGCCCATGGAGCTGAAAACTTCTTCCAGTGTATTGAGAATGCCGGGGGCGGAATCGATGAGCGTACCGTCCACGTCAAACAGGATCGCATCGTAGTGCAGCAAGGTCAGGTTCCCCTTTCTCTTTGGATAAACATTATATAGTATAGCACAGATTTCGATATTCAGCAATTCCAACAAAACACTTTTCCGACTTTTATACATATTTTTAGGCAGCCCCGCCCCGGAAAGCAAAAACTGCCCACCCATTGTGGGCGGGCAGTCGCATTTTGACATCAGCTCTCGGTGGTGGTGCAGTTCCCCGTCGAGGGGTAGTAGAGGTTGTTGGCGATGAATTCCAGCTTCTCTTTCAGCACCAGCTCAAGGTTCGCCACGGCGTGGACCATGTTGGTGGCGGAGTCGTTGACTTCCAGCAGCTTGCACAGGTCCAGCTCCTCCATGCTGAGGGCAGCTTTCATCTTCTGGGTCTCGGCGCAGAGGATGTGGCTCAGGGCCGACTCCTGCAGAGCGATGCTCTCCATCAGGTCGACGACGGCCTGGTCGAGGGAAACTCTCGGCAGCGCGGGGCAGTCGCAGGAAACGCAGGGGGTGCAGTTGGTGGTATCAGCCATAAGAAGGACCTTCCTTTCTATAATAGGAATAGGGCGCAGTCCATCCTATGTGCCTCGCCGCCCGGATGTCACTCCGGCTTTGCGCTCTTCTGTACCTTCTCGATGGTGTCGCGGTAGCCGCCGGAGCCGTACTGGATGCAGCGGTTGATGCGGCTGATGGTGGCGGTGCTGATCTCCACCGCCTTTACGATCTGGTCGTAGGTGCTGCCGCCGAGCAGGAGCTTGGCCGCTTCCAGACGCTGGGCCATATCGGAGATCTCCTTGACCGTGCAGAGGTCTTCGAAGAAGTTGTAGCACTCCTCCCTCGTCTCAAGACTCAGGATCGCGTCGAACAGTGCGTCGGTGGTGGGGTTTCTTCTGGGGTTCTTGTCCGCCATAGCTGCCTCCTTTAGGGCAAAGTGCCGCAGGGTGCGGCACGGTTCTTTCTATTACTCTGTTACTTTAGCACTTGAAAGTGTAAAAGTCAAGTGTTCGGTCTTTCTTTCCGGGGGTTTAGCAGATTTCACCTGTGGAGGCATTCAGTTTTATTCATCTCACATCTGAACAAAAATCGCCTAAATTTTCTTATTTTCTCCCCCGCAAAAATGGCACAGTCTCCTAACTTGCCCAAAATATATTGACAAGTTATGAAATCAGGACTAAAGTATACACAATCATTCGGCAAATGCAATGAACAGGACATGACTTTTCGCATTCCCTGCGCTCAGAGAGCCGCCATTCCGGTGCAAGACGGCAGCACAGTGCGATCAGCCCTCACCTGCGAGCAGCCTGTGCGAACCCGTTTGCGGCAGTAGTGCATGGCCGTTCAGCCCACGTTACAGGGCGGCGTATCGGCGGCAGGAACGCCTGTACGCGCAAGCGGCTGCTCCCGAAAGCAGCAAACGAAGTGGTACCGCGGAGAACGACCGGTGCAGATGCACCGTTTGGCCTTCGTCTTCGAGGAAGATGGGATACATTTTTGTGTCTCTGTCTTTCATGAGGACGGAGGCTTTTTTCACCCCTCCGGGCCGTTTCGCCTGCCCTGCTTTTGGGTACAGCCGCTCTGTCTGGCACATTGCCGGTTGCCGGTGTGAAAGAAAGGAAAGAGGTATAAAGAAATGAATACGCTGGTCATCGTTTTGATCGCAGCCGTGTGTCTGTTCGGCGCTTATACGCTGTACGGCCGCTGGCTGGCCAACAAGTGGGGCATCGACCCCACTGCCAAGACCCCCGCAGTCGTCCACGAGGATGGCCGTGACTATGTCCCCACCAACGGCTGGACCGTCTTTGCACATCAGTTCAGCTCCATTGCCGGTGCAGGCCCTGTCACCGGTGCCATCCAGGCTGCTGCTTTCGGCTGGCTGCCTGTCCTGCTGTGGGTGCTGCTGGGCGGCATCTTCTTCGGCGCTGTCACCGACTTCGGCGCTCTGTACGCTTCCGTCAAGAACGACGGCAAGAGCATGGGCATGCTGATCGAGAAGTACATCGGCAAGACCGGCCGCAAGCTGTTCCTGCTGTTCTGCTGGCTGTTCTGCGGCATCGTGATTGCCGCTTTTGCGGACATGGTTGCCGGCACCTTCAATGCCTTCGGCGCAGACGGCGCAATGGTTGAGGCTGCCAAGACCAACGGCGCTGCCGGTATGGTGTCCATCATGTTCATGGTGTTTGCCGTTGTCTTTGGCCTGCTGCAGAAGAAGTTCAGCTTCTCCGGCTGGAAGGAAAGCGTTATCAGCATCGTGTTCATCGTGCTGTCCTTTGTCATCGGCGCAAACCTGCCCCTGATCCTGGGTAAGGCCGCTTGGAGCTACATCACCTTTGTGTATATCTTCTTTGCTGCTGTGCTGCCCATGTGGCTGCTCAAGCAGCCCCGTGACCACATGACCACCTTTATGTTCGTGGCCATGATCGTGGGCGCTGTGGTTGGTCTGCTGGTGGCACACCCCACCATGAACCTGCCCGTGTTCACCGGCTTTACCAACGAAAAGCTGGGCACCATGTTCCCCATCCTGTTCGTCACCGTGGCTTGCGGTGCAGTTTCCGGCTTCCACAGCCTTGTTTCCTCCGGTACTTCCTCCAAGACCGTTGAGAACGAGAAGGACATGCTGAAGGTCGGCTACGGTGCCATGATCCTTGAAAGCCTGTTGGCGGTTCTGGCTCTGTGCGTTGCCGGTGCTGCCGCAGCTGCCGACGGTACCCCTGCTGCCGGTACTCCGTTCCAGATCTTCAGCCGCGGC
>ERZ835880.2576-NODE-2576-length-11832-cov-5.712151_pt1 | contig 11832 bp, 9 predicted proteins | sample MGYA00519944_ERZ835880 | MGnify/ENA primary metagenome ERZ835880 (study PRJEB31850, sample SAMEA3708787) | human gut metagenome | biome: human gut; feature: human-associated habitat; material: faeces | place: China | collected 2014 ... | reverse complement strand
CATCGTTGTGCTCCTCGTGGCAGTCCACCTCGTCGGCATGGCCGGTGTAGCCGCCGCGCAGCGATTTGGGCAGCACGCCGCGCAGCACAAAATCCAGCACAAAGCCCACCACAATGGCGTATACCACCTTGATGACCATGAGCACAGCCAGCTTATCCCAGTAGGCCGGCATGGATACCAGCAGCGGGATGGCTTCGTCGCTGGTGGCAAGGTAGACGGCCATCAGGGTGCCCAGCGTGATGACGCGGGAGGAGTAGAAGTTGGACGCAATGGCCGAAAAGCCACACTGCGGCACACAGCCCAGCACCGCGCCCGGAATCGCGCCCCAGCGCCCGCCGCCTGCCAGCAGTGCTTCAATGCGCTCACCGTGGCGGGTCTCGATATACTCGATCAGAAGATAAGCCAAAAACAGGAAGGGCAGCATCTTGGCGGTATCCACCAGAGATTCGCCCAGAACATCCAGAAACAGTTCCATATACGCTCCTAAAAACGACCGTTCGTCGCTTCATTTTAGTAAATTGCAAATTGGTTGCATTTTTGAACAGGGATGATTATACACGATATTCTCTCCAATTGCAATACCAAAATGCAAATTGATTGCAAATTTATTTTTGCAGTATTTTTGAAGCCTGTGCCGCAGCGGTGACATTGCCCATAACAGAAAGGACCCCAGAAAAATCCGCAGACTTTTCCGGGGTTCCGTAAAAAATATTTTAAATATCAGCCCTTCATCGGTACAAAGCCCACAAGGTCTTTTACCACCTCGCCGCCGATGATCAGGCCGGCCACCGAGGGCACAAAGGCATTGGAGCCCGGCACCGAACGGCGCTGGGTGCACTTGCGCTGGGTGCCCGGAGGGCAGATGCAGTGATACTTGCAGCTGATGTCGTCATCCTCGATGGGGGTCATGGCAGGCTCCTTGGAGTAGACCACCTTCAGGTGCTTGATCCTGCGCTTGCGGCACTCGGTGCGCATCACCTTGGCCAGCGGGCAGACCGAGGTCTTGTAGATATCGGTCACTTCAAAGCGGGTCGGGTCCATCTTGTTGCCTGCGCCCATGGAGCAGATGATGGGGGTGCCTGCCTCCTTGCACTTCATCACCAGCGCCAGCTTGCCGGTAACGGTGTCAATGGCATCCACCACATAGTCGTACTGGGTAAAGTCGAACTGGTCCTGTGTTTCCGGGCCAAAGAAGCACCGGTGGGTGGTCACCCTGATGTCCGGGTCAATGTCGTGGATGCGCTGCGCAGCCACATCTACTTTATATTGCCCTACCGTACTGCGGGTGGCGATGATCTGGCGGTTGAGGTTGGTCAGGCAGACCTTATCATCATCGATCAGATCCAGTGCCCCCACGCCGCTGCGCGCCAGCGCTTCCACCGTGTAGCCGCCCACGCCGCCGATGCCGAACACCGCCACGCGGGAATTGTGCAGTTTTTCCATAGCTTCCGCGCCCAGCAGCAACTGCGTGCGGGAATACTGATTTTGCATTTCGTTCTCCTTGTTACTTTTCCACTCTCGTAATGGTGCCGCCGCCCAGCACGGTGTCGCCCTGATACAGCACCACGGCCTGACCGGGCGTAGGGGCGCGCTGGGGCTGGTCAAATTCCAGCCGGAAGCCGCACTCCGCCGGGTAGACGGTGGCGGCCTGCTCCACCTGATGGTACCGGGTGCGGGCTGTGACCCGCAGCGGCCCGGTCAGCTCCGGAATGGCGATCCAGTTCACCTCGTCCGCATACACGATGCGGTCGAACAGCATCTCCTCCGGCCCTACCGTGACGGTGTTTGCCTGCATGTCCTTGCCGCAGACGTACACAGGTGCCCCCATGGCAAGGCCCAGTCCCTTGCGCTGGCCGATGGTGTACCGCACCGCGCCGTTGTGGGTGCCCACCACCCTGCCGCTCTCGTCCAGAAAATCACCTGCCGGGTAGTGTTTGCCGGTGAAGTCCTCCATAAAGCGGGCATAGTCGCCATCCGGCACGAAGCAGATGTCCTGACTGTCGTGCTTGCGGGCATTGACAAATTTGTGCTGCTCCGCGATCTCGCGCACCTCAGTCTTGTGCAGGCCGCCCAGCGGCAGACGGATATGCGCCAGCTGCTCCTGAGTGAGGTTGTAGAGCACGTAGCTCTGGTCCTTGCCCTCGTCCAGCCCCTTTTTGAGCAGGAAACGGCCGGTGGCCTCGTCCTGCTCCACCCGGGCATAGTGGCCCGTGACCACATACTCCATGCCGTGTGCCCGGGCCCAGTCCAGCAGATGGCGGAACTTCATATATTTATTGCAGTCGATGCAGGGGTTCGGCGTGCCGCCCGCCTCATACACGCGGACGAATTTTTCAATGATCTGTTCCCGGAAGTCGGCCGTGAAATCCAGCACCTCGTACGGGATATCCATGGCATACGCCACCTCTGCCGCGTCCTCGATGTCCTTTTCCGAGCAGCAGGTGTGAAAGCCGGACTGTCCCAGCGTTTCGTTGCGGGTGAGCCGCATGGTGATGCCGGTGCAGTCATAGCCTGCCTGCTGCATGAGCCATGCCGCCACCGAGCTGTCCACGCCGCCGCTCATGGCAATGAGGGCACGCGGCTTTGAATCAGGGGTCTGTGTGGTCATAAGTTCTCCTTTGGTGCATTCAACACACTAAAACAGTAGTATAATAGTAACTCTGAAAAAAGAGCTTGTCAAGACGCAGCGAGCTGCTGCACTGCGGCCAGCAGGGCTTGCCGCTCGTTGGGATATTCTTCCCGGATCACACCGTCCAGCAGCGCTTCCAGCACTTTGCGGATGCCCGGCCCCGCCGGGACGCCTGCCGCCATCAGGTCGCGGCCATTCACAGCCAACTGGCTGACGCGGCAGCACACGCCGTCCGCATCCAATCGTTCGGCCAATTCGGAAAGTGCAGCAAAATCAGCCGCGTGTTCCGGCTGCAGGGCTGTGCCCAGTGCTGCCAAACGCTGCACGGTACACAAGTTATATTTGCCCAGTAGTCGGCGGGCGTAGATATTCAGGGATACCGGCACACCCGGCACGGCTTCCCGCACCAACACCACCGCCTCTTCAATCAAGGCGTTGGAGCAGCGCAGGCGCTTGAGGGTGCGGCGGATGCCATCCTCGCCAAGGCTCAGCAGCAGCGCCGCCAGCCGGATGGGCAGGTTTTCTGCACCCGCCGGGCAGGCATCCACCACCGGCTTTGCCGCCGCCAGTGCCTCCGGTGAAAGCTCCGGCAGAATAACAAGCAGTATTTTTTTGTTAAGATATGCCGCAGGGGCGGGTGCGCTCAGCAGTTTTGCAAGCTCTTCCTCGATGCGCTCCACCGATACGCAGTCCAGATGGGCACACAGCTCCTGTGCCGCCTGCGCCGTGGGCGGGTCGATGGCAAAGCCAAACCGGGCTGCGAAGCGGTACAGCCGCAGGATGCGCAGCGCGTCCTCGGTGAACCGCTGGCGGGGCACACCCACCGCCCGTACGATGCCGCTTTGCAGGTCGGCCTGCCCGCCAAAGGGGTCCACAAGGCCCTCTTTTTCATTGTAGGCCATGGCGTTGATGGTAAGATCCCGCCGGGCCAGATCCTCCCGCACATCCGGCACAAAGTGCACCTCGTCCGGGTGGCGGCCATCTGTGTAGGTGCCTTCTGTACGGAAGGTGGTGATCTCGTAAAGGGCACCGCTCTGCTTCACCGTTACCGTGCCGTGCTGCAGGCCGGTGGGGATGCACCGCTGCGCGCCGAACAGCTCCATCACCTGCTGCGGCAGAGCACTGGTGCACAGGTCCCAGTCGTGCGGTGTAAGGCCCAGCAGACTGTCCCGCACGCAGCCGCCCACCACGTAGGCTGCATAGCCCGCCCTGTGCAGGGTGTACAGCAGCTCTGCCGCACCCTCGTCCATCCGGATGGTCATGGCTGTGCCTCCTCGTACTGCAGGGTGATGCTTTTGCCGTCAAAGCCGCACTCCGCCGCCGGGAAGATGCTCTGTGCCTGCGCGGCATACTCCTCCGGGTCGGTGATCATGGGGGAATAATGGGTCAGCCAAAGCCGCTTTGCCCTCGCCTGCGCGGCAAGGGTCGCGCTCTGCCCAAAGGTGCTGTGCCCCCACTGACGGGCCTGGTCTTCCTGCTCCGGAAGGGCATAGGTGGCATCGCATATCAGCAGGTCTGCGTCATGCGCTGCCTGCAAATAATACGGGCAGGGGGCCGTATCGCCGGAAAATACCACGCTCAACCCCTTGCGCGGGGCACCCAGCACCTGCGCAGGCTGCACCGTTCTGCCCTCCACGGCAACGCTCTGCCCTTTCTGCAGCATCTTCCATTGCTGCACCGGCACCCCCAGCGCCTGGGCCTGCTCCGGCGAAAATTTGCCTGCACGGGGCAGCTCCAGCCGGTAGCCAAGGCTTTTTACCCGGTGCTTTGTGGCAAACGGCACCAGCCGCGCACCGGCAGGCCAGCCCTCGCTCAGCGCATCCAGCGCCAGCGGCTGGCCCGGCATAAGCACCTGCGGCTTCACCGGATAGGGCAGCGGGCCGGTCAGTGCCCGCACCGCCGCCCAGATATCTGGCAGGCCCTCCGGACCCAGCAGCGCAAGCGGCCTTGTGCGGCCCTGCGCCCCCAGAGTCTGCAAAAGGCCCGGCAGACCAAAGATGTGGTCGCCATGGTAGTGGGTCAGGCAGATGGCATCTGCCCGCATCAGGTTCACGCCCGCACGGCGCGCTGCCGCCTGCGTGCCCTCGCCGCAGTCCCACAGCAGGCCGTGGCCGCCGCAGGCAGCAAACGCCGCCGAGAGTGCCCGGTCCGGCAGTGGCATGGTAGCCGCAGTGCCCAGCAGTGTAATGGTCAGCATAAAATCGTTCTCCCTGCACAATGTATCTCTTAAGGTTTTATTGTACCACAGCCGTGCCGGTTGCACAATCGGTGCCTGCGGCGCATAGGATGGCCCAGCACAGCAAAAAGGGGGCAGCTGGATGAGACGCAAAAAAGGGGATTCTTTTTCCGGCAGGCCGCACAGCGGCCTTGGATGGGTGCTGCTGCTCGCCGCACTGGCCCTGTTTCTGCTGGCCGGTGCGCCCGGCTGCATGGCCCAGCGGATGGCGTGGTCTGCCCGGGGAACGATGATCTTTCTGCCCAGCGGGTTTTGAAAAAATGGGAGCATCCTGCTGCACAGAACGCTCCCATTTTTCTTTTTACTTTCCATCCGAATAGGGCAGCTGGCCGGTCAGAGTCAGCGTTTCGGCAAGCTCGTCCTCCGAGCGGAACCGCCACGCCGCCGCTCCCACGGCCACATAGCAGGCATCGGCACGACCCTCCGGTGTAACGGCAAGGATCATCGTTTCACCGTCGCCCACCGCCGTTACCATGCCATCCGCACTTACAGTTGCCACGCCCGGATTGCTGCTGAGCCATGTCATCGTTCCGTTTTTGGTGCCTGCAGCCTGCGCGGTCAGCTTCTGACTGGCTCCCACTGCCTGCAGCAACATGGCATTTTTGCTCATCTGCACCCGTCCGATCTCCGATGTGACCGTTACCGTGCAGCGCAGCACCTGCCCGGCTGTGGTCAGTGCGCTGATGACGGCCTTGCCGGACCCCTGCGCCTTTACGGTACCGTTTGTGCTTACCGATGCCACCGCCGGGTTGCTGCTGACCCACTGCCGCACATAGGTAAACCCGCCTTTGTTCTGTTCCAGCTTCAGCTGTTTCGTCGGGGCAGGCTCCTGCTCTGTAATGGTAAGCGTCAGATCGCTGGTGTTCAGCACCAAGCGGCTGGCTGTGCTTTTGCGCACCGTGATGGTACAGGTGGTCTTTTCGCCGCGCTCATTGCGGGCCGTGACGGCCGCAGTGCCCTCGGCATGGCCGGTCACCTTGCCGGTGCCGTCCACCGATGCCACTGCCGGATCACTGGAAGTCCAGATCAGAAAGAAGTAGTCGTTGGGTGCCTGCACATTCAGGTAGGCCACCGGGGCCGGGTCTCCTTCGGTGATATCCAGCGTCAGTTCGGCAGTGTCCAATGTCATGCCGCTGTCCGGCAGCGGCTGCTCCTGCGCAGCATAGGCCGACAATGCCCCGGCTGCAAACAGTTCTGCGCACAGCACCACTGCACAAACACACGCTTTGAACCCCTGCTTCATGGGCTTTGCCCTCCCCGCCTGCTTTGCTGCAAGATCCTTTAAATATTCCTGTCTCCGTATTATTTTACACGCAGTGCAAAACCGGGTCAAGTTTTTTGCCCATTCTGCCGGGCAGCTGAGCCTTATTTTGTGGAGAATAATAAAATCCGCTTTTCAATTTTGTACAAAACGCCGCCGCACCCGGCAAACCGGATGCGGCGGCGCTGTTCTGCTTTTGAATTTTCAGCTTAGTAGTTGATCTTTTTCAGCTCAAAGTAGCTCTGCGGATGTGCGCACACCGGGCACTTGAGCGGTGCGGACTTGCCGATATAGGTGTAGCCGCAGTTCCGGCACTGCCATACCTGCTGCTCCTCGCGGGCAAAGACCTTGTTGTTTTTCAGGTTTTCGGCCAGCGCACGGTAGCGCTCCTCGTGCTCCTTCTCGATCTGTGCCACCATGGTGAACAGTGCTGCGATCTGAGGGAAGCCCTCTTCTTTGGCCTCTTTGGCCATGCGGGGGTACATCTCGGTCCACTCGTCGTGCTCACCGCCTGCTGCCATGTCCAGACAAGTCAGGGTATCGGGGATCGCGCCGCCGCACAGCAGCTTGAACCAGATCTTTGCGTGCTCCTTCTCATTGCCGGCGGTCTCCTCAAAGATCGCGGCCAGCTGCTCGTAGCCTTCTTTTTTTGCCATGCTGGCAAAGAAGGTGTACTTGTTGCGTGCCTGGCTCTCGCCTGCAAACGCTTCCATCAGATTTTTCTCGGTTTTGGTACCCTTCAGTTCCATGATGCTCTCCTTTCAAAAACGGATCTTCTGTCAGGATCGACCGATCCCGGCTCTATCATTCAGCCCGGCGGTAATTTTTTCGCCTGCGGCTCAGGTTCTGAACAGAGTATACCATATTTTTTGATGGAAATCAAGAATAATTCCTATTTATTTTGAGAATATTTCTCAGTTATGCTGCTTCAGTGCACACACAGCAATGCTCAGGGCGCTCCACGCTGCCTGATACATCAGCACCGTTGCCACCGAAAGCTCCCAGATGCTGCCTGCACTGGTGAGCAGCGCTGCAATGATAATGGAGAACAGCACCGAGACCATCTGTACCGTGGTGGCGCTGCTCTCGGCGTTCTGGGCCTGATCCGCAGCCTGCAGACCGCCGGTCAGGCTGGCAAACGCCTTGAGATGGATCATGCAGCAGGTGTCCTCCGGGTCTTCCGGTGCGGCCTTGATGGCGTTGCACTGCTCCTGATCCAGCACGGTGATCATGCCTTCCGGCAGGCGGTATGCTTCGGTAATGTGGTGTGCAGTCAGACTGGGGTCCTGGCATGTGACCAGCAGGCGGATGTTCTCCTTTTGCAGCACGGCAAGGCCGCGGGCCACATTGCGCCCGCCCACATATTTCAGCACGAACATAGCGTGCAGATTGCCGGACACAGCCAGATACAAAATTTGCAGCTCGCCGTTCTTCGAGTGCTGCATCTCGTATTCCTCGTCCGGCAGCGGCACGCCCTCCTGCTCCAGATAGCGGCGGGTACCAATGAGGATGCGGTTGTTATCGCACCAGGCGGAAAAGCCCAGCCCATGGTGCTGCTCCAGATCCTTGACCGGGAACAGGATGTCTGTGCGTTCCTCAACGATCTGGCGGAACAGCCCCTTCAGGGTGCCGTGGCTCTCGTTCAACACGCTGGCCGCGTACAGGATGGCGCGGTCGATGCGGCCGCCCTTGAAGATGCGGATATCCTCCAGCTGTGCGCTGTCGGCGGTGAACAGGTCATCTGCATCGATCTGCAGCGTATCAATGCCGCCCAGCTGCTCAATGGCCTGCCAACCGGGCACGACTGCGCCCACAGCCGCAGCCGCACGCTGCAGCCGTAGCGAGGCAACGCCCGCGATCAGGGTAGAAGAAAGCGGTGCGCCCATGCACAGCACAGCTGCCATGGCAGCCGCAGCTTTGTTCCAGCCGGCACCTGCCAGCAGGAACAGCACGCCGCTGAGCAGGGCAACGCCCAGCAGGATGTACGAAACTTTGCGGGCACGGCGCTCGCTTGCGCGTTCACTCAAGCTCTGCTCCACAAAGCCGTCAGCTTCCTTCATCGGGCGGCTCAGCAGCACCCAGGGGTCCTTCTGTTCCAGATCCCGTGCAAGGGCACGCAGCAGGTCTTTATCCTTGGCGCGGTAGGCACCCTCGAACTCCACACCATTGGTCACCAGCTCATAGCCGCCCTTGACAGCAGCCAGCATCACCCGGCTGCCCAGCAGCGCAAGGAACAGCCCCAGCGCGGCCATGCCGCTGAGCAGCGAGATGCCGGTGGTGCCGCGGTAAACATTTGCGTTCAGCATGGCTGTGACCGCCTGCACCAGCGCTGCCACTGCGGCCAGCGCCGGCATCGTCTCGGAAGAAGACCGTCCGCGCAGGCCGTTCAGGCCGTCGCGCAGCACCGGGAAGCCCACGCACAGGCTTGCTGCCAGCAGCAGCAGGTTTGCAGCATAGAATGCCGCCGGGGCAGCATCCGGGTCCAGCGCCGCCATGGCGGGCAGCAGCCCATCCGACACCAAACCAAAATGCAGCAGCACCACAGCCAGAATGCCGCCCAGCACGCAGCGCAGCGTCAGCTCTGCACTCATACGGTGCAGCTTATCCGCCGTAGCCTCCGGCTCGGTCAGCTCCGTTTCGGCATGTTCCTCCGGAGACACCGCTTCCTCCGCCTCAGCTTTCAGTTCCGGCTGTGGTGCAGCGGGTGCCTTCTCCGGTGCCTGCTGCGGCTCTTCGCCGTCCAGCGGCAGCAGCGGCAGGCTCATGGTGTCCTCTTTTGCGGCAGGCTCTTCTGCCGGGGCCAAAGGTGCCTGCGGTGCGTCCTCGCTCTGCGCCTTGCCAAAGAAATCGGCCACCGGCTGCTTTTCCGGCCGCTCCGTTTTTTCCGGCTGCGGCACAGGTTCCGGCTGCAGCTCCGGTGCCGTCTCCTTTACCGCTGCAAACACAGCCGCGGGCAGCGGTGCACCGGACGGTTTCTTTTTGCTTTCAGCCGGTTCAGTTTCTGCTGCCGGGGCTGCTTCGGCCCTCGGTGCAGGCTTTTCCGGCTTCTGGTCGCTCAGGCCGTTGATCATCGCCTTGAGCTGTGCCATCTCCTGCTGCTCCTGCTCTTCCTGCGGCAGCAGCACCTCCGGCGCATTCTTGGGGTGCCGGAGAGGCTTTGCCGTGCTGTGCTGCTCTGCGGGTCTTGCCGCCGGGACAGCGCTCTGCCGGGGTGTTTCCGGCTTCACTGCCGCCGGGGGTTCTGCCGTTTGCGGTGCAGATTTTTCCTCCGGCTTTTTGGCGGGTGCTTCCGGCTGTGCATCCTCTGCTTCCTTCTCCAGAAAAGGCCACGGGGCCAGTTCCTGTTCCGGGTCTGCCTCCGGCTTCAGCATCAGTTCCAGATCCGCTTCCGGTTCCGGCTGCGCATCCTCACCCAGCCGCACCTCACCGGTTGGCATTTCCTGCGGCTGCTCTGCTGCAGCTTCGTCAGTCTCCTGCTTTTCCTTACCACGGCCAAACAGGCCAAACCGTTTCTGCGGCTTTTCCTCCGGCTGGTTTTCGTCTCTCCGGGTCATCTCCTCCGGGATATCCACCGCCGTGGTGCTGAAAAAGGAGCGGAACTTTTCATCCGGGGTCATTTCCCGGCCATTATTTTTATCTTTCGGCATTCTTGTCCCTCCTGTAATTCAAATTGAGGTTCCGGCCCGAATGCCGGATCATGCCTGCTGTGCTGCGCGCTGGGACTGGATCTCGTACAGAATAATGCCCGCAGCCACCGACACGTTGTAGCTGTCCACACCGGTGCCCGGTGCTGCCATATCCAGCCGCACCACGCCGTCGCACAGCTTTTTCACCAGCTGCGAAACACCGCTGCCCTCGCTGCCCAGCACCAGTGCAATGGGGCCGGTCAGGTTGTTCCTGCGCAGAGACACGCCGTCCATATCGGCGCAGTAGACGAACACACCCTGCTCCTTCAGGCGGCGGATGGTCTCGCCGATGTTGGCCACACGAGCCACCGGCAGGCGTTCTGCGGCACCTGCGCTGGACTTGATGACGGTAGGCGTGACCGATGCGCCGCCGCGCTTTGGGATCACGATGCCATGCGCACCGCACAGCAGAGCACTGCGCATCACGGCACCCAGATTGTGCGGGTCTTCAATGCCATCGCTCAGCACCAGAAAAGGTGCCTCGCCCTTGTCCTTGGCTGCTGCCATCAGGTCGTCTACCGTCACGTATTCGATCTCGCTGGCAAATGCCGCCACACCCTGATGGCTCTCGGTGCCGGTCATCAGGCGCAGCTTGTTGGGGTGCACCCGCTTCACCGTGGCACCCGCTTCCTTTGCCAATGCGGTATAGTAAGCCGCCACGGCCGGAGCCATGCCCTCAGCAATGAGCACGGTGTCCACGCCGGAACCGCTTTTCAGCAGTTCGGTCACCGGATTTTTGCCATAAACAAGGCTCTCGTTCTTCTGCAGCGGCTCTTCCGGGCTGCGGCGCGGACGGCGCGGCTGGTTCTTTTCTTCCATGATGATTTTCTCCTTCCGTTGTATCACCGGAAGGTGCTGTGCACACCCTCCAAAAGGCGCGCCGCACTCTGGGCCGCGCACCGGTATAATCTGAAGATGATAACTCATCTTGAAGTATAGCATAAGCCGACCTTGTTTGCCAGCAAATTACCGTTTTTTATCCGCGTCCTGCAAAAGTTTTTCTGTTCGTGGTGCCGGAGACCGTTTCCGCTTTTTTGCAGAAATGTTCTGCCGCCCTGCATCAGCTTTACCCGGCTGCTGGGTAGATATCCCTCTGTTTTGCCGGAGAAAAAAGTTTTCCACAAAAACGCGGTATACAATCCGTAGAAGAGCGATTATTTTTCCACATGTTGAAAACCCTGTGGAGAAAGTTCAAAAGTCCAGCTTTAAAGCCTGTTTTGCCTGTGGAATTCCACACTTTCCACAAGGTTTTCCACTTTTTGGTTCGACCTTTTTTGATTTCCTGCGTACAATTTGTAGAATACAAGTCGGAAATATGACAATTTTTTGAACTGCATCCTGTCCGCTTTTGCCAAATTGCCCAATATCATTTTGACGAATGTGGATCTGTGTTGAAAATCCGACCTTCATCAAGCTTTCTGTCTTTCGGCCGCTCGTTGCACATTATATGGAAATTTGTTGCATTCTATCGAATATACGCGCTTCTGGCAGTAACCCCCTGCACCCTGCCAGAAACAGAATCCCCGCATTGTTACAGGAAAAGCACCGGTTTGGATTGATTTTGGCCGCTGTTTGGGGTATACTAATTCTGTAGGTTCGTTAAACCGTGCACAAAGCGGATATGAAACGAGCAAGACCCCAATGATTTTGTGGAGGTAATGAATAATGTTGGTAAATGCAACCGAAATGCTGATCAAAGCACGTGATGGCCACTACGGTGTGCCTCAGTTCAACATCAACAATCTGGAGTGGACCAAGTCCGTTCTGACCGCCTGCGAGGAAATGAAGAGCCCTGTGATTCTGGGTGTTTCCGAGGGTGCCGGCAAGTACATGACCGGTTTCAAGACCGTCGCTGCCATGGTCAGCGCAATGGTCGATTCCATGGGCATCACCGTTCCCGTTGCCCTGCATCTGGATCACGGCACCTATGAGGGCTGCAAGGCCTGCATCGAGGCCGGCTTCTCTTCCATCATGTTCGACGGCAGCCACTACTCCATCGAGGAGAACGTGGAAAAGACCA
>ERZ835880.2570-NODE-2570-length-11845-cov-2.505513_pt1 | contig 11845 bp, 13 predicted proteins | sample MGYA00519944_ERZ835880 | MGnify/ENA primary metagenome ERZ835880 (study PRJEB31850, sample SAMEA3708787) | human gut metagenome | biome: human gut; feature: human-associated habitat; material: faeces | place: China | collected 2014 ... | reverse complement strand
GAGAGGGAAGTCCTTCTCCAGAAGGGTTCCCTCTCCCTTCCCCCGCATATCAAAATGCTATTTGCACCACGGGGCGTTGCCCTTGTCCCAGAGGGAGTTGAGCGCCTGCGCGTCACGCAAGGTATCCATGCACTGCCAGAAACCGGTGTGGCGGTACATGGAAAGCTGGCCTTCGGCGGCAAGGCGTTCGAGCGGTTCCTTCTCGAGATCGCAGGACTCGTCTTCCGAGAGATAGTCAAGAAATTCGCGCTTGAACACGAAGAACCCGCAGTTGATGTATTCGTCCAGAACGGGTTTTTCCTGCCAAGACAGGATGTTGCCGTTCTCGTCGGTCTTGACGGAACCGAAGCGGGAAGGCATCCGGACGCCGGTGAAGGTCGCCATCTTTCCGGATTTGATATGGAAATCAACAAGTTCGCTAATATTGATGTCGGAAACGCCGTCCCCGTAGGTGACCATGAAGCGATCCGTGTCGATGTGCTGTGCGATGCGCTTGATGCGCGCCCCTTTCAGGGTTTCCGGCCCGGTGTCGGACATGGTGACGCGCCAGTCGGTCACCTGCGCGGTCGGGTGGTAGGTCGTCGAGCCGGTGGCGAGATCCACGGTGAAGTCCGCATTACGCATACGGTAATCGTGGAAATACTGCTTGATGACCTCCCCCTTGTAGCCGAGGGGCAGCACAAAATCCTTGTGACCGTACCGGGCGTACATGGACATGATATGCCACAGCACCGGACGCCCGCCGATTTCGACCATCGGCTTGGGTTTGAACTCGGTTTCTTCGCGGAGCCGGGTTCCCTTACCGCCACACAGAATAATAACTTTCATGGACTTGCCTCATGTTTCCAGATATAGGAAGCTCCGTATCCTGACCGGATCATCGGAGTCCGGTCACACTAGCAAAACACGCGGCAAAGGTGAATACCCCCGTCCTTCCGGGCAAAAATACCCCCACCCCGCAATCCCTTTTCGGCCTCTTTTCGACGCCATCCGCATCAGGAGAAATCTCATGTCCCCATCCGTTCAGGCCATCAGGCGGTTCCTCGAAGCCCACGACCGTTTCGCCGCACACAACGGCATCACCGTTGAAGATGCCGACTACGATTACGGCAAGGTCAGCCTCGCGTTCGAGGATCACGCCAAAAATTCTCTCGACATGCTGCACGGCGGCGCGCTGTTCACCCTCGCGGACATGGCCTTCGGCCTCGCTTCCAATTTCGGGCAGGAAGACGGCACCATGATCAGCACCAATGCCACCATTTCCTACATGAAAAGCGCCAAGACCGGCCCCATCGTCGCCGAAGCCAGGCTCGCCAACGGCGGCAGGCATCTCGCCACCTATGAAGTCAAAATCTACGACGGACAGGGAACCTATATCGCCTGCGCCATGATCTCCGGCTACCGCCTCGACACCAAGCTGGCGATTGAAGAATAGAGAATGTGGGGGAAGGGAGGGGGAACTTTTCTAGAGAAGAGGGGAGCACCCCCGCGGTTCCCCCTCCCTTCCCCCATATCCCCATCCTCCCTCTCCCAAGGCTTTCGACTGGCGGGGAGGCTGTACGGCAGGGGTTCCTTCGTCTGTTGAGCCTGCCGGAGTGTTGAGGGTAAAAGTGGGGAGAGGAGGGCAGGACTTCGGCTGCCGTTCGTTGCCGTACAGAAAAAAGAAGAAAACGGCCTGATCCAGTAGAAATGGATCGGGCCGTTTTTTTATAAGGATAGGGGAAACGTTTTGGTTCCTGTGGGGCGGTTGCTCTTCGGGAGAAAGGAGGGCCTCTCTGGTGTTGCACGGGAACAGCGGCCCGAGACCAGAGGCATGAATGGGAAGCGGCTCTGATGCGCGGCTTTTCCATATAATATAGCGTTGCCCCGAATGGACAACGGAAAGGGAAGGGCTCGTTGGGGTGGCGCGGGGTTAGCGGTACTCGGGGATAGGGCGCTCCACTTTTTCAAGAAAGGCTCCTGTAACGAGGCCGAGCAGTTCCTCCGTTTTGTCTTGGGAATAGGCGTCCCCCGCGTGAAAGCGGATAATGGAGGCGAGCCAATCCTGCATGGCGCTGCGGGAGTGTTCGGCGTTGAACATCCGGAGTTGATCCTCAAGCAGGAAGACCTGGTGAATGGTGATATCCTTGATGACTTCGGCATCGGACATTGTCTTGCCCGCCCATTCTTTGAAGAATGTTTTGTAGTCTTCCGCAAGGGTTGCCACGGATTCCTCGCGCATCATGCGGACGGCCCGGAGGTAGACCCGCAGGAAGGAAGCCACCTGACTGGGGTGGGCAGCGGCAAAATCTTTGTCCGCCATGAGCAGTACGGATTGCGGGGCGTTGACGGAGCGCGATGTGGCCGCGACTTTAAGCCCATGTTCGTCTCCGGTGTAACTGTAGGGGGCCCACAGCACGATGGCGTCGCCTTCCCCCTCAAAGAAAGCCTGAAGTCCCGGTACGGCATCCGTATTTTGGATCCGCACGTCCTCAGTCGTCAGGCCGTAGGCGGCAAGCCATTTAGTAAGGAGATATTGGGCCGATGACGAGGCGGGGCAAATGATGGTTTTGCCCCTTACGTCGTCGGCTTTGCCGTAGAGGTTCGGATATCCCTTGTTGGCGCCTTTGGTATCCAAAAGCGGGCTGTCGGGCCGGACCATGACCGCATTGGCCAGAGATTCGTCATTGCCGACGCCGATGATGGTGAATTGTTCAGGATAGTGGCTGGTCAGGATGGGGAACGCGCCGCAAGCTCCGATGACCCACTTGTCCGCATTGCCGATCAGATCTTTGCCCGAGTCGAACCTGTTGAGGACGATGTCGAGCCCTTCCTGCTTGTCCCAGCCCTTTTGTTTGGCGTACCAGATGAGGAACGTCTCATGCTCGGGAAGCCAGCCCGTTTCGAGTTTGAACGGAGGTTCCTGGTTAGCGGCGGAGAGATCCGCCGTCAGAGCGAGGAGAAGTGCAAAAAAGCCGAATAGTCCGGACAGCGTACTGCGCCGCATGACTCTATCCTTATAATGATGGTCGAAAAAAAAGCGGGGGGATTGGCGAAATGTATGGAAGCGGTCTGGTTTGACAGAAAAATCACTTCTTCCGGTTCCTTTAGAGACTCATACCGTGTTTGCTCCGGATTGCCAAGAAGTTGTGTTTTTCACGTGTGTTTTGCCTTATTCCCGTTCCGAGTGGGGGCGAGAGGGAGACGGTTTTTTCTCAGACGGCCTCAACATATTGAGGCTGTTTGATGAATCAACCTATACGAATAAGGCGTACTCCAAAAGAGGAGGCTCTCGACGGGACAAAAATGTCCCGTGGGACAAAAATGCCCCATGAGGGTAGTTCTAGTTAACATGCTAAAAATACATAAAATACAGGAAAACATATTTTTTGCGGGACATTCGTGTCTCGTTGTGAGGAAAAGAACTTAGTGGTGGATTATTTTGAAAACAGAAAAAATATTATTTATTATTACAGTCGATTAATACGAATAAAAGCCTCTTTGCAATGCCTGTTCAGGTATTTTGGCTCGGCACTTGCTAAAGAGTTAGTGCCTTCGGGAACAATCCCGACGTTCCAATAGAGTTTTTGGATGATGCGTCCTTTTTCGTTCAAAGCCGGGATGCGGCGGTGAACGAAAAAGAGCGTGAAGAAACCACTCTTGAAACGCGAAGACAAAGAGGGACTTTTGGTCATGAGCAACGAACATGTTGAAAGCGGACGTGAAGAACTGAAGAAAACGATGAGCCCGGCTGAAGTTTGGGCTCTTGCCGTGGGCGCCATCATCGGTTGGGGCTGCTTCGTCCTTCCCGGGGCGCGCTTCCTCCCTGAGGCCGGGCCTATCGGTAGTGTGTTGGCTTTCATTGTCGGCGGCGGCCTCCTGTGTTTCGTCGCCCTTGCTTATAGCATCCTCGTCAAGGCCTATCCCGTGGCCGGCGGCGCGTTCACCTATGCCTACGTCGGTTTCGGCAAAGCATGGGCCTTTATTTGCGGATGGGCCCTCATCCTTGGCTATCTCTGCGTTATCGCCGCCAACGGCACCGCGCTGGCCCTTCTCAGCCGCGCCTTGCTGCCGGGTGTGTTCGACGTGGGGTATCTGTACAGCGTAGCCGGTTGGGACGTGTACGCCGGTGAACTGGCCATGATGACCTGCGCCTTCCTGTTCTTCGGGTACATGAACTTCCGCGGCATGGACTTCGCCAGCAGCATCCAGCTCATCCTTGCCTTTGCGCTGGTGGCCGGTGTGCTCATCCTGACGGTGGGTTCCTTCTCCACGTCCACCGCGTCGCTCGACAACCTGTTCCCCCTGTTCGCAGAAGGCCGTTCGCCGTGGGCTTGCGTCATCTCCATCGTAGCGATCACCCCCTGGTTGTTCGTCGGCTTCGATACCATTCCCCAGACCGCTGAAGAATTCGACTTTCCGCCTGAAAAGTCCCGCCGCCTGATGCTGAACTCCATCATATGCGGTGCGACGCTGTATGCCTTGGTCCTGATTTCCGTGGCCATCATCATTCCCTACACCGACCTGCTCGGCCAGAACCACACGTGGGCTACCGGCGCTGTGGCTGACATGGCCTTCGGACGCTTCGGCGGCATGATCCTCGCCATCCCTGTCCTCGCGGGCATCCTGACCGGCATGAACGGCTTCTTCATGGCCACCACGCGCCTGCTGTTCAGCATGGGCCGCGGCAAGTTCCTGCATCCTTGGTTCCTGAAGGTGCACCCCAAGTATGGCACCCCGACCAACGCCGTGCTGTTTACCCTCGGCCTGACCCTTATCGCGCCTTTCTTCGGCCGCTCCGCCCTCAACTGGATCGTCGACATGTCCGCTATGGGCACCGCGCTCGCCTACCTTTCCACCTGCCTCGTTGTTTACAAGTACGCCTCTCGCTTCGCGGACCAGACCCCGTGGTGGAGCAAGTCCGTGGCCGTGGTCGGTGCGCTGACCTCCATCGCCTGCTTCCTCATGCTGGCTGTGCCCGGCTCTCCGGCCGCCATTGGGGTCGAATCGTGGATTATGCTGCTCGCATGGGTAGCCATCGGTGCCTGCTTCTACTTTAGCCGCGCTTCCATACTGCGTTCCATCCCCGAAACGAGTATGCAGTATATGCTCCTCGGAACGGCTGACCGTCCGCTGCTTTTTACCCCGAAGGCCGCTGAAGAAGAGGTCTTCGAAGAGGACGACGCCAAGTCTGCTGTTGAACTGGGTTAGGCACTCCCTCCCCTAACCTGATATGAAAAGCCGGGGCCGTTTATGACGGTCCCGACTTTTTTATGGTCTTACGCCTGGCGTTGGGATGGATGCTTACGGGAGGATCGCTTTCCAGAAGGTTTCGATGGCGGCGCGGTGGACGGTTTTGTTGCGATAGAGCTTGATGTCCACTTCCACGCTGAGATCCGGGCGGTCTTCCCATATGCGGCGGATGGTGCCCCGCTTCAATTGCTCGCTCACCAGCGTTTCCGGAACCCATGCCATGCCGATGCCTTTTTCCAGCATTTTGACGATGCCCTCGCTCAGGCTGCTCTCATAGACGGACTGGAGTTCGCAGGGCGTCTTTTCGTAAAGCGGAAGGATGATCCGGTTGGCGAAGGAGAAATTGCTGTAGGAAAGGTAGGGCAGGGGGGAGGCGCTCGGTAGGCGTTCCACAAGGGCGCTCCCCACGACGGGGAGGAAGCGTTCCCGACCGACGGTGGCGGATTCGATGTGCGACAGGAATTCGCTGTCCGATTCATACTCGTCCAGCCTGTAGGTGAGCAGCATGTCCACCTGATGTTCCATCAGGGCGCAGAAATGCTCTTCCACGCTTTGAGGAAAGGGATTGACCACAAAGCGGAGCTGATCGCACGTCTGCCGCACCCGGAAGAGAAGATCCGGGAGCACGTTGATGGAGAGGGTAGGCAGGCTGATGAGGCGGACGATGCCGTCGGAACGGTTCCCGGCCGCGAACTCCCGCCGGGCTTCGGCCATGCGGTCCACGATGTCGCGGGCCACGGGCAGGAACTGTTCGCCCTGCGCCGTGAGGCGGACGGGGAGGGCCGTCCGGTCGAACAGGACCACGCCGAGCCACTCCTCCAGTGCCCGGATGCGGCGGCTGAAGGCGGGCTGGGTGACGTTGCGCTCCTGCGCCGCATGTGAAAAGCTTCTGTGGCGGCACAGGCTGAGGAAATCTTCAAGGAGTTTTTGGTCCACGGGGGGCTCCATGCTTTTTGATCATGACGCGATACGAAATCGGCAATTGCCAGTTCCGCTGGGTGTTTCTTATAGTCACAGCACGTTCAGTATTCGCACCAAACAGGAGAAACGTCCATGCCTCGTCTCGAACATGATTTTTTGGGTGAAATGCGCATCCCTTCCGATACATATTATGGAATCCAGACCTACCGGGCCGTCGAGAACTTCCCGATTTCCGGCGTGAGCATCGCCAGCTTCCCGGAACTTATCAAGGCGCTTGGTCTGGTCAAGAAGGCCTCGGCCATTGCGAACATGCAGTTCGGCGTGCTGCCCCGCGAGATCGGGGACGCCATTTGCGCGGCTTGCGACGAGATCATCGAGGGCAAGCTGCACGATCAGTTCCCCGTGGACTGCATTCAGGGCGGCGCGGGAACTTCGACCAACATGAACGCCAACGAGGTCATCGCCAACCGCGCCCTTGAGCTTTTGGGCCACAAGAAGGGCGAATACGAATATTGCCACCCCAACAACCATGTGAACTGCTCGCAGTCCACCAACGACATTTATCCCACGGCCCTGCGCATCGCCCTGTATACCATGCTCGGCCAGCTGGCCGGCGATATGGCCTATCTCCAGCAGGGATTCGCGGCCAAGTCCGAAGAGTTTTCGGACGTCATCAAGATGGGCCGCACACAGTTGCAGGACGCGGTGCCCATGACGCTCGGTCAGGAATTCGGCGCGTACGCGACGACCATCGGCGAGGACATCCTGCGCGTCGAGGAATCCCGCAAGCTCCTGCTTGAGGTCAATCTGGGCGCGACCGCCATTGGGACAAGCATCAACGCGCCCAAGGGCTACGCAGAAGTCGCCTCGAAGGCCCTCGCCGAAGTCAGCGGCATTCCGGTGCTGCTGTCCACCAACCTCATCGAAGCGACGTGGGACACCGGGGCCTATGTGCAGACCTCCGGCGTGCTCAAGCGCATCGCGGTCAAGCTGTCCAAGATCTGCAATGACCTGCGCCTGCTGTCCTCCGGCCCGCGCACGGGCATCAATGAGATCAACCTGCCCCGGTTGCAGCCCGGTTCCTCGATCATGCCGGGCAAGGTCAACCCGGTCATCCCCGAAGTGGTCTCGCAGGTGGCTTTCGACATCATCGGCAAGGACGTGACCATCACGATGGCGGCGGAAGCAGGGCAGCTTGAGCTGAACGTCATGGAGCCGATCATCGCCTTCTCGCTGTCGAACGGCATCCACCGTCTGCGCCAGGCCATGCGGACGTTGCAGGATCGCTGCGTGAGCGGCATTACGGCGAACAAGGAACGCTGCCGCAGCATGGTCGAGAACAGCATCGGCATCATCACGGCCCTGAATCCTTATCTTGGCTATGAAACCTCCGCGTCCATCGCCAAGGAAGCCCTCGAAACCGACGGCTCGGTGATCGACATCGTGCTTGCCCGCAACCTCCTCAGCCGTGAGAAGCTCGACGACATCCTCGCCCCCGAGCACATGATCAACAGAAAGTAATGATCGGGGGAATCTCCCTGAAAAGGAAGGTGCCCCTGGCTTTTCCCAGCGACGTTCGACTGGATGGGATTGTACTGAAGGCGTTTCGATACGATTGAGAAACAGGGGTACGGCCCCCGAACTTCCTCCGGCTAGCTTGGCGGCCGCCGGTGAAAGGTACGTTCCCATCCGGAGCGTCAAAAAGCGCCCTGTTCCGTGATCCGGAAGAGGGCGCTTTTGTATTGGATGCAAGCCGCGTTGCTGGCGAGGCAAAAAGATTCCGCGCTTTCACGAAAGCGTTACTGGCGCCGTCCCTCTCCCCGTATGGCGGCGAGAACGGCGCTCAGCAGGAACCAGCCGCAGGAGACGAGGACAACGGTCGCTCCGGTGGCTGTCCCGGCCCATTCCTGTGCGGAGAGCACCAGCCCGGCCACGGCGGAAGTGACGCTGACGAGGATCGACCACCAAAACATGCCCCCGGCCGTGCGGGCGAGGTTGCGGGCCGTGGCGGCGGGCACGATGAGCAGCGCCGTCACCAAAAGGACGCCCACGGCCCAGACGGAGAACATCACGACAAGCGCGAGCAGCCCGGCGAAAAGGTATTGCCAGAAAAAGACGTTGATGCGGTGGGCTTTGGCGACCACGGAGTTTAGGCCGATGTACAACAGGCGGTTGTAGCCCCATACCTGAAAGGCCGCCAGCGCGAAGAACAGGCCGATGAGCCAGCGGATATCGGTTTCCGTGATGGTCAGGATGTCGCCGTACAGGAACTGCTGCAGATCCCGGGCCACGGCGTTGTCCCGGCTGACCACGGCGAGGCCGAAAGCCATGACCGCCGAGAAGAATACGCCGATGATCGTATCCGAGGAGAGGGCACTGTTCCGCTGTACGGCCATGATGCCGAGCCCGACGAGGATGCCGAAAACCGGCATGGCGACATGCGGGTTGATGGAAAAGATCAGGCCGAGCGCCACGCCCGCGAAGGCTGAATGGCTGATGGCGTCGGAAAAGAAGGCCATGCGGAAGCTGACGACCTGCACGCCCATGGTCGCCGCCATCGGCGCGAGCAGGATCAGGGCGACGAGTGCCTGTTGCATGAACCCGGCCTGCAGGCACTCGAAGGGGAGCAGGGACACGAGGCGGTAGAGCGGCTCGAGATCAAGCATGGTGGTCCTTTGGCTGGTCCGCGGTGGGGACATGGGGATTGATGAGGCCCATGTGCATACCGAACAGGGCCATGAGGTTTTCTTGCGTCAGCACCTCGTCGGGCGTGCCTTCCGCGAAGACATGCCGCTTGAGGCAGATGACGTGCGTGGCGTGGTGGAAGACCATGCCGAGATCATGGCTGACCATAAGCTGCGTGAATCCCTTGGCGGCGCGCAGTTCGTCCAGCAGTTCGCAGAACAGATGCTCTCCCTGAAAATCCACCCCGGCCGAGGGCTCGTCGAGCACGAGCAGTTCCGGTTCCTGTTGCAGGGCAAGCGCCAGCAGGACGCGCTGCATTTCGCCGCCGGACAAATCGCCAAGCCGCCGGGAAGCGAGGTGTTCCGCCTTGACCATTGAAAGGAGCTCCAGCGAATGCGCCTTCAGCGAGGGCCGGATGCCGAGCCAGAGCGGGCGCTTCTGGATGCCCATGACGAGGAATTCCACGACCGTGAGCGGCATCCCCCGATCAATGCTGATGCGCTGCGGCACATAGCCGAGCCGCAAGGGTTTTCCGCTCCGTCCCGTCATGACGTCGATGTCCCCGTCGTGGCGCATCTCGCCGATGAGGGCGAGGATGAGCGTGGTCTTGCCCGCGCCGTTGGGGCCCACGATGACGGTGCAGCTTCCCTGCGGGACCGTGGCGTTGACGTGCTCAAGGATGGCGAGCCCGCTCCGGCGCACGGATACGTCGCGGAAGACGACGGCGTTAGTTGGTTCCAAGGGTGCTCTCCAGCGTGTGCAGGTTGGCGCGCATGGTTTTTTCGTAATAGTCCAGCGGTGCGATGGCTGGCCCCGTGGCGACGGGGTCCAGCTTTGCCGTGGCGATCCCGGTTTCACGGGACAGGGTGGCTGCGACCTTGTCCGGATACTGCGGTTCCGTGAAGATGGCTCCGACATGCTGGCTGCGGATCGCCTTGATCAGCTTCATCATATCGGAGGCGGACGGCGCCTGCGTGTCGTCGGCCTGAATGACCGCGACCACATCAAGCCCCATGTCGCGCGCCAGGTAATCGAATACTCCGTGCTGCGTGATGATGCGGCTGTTTTTCAGTTTGCCGCCGAGCGCGGCGAATTCGTCCGCCAGCGCGTCGAGCGTCCGGGCGTAGTTCTCGGCATTGGCCCAGTATGTTGCGGCGTTGGCGGGATCGAGATCGGCAAGCTGCCCCGCGATGGAACGGGTCATCTGCGCGGCCATGCGCGGGCTGGCGAACAGGTGAGGGTTCATCCCCCCATGATGGTGCCCCTCATGCTCCTCGTGCGCCGCTTCCGCGTCCGTATACGGGAGCAGCCCGGAGATGCCCTTGGAGCTGTCGATGGTATGAAGTTCCTTTTGGGCGCGTGCCGAAGGGGAACCGAGGAAGGCTTCAAGGCCGAGCCCATTGAGTACGAGGATGTCGGCCTGTGCGAGCTTGCTCATGTCCTGCGGCGTGAGGGCGTAATCGTGGGGGCATCCGGCCTGCGCGGGGAGCATGAGCTGCACCTCCACATCCGGCACGTTTTGCGTGATGTTACGGACGATCTGGTAGACGGGGAAAGTGGTGGCGAGCACCCTGGTCTGAGCGAGGGCGGCACCGCACATCAGTGTGAGGATCATGAGGAATACGATTCCGGCGGTGGTTTTACGCATAGGGGCTCCTTGCGGGAAAAGCGCGGACGGCTTATTGCTATTGCGAAGGCATTTGCAATTACTGCTTGCCGCATGAGGTGTCAAGAGGTTTGCGGATTGCGGGAATGCGTGCAATACAGAGGCTGATACGCATATGAGGTTTGGGAATGAAACGGAAGACATCACAACGGGCGGCGATCGAACAGGTTTTTTGCCAACTGGATCGCCCGCTCGGCATTGAGGAAATATTGGAAACCGGGCGGATGGCGGTGGAATCGCTCAATCAGGCTACCGTATACCGCAATGTGAAGCTGTTGTTGGAAAACGGCTGGCTCAAACAGGTGTGCCATCCGTCCCTCGGCACGCTCTACGAACGCACGGGAAAGGGGCATCACCATCATTTCCACTGCCGGGTCTGCAACCGGGTGTATGATCTGCCCGGCTGTGCCCTGAACGAGCGGGAGGCCGCTCCCTCAGGGTTCCTCGTGGAGGATCACGAGTGTTTCCTGTTTGGGGTCTGCCCCGCCTGCCACGCTTGAGGGAAAGCCAAGGTGCCACGAGGCCAGTTCAACCCTCGTAACCTTGTCTCTTCTCCTTGCGCTTTTTTCAACGATTTTTTGATGGCGGAGTCCGGGCCTACTCTGTGCGGCGGCTATGATATTGCCTGTTCCGCTGAAGCCCGGACCGTTTGAGATCTGCTAGAGCCCGAGCAGCAAGCGGAGATAGATCAGGATGATGATCGTGTTGATGCCGATGGTCGGGAGCCATTCCTTATAGTGGAGACGTGAAACAAGCAGGCTGACGATCACCACGCCGAGGGTCCACAAGGCTATGGCGAACAGTTCGGCGAAGCCGGCGGCCATGGCCCGGCCCGCTCCATCGCTGCCTGTGACAACGTAGCAGTGCTCCATGTACAGGGGGACCACAACGTAAAGGCCGAAGGGATGTGCCGCCGCCGTCAGGAGGTAGAAGAGAGGTTTCATTGCTGCGCCTTTGAGAGGACGGTCTTAAATGAGCTGACAGAGCAGAGTGGTGAGCACAATGGCGAAGGCGTTGACCACAACCGATGTAAGGCATTCCCCATATTGTGCCTTTGAGCCGGTCAGGCTGACAATGAGGACACACAGCGTCCAGAACCCCATGAAACCTCGGGAGAGGCCTCTGCCCATCGGGTCGCCTACCGTGCCGACGCCCCGCGTTATTGCGGGAAGCAGGACATATGCGCCAAATGGGTACGCGGCCGCCGTCAGAGCGTGGAACAAGTTTTTTTTCATACGTTGCCTGCCTCGGAGGAAAAGGAAAATCAGCGGCTGCCGGGAGCGGTGCGGCGGATTTTTTCGATGAGCGCCGTGGTCGAATAGCCTTGCAGCAAGGGGAGGC